>FSSH01000430.1_pt1 | contig 173853 bp, 167 predicted proteins | sample 1166101 | NCBI WGS metagenome assembly FSSH01 (sample SAMEA32972668, study PRJEB13176) | freshwater metagenome | biome: Drinking water system; feature: Biomass in drinking water that filtered by 0.45 um membrane; material: drinking water | place: USA | collected 2012-12-20 | depth 0 m
TCTCCTAATCGAGAAAGGGGGGCGACAATCGGTCGCAACTGGGCGACCGAGAGCCGTTATTGCGCGGTCCAGCCGCCATCGACGGGCAGGGCTGCGCCGGTGATCGAGGCAGCGCCGGGACCACAGAGGAACACGGCAAGCGCGCCGAGCTCTTCGACGGTGGCGAAGCGCTTTGTCGGCTGTGCTGCGAGCAGAACATCGCGGATCACCGCCTCACGGTCGATTCCGCGTGCCTGGGCGGTGTCTGCGATCTGGTTCTCCACCAACGGAGTCCATACGTAACCGGGGCAGATCGCGTTACAGGTGACTCCGAACTGGGCCCCCTCAAGGGCAACGGTCTTGGTCAGCCCGAGCACGCCGTGCTTGGCGGCGACATAGGCGCTCTTGAACGGTGACGCGACAAGCGCATGTGCCGAGGCGACATTGATGATGCGGCCATAGCCCGAAGCCTTCATCGGCGCGAAGGCGGTGCGGATCGTGTGAAACGCCGCCGACAGGTTAAGCGCGATGATTGCGTTCCATTTGTCGACAGGAAATTCCTCGATCGGCGAGACATGCTGGATGCCGGCATTGTTCACAAGGATGTCGACTTGGCCGAGCAGCGCGATGCTGTTCTCCACCAGTCCAGCCGCGCCAGCGGCATCGAGCAGATTGGCGCCATCATAGGCGACACTGCCGCCATGGGCGGACAAGGCTGCGCATGTTGCGTCGATTGCATCGCGATCACCCAGGCCATTGATGACGAGGTCGGCCCCGGCCGCAGCCAAAGCGTGCGCAATCCCAAGGCCGATTCCGCTGGTTGATCCGGTAATGACGGCAACACGCCCGGCGAGTGGTTTTGGGGCGGCGGTCGAGATAGCTGGCAAGTCCATGACGGGCATCCTTTTGGAAACGATGACCGGCAACTGCCCAATCTTCTGCCCTGGTTGAAATGCCGTTTCTGCATGAACTCGATGCAGCAATGGGATTGGGCCGGGATCAGCCCAAAGCGTACATCCTGATTGTGTCAGCGAACCGCCCCCGGTTTTCCGACCCCCATAACCACGTAACAGGATGACGATCATGACCAGAACAACCATTCGCAACGCCGTGTTCGCGCTGCTCGCAGCAACCACGCTCGCCACGCCAGCCTTTGCTGGCGGGTGCCCAGTCAACAAAAATGCAGCCAATGCGCTGACAGGCGCGCCGACGATGCCCAAGGGCGTAACGGATACCGTCCTCGGCTCAGTCGATCTCGGCGCCGAAATAAACGTCGCTGATCGTCAGCTGCGTACCCGTCGCCTTGTCGTTCAGCCGGGCGGCATCGTGCCGCTGCACAGCCATAAGGACCGTCCGGCCTTGATCTATACCGTTAGCGGCCAGATCACCGAATATCGCAGCAACTGCGCGGTGCCGATCCTGCACAAGGCTGGCGACATTGCGCGCGAAGCCGACGGCATTTCGCACTACTGGATCAATCGCGGCAAGGTGCCGACGGTGTTGCTGTCGTCAGACGTCCATCACGGCAACTGATCCGATCGATCGGATCGATAGCAAGGAATGGGCTCTGCTGTTAAGGCGGGCGGGGCCCATTCGCTTGCAACGGTCGGTAAACAGCCGTGAATGTAATCAGGCCGGAATCGACAGGTGAAACCAACATGAAGATGCTCGTATTCTACGGATCCTATCGCCGCGACCGTGTCGGCATTCGTTTTGCGAACTATGTCCGGCAAGGACTCGCCAATCGCGGCCATGATGCCGAACTGATCGACGCCAAAGCGATCAATCTGCCGATGCTCGATCGGATGTTCAAAGAATATCCGTCAGGCGAGGCGCCCCCGGCGATGGCCGATCTGGCGGCGAAGATTCGCGCGGCGGACGGCTTTGTGTTCGTGATCGGCGAATATAACTGGGGCATGCAGCCTGGCCTCAAGAATTTAACCGACCATTTCCTCGAAGAGTGGTTCTGGCGACCGGCGGCAATCGTCAGCTATTCACCGGGACAGGTTGGCGGTGCCCGCGCGGCTATGGCTTGGCATCCGACCCTGTCGGAAATGGGCATGGTCGTCATTTCGAGCACAATCGTGCTCGGCAGTGTCGGCGATGCTCTCGATGCCAACAGCCTCCCACAGGGAAAGGGTGGGGAAATCCTCGATCAACGGTTCCCGCGTTTTGCCGCCGATCTCGAATGGTGGGCCGCTGCGGCAGCACATCAGCGGGTGGCGGACGCCACGCCCTATTGAGCGCGGCGATCGGCAACCGCGAGCCAGTTGAACCACGCGTAAAAAAGTCGAGATTTCAAGCTTGCTTTGGTCATTTTGGGCCAAGGAAAATGGTGATGGGCAGGTGGCAATAGTCAAAACTTCGGCGTCCACGAATTGAACACACAGGCGTAGATGGGCAGCTCGGAAGTTTGAATCTCGCCGAACCTTTGCCGCGAACGAGGAGCCGATACCCGTTTGGCTCATGCCGTAACGACAACACGATGGCTTTGTCCCAGAGAAGTTGTCGTTCCTCGACCGGCCAACCTTGTTCCATCGGCACCAGTCTTTGGCAAACGCCTGATCGTTAGCTCCGTCCAAAAGCTGCCGTTCGTCGCCACCGCTGCGAATGCCGACTAATACCAAGAGTCATCGATCGGCAGCGAGCAACATCGGCGAATCAGCGGCAGCTTTCGGTGTCCCGCTGAAACCGCTTTATCATCCAGTGCGGGGCGAATGTTGCCTATCGAAGCCAGTGGATGGCACAGCGACGGAACCCACCGGCAAGTCGGCACTATCCGGGTGAGACGTCGCGCCCAATCCTAGGAGTTCGCTTTCCAATGTTATGCGATCGCAACCGTATCTCAAGCGGAGTCTCGTGGCTTGAATTGGGATATGCCGAAAAAGTTGGTTCGCACCGTCGATTGAACGCGCGGGCAAGGGATAGTGCACGAGCGTCCTTCAATCCAAGCGTTCAGCGAATAACTGTGTTATCCGGTCCAATCGGCAATCGGCCAGCGCGTGATCGAATTTCTCAGCGAATAGCAATTCCGCCAGCGCCCGCTGGCGCTGCCCGATCTGGTCGATTGATTGAAGCAATGTGCCGTGCGCCGATACGACTACGGGATTGGCGCACAGTTCCTCACCAATCGCTTCGATGTCGATTGCCAGAGCCGCCAGTTCAAAAGCAATGACCTGCAATTGAGCACGATCAGGCAGCAACGCAGACACTCCTTGTCGGGCAAGCCTGCGCCGCCAGCTGGCCCGGTGCGGCCATCGCCGTCACGCCGCGCGCGATTGCTGCATGGGCCATGCTCGGGACGAGCGCGGTTGCCGGATCCTGGACGAGGCAGGTGCCACCGGCGGCCTTGATCGCGGCGATGCCGGCCGCCCCATCGGTGCCGTCACCGGACAGAATAACGCCGATTGATTTTGCTGCGCCGGTTTTTGCAACAGAGCCAAACAACAAGTCAGCAGAAGGGCGGACACCGTTCACCGGATCGCGATCGACGAGACGGAGGCGTCCGCAGGGCCAGCGATCAACGACGACGTGAAAGCGCGGGTCAATCGCGACGTACATCACGCCCTGCTCAAGCACATCGCCATCCGCGGCGAGTTTGACCTTGGCCGCCGAACTCCGCGACAGGCGCGATGCAAATGGCACGCCCAGCCCTTCGTCAATTGCTAGCGATACGACTGTCGGTGGACAATTGGCGGGAAAGGCAGCGAGCATGTCGGAGGCCGCTTCGATGCCCCCCATGCCCCCCGCCACGACGACGATTTCCCCCTGCCATTCATAATCGCCCGGCGCGGCGACAGGTGCCATTGCAGTCGGCAATTTGCGGGCAGCAAGGTTGGTCTTGGCGGCGGTGATTACCGTTTTGCAAAGCTTGGCGGAAATTTTCTCAAACTCGTCCGGCGTCGCCCGCTGGGGTTTAGGGAAACAGTCGACCGCACCGAGCTCAATCGCGCGAAGCGAGATATCGGCGCCCTTCTGGGTTAGCGTCGACAGCATCACAACGGGGATTGGCCGCGTTTCCATCAGCTCGGCAAGGAAATCGATTCCGTTCATTCCCGGCATTTCGACGTCAAGCGTTAGCACGTCCGGGCGCAACTCGGCGATCATGGCGCGCGCTTCATCGGCACCATCGGCCGCGCCGACCACGACGATGTCCTTGCTGCGTTCAAGCGCGTTGGAGAACAAGGCACGCATGGTGATCGAATCATCGACGACAAGAACTTTAGTGACGGCCATTATTAGGTCTTTCAGAAGGTAGAGGTTTGGCTAAGCGGCTTCGGCGACGTCATTCGCCTGGGTGAGCGATGGCAGATCGAGGACCATCACCATGCGATCGTCGATGGAGACTAGACCTTCGAGGAACGGGATGACGGCATCCCCGGTCGCTGGCGGCGATTGCAGCGCATCGATCGGGAAGGTGACGATATCGCTGACTGAATCGACGATCAGGCCGCGGAATTGTCCGGCAACCTGCGTCACGATGATAACGTGACGCGCGGTCGGTTCGGTCGCGCGCCACCCGAGGCGTGCGGCAAGATCGACCACTGGCAATACAGTGCCGCGCAGGTTGACAACGCCAGCGACATAATGCGGCACCTGCGGCAGGCGGGTGGTTGGCGTCCAGGCCCGGATCTCTCGAATGGCCATGATGTCGATGCCGAACACTTGAGATTCAACTTCGAAGGTGATGAGCTGACGGGTCATGATTTCTTCCTGCTCTTGTCTCAGTGCGTTACGCGCCGCACGGCGGCGGCGAGCTTTTCGGCGTCGAATGGCTTGATGATCCATCCGGTCGCCCCGGCGTTTCGGGCGCGTGCCTTTTTCTCATCCGAGGATTCAGTCGATAGGACGAGAATAGGCCGATGGACGTGGGCGCCACCCGCACGAACCCGCTCGATCAGCCCAAAGCCGTCCATGCGAGGCATGTTGATGTCGGTGATAATGACATCACAATCATTGGTCGCGAGCCATTCAAGTGCAGAAACACCATCATCGGCCTGCGCCACTTCAAACCCTTCGCCGACCAGCGCGTGCCTGAGCAGGCTGCGCATGGTTGCGCTGTCATCGACGGTCAAAACACGTGTCTTGGGATTTGGCGTTGTCATCGTTTCATCCACCTACTTAAAAAAGTTCAACATCGCCGCGCGTTGCGGCGGGGCGCTCTATGGGCTGGGTGCCGACGGTATCGTCGACCAGACGGAAGCGCGCCTGCCCGCGGGCAGGCCGAAAATCGACCCTGCGCGCCTGAATGCCGCCAAGTGACGACCGCACGAGGGGAATTTGTTCCTGTTCCAAAAAGCTGACGGCGAAGGCTGCATTGGCCGAACCGATCCGCGACATGCCGCTATGCATATTGGCGCCGCCATAAAGATGCGCGCGCATCGCCATTCGGCTGGCACCATAAGCCAGCATTTCATTGATCAGCACTTCCATCAGATAGGCGCCGTAATGTTCGTCAACGCCGCGCCCGCCCTTTGGCTCGGCAAGCAGGAAGTGGTTCATACCCCCAACGTGATTCGTCGGATCGAACAGGCAACAAGCGATGCAACTGTCAAGCACGGTGGTCAGTTCGACGCGCGGATCGCCGCTGACGCGGGCTTGGCCCTGCATCACGGTCAACCGAACCGGGCGTTGCTGGGTGCTCCTTGGCGTTACGATAGGTTGGTGCAACATCAGGCAGCCCTCGCGAGCGCGTGATCGGCAATGCGGTGGATAGAGGCGACCATGCTGACCGCGCCTAGCGAAATCGCAGCCTTGGGCATGCCGAAAACGGTGCAACTCGCCTCATCCTGGGCAATTGTGACGGCACCGGCGCGAGCCATTGCAAGCAGACCCTGCGCCCCATCCGATCCCATGCCCGTCAGAAGGATACCGACGGCCTTACCCCCCATAGTTTCGGCAACCGAGCGGAACAGGACGTCTACGCTAGGACGATGTCCCGAAACCTTATCGTCAGCGCGCATCCTGGCACAGGGATTTGATACACTGCCGCGGACCTGCACATGCCGGTCGTTGCCCGGTGCCAGATAGATATGGCCTGGCTTTAGTGGCAGGTCAGGTTCGGCGATTGTCACTTTGGGCGCGCATTGCTGATCCAGCCGACGAGCGACCGCTTCAGCGAAATGGCCATTAATATGCTGAACGATCACGGTCGGCGGACAATCGGCGGGAAAGTTCTGGAGCAACAACTGCAATGCTTCGACCCCGCCGGTTGACGCCCCAACCGCAATCAAGGCCGGACGATGATGGCTGATCGGCGGAGAAACCGCGTGACGTGGCATTATTGTTACGGGGTCGGCGTGCCGATCGCGCAGTTTTGCCTTGGCGGCATTCCTGATAAGCGCCGCGAGCCGCCCGTCATCCGTGGTCAGCAGTGATCCGATCTTGCCGTCAGGCTTGGCGTAGCAATCGACCGCGCCAATTTCGAGCGCCCGAACCGTTGCATCCGCGCCGTCGCGCGTCAGGCCCGATACGATGATGACCGGGGTAGGTTTCAGCCGCATCACCTTGCCCAGAAAGTCCAAGCCATTCATGCCCGGCATCTCGATATCCAGCGTCACGACATCGGGGCTTTGTTCCCGCATGATGGTCCGGGCTTCTGCGGCATCGGCAGCGGTGCCGATGACGCTGATGTCGGCCTCGCGACGCAGCAATTCGCTCAGCAAGGCGCGCATGGTTGGCGAATCGTCGACGATAAGAACGCGGATCGTCATGCCGCATCCTTCCGATAGATTGTCGGGCCCACTTGCGTCAGCATTTGGGCCGCCGCTCCGCTCACGCGCTCGCTATGGCCGATGTACAAATGGCCTCCATTAGCGAGTTGGCAGGCAAAGCGGTGAACCAGCCGATCCTTGGTCGGCTGATCGAAATAGATCATGACGTTGCGACAAAAAATCACGTCAAACGCGCGCGCCATCGGCCAATCGCCAAGCAGGTTGAGCGACTTGAAGCGCACGAGCGCCCGCGCCTCATCGATGATCGTCGCCTGACCGTCGCGCTCACGCAGCCAGGCGCGCCGCAGCTCGCTCGGCACAGAGTCGAGCGTGTCGATGCGATATTGTGCCTCCTCGGCCGTCGCCAGCGCGTGGTCGGCTATGTCGGTTGCCAGCAACAGGAAATCGAGCGCGGCAAGCCGTGCGGCCACTGCCCGATCGGCACCCAGCATCGTCATCATGATCGACCAGGTTTCTTCGCCGCTGGAGCAGCCCGCAGACCAGATCCGCACCGGCTCACCGGCGGCCGCCCGCTTCAATAGTCCGGGGCGCACGTGCTTGCCGAGATGATCAAAATGATGATCCTCGCGGAAGAAAAATGTGTGGTTGGTCGTCAGCGCACAGATCGCCCGGCGTCGTTCCCCATCATCCGCTTCAATCCGCTTCACATAAGCGGCAAAGGTGCCGCAGCCGGTGTTGCGCACCAGCGGGGCCAGCCGCGAATAGACCAGCATTGCCTTGCCCGGCACCAGCACGATCCCGGCCGTCTGATGGACGATCTTGCGCACGGCTTCGAAATCGGCGGGCGCGTAAATGCCCTTGCCGATGCCCGGCAGCTTCGCAAAGGCTTCGGCCAGTGCGCTCATGCGGCTTCCTTCAGCGGGGGCATTTCGCTCACGGCGCCAGCAACCAAACCATCAACATCGATGATCAGCGCGACCCGGCCATTGCCCAGGATGGTGGCACCCGCCACGCCGCCAACGGCACGATAATGGGTGTCGAGGCTTTTGATCACGAACTGGCGCTGGTCGCAGATGGTATCGACGAGCAACGCCGCCTGACCGGCCGCTTCGGTATCAACGATGATCAACACCGCCTGGGTCGGATCGGTGATCGCCCCGCGGGCACCAATTGGTCCTTCAAGCGGCAGAATTGGGATAAACCGCCCGCGCACGTTGAGCATGGCCCGCCCAACGCCGAGATGCTGGATATCTTGCGCTTCAGGGCGCAGGCTTTCGACGATATGGGCAAGTGGGACGACCAGCGTCTGATCGCCGACCGTCACGATCATCCCGTCCGAAATGGCAAGAGTGAGCGGTAGAGCCAGCGTAAACACCGATCCCTTGCCCGGGTGCGACTCGATCGAGATTCGGCCGCCGAGTTCCTTCACATTCTGCCGCACGACATCCATGCCGACACCGCGCCCCGAAATGTTCGACAGCGTTTGTGCGGTGGAAAAGCCGGGCGAAAAGATCAGATTGTCGATGTCCTCGTCACTCAGCACGGCATCGGCGTTGATCAGTCCGCGCTCCACCGCCTTGGCGTACACACGCGGACGGTCGATCCCGCGTCCGTCATCGGCGATACGGATGATGATCCTGCCCGAACGATGCTCAGCCGACAGGTGCAGCAGGCCCTCCGGCGCTTTGCCGGCCGCGAGCCGGTCAGCGACGGGTTCGATACCATGATCAACGGCATTGCGGATCAAGTGCGTCAGCGGCTCGCTGAGCCGTTCGATCACAGTCTTGTCGAGCTCGGTAGTTTCTCCAGCTAGCTCCAGCCGCACCTTCTTGCCGGTCGACGCCTCAAGCTCACGCAGGATTCGCGGCACACGGCTGAATACCGACCCAATTGGCTGCGCCCGGATCGACATCGCGCTTTCCTGGATGTCGCGCGTGAGCCCGTCGAGCATCGCCAGCTCTTCGATTCCGCCAAGATTGTGGCCGGTTAGGCGTTGCGTCATCATCGCTTGAGCGATCACCAATTCACCGACGGCGTCGATCAGGCGATCAAGCTTGGCGAGGTCAATGCGAATTGATTGCGCGGTTGCCGGAGCGGTGGCCGCCGTTTCAACGACCGGCACAGCAGGCGCAACGATCGGCTCGGTCACTGCAGCAACGGGCACGACCATCGGGGCAGCTGCAATCGCCTTTACGGGTAGATCGATCGGATTGCGGTCCGCATCTTCCTCGCCGACCCGTGCGATCGTCAGGCCGCAGCCTTCACCGACGAAATCGAATATGTCGTCGATCGCGGCGCGCTCGACGGTTCCCGGCAGCACCACGGTCCAGCGAAGATACCCCTCACCGGGATCGAACGCATCGAGATCGGGCACAGCGCCCTCGTCAATGGTCACGCTTGCTTCGCCCAGCGCGCAAAGTTCGCGGAGCAGCAGCAGCGGCTCACCGCCATTGGCCAACGCGCCAGCATGCGGATGTACCGTTACGATCCAATCGGCATTCGCCGAAATATCGGCAGCGATGTCACCGAGCATGGCGTCAAGGTCAAAGGTGAACTCGTCCTCGCCAGGTCCTTCGAGGAGATCAGGATCGACTGTCGGTTCCGCCAACACGCCCGCCTGAGCGGAGGCAAGTTGGGCAAGCAAGGCCGCATCATCAGGGGCGGCACCGGCATCGCGCGCCGCCTCAACATGATCGCCCAGCACGTCAAGCGCGCGCAGCATTAAACCAACCAGCGGATCGGTGACAGCCACCGTCCCGTCGCGAACATCGGACAGCAAAGTCTCAAAACCATGCGTATAGGCTTGGAGTGCGCCAAAGCCGAACGCGCCCGCTCCCCCCTTGATTGAATGTACGGCGCGGAAGATCGCGTTGATCGTCTCCTCGTCGGCATGGCCTTGGCGGCACCGTTCGAGCGCTGTTTCAGCTGCGGCGAGCGCCTCATCGCATTCAATGAAGAAGATCGCCTGGATTTCTTCGTTGGTCATCGACTCTTCCCGCCGTGAATCAGGTGTTCGGCGCCGATCGTCGCGAGGGTGGCGCGGATCGCGTCGGAGGCGGAGACCGTCAGCGCCGTTTGATTCTTCCAAGCCGTCTTGCGCGCGCTGAGCAGCAGTTGCAGCATCGATTGACCAAGCTGGACGACTGCTTTGCCGTCGATCACGACGTCCCCTGCGGCGAGCGCTTCGCGCAGCTTCGGGAGCAGGTCATCAGCTGCCTGTCGGTCGCATCTTGCAGGCAGGACCAATGTTGAATGGGCCATGGTGACAAATCCCGCTTAGAATTCGGACCAATCATCATCGCCATCGCTGGATTTCAGGGCCAGATTGCCCATCACCATCGGTGCACGTGCCTTTCGTTTGGCCACCGCTCGCGTTGGGGCGGCCACGCGCCGTGCCGGCGCTTCACTGCCCAATTTGAAGCGGGAGACGACATCAGCCAGCGTTTCGGCTTCGCCGGCCAGGCTGCGCGCGGCAGCGGTTGATTCCTCGACCATGGCGGCGTTCTGCTGCGTCATTTTGTCCATTTCGCCGACTGCACCGTTGACCTGTTGCAAGTTGGTCGCCTGCGTCTCGGCAGAGTCGGCAATGGTGGTGATCATCGTACTGATCGTGCCGATCCGCGTGACGATGCGGTCCAGCAAGGTACCCGTCTCTCCGACCAGGGCGACGCCCGTGCCGACCTGCTCTGCCGATGTCGTGATCAGCGCCTTGATATCCTTCGCCGCATCTGCGGATCGCTGAGCAAGCGCGCGAACTTCATTTGCCACAACGGCAAAACCCTTGCCCGCATCGCCCGCGCGCGCCGCTTCGACGCCGGCGTTCAGTGCCAGCAAATTGGTCTGGAAGGCGATGCCATCAATGACGTTGATGATCTGGGTAATTTCATTGGCCGATTTCTCGATTGCCCCCATTGCACCGACCGCCCTTTTGACGACCGCGCCGCCTTCGCTCGCTTCGCGCTGCGCCTCATCGATTGAGCGGCTAACATCGGCGGCGCCGCGAGCGGTATCGCGTACCATCGAGGTTACCTGGTTCATCGCAGCAGCCGTTTCCTCCAGGCTCGCTGCCTGCTGTTCGGTGCGCAGTGCCAGATCATCGGATGCCGCCCGAATTTCCGAAGCGCCACTATGGACGCTCGACGCGGTGTCGGACACGCTCGACATGATCTCGCCCAGCCCGTTGATCGACTGGTTGAAGCCCGTCCGCAGGCTTTCATATTCCGGCGAAAGCGAGGTCTCGATCCGATAGGTCATGTCACCGGCTGCCAGCGCATCCATCGCCTGCGCCAGTTCGTCGACAACCACACGCTGCTTTGCCTCATTCTCAGCCTGCGCGCGTGATGCGCCGCGGAACACCTCAAAGGCTGCGGCCATTGTGCCGATTTCGTCGCGGCGGCCTGCGCCGGGTACCGCGACATCAAAGTCGCCTGCTGCCATGCGCTGCATCGCCTCAGCCGTGGCGGCAAGCGGCGTAAGCGCCCGGCTGATCACATACCAAAGCCCAGCAACGACAAGGCCCGCGACGATCAGCCCAATCCCGGCCAACCATCCGATCGTGGCCGTAAGCGCGGCATTGCTTGATTCGACCAGTTTGGACTGGAACGCGATTGACGACGCGACAAGCGCATCGATTTTGCGACGATGATCGGCATAGACATCCGTCAGACGGGCATAGCTGGCCCGCGTTGCCGCGCCATCCTGACGTTCAATTGCCGGCACCAGCCCATTGTCAAATTCGTCCCAGAATTTCTTGGCCGAAGCACCCGACTGGTTGAGTAATGCGTCTTTCAGGGCAGGACTCAGATCGGCGTTCTGCCAGTAGGTATATCGGTCGTTGAACTGCTTGTGCAGTTCGGCCATGCGCGCTTTGCGGCTCGCCAGCGACGAAGGATCGTTCACCAGCAGTGTTGCCTCAAGATAAGGCTCAATGACATATTCAGGCGGCGGCAGAATGTCGGCAACCAGGTCGCTGACCTGTTGGTTCTTCAGCTGAATGGGGCCGCCAAAGCGGATTTGGTTGATTTCCATCGACGCGACGACGCCGGCCAGGGCCATCGCCCCCAGGATAAGCCCGCCGCCAATTTTCCCATTCCGCTTGATGCTCATTTTTACCAGCCCCGTTTGAATGCAGATCGCCGGGGTGATTTAGATTTTGAGGGTTAACGAGAAGTTTTTCACCTTGGCCCGTTGGCGCGCAAATCCGCCGCTTTTGCCCCGTAACGACGCTCGCCAGTTCAGGCGAAGGCTGCATCGGCCATTGGTGCCGGAAGTTTTTTCGGTTAGATTGTAATCACATCACATCAGACTGGGCGTTTGCGGGGTCGCATCGCATTCGGCACCAAGCGGGACAATCGCGATACCCATTTTGAGCAGATCAAAAGGCTCAGCTGCACATTTCTTCGAATTTTCCTCGAGCGCACGGGAGTCTTGATGTGGGTTATTCGCGCCAGTGGATGGCACAGCGGCGGACGCTATCGACTAATCGGGACCATCCGGGTTAGAGATTGCTCCCAATCCTAGGACTTCGCTTAATCCCATTATGCGAACTCAGCCGTATCCCGAGCGGTGCCCCATGGCTTGAAATGCCATGCTCCGAACGCGCCGGTTAGCTCTGGCGATCGCAGTCGCGAGGAGAATGCCGACCATCGATCGAGCCTGTCGTTTCGATCGCTCCGACGAACGCGGCACCCCACCAGTTCGGAATCCATTTCCCCGGCATCTCCAATCTAGCCGTGGCTTGTTTTTGAACGGGCCACGCTGAGATCACCCCTTAACATTGAAAAACGCTAACCTTCCGATTTCAAGGACTTTTTGCATCCCCGTTGATGGCGGAGCGATTCATCCGAAGAAGTGATAGCGCGTCGACTTTTTGCAGCTTTGGACGCTGATTAGCTGGTTGGACTTTTGGCGGGATCATCCGCAATGCGCGTTGCAGGCGAGTCCGGTGGGTCAACCGTAAAACTTTGGTTTCTCGCCTGTTTTCCGTGGCGATCACCCTGTATATTTTGCTGTATATTTCAAGCCCACAAACGTCACTTAACTATATGATATTACAACATAAATAATTGCTGGTCGGGAAGAGAGGATTCGAACCTCCGGCCCCTGCCTCCCGAAGGCAGTGCTCTACCAGGCTGAGCTACTCCCCGACGGAGACCGGCGCGTTGCTCATTTAGCGTCCGGAAAAGCTTGGAAGCGGGCCTATACCGATGGCGATAAGCGTGCGCAAGTATCAGCGCGGGGCTCGGTTGCCGCGCCATTTGGTCCATAAATGGCGGGCCAGCATCAGCGGCGGCATGCGCAGCCAATGCGAGCGAACATAAAAGCCCAGGCGCGTGGCGGGGCGCACCGCCCTGCCCCATTCATCGCGTGCCGTGATGCGGCGCAGATAGAGCCGGTCTGCGCGGCTAAGCTGCTGATAATCTGCTGTAACACTTGTCCCGTAAAGCGCAGCAGACAGCCGCACCGCACGCGCCATTTCCCGCGCCAGGCCGTGGTGCGCGGCCCGGTTTACCACGCCTTCCAGCCCGAATTCCTCGATCAATCGGTGGATATCCCACAGGTTGCGCATCGCGCCTGCCAGATCGCCATCGGCCAGCAGATGCGCTGCGGCGTGGGCCAGCATGTCGGGCACGCCAGGCACGCACAGGCCGTTTTCCAGCATCATGCTGTCCGCAATGATCGCGCCGGGATCGGGCGTAATCCGGGCCGTCAGCGGCAATATCGTATGGTGAACGTCGATCATGCGGTCACGATCCCGGTGGATCAGCGGGGGCAGCTCATGCATCCAGCGCCGGTAATATTGATCGTCATAGGGATCAGGCTTCACCCATTCCCATCCACCAGCGATCAGGGCTGCCTCCACATTCGCCAGCGCGCCGTGCGGGACCAGAATGTCGAGATCGCCAATCGATCGCCCCTGCCCAGCTGCCAGCCCTGCGGCAACAAACGCCGTGCCCTTCAGCAGCACGACCGGGCAGCCAATGGGCGCAAGCACCCGGCGCGCCATTTCCGCTTCCCACAAAGCGGCCACGCGCCCCTGATCGGCCGAAGCGCGCGCATCGGCAAGAATGCGCGCAACCGCACCCGGCATGGGCAAACCCTCCAGCCGGTGGGCGAGCGACCCCATCAACTGTTCGGCGCGGGCAATCGCCAGCAACGCAGTCCATCCATCAGCACGCAGCGCGCTGCAGGTCGCCGGATCACGCAGCACCGTGGCGAGCAGCCAGCCGTCATGCGTGCCAGTCACAACGCGCGCCACAAGGCTTCAATCCGGCCGATGGCGGCTTCGGTATCGGGATAATCGATCGCCACGGATGGCACCTGCCCGACCAATCCCGTCAGCGCGTCAAATCCGCGTTCGCCCAGGGCGACATAATTGGTCGATGCCTGGGTCAGCCGAACGAATACCTCACCCGGCTCAACGGGGCGGGTCGCTGCGTCAAAACCAAAACGGGGGAATAGCAGCAGCGCGGGGCGGGCGGGGCTATCCATGGCGGCAATTGCGCGGGCATCGGGCACCAGATGGCGGATGTCGCCCTTGGGTGTACCGGCGAGCAGCGGCCCGAACCGGGCACGCGCCAAAGCGGACGAAACCGCGCCAATCGCGTCATTTTTCAGGCTGATCAGGCGCGGAAAAGGGTAAATCAGCCCCGTTTTGGGGTCAATCAGGGCAAATTCATCGCCCAAAAACCGCCAACCGCGCCCCGAAAGCAATGCCGCCAGCGTCGATTTGCCCGCGCCAGATTCTCCCGTCATCAACAGCGCGCGGCCATCCCGCTCCACCACCGATGCGTGGAGCAGCAGATAACGCCGCTGGCCCAGCGCCATTTGCAGGTTCATCGCCATTTCAGCCGCCAGCAACCCTTGCGCCAGCGGCAGCGGGGCGGCCTCTGGCAGCATGAAATCGCCGCCAATCATCACCGACGGCCGGATAAAGCGCCGCCACGGCCGGGCGGCGAACAACCGCACGGTAAAGTCGGCAACGTCGTCGCAAGGTTCTGGGTAATCGCGATAAAGATCGCGCAACGCATCAATGGGCGCGCGCCAGTCCGATCCGATCCGGAACCCCACCGGCCCGATTTTCAGTTGGTGGACATGCCTCATCGCCGCTCAACCAATCCGGCCGCAACCAGCTCTTCGAGCCGCGCCATCAGCGCCTGCGGATCGGCATCGCCCAGATCGAATTCATCGCTGAGCCGGGCGAGCAGCGCCGCGCTGGTCAACGGTTCGGCAGCGAGCGCATCCAGTATCTCAGGCGCAGGCGGCGCGAGCAGGTGCGTCATCCCCGAGGCACGGTGATACACCAGCGTCAGATCATCAAGCGGCACCACCCGCAGCGTGGCCGCCGCCATTGATCGGTACCGAGGGTCATCCGGGGTTTTCATGCAAGACACTCATTCACGGCGCTCAGCCGCGCGGCATCTGCAGCGACGCAAAACAGGTAAAGCCGCTGGTGCCCGATTGCAGGCGGCGGATATATTGCAAATAGGCGCGGGTGCGATCGCTATCCATGCCGGGCAGGCGACCGCCAGCCAACGCATTGCGCACATCCTCCCCCTTGAACGGTACGCGCGCCGGCGGGAAGGCGCCGGGTGTACCAGCGGGCACCAGCGTGCCATTAGCGGCGATGTAACTGCCCGAACGTGCCGGATCTGGCACTGGAATTTCGCAAGTGAGCACAGACGCGGCAGATTGCGCCAGCGCAGGGCGGATGGAGACGATTGCGGTTGCACCGGCCGCCCCCAGCATCAACGCGCGGCGACGACTGGGCATTGCCGGGGCTGCCGCAACATCAGCCGCCACGTTATCAGGGGGAATCTTGTCGCTCATCGCCGTCCCATCATGGAGCCCCTTCATCAGGCCCCGCTATGCGACCTTGGCCCTTTCACAATCGTAAATCGAGCGCAAGGCGCACGGCGTAAATCGAGCGCAAGGCGCATGGTGGTGTCGCTGCCAAGCTGAACCGCCAGTTCCGGCCTCGCGGCGGACGCGCGATTAGGCTATCATCATTGCCATGCTTGATACCTTTGGTCTGCGCACCCTTACCGCCATTACCGTGATCATGATTGCGGCAATTGCCACCACCCTGCTCGATCAGAGCTTGCAGGGCGGGTTGATCGTTTTGGTGGTGGGGATTGCCGCTGTTCTGATCGCGGCCGGCACGGGCGACAACGCGGCGGAACCGCCGTCGGCCGTCCAGCACGTGGCGGATGGGCGCGACAGCCCGGTCAACATCGATGAAATGATTGAAGCGGTGGTGGAGCCGATCCTGATCGTTTTTGACGGCCGGGTTGCGCACGCCAATCTGCCGGCGCGCGCATTGCTGGGCGGGCACATCATCGGGGAGGACGTCAGGCTGGCGATTCGCCATCCGGCCGCCGCCGAACGGCTGACAAATGCGCGCGCCACATCACAGGGGCCAATCAATCTGGTCGGGCTGGGCACGCTTGATCAGCGCTGGGAAATGCGATTGACCACGATGAGCGATGGCCGCCGAGTCGTCCATCTGATCGACCAGACCGGCAGCTATGCAGCAGAACGGATGCGCGTCGATTTCGTCGCCAATGCCAGCCACGAACTGCGCACCCCGCTGGCGTCAATCCTGGGGTTCGTGGAAACGCTGAGCGACGATAAGGCGGGTGCCGACCCCAAAGTTCGCGCGCGCTTTTTGAAGGTGATGTTTGATGAGGCGCGGCGGATGCAGCGGCTGGTGGAGGATCTGATCTCGCTCAGCCGGATTGAGGCGGAAAAATACCGCGTCCCCGCCACCGCAGTCGATCTGCAACAATTGATGGACGAAGTGCACGCTGAACTCGCCGATGCCTATGATAATCGTGGCGAAGATCTGGTTACCGATATTCAGGCCGATGTGCCGCCTGTGGTGGGCGACCGGGCGCAGCTATCCCAAGTACTCCACAATCTGATCGGCAATGCCATGAAATACGGCAAAAGCGGTACGCCCGTCGTCTCGCGGCTATGGATGGACCAGACCGGCATGGTCCGCATTAGCGTAAGCGATGAGGGCGAAGGCATTGCCCCGGAACATCTGCCGCGCCTGACTGAACGCTTTTACCGAGTCGATGCAGGGCGCAGCCGGTCGCTTGGCGGCACCGGGCTTGGCCTGGCCATCGTCAAACATATTATTGAACGGCATCGCGGACGGCTCGACATCACCAGTGTGGTCGGAAAAGGCACAACAGCGTCGATCCTCCTCCCCTCTGGCCCACCAAATATCGCGCCCCGGGAGGCACCGTCATCAAACGGTAACGCCACTGTCACACAGGCAGCCCGGTCGGGGTGATAGCGGCGCAGCGGGAACATTCCTGCCAGGAGGGATTCAATGCGACATCATTTCGCGATTCAGGCGACAAAATTGCTAGCCTTGGCGTCCGCCATTGCGTTAGCGGCGTGTGACGATCAGGCCAATGGCGGCGGCGCCGGATCGCGTGACCAGATAAAGGTTGTTGGTTCGTCAACGGTTTATCCGTTCACCACGCTGGTCGCAGAACAGTTCGTCAATCAAAATCCCGGCATGAAGGCACCGGTAATCGAATCGACCGGCACTGGTGCTGGCATGAAGCTGTTTTGCGCAGGCGTTGGCGCGGCCCACCCCGATATCGCCAATGCATCGCGGCGGATGAAGCTGGCCGAATTCACCGCTTGCGGCGAAAATGGCGTTGACCGGATCATGGAAATACAGATCGGGCTGGACGGGATCGCCTTTGCAGAGGGCAAGGACGGGCCAAAGCTGCAGCTGACGCCGGTTGATCTTTATCTCGCGCTCGCCGCCAATCCCAAGGGCAAACCCAACACGGCCAAGACGTGGAAGGACGTGAACCCGGCCCTGCCCGCTATCCCCATTCAGGTCTACGGTCCGCCATCGACCAGCGGCACGCGGGATGCGATGGCAGAGCTGATCATGGCGCGCGGTTGCGTGACAATTTATCCCGACAGCATCAATCTGAAGGACAAAAAGCCTGACGATTTCGCCAATGTCTGCACCCGCGTGCGCGATGATGGCCCCTATGTTGATGCGGGCGAGAACGACAATCTGATCGTGCAAAAGCTGCAGTCAAATCCCAATGCAATCGGCATTTTCGGCTATAGCTATCTGGAAGAAAATCAGGCGAGCCTGGTCGGTGTGCCGGTCAGCGGGGTTGCCCCGACCTATGAAACGATCACCAGCGGCACCTATCCCGGCGCGCGGCCGCTGTTCATCTATGTCAAAAAAGCACATTTGACGGCCATTCCGGGCCTGCCGAAGTTTTTGGAGGCTTATGCCGCCGCTTGGGATGCCAATGGGCCGCTTGTAAAGCGCGGGCTGATTGCGGCACCACAGGCAGTGCGCGATGCCTCTGCCGCTGTCATCAAGGACGGCACGACGCTGGAAGGGCGCGCGCTGCAATAACAACCGAACACCTTCGCTAACCCATTGCCTGATCGGGGTGGCGGGGCTTGCCTGCCCCCCCGATTCGTGAACGAAACAGAAGAATATTCCGCTTGTCGATTTTGCTGCTCCTTTTTCTGATTGCCGGTCTGGGTTTGATTGGCTGGCTAACCGCGCGCGTCCGCGCGGTGGGGTTCCGCCGTGCGTCAACCCGCAGGTTCAGCTCGCTGCCATCGCACCATGGCACCTATGTCGCGATGTGGATGGTCATCCCCTCGCTGTTGTTTCTGACAATATGGCTGGTGGTTACGCCGGCAATGGTGACGAACACCGTGCTGCAAAACCCGGCGGCCGCGCAATTGCCCCCGCCGGGTTTCGAGCGGGCAGCGGTGCTGAGCGAGGCGCGCAATATCGGACAGGGTCGCAGCGTGGCCAGCGCCAACCCGCTCGCCCAGGCGCTGGCGCCTGCCTATGCCGCCGCCCAATCACGGTACAACTGGATCGGGTCGACATTGGCGCTGCTGCTGGCGATATCCTGCGGCGCTTTTGCCTACACGCGGCTAACGCCTGATTTCAGGGCGCGGACGCGGATTGAGCGGGTGGTGATGTTGCTGCTGCTCGCCGCATCACTGATCGCTATCCTAACGACGGCGGGAATTGTCGGCTCGCTGCTGTTTGAATCCTACCGCTTTTTCCAGATGGTGCCGATCCTCGATTTCCTGACGGGCACGCATTGGAGCCCACAGGTGATTGATGCGCGTGATCCCGGCGCGTCGCTGGGCGCGGTGCCGCTGTTCTGGGGTACATTCTTCATCGGCGCGGTGATCGCGATGACGGTAGCGATTCCGTTTGGGCTGATGAGTGCGATTTACCTTACCCAATATGCCGCCCCCGGCGTGCGCCGCTGGATGAAACCGATTTTGGAGGTGCTCGCGGGCGTGCCGACCTTGGTGTACGGCTATTTCGCTGCGCTGACGGTGGCACCCGCCGTGCGCGATCTTGCCGTTTCAGTGGGCATTACCTGGGCGAGTTCGGAAAGCGCGCTTGCCGCCGGGCTGGTGATGGGGGTGATGATCATTCCGTTCGTGTCATCAATGGCCGATGATTCGATCGCCGCCGTGCCCGCATCGATGCGTGATGGATCGCTGGCGATGGGCGCGACCACATCGGAGACGATCCGCCGCGTGCTGCTGCCCGCTGCCCTGCCCGGTGTTGTTGGCGGCGTGCTGCTCGCGATCAGCCGCGCCATTGGTGAGACGATGATCGTGGTAATGGCCGCATCGGGCATCGCCACGCTGACGCTGAACCCGCTCGCCAGCGCGACCACCGTCACCAAACAGATCGTCGATTTGTTGACCGGCGAAGCGGAGTTTGACAGCCCCAAGACGCTGGCAGCGTTCGCACTGGGGTTGACGCTGTTCGTCATCACCCTGCTCCTCAACATCGTCGCGCTGACGGTCGTAAAACGGTACCGCGAAGCCTATGACTGACGCGCGCCGCCCCACGCGACCGCCCGAACGCGCACCAACCGATTGGCGCGCGACCGACATGCAGCGCCGCACCCGCCGCCGTTATGCCGCCGAACGCCGTTTCCGGCTGTTCGGGCTGGGCGCGGTGGTGATGTCCGCCGGTTTTCTGGCGTTCCTACTGATCACGATGCTCGCCAACGGGCTGCAAGGCTTCACCCAGACCGAAATTTCGCTGCCGATTGATTTTCCGCGCGCCGGGCTGAAACTCGACCCTGCTCGTTTGCAGGGGCAAGGTGCCGATTTGGCTCTTGCCGGGGCGGGCCTGTCCGATGCCACTGCGCGTGCCGCCGTCACCGCGTTCGGGCGGGGCGGCGACGCGCTGTTGTCAGACGGTGCATGGCTAAGGGTGCGTGATCAGGTGAAGGCCAATCCCGCCCTGCTGCGCGGCAAGGCAATCGTGCGCGTCCCCGCCTCCACCGAGCTCGACATCGCTGCCAAGGGCACCGGGTCCCCCGAAGCCGAAGCAGCGGTGGCACGATTGCAGCGCGCCGGGCAGCTTTCGACCAGCTTTAACTGGCCATTCCTCACCGCATCTGACGCAACTGACCCGACGATCGTCGGCATCTGGGGCGCACTGAAGGGATCGCTGTTCACGATGCTCGTCACGCTCAGCCTGGCGTTTCCCATCGGCGTGCTGTCAGCTTTGTACCTTGAAGAATATGCCCCGCGTAACCGCTGGACTGACTTGATCGAGGTTTCGATCAACAATCTGGCGGCAGTCCCCTCGATCATCTTTGGCTTGCTCGGGCTGGCGGTGTTCCTCAACACGTTTCATCTGCCGCGTTCGGCATCGATTGTCGGCGGGCTCACGCTGGCGCTGATGACCATGCCGGTGATCGTGATTGCCGGGCGCAACGCCATCAAATCAGTACCCCCGTCGATCCGCGATGCGGCGTTGGGCGTTGGCGCAAGTCCCATTCAGGTCGTGTTTCACCATGTTTTGCCGCTGGCCCTTCCCGGGATTTTGACTGGCACGATCATTGGCATGGCCCGCGCGCTGGGCGAAACCGCGCCGCTGCTGATGATCGGTATGCGCGCCTTCATCGCCACCCCGCCCGAACGCCTTACCGATCCGGCGACCGTGCTGCCTGTCCAAATATTCCTCTGGTCCGATGAAGTCAGCCGTGGCTTTGTTGAAAAGACGAGTGCGGCAATCATTGTGCTGCTGGTGTTCCTGCTCGCGATGAACGGGATCGCCATCTACCTCCGCAACAAATTCGAGACTCGCTGGTAATGAACGCACCCACCATCCCTGCCCCCAAGCCGACGGCACGCGCGCCGAAAATGACGGCGAAGCATGTCAACGTCCATTATGGCAGCAAACTTGCGATTGATGACGTGTCGCTCGACGTCGACATGGATCATGTAACGTCGCTGATCGGGCCATCTGGTTGCGGCAAATCCACCTTTTTGCGCACGCTGAACCGCATGAACGACACGATTCCGATCGCGCGCGTACAAGGCGACATCCGGCTTGATGGTGAGGATATCTATTCCCCCGAAATGGACGTTGTGCAGTTGCGCGCGCGCGTTGGCATGGTGTTTCAAAAGCCAAATCCGTTCCCCAAATCCATCTATGAAAACGTGGCTTATGGCCCGCGCATCCATGGCCTTGCCTCCACCAAGGCGCAGCTCGAAGTGGCGGTTGAACAATCGCTGCGGCGTGCCGGGTTGTGGGATGAGGTGAAGGATCGGCTGAGCGACAGTGGCACGGCATTGTCGGGCGGCCAGCAGCAGCGGCTGTGCATCGCGCGCGCGATTGCCGTCGACCCCGAAGTGATCCTGATGGACGAACCCTGTTCGGCGCTGGACCCCATCGCCACTGCCAAGATCGAGGAACTGATCCACGAATTGAAGGGCCGCTATGCCATCGTCATCGTCACGCACAACATGCAGCAGGCGGCGCGCGTGTCGCAGCGGACGGCTTTTTTCCACCTCGGCTCGCTGGTGGAATATGGCGCCACGTCAGATATTTTCACGAACCCCCGCCAGGAGCGGACCAAGGATTACATCACCGGCCGTTATGGCTGACCCCTTTTGCACCGAGAATCATTTTGGTTGATCATACAGTTAAGGCATTTGACGAAGATATCGGCGAACTGCGCGGTCTGATCGCGCAGATGGGCGGGCTGGCGGAGCATGCAATCGTCGGCGCAATGACCGCGCTGAAGCGCCATGATCTTGAGGGTGCCGAAGCGATCATCGCTGGCGATAAGCAGATCGACGCCATCGAAATGCAGGTTGAACGGCTTGCCGTTCAGCTGATCGCTCTGCGCGCACCGCTGGCAAATGATCTGCGTGAGGTTGTTGCCGCGCTAAAGATCGCCGGCGTGATCGAACGGATCGGCGATTATGCCAAAAACATCGCCCGCCGCGTGTCAGCGATTGAGGATCACGGCAATATCGAGCCCTTGTCGGTGCTGCCCGCCATGGCAACGATGGCAGCCACGATGGTCCACGACGTGCTCGATGCCTATGCCGCCCGCGATCCAGACGCTTCCATCCGGGTGTGTGAAAGCGACCGGGCCGTGGATGATTTCTACAACAGCCTGTTCCGCGTCCTTGTGACCTATATGATGGAAAACCCCGCCAGCATTGGCCAGGTCGCGCATCTTTTGTTCATCGCCAAGAACCTGGAACGCGTGGGTGACCACGCCACCAATATTGCCGAGATGGTGTATTATGCAGCCACCGGCGTCCACATGGGGGAGCGCGAACGCGGCGCTGCCCCAACCCACTGATCCAACGGACGGAGACGAAAAATGGCCCGCGCCAAGATGTTGCTCGTCGAAGATGACGCTGCCCTTGCCGAATTGCTGATCTGGCATTTCAAGTGCGAGGATTTCGATGTCCAGCAAACCCCCGATGGCGAAGAAGCGCTGCTGCTCGCCAAAGAGGCAACGCCCGATATCGTGCTGCTCGACTGGATGGTCGAAGGGCTGTCAGGCATCGAAGTGTGCCGCCGCCTGCGCCGCATGCCCGAAACGGCGAACGTGCCGATCATCATGCTCACCGCGCGCGGTGAAGAGGAAGATCGGGTGCGCGGACTGGAAACCGGGGCAGATGATTATGTCACCAAGCCCTTTTCCCCCCGCGAACTCGTCGCGCGCGTTGGCGCGGTGTTGCGCCGCGTGCGCCCGGCGCTGGCCGGGGAACAGCTGACCTATGCCGATATCGAAATGGATACGGTGGGCCATAAGGTGCGCCGTTCTGGCGAAGTTATCCCGCTGGGGCCAACCGAATTCCGGCTGCTCAAGCATTTTCTGGAGCATCCCGGCTGGGTATTCAGCCGCGAGCGCTTGCTCGATGCCGTGTGGGGGCATGACAGCGACATCGAAAGCCGCACCGTCGACGTGCATATCCGCCGCCTGCGCAAGGCGATCAACAATGGCGACCGGCCAGACATCATCCGCACCGTGCGTTCTGCGGGGTACGCGCTCGATTCGGGCAACTGATCGGGCGCGGGCGGCGCGACGCGGCACTTATCTCCCACTGGATGGTTTAGGGGGCGGGGCAACCTCCCCCGCCCCGCCATTCGGAGGAACGATCATGAAGCTTTTGCTCACCGCATCGATGCTGGCGTTTGCCGCACCGGTGATCGCCCAGACATCGCCAACCCCAGGCCAGATTCCCGATACCGCGCTGTCGACCGCGCCGACCCCGTCGACCGGCCCGCGCGCGCAGGAGGCAAACCAGCCCGCCAACGCCGCCGCCAGCGCCAATAACAGCGCGCTTGCCACCGATCCGACCCGCGTCAACGCCGCTCCGGCAATGGCAAGCTACCCCATCTGCAAGGCGGGCGAGTTTGATCACTGCATGGAACCAGGCAACGGCGCGCGCCAGCAGGTGAAGAAGCGCACGCGCAAACCGCGGCACTGATGCTGCAAACCGCAAACGGGGCCGCGATTACCGGTCCCGCTTGCGTGCGCCGCGCAATCGAATAGGAAGCGCTCAACCTGACCCTTAACGACCAAGCCCAAGGAAGAGCGATTATGACCATCAGTTTCGAAAACCGCGTCGCCATTGTTACCGGAGCAGGGGGCGGGCTTGGCCGTGCCTATGCGCTTGAACTGGCGCGGCGCGGCGCAAAGGTGGTGGTCAATGATCTGGGCGGATCACGCGACGGCACGGGCCATTCCGATGCCGCGCTGAAGGTTGTCGAGGAAATTGAGGCAGCTGGCGGCACCGCAATGTCGAACGGCGGCAGCGTTACCGAATATGATCAGATGGTCGCGATGGTCGAAGCCGCCAAGGCGAAATGGGGATCGATCGACATCCTGATCAACAATGCCGGCGTGTTGCGCGACAAAAGCTTTGCCAAAATGGAGCCAGCCGATTTTAAATTCGTCGTTGATGTTCATCTGAATGGCTCTGCCAACTGCACCAAGGCGGTGTGGGAAACCATGCGCGCGCAAAATTATGGCCGCGTTCTGATGACGGCATCGTCAACCGGGCTGTACGGCAATTTCGGCCAGGCCAATTACGGCGCGGCCAAGCTGGGTCTGGCGGGCCTGACCAAGACGCTGGCGATTGAAGGCGCGAAGAACAACATCAAGGTCAACACCATTGCCCCCACCGCAGGCACGCGGATGACCGAAGATCTGTTCCCCGCTGAAGCATTCGCCGCCTTCGCGCCTGAAAAGGTCGCGCCGGCCGCGCTGTATCTCGTGTCCGAAGACGCGCCGACCAACATGATCATCGGCGCCGGCGCAGGCGTGTTCCAGGCCGCCTATGTTACGCTGACAGCGGGCAAGCTCCTCACGGGCGACGATCTTTCCCCCGAGGGCATCGCTGCGCATTGGGACGCCATTACCGACCGCACCGGCGAATTGACCCCGCAATCCGGCAGCGAACAATCGCTGAGCATTTTGAAGCTGTTGCAGGCCGGGTAACGGCAAAACAATAATGTCCGGGGCGGCGAACGGCCGGGCAATGCCTGCCGCGCGCCGCCCCGGGTTTTTGCTGTTATTTAAAGCGGATACCAATCGTGCCCATCACGCGTTGGCGCGACGTGTTGTCGCTATACTGCGAATAAACATATTGCGCGCCAATATAGACGGGCAGTTTCGCATCACTGTTCGACAGGGTGTATTCCACGCCGCCGCCCAGCTGATAACCGGTGGTGTTGCCATGATTGTAAAAAACCTGCTGGCCAGTCGACGAGGTCAGGCTTTTGCGCTGATCGTTCACCACATACCCGCCCTTACCAAACACCAGGAATTGCGGGGTAAGCAGCACGCCAGCGCGAACGCCAACGCCAAATTCCTCGAACGATTTGTGGCAAACCGTGCCGCCGGTCGCCGCGGTGCAATTTTCCGTCCAGTTATTGGCGCGCCAGAAGCTTGCCTCTGGCCCGATCACGATTTTGTCGTTGATAACCCCGTCAAAGCCGATGGTGCCGCCATAGCCGAGCTTGTCACGATGCACGCCTTGCGACTGAAAGCGATCGCCGCCGACATTTCCTTCAAGACGAAATCCACGAAATGATGTCGGGCTCTTGTCCTGGGCGAGCGCTGGTTGCGCTACCGCGGCGGCAAAGCCAAGCGTTAGGGCAGTGAAAATAATTTTACGCATACAAATTTCCTTGATCAGTTGAACAACTGTTCGGATACAAACCGCCAACCCGCCAAAATGATCCACCGCCAGCCGCGAAGTTTGATGGTGTCGCCATTGGGTAACACTTTGTTGCGCTGCTTTGGGCGCGATTTTTAGGGCGTGTGTGCCCCCTCAATCTCGACGCCACCCTCGTTGCGGCACCGTTCCTTTTGTGCGATCCCCACCAACAATGGGCACTTCACCGACAGCTTCAAAAAACGGCACGCTGGTCCGCAGCGTCGGGCTTTGGGGGCTGACGGCCATGGTATTGAATGGCCTGATCGGCGCGGGGATATTCGGGTTGCCCGCCAGCGTCGCCGATAATGCTGGCAGTTGGGCACCGCTGATCGTTTTGCTGGTCGGCGCAGCGATGTTGCCGATTGTGCTGGTGGTCATGCGGCTGGCGGGGATGTTCGACGGCACGGGCGGGCCGATCCTGTATGTCGAATCCGCCTTTGGAAAGACCGCCGCCTTCCAGATCGGGTGGATGCAATTATTGTCCACCACCGCATCGGCCGCTGCCAACGTCAACCTGCTCGCCGATTACGCCGTTCGCGGCTGGGGACCGGCGGGCGAAGGCCCCGTCATTCATGCCAGTATCGTGCTGGTTGCGCTGCTGGTGATCTTCGCCGTCAATCTTAACCGAACCAGCGGGGTCGCGCGCACATTGGGGCTGCTTTCGATCATGAAGCTGCTGCCGCTGGCGTTGGTGGTCGTGCTTGCGGTGCCGATGTTGGTGTCGGATGGCGGCGCGTCGCACCCGGCGGCGCATTGGTCGTTGACGCAGGCCGCGTTGCTCTCCGCCTATGCCTTTACCGGGTTTGAAGGGTCGCTGACGCTGGCGGGTGAGGCGCGCGATCCCCGGCGCGATTTGCCGCGTGCGCTGCTGGCCGTTTTTGTTGGCGTAGCGTTTTTATATGCGCTGCTGACCTGGGGCTATGTCGCCACCGCTTATGTGCCAGGCGCGGCGGACAAGGCACCGCTATCGGCAATGGCCGCCGTGCTGATGGGCGCTGCAGGGGCAGCGATGATGTTGGCGACCGCCACAGTGTCTATCTTTGCCAATGTAACCAATAACATGCTGTTCCTGTCGCGCCGCTTGCTGGCGATGGAAGCGCTCGGCGGGTTGCCCGCCTGGCTGGGCCGCGTGAACGCTGATGATGCTGTGCCGCGCAATGCGGTGATCTTCATCATGCTTGTCCTTGTTGCCCTGTCGCTGAGCGGTGGCTTTGCCGTGCTGGCGATTTTAAGCGTGTCGTCGCGGCTGATCGTCTATCTCGGCTGTATTGCCGCCCTTCCGGTGGTTGAACGACGCGCGGGCAAGGCGGCATCGATTGGCGGCGTGGCGGTCATCGCCGCCGCAGCGATCACATGCGTGTTGCTCATCATGGGCAGCGAGCCGCAATCATGGCTGTCGCTGTTGATCGGCGCCGCTGCCGGGGCAGTTATGTTCATCGCCAATCGCGCCTATCGCGCGAAAGCCGACGCCGCGATACAGCCCTAGCGGCTCACTTTTCTGGTATGCGATATAGTGTATTGAAACGCTAACACACGCATGCTATCCTCACGTCAGAAACGGGAGGATTACCATGTATAGCGAAAGCGATATCGACGGCGCGGTGGCCGCTGGGGTTCTTACACCCCAAATGGCCGCCGCGTTCCGCAATTACACCGCCAGCGATCGTTCGGCCCCGGCGGTCGACGAAGAACATTTCAAGCTGTTGACGGGCTTTAACGACATTTTCGTCTCGATCGCGCTCTGCCTGTCGCTGACGGCGATTGCGCAGATTGGCGGCATGGTCACCCCCGCGCTTGGCGGAGCGGGCGTTGCCGTTTCGGCTTGGTTGCTCGCCGAATATTTCACCCGCCGCCGCCGCATGGCGCTGCCCAGCATCTTGTTGCTGCTCGCCTTTGTCGGCGGGGTAGCCGCCACGATGATCGGCGGGCTGGTCAGCCTTAACCCCGATTTGCCCGACCGGGCAGATGCCGTCGTCGGCGCCGGCATTGCGCTGGTCACCGCTGTTGCCGCCTGGGCGCATTGGCGGCGGTTCATGGTGCCGATCACAGTGGCCGCGGGCGCAATCGCGCTGGTGGGCATGGCAATGGCGCTAACCCTTGCCGCGCTTCCTGCCGCCAAGGATGCGATTTACCCGATCGCGCTGGGCGCTGGCATCGTCGTATTCGCGGTCGCAATGGGCTGGGATATGTCAGACAAGGAACGCCGCACGCGCCGCTCCGACGTGGCGTTCTGGCTGCACCTGGCCGCAGCACCGCTGATCGCGCATCCGGTGTTCCACATGCTCGGCGTGTTCAACCAGACAGTGGAGATTGCCACCGCCGGGATCGTCATCGGGCTGTATCTGGTGTTCGCCTTTGTCGCGCTGGCGGTTGATCGGCGCGCCCTGCTCGTGTCCAGCCTCGTCTATGTGTTGTATGCCATGTACGCGCTGTTCCAGGGTGCGGGCGCGGTTGAACTCAGCGCATCGCTCACCGCCTTTGTGATTGGCTCGGCGCTGCTGACGCTTTCTGTATTTTGGCACCAGATGCGCGGCCTTGTCGTCGCGCTGCTCGGTAGCCTCAAGGATCGGCTGCCCCCTGTGCAGACGATAGTGCCGGCCTGACGCCATTCAGCCGGAACGACACCCCACTGCCCCGGTGCCCCCACGGCACCGGGGCTTTTTTTTGTGGGATGGGATGGGGCGCAGCGCGCTTGGTACAGGCAAGATAGCGGTCACGCGGAGAAATATACAGTTGGAGCGAAGCGCCGCCCATTGCCGACAGGCGTTAACGCCGCCCCCTTGGGATAAGCGACACCACCAACGCGCTCTGCCCGCCGCTATTCCCCCACCAGCTTCACGAGCCGCCGTTCCACCGGCGCGAGCACCGCTGCCAGTTCGTGCCCGCGTTTCAGCACCGCGCCACCCTCCCCCACCAGCGCCCACATGCCCTGGCGTCCGCGCAGGGCCGGTCGTTTCTCAATCCTGAATTCGGGGCGTTCGGTGGCGCGGCGAAAGGCGGAAAAAATGGCCGCGTCACGCCCCATATCCATCGCATAATCGCGCCAATGCCCGGCAGCGACCATGCGGCCATATAAGTCGAGTATCCGGGCCAGCTCAGCGCGTTCAAACCCCACTTGCGGGGTTACGCGGCTGGCGGGCGCAGGAAAGAGTGTTACCGTCCCCATCAGGCGCAGTCGCGACGATCCCCGGTCATTCCATCGCTCGCCGCGAGCAGTTCATCAAGCCGCTTTCGCAGCGTTTCAATCTCACAGCGCAGCAATTCAACCTTCTGGGTTTCGGGATCAAATATCTCGCTGCACGGCGTGCCGTAAGGCACAAAGGCGCGGTCGCCGCGCCCGCCCTCCACCATCGTGGCGCGCGCCGGAATGCCGACCATGACCGCGCCGGGCACCACATCGCGCGTCACCACCGCATTGGCCCCCACCCGCGCACCAACGCCAATGGTTATCGGGCCCAGCACCTGCGCGCCTGATCCGATGATAACATTATCAAGCAATGTGGGATGTCGTTTACCGGCAACGCCATTGTCGGGGCTGGTGCCCCCCAATGTAACGCACTGGTAAATCGTTACATTGTCGCCAATCGTCACCGTCTCCCCGATCACCGTAAAGCCGTGATCGATAAAGAAATTCCGGCCAATCTTTGCGCCGGGGTGAATATCAATCGCGGTCAGGAACCGCGACAGATGGTTGACGAACCGGGCCAGGAAAAACAGCTCCATCCCGTACAGGCTATGGGCAATACGGTGCAGGCCCAGCGCAAGCACGCCGGGATACAGCAATATCTCCCAGCGCGATCGCGGGGCAGGATCGCGTGCCTTGATCGAATCGAGATAGGCATTCAGTTGGCGCATCATGGCCAGGTTCCCTTTTTTCCTGCACGCTATCTAAGCATTCGTCTCGGCTAATTCCATAACCGCTTCGCCGTCGGCTTTCTGCCCACAAATCCTATCTATCTTGTAGGGGTTGCGCCGGGTGCCTAGCAGGGGGTGAGACACAACAAGGCCGCGCAATGTTCGATTTCACGACTGCCGATTTCAGCGCGATCCTGCCCTATATCGGCGTCGGCTTTGCAGCGCAGCTGGTCGATGGCGCGCTGGGGATGGCGTTTGGCATTGTCAATTCGACATTGCTGGTCAGTTTTCTGGGGGTATCGCCCGCCATCGCCTCTGCCAGCGTCCATGCAGTGGAAACATTTACGACGGCGGCGTCGGGGACCAGCCACATTCTGCACCGCAATGTTGATTGGCGCTTGTTCCGGCGGCTGGTGATCCCCGGTATGATCGGCGGTGCCACCGGTGCCTATCTGCTTACGAATATCGACGCATCGGTCGCCAAGCCGCTGGTGATGGCCTATCTGGCGATCATCGGCCTTTACCTGCTCTACCGCGCCTGGCGCGGCAATGTGGAACCACGCGAGCCGCGCGTTATCGCCCCGCTGGGGCTGGTGGGCGGCTTTCTTGATGCGGCGGGCGGTGGCGGCTGGGGGCCAGTGGTCACGTCAAACCTGCTGGTTCAGGGCGCATCGCCGCGCACCACCATCGGCACCGTCAACACGTCAGAATTTTTCCTGACCGCCACGATTTCGGCCACGTTTATCGCGACGATCGGCTTTGCGGCATTCACCATCGCCACCGCCGGAATCCTGATCGGCGGGCTGGCCGCAGCCCCGTTTGGCGCGCTTTTGGCAAAGCGCGTGCCGGCCCGGCCCCTGATGGCGATGATCGGCATTCTGTTGTCGATCACCAGCGCCTATTCAATGTGGACGGCGCTGCGCTGATCCCTGTGACGGCCCATTGGCCGTATTGACGACAGTGACATAATCGATCAACGGAGCGCTTCTGATCGATTAAAGCGATCACGACCTCAAAAGCTTTCAATTTATATTGCGCTGCAAAATACCTATGTATTGCAGCGCAGCAATTCACCCCATTTCCAGACGGAGAAAATTCCATGTCGCTTATCGGCAGCACCATTAAGCCGTTCACCACCCAGGCGTTCAAGCAGGGCAAGTTCGTTACCGTCAGCGATGCCGATGTGCTTGGCAAATGGGCAGTTTTCTTTTTCTATCCCGCCGATTTCACGTTTGTTTGCCCCACTGAGCTGGAAGATCTGGCCGATGTGTACCCAACGCTGCAGAAAATGGGCGTTGAGGTATATTCGGTGTCGACCGACACGCATTTCAGCCACAAGGCGTGGCATGATACCTCGCCAGCAATCGGCAAGATCGATTATTTCATGCTGGGCGATCAGAACCACGTGATCAGCAACAACTTCCAGATCCTGCGCGAAGGCCAGGGCCTGGCGGATCGCGGCACGTTTGTTGTCGATCCCCAGGGTGTCATTCAGCTGATGGAAGTCACGTCGGAAGGCGTTGGCCGCAACGCCGCTGAACTGCTCCGCAAGATCAAGGCAGCGCAGTATATTGCGGCGCATCCAGGCGAAGTCTGCCCGGCCAAGTGGGAAGAGGGCGAAGAAACCCTGGCCCCGTCACTCGATCTGGTCGGCAAGATCTGATCTTCAGCGCCCCCCGGCTGACCGGTAACGGCAGCCAGGGGGTGCACTTGCAGTACTGATACAATGTCTCCCCCCTGCCCGCACGGGCAGGGGCCCCAGATGCCACGCCCGAAAGGAACCCCCGATGCTCGACGCCAATCTGACGCAGCAGCTCAAGGCCTATCTGGTCAACATCAAGCAACCGATCGAACTGGTGGCGACGCTGGGCGATGACGCGAAATCGCGCGAGCTGGGCGAATTGCTGGCGGAAATCGCGGCGCTTTCCGATCAGGTCAGGCTTGTCCATGCCGATAACAAGCGCGCACCCAGCTTCATGATCCGCCGCGTCGGCACGGATATCGGCGTGCGGTTTGCCGGGCTGCCGATGGGGCATGAATTTACCTCGCTGGTGCTCGCGCTGCTTCAGGTCGGCGGTCACCCGTCAAAGGCAGCGCAGGACTTGCTTGATCAGGTCCGCCAGCTTGATGGGGACTACGCGTTCGAAAGCTATTTCTCGCAATCCTGCCAGAACTGCCCTGATGTCGTGCAGGCGTTGAACCTGATGGCGGTGCTCAACCCGCGCATCACCCACACCGCCATCGACGGCGCATTGTTCAAGGACGAGGTCGACGCGCGAAAGGTAATGGCGGTTCCCACCGTGTTCCTGAACGGCGAATTGTTCGGCCAGGGCCGGATGGAGCTGGAGCAGATCGTCGCCAAGCTCGACACCGGCACCGAAGCCCGCGTCGCCAGCGCCATTGCGGCAAAGGAACCGTTTGAAGTGCTCGTCATCGGCGGTGGCCCGGCAGGCGGCGCTGCAGCCATCTATGCGGCGCGCAAGGGCATCCGCACCGGCATCGCCGCTGAACGATTCGGCGGCCAGGTGATGGATACGATGGGGATCGAAAACTTCATCTCCGTCCAGCACACTGAGGGGCCACGCCTTGCGGCCGAACTCGAACGTCACGTCCGCGACTATGATGTTGATATCATGACGCTGCAGACCGCGACCAAAATCACCCCTGCGGCCCGCGAAGGCGGCCTGCACGAAGTGACCCTGGCCAGCGGTGCATCACTAAAGGCGCGCACGCTGATCCTGACGACAGGCGCGCGCTGGCGGCAGATCGGCGTGCCGGGCGAAGACCAATATCGCAACCGCGGCGTCGCCTATTGCCCGCATTGTGATGGCCCTTTTTATCGCGGCAAGCGCGTTGCCGTGATCGGCGGCGGCAATTCCGGCGTTGAGGCAGCGATCGATCTGGCCGGCATTGTCGCGCACGTCACGCTGATTGAATTTGACGGGCAGTTGCGTGCTGATGCCGTGCTGCAACGCAAGTTGGCGAGCCTGAAAAACGTTACCGTCCTGAAATCGGCACAGACGACCGAAGTGCTGGGTAACGGCGAAAAGGTAACGGCGCTGACCTATAAGGATCGCAACACAGGGGCAATTCACCAGATCGATCTTGACGGCATTTTTGTTCAAATCGGGCTGATCCCCAACACCGAATGGCTAAAGGGCACGCTGGCGTTGACCGGTCACGGCGAAATAGAGATTGGCCACCACGGCGAAACATCGGTGCGCGGTATCTTTGCTGCGGGCGATGCGACAACCGAGCCGTATAAGCAGATCGTGATCGCCATGGGCGCGGGCGCGACGGCGGGGCTGGCCGCATTCGATTATCTGATCCGCCTGCCAGCAGAAAATGTCGCGCAGGCGGCATAAACACGCCGCATCCTGGTATATGGGTCTCAATGGCTTCAACCCACCGGTTGATCGTCAGGTGCCAGTGTGCGCATTTCCCTTCCGAACAGGCCATACATGATCGATAAAATCTGTTATTAGCCGCGTTGTAATCGAGGGAGACATCCGCTGAGCGCGACCTATCTGCCGACGTTGAAGCAGCTCCAATATCTGGTGTCGCTGCGTGATCACGGCCATTTCGGGCGCGCGGCAGATGCATGTTACGTCACCCAATCGACGCTGTCGGCGGGGTTGCGCGAGCTGGAAACGTTGATCGGCGTGACCTTGGTGGAACGCACGCGGCGCGTGGTGCGCTTCACGCCGCTGGGCGACCGTATCGCCGATAAGGCGCGCCGCGTGCTGCGCGAGGCGGAGGAACTTGGCGATCTGGCGCGCGCCGCCGGGCGGCCCTTGTCGGGCGAAATGCGGATGAGCGTGATCCCCACAATCGCCCCCTTCATGCTGCCGCGCATTCTGCCCCGACTGCGCACCGATTACCCCGATCTGAAGCTGTACCTGCGCGAAGAAACGAGCAGCAGTGCGTGCGAAGGCCTGCAAAACGGCCGCACCGATTGCGTGTTGCTGGCGCTGCCCTATGCCTGTGGAGAGGTATCGGTGCAGCCGCTGTTCGACGACAAATTGTTCATCGCCTTTCCCGATGGGGAATACACCCCCTGCCCGGCTACCATCCGGGCGGCGGATATTGATGAGCAACGCTTGCTGCTGCTGGAAGACGGCCACTGCCTGAAGGATCACGCGCTATCCGCCTGTAACCGCCCTGAATTGCGCGCAGAGGCGACGATGCTCGGCACGTCGCTCCACACGATTGTGCAGATGGTCGACAATGGCCTGGGGGTAACGATTTTGCCGGAAATGGCGATTGAGGCGGGCATTTTGGAGCATACCGGCATCATCGCCCGCCCGCTCGAAGCGGACCATCCCGTGAGAAACATTGCCCTGGTGTGGCGACGCGCTTCGCCGCGCGAAAAGGATTTTTTATTGCTGGCACAGGTGCTTGCAGCGGCGCGATACCTGTCCCAGCAATAACGCCCAGCGGGGCGTAGATCGTCGTGCGTGAAATTTGAATCGTCATTGCGAGCGCAGCGAAGCAATCCAGCGGCGTGCTCGCGGATAGGCTGGATTGCTTCGCTGCGCTCGCAATGACGGGTGATCCTGAATTACGGCACGATGCTCTAAATCGTCGCGCTAATTCTGGGTGAGGCTCAGCGCATTGCCATCCGGATCGTTGAAGAAGGCAACCTTGGCGATACCGTCAGGCGCGGTCCAGATGCCGAGCGCGTCCTGGCCCATGCCTTCGTAAATCGAAAAGGCCACACCGCGGGCCACCAGCGCCTGCACCGTCGATACGATATCCGCCACCTGCCAGCCGAGCACGGGATGCGCCGACGGCGTGTGGCCGGGCACTTCGGTAATACGCAGCGGCACACCATCCAGATCGAACACCGCGGCAAAACCATCATCCCGCACAAACGGCAGGCCTAAAACGTCGCGATAAAATGGCTCGGCGACTTTACGATCATTGGTGATGATAAAGGTAATGGGGGTTTGGGCAGCGAGCGTCATGATCGGCTCCTTCGACGCGAATAAGCCCCTCCCCAAAGTGGGAAGGGGCTCATTTCATCACTTTTTGCCGGAAAGCGGCGCGACGGCGTCCTTACCGAACTGGACGATCAGATCGCCGATTTCGCGGGCCTGGGTCATGCTGCGGCTGCCCTGGTCGCGCAGAAAATCGCCCTGCACCTTCATCACTTCGGTCAAATCCTTGGCACTCGCGGCAGCGCGCATGGCGGCAAAAGCCTGCTTGGTATTTTCCTCTGCCTGATCGAGCAGCTTCATGCCGACGGTTGCACCACCTTCAGCAATTTTGCTGCCCGATGATTTCATTGCTTCGCCAGCCTTTTTGGCAGGATCGACGATCTTTTCGTTGATCGTGTCTTTTACCTTGTCGGCGGTTTTCTTGGTGTCGGTCATTATGCGGGTTCCTTCGCTTTGGCTGCAGGCTTGCGGGCAGCAGCAGGGGGTTTGGGGGCAGCCTTGGGTTTGGCGGCTGGCGCTTTCTTTACTGCAGCCTTGGCTTTCACCGCAACCGGTGCTGGAGCGGCCAAGGGATTTGCCGCCGCCGCCTTCAGCGCATCAAAAGCATGGCGCAGCGATGCAGCATATACATCGGGATCGGGCATCATCACCCGGTCGCAGGTGAACGAAATCGCGATCGTATCGGTGTAGCTGTAGATCGTGTTGATCAGCCCCATTGAATCAAACACCGGGCCAAGCCCGTACATCCCCACCATTTTCGCGCCGCAGAAATACAACGGCACCCGGCTGCCGGGCACGTTGGTCACCACACAGTTGAACACCGGCGCATGGGCATTCGCTGCCCCCACCCGGGTGTATAATCGCGCGGCAAGCCCGGCGAGGCCAGAGGGGATCAACTGGCTGTAATCGGTCAGCGTCCGTGCGCCGACTGCGCCCGTCATCGCCTTGGAATTGGCGGCCTCGGCATGAACATGCGCCAACCGCTCGAGCGGATCGGCAATATGCGTGCCCAGCCCCACCACCATGGCGGACACAAGATTGCCCAGTGATGCCTTTTCTCCTTCGGCGCGCACCGAAATGGGCGCCATCGCGGTCAGCGATTCGGCGGGCAACTCGCCCTTCGCGTCCAGATACCCGCGCAGGCCACCGCCGACGATTGCCAGGATCACATCATTCACCGTCGCGCCGGGCACCGCATCCTTGATGGCGCGAATATCCTTTAGCGGGAAGGGCGCGGCATCGAACACACGGTGCGCGGCCACTTTGCCGTTGAAGCGCGTTTTGGGCGCAAGCTTGGTATTGGCGATGCTGATTTCGCCCTTGCTGACGCTCATCGTCAGCTTTGCCATGCCGGGAAGTGAGCGGCCAATCGTTTCCGCAACCCGCATCGGCTGGCGCAGCGAGTTGAAATAACTGCGCATCAGCAATTCGGCGACATTGGGCATGCTTTCGGGCGACCAGCTGTCCTTCACCTCGCGCGGGCGCATGCTCGAGTCGAGATCATGCACGGCGGCGGACATTTCCACGCCCGACATGCCGTCAATCGCGGCGTGATGCACCTTGGAAACGAGCGCAAAACAGCCGGGCGGCAGCCCCTCCACATTATCAAGCCCCTCAACAATCGTGAATTCCCAAAGCGGCTTGTTGAGGTCCATCGGGCGCGAATGCAGCCGCGCGACCTGAATGCACAATTGCCGCCAGTCGCCGGGCTTGGGCAGCGCGATGTGGCGGACGTGAAATTCGATATCGAACTCGGGATCTTCAATCCAATAGGGATGATCAAGATCGAACGGCACCCGCACCAGCCGCTGGCGGAAACTCCGCGCGCTGCCGAGACGGCTTTCGATGAACTTCAAAATATCCTTGAAGCGCACAAAACCGCCCGGCGCTGTCGACGGATCATAAATGCCAACGGAGCCGATATGCATCGGCGTGTGCGGCGTTTCCAGATAGACGAACGACGCGTCCTGGCCTGATAATTGTAGCATTGCCCTCTCCCGCTCTCGGCGGTGTTCCGCCCATTTTTTGTACCCCCGCGAAGGCGGGGGTCCAGTCTGGGTCCCCGCCTTCGCGGGGACACAAGGTGTCCTAAACTATTTCCCGAACCCGAACACGTCCTGATGGAAGCGCCCCTGTTCGATCATCGATTCCAGCCAGTCTGATCCGCTGGCATGATCACCGCCTTGTTGTTCAATGGCAATGCGGATCAGCGCATCACGCACCGCCGGGGCCATAAACTTGCCGTCGCCGCAAACATAGATGTGCGCGCCTGCATCAATCGCGGCCCATAACCTGCCACGTTCGGTCCACATCGCGTCCTGCACATAGCGCCAGGGGTGACCCGGCACCGCCGAAAAGGCGACGAATGGCTCGATCACGCCGTCCCTTTGCCAGCGTTCCATTTCGGTGCGGCAATACCAGTCATGATCGGGGTGGCGGCAGCCGAAGAACAACAGCGAGGTGGCGACATCCGCCCCGCCCGCTTTTTGCGCAGCACGTTCGGCGACAAAGCCGCGCAACGGGGCAAAGCCCGTACCCGGGCCGATCAGGATCATCGGCACGCTGGCATCGGCTGGCGGCGAAAAAGCCGGATTGGGGCGGCGGACATAGCCGAACACCGCATCGCCGGGCATCACGCGCTGCATATAGCTGGACGCAAAACCGCGATGCTCGCCCAGGCCAGACCAGGCCGGTGCCTCCATCGTGCCCACGATCAGATCGGCGATGCTGGCGTCAACCAGCGGGGACGACGCAATCGAATAGAAACGCGGCGCAATCGCCGACGATAATTCGACCAGACTGTCGAGCGACAGCTCGGCGGCCGGGTGGAGTTCCAACAGATCGATGATGGTCAGCCGCCTGGCCGCGATCTCGGCATCAAACGCGCCTTCCAGTCGCACGAGTTCGCGCTTGGTGTTCGGGCAACGCGTCTGTTCGGCAATCACCGCCAGTGCGCGGCGCGGCAGCGTATCGGACAGCTCGACAAATTCGGTCAGCAACTGCTGCACCGTCACCGTCTGGCCCAGCGGCAGATGGCGGAAGCGCCCGCCCTGCCCGTCAATCCGCAATTGCGTTGTCGCGTCCAGCCCCAGCCGGCTAACGGCGCGTTCGACCAGTTCGGGCCGGTTCTGGCCGTACACCGCAATGTGATCGCCCGTGTGATAGCGCTGCCCCGCAGGCAAGCGGATACGGATGAACCGGGTGGATGGGCGCGGCGGCTCGATGGCGAAATCCCATAGCCCGTCGGCAGGACGAACCATCTCGTCATTGGCCACGATTTCCAGCCGCTGGGCGTGTTCGGGCAGCACCTGCGCGCGCGCGGCGGCGGCATCCACTGGTTGCAGCGACAGGGTGGAGCGCTGCTCCGATGGCGCGACTTCGCTGCCAAGTGCCTTCCACAAATCGCGGACAAAGCCCGCCACCGCACCGTCGAAATCGCCCTGCCCGTCCGCCTCACCGCGCGGCACCAGCCGGGTCGCGCCCAGCGCGGCAATCGTATCGTCGATCCGCTTCGGGAAATGCTGGTAATTCGGCCATTGGCTGTTGCCGATGCCCAGCACCGCAAATTTCGCGCCGGACCAGTCGAGCACATCGACCTGGCCTGAATCGATCAGCCGCTCAATCTCCACCGCGCTATCGGGCGCGCGGCCATTATAGGTGGCGGTGACGATCACGATCACCTTATCCTCGGGCAGATGCCCGGCGATAAACGCTTCGTCCATCGATCGCACGGTGACTTCAAATCCGTCGACGCTGGCGCGCTCCGCAATCTCCTCGGCAATGTCGCGGGCGGTGCCCAGGCTGGTGCCGTACAATACGGCAAAGCGCTGGCCATTGCCCGAAACGGTGGCTGCCTGCGCTTCCTCAGTGGGAATTTTGGCAGCGGCAGGCACACTCATCCGCTCATGCGGTTGGCGCAATCGCACCCGCATGAAGAACTGATCGGGTTTGATCGACAGCGTTTCCTTGATCTGCAATTTATACATATGCGGATCGCCAATCGCGAATTTCTGCAAAATCATCGCGAGCGCCAGCTTGGCCTCGACCATCGCGAACTGCCGCCCGATGCAGGCCCGCTGACCATTGCCGAACGGCTTGTAAGCATGCGGGTGATGCTGCGCCTCATTTTCCGGCAGCCAGCGGTCGATATCGAACTCGTCGGGGTTCGCCCAGGCGCCGGGAAAGCGGTGCAGGCCGGGTGAGAACACATTGACGGGGCGATCCTTGCGCAGCGTCCACTGGCCCCCGATCACCGTGTCCTCAAACGGCGCGAGCGTAAAGGCGGGCGCGGTGGGCCACAGGCGCAAAGCCTCCTTCAGGATGCGCTCAATCACCACCAGTTGCGCGTTCTGCGCGTAATCGGGCCTTGTATCCCCCGGCAGCACCCGGTCCACCTCGGCATAGGCCTGCGCCAGCACATGCGGATTGCGCAGCAGATGATAGAGCGCGAAAGTCAGCATCCCCGACGTGGTTTCATGCCCCGCGATCAGGAAGGTCAGCACCTGATAACGGATGTTGATATCGTCCAGCGTCTCGCCCGTTTCGGGGTCGGCCGCAGCGATCATCAGATTCAGCAGATCTTTGCCATCATTGGGATGCGCGCGGCGCTCGGCGATGATGCCATCGACCAGCGCGTTCATTTCGGCAATATCTGCTTCAAACTGGCGCTCGGCCTTTTTGGCGAAGCGTTGCTGCATCGGCAGCCGGGTGATCATGTTGAGCGATTCGCCCAGCGCGCGGCCAAGCGCCTCCAGAAACGGGTCAAGCTCTTCATGCTGAAAACTGTTGAAGCGGTGGCCAAACCCGGCGACCGCAATCGAATCGAGCGTGAAGCGGGTCATGTCGTCCGCCACCAGCACGTCGTTGCCCGACAGCCGTGACCATTTGTCGACAAGCTGGTCCGCCACCTCCAGCATCATGTCGAAATAACCCTTCATCGCGCGCTGGCTGAACGCTGGCAGCAGGATGCGGTGCGCCTTGCCCCAATTCTCCTCCTCACTGAACGCGGTAAACAGCCCGTCACCCGCGAACCGGCGCACCACGCGAAGGCCCGGCCCCGGCATCTTGCGAAACCGCGTTTCGTCGCACAGTTCGGCGACGAGATCGGGGTTGGTGACGAACAGCCCCACCCGGCTGCCGAATTTCAGCTTGAAAATGCCACCGGGAAAATCACGCCCCGCGTGCAGCAAATAGCCGATCAGGCCCTGGCGGATGATGTGGTGAAGATGGCCAACGACGGGCAGCGCAGGGGGCGACGGAAAGGTCGACGGTTGCTCGATTACGGACGCCATTTATTCTTCTCTCCCGCTTGGAGACACATCACCACATGGGCGGCGGAAGTGCAATGCGGGGGGTGTGGTTGGGAGTGGTGGGGTAGGATGACGCAGAGCGTTTTTGGTGGTTAGTTGCCGTTCGCTGTAACCGGGAGTCTCTTTGTGATGCGAGGTGCATCGACATCGCTAAGGTCTGCTCGGCTCAAATAGATTCGCCACTTTCTGTCGACTTGCTGTTCCCATCCACAGACCATATCCGTATTAACCAGCCCGACACATCCGACTGCTCGTATGTCGCGTCGATTAATGGTTTTGCCGCTAAAGGACGTAACCGCCGCTGCCCAGGCGCCTGGGTAGATAGCCACCCTCATCAACTCATCATCCTGTCCAAGCGGTGCGGACCACAGGAATAGTGCGATTAGCATGTGCCGACGCTAATTGTTTGGAGCCAGGTCCGCAACCGTCGCGGACCCTTCGATCTTCAATTTACGTCATCCCGGATCCTTCGAAAGGCTCAGGAGGGCCTTGATCCGGGGTCCCGCTTTTTCTGGCACGGGCTAAGGCAGCGGAACCCCGGATCGAGCCCGGGGTGACGGTTATGGTGTTTGACCCCCGATTGCCTCCACCATCGCCAGCACGCGTTGCGCCTCCAACAGATGCAGCCGTTCGACCATGCGCCCGTCGAGGCGAATCGCGCCCTTGCCCGCATTCTCTGGCAGCGCAAATGCTGCACTTATGCTGCGGGCTTGATCGACCTCATCAGACGTTGGCGAAAACACCGCGTTGCACGGCTCGATCTGCGCCGGGTGGATCAACGTCTTGCCGTCAAATCCCAGCGCGAGGCCCTGCTCTGCCTCCGCTCGAAAGCGTTCCAGATCGCTGAAATCATTGCACACCCCGTCAAGCGCGATCAGCCCGCGCGAGCGTGCCGCGGCCAGCGACAGTGACAGGATGGGCAGCATATTCGCCCGGTCCGGCATCGCGGCGGCGCGCATTTCCAGCGCCAGATCATTGGTGCCCATCACAAACCCGCCCAGCCGCGTGGTCGTGGCACAATCGGCAATCGCTTGGAGATGGCCCACCGCCAGGCATGTTTCGATCATCACCCACAGCTTCACCGCCGGCGCGGCTCCTGACAATGCTGCATGGTAGCGCGCAACATCTGCTGGCCCATCCACCTTCGGCGCGATCACCGCATCGATATTTAGCCGCGCCGCCGCCGCCAGATCATCCGCGCCCCATTCGGTATCAATCCCATTCACGCGCAGCACCCGCAGCCGCCGCCCAAAGCCCCCCGCCCCAAACGCCGCCACCGACGCCGCTCGCGCGGCCACCTTCATTTCCGGCGCAACGGCATCCTCCAGATCGAGGATCACCGCATCGCACGGCAGCGTGCGCGCCTTGGCAATGGCGCGGTCATTGGAGGCGGGCAGGTAAAGCGCGCTGCGGACGGGGCGGATTTCTTCTGGGATCATCTGCCAAACCCTACCCGTTCGTCCCGAGCGAAGTCGAGGGACATGCCGCAAACGCTGCGCGGGGTGTCTCGACTTCGGCCCGATGGGCCGAAGTTTATCCTGAGCGCCTGCCTTGGCAGGCAGTCGAAGGGCTCGACACGAACGGGTAGGAGTGGAAAAGCGGATGTCACGCAAAGTGTAGGAGCACGGACAATGAGCAGCATGGGCCGGTTCGATTGGGCAGACCCCTTTAATCTCGACGATCAACTCGACGAGGATGAACGGATGATCCGCGACGCCGCTGCCGCCTATGCGCAGGACAAGCTCGCCCCGCGTATCATCGATGCCTTTCAGAACGAGACGACCGATCCCGATATTTTCCGCGAAATGGGCGCGCTGGGGCTGCTGGGGCCGACCGTGCCAGAGGAATATGGCGGCGTCGGCGCATCCTATGTCGCCTATGGCCTGGTCGCGCGCGAAGTGGAGCGGATCGATTCGGGTTATCGGTCGATGATGTCGGTGCAATCGAGCCTGGTGATGTACCCCATCCACGCCTTTGGCTCCGAAGAACAGAAGCGCAAATATCTGCCCAAGCTGGCGAGCGGCGAATTTATCGGCTGTTTCGGGCTGACCGAGCCTGATGCGGGGTCGGACCCCGGCGGGATGACAACCAAGGCCGTCAAGGTCGACGGCGGATACCTGATATCGGGCGCCAAGACCTGGATTTCGAACGCGCCGATTGCGGACATATTCATCGTCTGGGCAAAATCGGATGCGCATGGCGGCGGCATTCGCGGCTTCATCCTGGAAAAGGGGATGAAGGGGCTGGTCGCACCCAAGATTGAGGGCAAATTGTCGCTGCGCGCGTCGATCACCGGCATGATCCAGATGGACGAGGTTGCGGTGGGCGAAGACGCGCTGTTGCCCGATGTGCAGGGGTTGAAGGGGCCATTCGGCTGCCTCAACCGCGCCCGCTATGGCATTAGCTGGGGCGCGATGGGTGCGGCGGAATTCTGTTTTCACGCCGCGCGCCAATATGGGCTTGATCGCAAGCAATTCGGCCGGCCACTCGCCGCAACGCAGCTTTTCCAGAAGAAGCTGGCGGACATGCAGACCGATATCGCAATGGGCTTGCAAGCGAGCCTGCGCGTTGGGCGGCTGATGGACCAGCACAAGTTCGCGCCGGAAATGGTGTCGATCGTCAAGCGCAACAATGTCGGCAAGGCGCTCGATATCGCACGGGCCGCGCGGGATATGCATGGCGGCAACGGCATTGCCGGTGAATATCAGGTCATGCGCCACGCGATGAACCTGGAAACGGTGAACACTTATGAAGGCACGCATGATGTGCACGCGCTGATCCTTGGGCGCGCCATCACGGGGATCAGTGCGTTCTGATGACCGATACCACGCCGTTCGACTCGCAGCCCACGCTCACCGGTCCAACGGTGACGCTGTCGCCGCTTCGCGCGGAGGATTGGGATGCGCTGTTCGCGGTCGCCGCTGATCCGCTGATCTGGGCCGTCCACCCTGCCCATGATCGCTGGCAGGAGCCGGTGTTCCGCCGGTTCTTTGCCGATGCGATGGCATCGGGCGGGTGCCTGATCATCCGCGACAACGCCACCGGCGCGGTGATCGGATCGAGCCGTTATGACCGGACCCGCGTTGAGCCAGACGAGGTAGAGATTGGCTGGACGTTCCTCGCCCGCGCTTATTGGGGCGGCGCCACGAACCGCGAGATCAAAACGCTCATGATCGCCCACGCGCTGCGCTGGTTCAATGCGGCAGTGTTTATGGTGGGCGAAACCAACATCCGCTCGCGGCGGGCGATGGAGAAGATCGGCGGTGAACTGCTCCCCTGCCGCACGCCCGTTTTTGATATGGCTGGCACACCCTCCCCGCATGTCATTTACGCCATCCGTCAGCCGCTCGCATGAAGCCTCTGTCGAGCATCAAAGTGGTCGAACTCGCGCGCATTCTGGCGGGGCCGTGGTGCGGGCAGTTGCTGGCTGATCTGGGTGCAGCGGTGGTGAAGGTGGAACGTCCCGGCGCGGGCGATGATACGCGCCACTGGGGGCCACCCTTCATGATGGGGCCAGACGGCAGCAATCTGGATGCGGCCTATTACCACTCAACCAATCGCGGCAAATCATCGGTCGCAATCGACATCACCACCGCTGACGGACAGGCCCAAGTGCGCGCGATGATCGCGGATGCCGATGTAGTGATTGAAAACTACAAGCTGGGCGGCCTTGCCAAATATGGGCTGGATCACGCCAGCCTGTCCGCCATCAACCCGCGCCTGATCACCTGTTCGATCACGGGATTTGGCCAAACCGGCCCCTATGCCCATCGTGCCGGGTACGACTTCATCATCCAGGGCATGGGCGGCATCATGTCGATGACGGGGGAGCCTGACGGCGCACCGCAAAAATCGGGCATCGCCTATGCCGATATCTTCACCGGCGTTTATTCTGCCGTCGCCATTCTGGCCGCACTGCGCCAGCGCGATGCCACGGGATGCGGCGCACATATCGATATGGCGCTGCTCGATACACAGGTGGCGGTGCTCGCCAATCAGGCGCTGAACTGGATGGCATCGGGCGTGGTGCCGCACCGGATGGGCAATGGCCATGCCAATCTGGCCCCCTATCAATCCTTTGTCTGTGCCGATGGCGACCTGATCATCGCGGTGGGCAATGACGGGCAGTTTCGCAAACTATGCGATGTGCTGGCGCTGCCGCTGGCCGACGACGCGCGCTTTGCGACCAACCCGGCGCGTGTCACCAACCGGGCCGCGCTGATCGCCGCGCTCACCGCCACAATCGTCACCTGGCGCAAGGCCGATCTGTATGAGGCGCTCGAGCAAGCGGGCGTTCCCGCCGGGCCCATCAACCGCGTGGACGAGGTATTCGCCGACCCTCAGGTTATTGCGCGCGGCATGGCGATTGATCGCGGCGGCATCCCCGGCGTCGCCAGCCCGATCATGATCGATGGGCAGCGCATGGTTTCTGATCGCGCCAGCCCGCCCCGCCCTGTAGAACGGCCTGCATGACCAAGTTTACCGTCAATAACCAGCCGGTGGAATATCGGCTTGATCCGCAGACCCCGCTGCTATGGGCGCTGCGCGATGCATCGAACCTTACCGGCACCAAATATGGCTGCGGCACCGGGCAGTGCGGCGCCTGCACCGTGGATATAGACGGCGAGCCGGTGCGATCATGTCAGGCGACGATTGGCGCGATAGAGGGCACGTTTGTTACCACGATCGAAGGGCTGTCGCGTGATCGCTCGCACGCGGTGCAACAGGCATTCATTGCCAAAAACGTGCCGCAATGCGGTTTTTGTATTCCCGGCATGATCATGGCCGCGGCCATGCTGATCAAGGCCAACCGCAATCCTTCCGAAGAGGAAATTCGCAAGGCCATCACCAATTTGTGCCGGTGCGGCGTCTATCCGCGCATTGTGGAGGCGGTGCAGTTGGCCGCGCGGATCCAACGCGGCGACGAAACAATCGCGCCCGAAACGCCCGCCCCCAATCGGCAGGGCGCCCAGTAGGCCAGATAGACTAGACCCGATCGATTCCTTTCATTTGGCTGACACAGCAATTCAGAAACCGGTCATCGACGGTGTTCCATTACGGGTCATCGCTTCCACGGCTATCGTGTGCGGCGCTTAATCGGAGGGACTTATGCGTAGATCGTTACTGGTGACCCTGCTGGCGGCATCCGCCTTGGTCCCCACCGCCGCCATGGCGCAGGAAGAAGGCGGCCGGATTCGCGCGCAGCGCGAGAATGCTGGCGGCGCAATGCAGCAGGATCGCGCAGCGTTCCGTGCTGAACGCATGGCCGAACGTGGCCCCGACGCCAGCATGGTGCGCCAGGAACGCCAGCAACAGCGGCAGGAGTTGCGCCAGGAACGCCAGGCCCAGTTCCAACCACCTGTGCAGGCACCCGTACAGGCTCCGGCGCAGGTGCAGGCCCAGGTTCAAGCCCAGGTGCGGCAGCAGGCCCAGCCCCAATTCCAGCCCCAGTTCCAACAGCGGCGCGAATTTCGGCAGGACCGTCAGGACTTCCGTCAGGACCGCGCACAGGACCGGCAGGATTTCCGGCAGGATCGCCGCTTTGACCGGGGCTTGGTCCAAAACGGGGTCGTAACCCCACCGCAGGCCCAGCTCGAACGGCGCGATGATCGCCGCGATTTCCGCAACGAACGGCGTGACGATCGCCAGGATTTCCGGGCAGACCGTCGTGATGATCGCCAGGATTTCCGCCAGGATTTCCGGCAGGATCGGCGCTTTGACCAGAACGGCAATCGCGGGTTCAACAACGGCCAGCAATTCAACAACGGCCAAGGCTTCAACAATGGCCAGGGCTTCAACAATAACCAGAGCTTTCGCGGCCAGAATTTCGGTTATCGCAACCGGGACAATGATTTCCGCGGGCGTGAATTCAACAGCCGTGGCAATTGGAACCGCAACTGGCGGCAGAACCAGCAGTTTAACTGGCAGGGGTATCGCGGCTATAACCGCAATTTCTTCCAGCTACCCCGCTATTATGCACCGCGCGGTTGGAACTCTGGCTATCAGCGCTTCGGGATCGGCTTCACGTTGAACAGCGTGCTGTTCGGCCAGAATTATTGGATTGATGATCCCTTCTACTATCACCTGCCCCCGGCCTATGGCCCGTATGAATGGGTGCGCTATTATAATGATGCGCTGCTCGTCGATATCCGCACCGGCTATGTCGTTGATACGGTGTACGATATCTTCTGGTAAGTGATGGGCACAAGTTCGTTCGTCGCGAGGGGCAAGGCCCGGTGGGAAACCGCCGGGCCTTGCTTTTTGGGCGTGGCGCGGCACATTTGGCCGCGTGATCAAGCTCTTCAAGAAATCCCCGCCGACGTCATCAGCCGTGCGCGCGCAAATCGGTGTACAGGTCGGCCAGCGGCTGATGGCCAATCCCGCTGTGCAACAGGTGACGATTGCCGGAGTTCAGGCGTTCTACCACGATAATTTCCTGGATGCGGCACGGTGCAAGCAACTGATCAAGCTGATCGATACCGACAGGCGCCCCTCCACCCTGCTGTCTGATCGCCCGGAAAAGGATTTTCGCACCAGCGAAAGCTGCGACATGGATCGCTGGGCGCCTGATGTCCGCCCGATTGATGATAGTATCGCCGCGCTATTGGGCGTCGATCCGCTCTGCGGGGAAACGATGCAGGGCCAGCGTTACGCCCCCGGCCAGCATTTTCGCGCCCATCACGATTATTTTTTCCAAAGCGAAAGCTATTGGGAACGCGTGGTAAAGGATGGCGGCCAGCGGACCTGGACCACAATGATCTATCTGAATGACGTGGCAGAGGGCGGCGCGACCTGGTTCCCCCAAGCGGGCATCCGCGTCGCCCCGAAGCGCGGGCTGCTGCTGATCTGGAACAATATGCAGCTAGACGGCAGCCCCAACCCATTGACCCTGCACGAAGGCATGCCGGTGGCAAAGGGCGTGAAATATGTCGTGACGAAATGGTTTCGCGAAGGTCATTGGATAAAACCCGCCCGCGCGCAGGCTGGATAAACGGGGGAAGCGGCTTTGGGCGGGCGGCGCATCCGGCGGCGGATAGGCGCGCAAAAGCTAAGAAATTTTCTTGCATTTGCCTATTGCAACGAATCGGCAAACTATGGCAAGAAGTGGGCATGGACCCCGAAGAAGCAATCCGTATCGCCATGAAGGCGCTAGAAGCTAATCCTGCGGTTGCGCAGTATAAAGGCCTAAACGCGGCACTTGACCGCTTATCGCTTGCACCTGCGAATGTCGAAGCGAGCAAAGCTGCCCCGCCACCGGCTGCGCCATCGCCGATCGCGAATAAAGGCGGTGTCGCCAAGTCTTGGACCATCGCAGCAAGCGTATTGCCGCCAGAAGGCCTGACCTTCCCGGAATTTCGAGAAACATACCAAGCTGCTCGTGAAAAGCCGATAGCTGAAGGTTCCTTTGCTGCGCAGCTTAGCAAGATGAAGAAAGAAGGTTTGATCCACAAAAATGGGGATCGTTGGCTTGCCGTTCGTCAAGATAATGGAGCGGGGGAGGTGTCAGAGCCTAAAGCCCCCGCGCCATCTGTGCACTCAAACCAGAAAGGAGACCCCGATGCGGAGAAGACCTTAGCTAGTTAGCTAGCAGCCGGATGGGCAACGGGGCATTAGAGGATTGCAGCCTCGACATGCTCGCAGCCCGGTAGCGGGATAACATAATCGCCCACTGGCCAACTAGGCGGCGTGACCTTACGGTTGCGCCGCCCTTTTGATATGGCAGAATCGTAAGGAAAATGCAAATGTCCGACGAGCAGTCTCAGCTCGACAAGTTCAAGGAAGCCATGCGCGACCTCGAAACCGACGACGACGAAGCGCGCCTTGACGAGCGGCTGCGCAAGATCGCCAAGCACAAAACGGTGCCGGAGAAGCCGGAATGATAGTGCTAGCTCTAGCTTTCGCCGGACAGACAGCACCGAACCCCTACGATCAGTTTGATCCCCCAGCGCCTAAGCTTGAACGGTTGGGACCGGGACCGCATACGCTGGTTATTTCTGGTCCCAACACCGTTACCCGGATTGATTATAAGACTGGACCGCAATGCCAGCGCGCTCGCGATTCAGCGCGGCGGCAATCCCTAGAGCCAGCAGCAAACGGCCTAAGGCCGATCGTTTCCGCAATAGTCGTGATATGCGTTCCTAGATGAGCGCAGAATCTTAGGTTTGTACACTACGTAATCGCCGAACCTATAGGCCTAAATGAATGCCCGCTAATGTGAAGTAGCCTTGCAACCTTGCTCCTCTGCGGTTTGGCTACGCCCCAACAGCCAGCTTTTGGCACCCTCCCGGCGAAAAACACCGCGTGGCGTCGACCACAACAGCGCCCCAAACCATCCGCACCCAGCCTAGTAAGACCGCCCCACCAACACCCGTTCAACCGCCGGTTCGCCGGTGAACACGCACACACCGTCCGCTGCCGCTGCATCCATCGGCACGTTGCGCAGCGTCAGTTTCAGCGCCTTTAGCCGCTCGACCAGCTTGTCCAGCGCTGCGCCGGTTGGCTTTGCCCATTGCACCTCGACAAAGCCGGGGTTCTTCACCGCATCGGCAAAGGCCCGTTCCAGCCCGGCGAAATCATTCACGTCGCGCGCGATATTGGCATCCAGCCGTGCCTTGGCCTGCGCAAACAATGTGTCTTGCACCTCGGCGAGCATTGCCGCGGCCCCGCTCACAAAATCGCCCCGCGCCAGCACGGCGCTGTCGAGCTTGCCATCGGCGCGGTACAGCGCGGTGCGGCGGATGACGGACACGTTGCCGCCGGCCATGTCGCGCCCGCCCACCTCGATGATGATCGGCGCGCCCTTTTTCACCCAGCCCCAGCGCTTGCCCGCCGCCTTGGCCGGCTTCAGATCCAGCAACGCGCGCACCGGCTCGCCAAACGCAGACTGCGCCGCCAGCTCACCCTGCAATGATTTGCAATAGGCGATCAGATCGGCATCTTCAGGCTGGTCGCGCAGCATTGGCACGATCACGATTTGCCACGGCGCGACACGCGGCGGCACGCGCAGCCCGTCATCATCGCCGTGGACCATGATCAGCCCGCCAATCATCCGGGTGGACATGCCCCAGCTTGTCGTCTGCGCCAGTTCCAGCTGCCCCTCAGCATTTTGGAAGCGGATGTTTTGCGCGCTCGAAAAATTGGTGCCCAAAAAGTGCGATGTGCCCGCTTGCAGCGCTTTGCCGTCCTGCATCATCGCTTCGATGGAAAACGTCGCAATTGCCCCCGGAAAACGCTCATTTTCTGGCTTTTCGCCGGCGATTACGGGCAAAGCCACGCAATTTTCGGCAAATTCGCGGTACACTTCGAGCATTTTGAGCGTTTCTTCGCGCGCTTCGGCCTCGGTTGCGTGCGCGGTATGGCCTTCCTGCCACAGGAATTCGGTGGTCCGCAAAAACATCCGCGTGCGCATTTCCCAGCGCACCACATTGGCCCATTGGTTGATCAGCACGGGCAAATCGCGCCAACTTTGCACCCAGCGCGCAAAGGCAGTGCCGATCACCGTTTCCGATGTAGGGCGCACGACGAGCGGCTCCTCCAGCTTGGCGCTGGGATCGGGCACCAGCCCGCCCTTCCCGTCTGATATCAGCCGGTGGTGCGTAACAACCGCCATTTCCTTGGCAAAGCCATCCACATGCTCGGCTTCTTTTTCGAAATAACTCAAGGGGATAAACAGCGGGAAATAGCAATTTTCATGCCCCGTCGCCTTGATGCGATCATCCAGCAGGCGCTGAATCCGTTCCCAGATGCCATACCCCCATGGCCGGATAACCATGCACCCGCGCACCCCCGATTCCTCGGCCAGATCGGCCTCTGTGATGACGGATTGGTACCAGGCGGAAAAATCGGCCTCGCGGGTGACATTTAGGGCGTGCTTGATCATGGGAGCACCGATTAGCGACAGTTTTCGGGTTCGTCACCCCAGCCATGCCGCGCAGGCTTGTTGTCGCAGGCTTGTTGTCATCGCCGCAGTTCCGCATAGGCGGCGCCATGGCCGCCGCTTCCCCTGATCGCATCTTATTGGCCGTCGCGCTGCGGCTGACCTCCGTCGCGCTGTTCGCCAGCATGAACGCGCTGATCAAATTATGTGAAGCGGGCGGTGCGCGCTTCGGGGAGATTATTTTCTTTCGGCAGTTCGGCGCCGCTTGCCTGATGATGGTCGTGCTCGCCAGCGGGCCGGGCTTTGCGTCGGTCAAGACCGAGCGGTTCAGCGCGCATGTGCTGCGGGCCGGGATGGGTCTGGTCGCGATGACCCTGACGTTCAATGCAATCCTGATGCTACCGCTCGCCGAATCCACAACCATCGGCTTCACCATGCCAATTTTCGCGACAATTCTGGGTGCGCTGATCCTGCGGGAGCCTACGGGCTGGCATCGCTGGGCGGCGGTGATCACCGGCTTTGCGGGGGTGTTGATTGTGGCTCAACCCGGCGGCGGCCATTTCCCCCTACTTGGCGCGTTAAGCGGGTTGGCAGCGGCAATGACAACGGCCAGCGTATCGATTTTGCTGCGCACCATCGCCAAGACAGAGGCCACGATGACCACGGTTTTCTGGTTCTCCACCCTGTCGCTTGTCCCGCTGGGCATCGTCTATGGCTTTAGCTGGCAGCCGCATGACGCGGTGATGTGGATGTTGCTGATGGGCGTCGGGCTGGTCGGCGGCGTCGCGCAATTGGCGATGACGGGGGCGATCCGCTTTGGCCCGGTCTCTGTCGTACTGCCGATGGATTATTCGTCGCTGTTGTGGGCGACCATGTATGGCTGGTTGCTCTTTGATATGCTCCCCACCCCTGCGACGTGGATTGGCGCGCCCATCATCATCGCCAGCGGACTATATATTGTGTGGCGAGAACACGTCCGTCGCGTTCAGGAAACCGATCAAGCGATCGTCTGATCGTCAGCCCGCTCGGTACACCAGCATCAGGTTATTCGCAGGCATTTCAATTAATTGATCAAATGCAAGCCCTGCCGCTTGTGCCGCGTCGGTCACGCTCTCTACATAGCGCAGCCCCCATTGCGGGTCGCGGGCGCGCAGCGATTGGTCGAACGCTTCGTTGCTGGGGGCGGTTGCCACGCCCTGGCGCCGGAAGGGGCCATATAGAACCAAGGGGCCATCGCTGCGCAGAATCCGTGCTGCGCCCGCCATCAGGCCCAGTGTAGCCGCCCAGGGGCTGATATGGATCATGTTGATGCACAGCACGGCATCTGCCGCGTCGATCGGCCAATCGGGCAGTGCAGCATCGATGGCCAGCGGCGCGCGAACATTGTGCAGCCCGGCACACCATGACGCGATGGAGGCGAGCGCAGTGCCATCGGGGTCGCTTGGCTGCCAATCATGCCCCGGCATCGCGCTGGCAAAATACGCAACATGCTCTCCGCTGCCGCTGGCTATTTCCAGCACAAGCCCCTGGGGTGACAACGCATCCATCAGCACCCCGGCAATGGCTTCACGGTTGCGGAGCGTGGCGGGGGCGTGTTTGCGCACGGCGCCATCGTCTTGCGCGACGATCCAGGGGGTCGGGTCAGCCATCAAATCCCTCGCTTGTCGAATGTTGGATCGCTAGACCAGCTTGCGCGCTTTGCAAGGGGGCGTTGCAAGCCATGGTTGGGGGGAAAGCAATGGATGACGTCGATCACGGTCCTGCGGTGCGATTTCCGCCGCCGCTGATCTTCATTGGCGTGGCGATGATCGGCCCGGTAGTCGATTGGCTGTTGCGGCTGCCTCCACTGCCGATTCCCGGCGGGCTGAGCATGATTTTCCTGTTTCCCGGCTTCATCCTGATCGGCATTGCCATTGGGCTTTTCCGGCGGCGCGGCGAAAACCCGATACCCGCAACGCCCACCGGCGAAGTTATCGACACCGGCATTTATGCGCGCACCCGTAACCCGATGTATCTGGGCATGGCGATTGCCTATCCCGGCATTGCAATCCTTTTGCACAGCATGCCCGCGCTGCTGCTCTGGCCGCTCGCGATCCTTCTGGTGCGCAAATACGTTATCGCGCGAGAGGAAGCCTATCTGGAGGCGAAATTCGGCGCGCCCTATCTGGAATATATGAACCGGGTAAGTCGCTGGTTTTAGGCGGATACTCGACGCGTTAGCGTCCCTGGGTAATCCGGGCGATTTCGCGGGCAACCATGTCCTCAACCATGCCGGGCAGCTTGGCATCCAGCCATTCGCGCAGCATCGGGCGGAGCATCTCCCGCACCATCGATTCCAGCGTTTCGGGCGCGGCAGCCTCCGGTGCTGGCGCCGGCTTCACGATCATCCGCGACAATGTGTCGAGTGCGCCCCGGCTCGCCTGCGCTGCGGTTTCTGACAGGATGGCATCGCTCGGCACGGCAATGCGCACAGGCTCTGGGCGCACGGGCTCTGGCGCATCCTCATCGCCATCGACATCATCCGTCACGGGGTTGCTAAGCTCAAGCACGTCGCGCGGATCAATCGCGGCGCGGCGCAGCGGCGCGGGCGCAGGGGAGATTGTCGCGGGCGCTGAACGCGGCGCGCGACGGGCACGTGCGACGGCCGTTCCGTCGCCCTCTTCAGCTATGATCCGTTTGATAGAGGACAAAATATCCTCCATCGACGGTTCCGCGCTCACGTCGCCCATCGCCTTGCCCCGCAATCGTAATCGCCCTGTCAGCGATCCTTAGGCGGGGTGTTTGCGGGATTATCGACACTTCTGTCAACTGCGGGCGATATTATAGGATCCACAGGACGTGGCACGATCGCCGTCTGCGACGGGGTTTTTGCTGTGCTTGTTCCAACTGGCCGTGGAGCGGCATCGCCAGACCAATCAAAGATTTTTTTGCGGACACGATCATAGTTGTCAACCGGATCATATAACGGCGCGTCACCGTCCAGCCCAAGATCCTTTGCCTCTGCACGCCCCATGGCCGCCAGCACTGCAAAACCCGCGACATAAGCATCGCGCTGCGCAGTCACCAGCGTCACCTGCGAATTGAGCAATTCCTGCTCGGCGTTCAGAATTTCAAGGATCGTCCGATTACCAACACTATTTTCAGCCCGAACACCTTCAAGCGCAAGCTTGTTGGCACCTACCGCTGTTTGCGCAGACTGAATGACTTCCAGCGACGACCGATAGACAGCAAAGGCCGACCGCGTCTGTGACACGACGCTGCGTTCTGCATCGGTCAACAATTCAATCGACTGACCTTGGCGCGCCTGTGCCTGACGTATCCGTGCCGCAGGTGCGCCGCCCTGGTACAGGGGCAATGTCATCTGCAAACCAAATTGGGCCGTCCGATCAAACTGGGGCGGTGCGGCGTTGTTGCCAAAACGACCCAACGTTCCCAGGAAATTGGTGTAGTTGCTCTGCGCAAAGGCGTTGAGCCGCGGCAGGCGTGTCGCCCGCGCTACTTTCACATCATAGCCACTGGCCTTCAGCGCCTTGCGGGCTGCCAGCAAGTTCGGATTCTCGACCAGCGCAATTTCTACCGCTGAATCGGGATCATTCGGCAATGTCGGCAGCGGCGGGGGCACTTCCAGTTCGCCCGGCGGCGTTCCGACCAACCGGACATAATTTTCGCGGCTCGAAATCAGCCGTGATTCGGCCGTCTGCAGCTGACTGCGTGCAAGGGCCAGCCGGGCTTCCGATTGGGCAACGTCTGTCCGCGTCAAATCACCGACCTGAAACCGGTCGCGCGATGCGGCCAAATTGACATCCAAAACGCTCAAATTCTGCTGGTTCAACTGCACCACAGCGGTATCGCGGATAACGTCCATATAGGCTGCGACAACGGCCGTGAACAAATCCGCCTCCGTCCCGCGGAGCGTTTCCCTGCCGCCTTCGACGCGCACCTTCGCGGCATTGATCGCGTTCTTCACCGATCCACCAGCGTAGAGCGGTAAGGTAAGGCTACCCTGGGTCTGCGATACTCGCGATGGAGCCGTAAACGCTGTAATCGGCAGAACAACATTCTCGCTATAGGTGCTTTGCAACTGCGCTGACGGTAACGCGTCCGCCCGTGCAATCGGAACCTGTTCGTCAATTGCGCGAACGTTCGCGCGTTGCGCCGCCAGCGTAGGATTGGTTTTATAGGCCTCAACCATCGCTTCACGCAGCGTTTCAGCAGCGGCCGGATGCACCAGCATGACAATCGCCACGCCTGCAAGAAGCCTGACGCTGCTGCGGGAAACGCGTGATGATGCAAAGAGAGGCGGACGCATATTCCAGGGCTTTCTCAAAAAACGAAACTCAAGGGAAGGGCAAAGCCAGGCAAGACGACGCAATCCACATCAGCAAAATCAACCAGCCCGAATCCACCCGCACTGCGTCGTCCGGCGGCAAGCCGGGTAACACCGCGATCAATAATCCCGGTTACCAACCGACCACCAATCGCCAGTTGATTGATCAGCGCCTGCTGCACCTGTGGCACAGCGCCATCAATCACCACAACGTCATAGGGCGCGCCTGCAGCATGCCCCTGCTCCAGCGGACCATTGACGATCTGAATGCGGCTATTCCCGGCCAGCGCGGTTTGCGCGATCGCCACCAGCGCGGCATCCGATTCTACCGCAACGACCATCGCTGCCATTTCGGCAAGCACGGCGGCGGTATACCCGCCAGCCGCACCAATCAGCAGCACATGATCTGTCGGCAAAACCGCTGCTTCGTTCAGCAGCCGACCTGTCGCGATTGGCACATTCGCCGCCCGCCCTGCCCCCAGCGGCAAGGCCGTGTCGCGATACGCCAGCCCGGCAACCGGCGCGGGCAGAAACGCTTCACGCGGAACACGACCCATCACGGCCACTAGCCGGGGATCGCTGACCGCATTGGTGCGCAGCTGGTTGGACACCATCGCCTGGCGCATTGCCGCAAACTGGGCCTGATCTGCAATCGTCACCACCACATCCCCTTGGCACAACTGTTTTATGTGTGCAATACACCAAAGATCAAATACCAACGCCCTGTGGGGTTTGGAATTTGCCGGGCTTGTATATCGGCGAGACCTGACCGCCAAGATAGGTTGCAATATTAAACTTACGAGTTTTCCTGCAGGGCTGACCAAATACGTCCGCCATGGGTTGGCTTTTGGATTGCCGACCAGCTTGACAGCCCGGCTTTGCCCGCGCATTGGCCCCCGCTCTGGCCCGATGGCGGAGTGGTGACGCAGAGGACTGCAAATCCTTGCACCCGGGTTCGATTCCCGGTCGGGCCTCCATCCTTTCAATTTTTCGCAGCATCTGCACCCTTGCCGCCATCATGGCGCAAGGGAAAATGGGAAAACCATTCAAAAGGGTTAGCTGGCGATTCGGGCTGTCTCTGGCAGTATATTATGCCAGCGCGACTGATTGCCGCGACTGGGCTGGGATGTTTCGCGCCGATACGAGCTGGGATCAGCGCCATAACCATCACGAAACGCGCGGCTGAAATGGCTTCGGCTCGAAAAGCCGATATTCGCCGCGATAACCTTTACCGGCATGTTAGTGGACCGGAGCATTTCAGCGGCGTGGTGCAACCGGGTTCGGGCGACAAATTCCATCGGACTGATCGCAAAAGCATGCGAAAATTCACGCGCAAAGGCCGAACGGCTCATCCCCGCCACCGAAGCAAGTGAGGCAACGCTGTGCCGAGCCGCTGGCTGATCGAGCACAGAAGTAACCGCTTTGCCCAATCTTGGGTCACGCAGGGTGCTCAGCAGGCTCGTCTCATGTTCGCTGCGGGCAAAATGCCGCCGCAACAGCAGTAACACACATGCCTTCATCAACGCACCGGCCAGCGCCCGCGATCCAAGGCCCGGATCGGCGAGTTCGGCCGCCATCAGCTCATAGCTTACGCGAATCATCGGCTGATCCAGCAGGTTTTCCACAACGGGCTTGCGCACCGCATCGAGCAGACCGAACGATCCAGAGATGTTGGCCCTGATCAGACCGCAAACAAAGCGCAGGTCAGCGGGGGAACCACCGGTGGCATCAAATTTAAGCATGCCGTTCGCCGTTTTCGAACAATTTTCCATCGCGATAAGCTGGCGACCGGACTTTTCGTCCGTGCCAATCGTTTGTGCAAGATAAGGGGGCACCATCACCACACTGCCCGGGCCACAAATGATGGGCGGGTGGCCGGGCACACTCAGGTGCATATTGCCCGCCAAAACATAATGAACTTCAATCTGGTCGCAGGGCCTTGCAACCAGCTGCAGCCCGCTATTTACTTCGCAGATCGCAAAGGAATCAATTGCGACGTCAAGCGACATCAGCAAACGATCTAAGTGCAGATCGGTCATTCTTCTTGGTCCCTTCAGACACAAACGCCGTAATGTCATTCACCTAGGCACAAGTCTCGCCGACTAGAAACCAGGTGCGATCAATTAGGCATGATCATGGGACGATGTAAGACCGATGCAACATTTTGTCGCAAGAAAGCAATAATTTCAGCAATTAAACGATAGTTCCGCCGCGTTCGGCCCCGCGTGCCATCAAACGGCCGATGGCATCGAAAAGCGAATCCATTGCGATCGGCTTGAACAATACCTCATCGGCACCGTCGCGCATGCAGCGCTCGCGCAAATCCACAGCCGTGTCAGCGGTGACGACGATGATTGGCAGGGTTGCTTTTGCGTCAGCGCGGCCCCGAATATGCTTGATGGCGTCCATGCCATCCATGCCGGGCATCCGCAGATCCATCAAAACGATGTCAAAATCCTGCTCATCGATCAGCTTCAGGCCTTGTTCTGCACTCTCGGCCCCGGTCATCACCGCGCCCGCCACATCAAGCATGTCCTTCACCACACGCCGATTCATCGAATCGTCTTCAACAAACAAGACGTTCATGGATTACACTCGAACACGCTTTACGCACCCTTAACAGGATTGAACCGGACACAATCCGACCTGACACATTCAGGCTCTAAATGATCTGGCTTGAGAGGATTAGTCATATCAGGTGCCCTATCGGCTCAAGCCGCTTGGGATACAAGCCGTTGTGTTTCGGCGGTCGCAAGTGACTGCACTGGCAACGGATAAAGTGCTTCGATCAAATCCCCGCCGCTGATTGGCTTGCTGATAATTTGCGAAATGCCGGTGGCGGCGAGTCGCCGGGTCTCCGCCTCTTCGGCGATTGGCCATAGCAAGGATACGCGTGCGCCCTTCACCAATGCCGTTGCCGCGATCAACGTCAAAGCAGCGTCGATATCGGTTTCGGCGCGCGCCGTTACATCGTCGATCAGCACGTCACGGGGGGCGCAATCGGCAATCAACCGGACAGCCTCGTCCGCACTTGCGGCAAATACAACCTCCCCGGCCCGCGGTGCCAATAACGCGCGCAACATGCTGCGCGAAATGGGGTTGCGGTCGACGATCAATAGCGACGGACCGACCTGCGCCTGGCCCGCTTCAGCGTCCGCCGCGACGGCGAGCACCAGCGGCAGCGTCACCGCAAAGCAAGACCCCTGGCCGGGCGTGCTGGTAACCGTCACTTCCCCGCCCATCGCACGGGCAAGATTGCGACAGATCGACAAGCCAAGGCCGGTACCGCCAAACTGCCGCGTTGTGCCGGCATCAACCTGCCGGAAGGATTCAAAAATCACCTCCAGCTTGTCCGCCGGAATACCGATGCCGGTATCGGCAACCGCGATGCGCAACCGCTGATCATCGGTTGTCGTGGCCGTCAGCGTCACCGTGCCACTGCTGGTAAATTTCAGCGCGTTGGACAGCAGATTGAACACAATCTGCCGCAGCCGGGCCGAATCCCCCTGTATCATCACCGGGCTTTGATCAAGGTCGACCACAAAGCCGATGCCACGGGCGCGGGCCTGATCATCCCACAAGCGCGAAACCTCGCGCAGCGTTGCGGGCAGATCGACCGGCACGCATTCCAGCGTCAGATTGCCCGTCTCCATCTTGGCGACGTCCAGAATATCATCCACCAGCGCGCGCATCGTAACGCCCGCACCGTGCACCACCGTCAACCGATCACGCATCGGCGCCGCCAGCCCCTGATCGGCCAGCATGACCTGGGTCATTCCCAAAATGCCGTTCAGCGGGGTTCGGATTTCATGACTGGTGGTGGCAAGGAATTCGGTTTTTGCCGCCAATGCCTTTTCAAGGGCGGCGTTTGTCCCGGCCAGATGGACGTTGGCCGCGCGCACTTCGTTGCGGCTGCGACGCAGCGTAATCAACCCAAAGATCAGCATGCCAACCGCCACCAGCGATGCAAGCACAACGCCAACAAAAACAACACGCTGCTGGCGCCCCCGTGCCTTTTCAAACGCCGCGCTTTGCATGGCCTCATTGGCCTTGAGCGTGGCGATCTTGGCATCTTTATTGGCATCATCAAACCGTGCCGCCATCAACGCGGTGTTGGTCGATGCGGCGAGCTTCGCGGTCTTGTCATCAAGCCGCTTCAACGCCTCCAGATGGCGAAGCGCCAGGTCATCACGCCCCATCTTGCTGAACGTCTGGTAAGCCGTGTCATGCGCATCGCGGAATGAAAGGCTGGTGTCCGTCAGATCAACACCCCGGAAAGTCGACGAAATCGCCGCCGCCGCCTTTTGCAACTGCCCACGCTGTAACGCCGCCTGCGCAGCAATGGCGAGGATTTGGTCGCGTCCTGCCCGGTCGTTCTGGCCTATCGCAAGCCGGGTAGCAGCTGAAATGGTAATGTCGGCAGCACCTAAATGCCCGGCCTTCAACTGGGTACGAGCGATGTTTCGCAGAAACAATCCCTGCAAAGACAGACTCTTCAATCCGCGCGCGAGTTTGAGTGCCTTCTTGTATTGAATTTCGGCATTCGCGAACTGCCCATTTTTGACAAAGTAGTTTCCGCGATTATTCAAATTCGAAACATCTAATCCGAAATCACCCTTGTATATATCCGCAGATTGAGAATCGTATTTCATTGCAGTTTCGAAATCGTCTGCTTCCCGGTACAAAGATGCTATTTGTTGAAGGGCAATTGCCTGGCTACGTGTCTCACCGAGTTGGCGATAAATGTTGTGGGCAATTTGATAATCTACCAAGGCCCCAGCAACATTTGCCTGTACCGTGTGAACACCGCCCCTCGACAACAACAGATCACCCCTTAGCTTCAAGGGGCGTTTGATGCTTGCAAGCGCGCGCAGTCCACGATCAATCATCGGCGCTGCGCGGTCGACGTCATTCAATCGCAGAAATGCTTCACCCTGAAGCCATTCAGTTTCCGCCAGTGCCAGCCTCGTATCATCATTTAGCGGGAAACCGCGAATACTCATCTCAGCTTGACTGGCTAGCGCTGCCGCCTCTGAGGGGTTTACGCGCATCGATTCCTTGGCTGCAGCGACATGTTTAGCAACGGCGGCCATAATGATGCGCCGGGAAACGGCAGGCCCGTGCTGCTTTGCAGCCTCGGTTGCCATTGCCGATGGGCTGGCAACCAATGCAAATCCAAAGAGAATGAAGAGCCAGCGCACGCCAAAAAATCCTACCGCAAAAAGGTCTAACCTTCGCCTGATCAGGCGCTCTTCCAAAAGCTGGCGGGGCGGAAAAACGACGCTCGCGGATCCGCCGCCGCCTCTAAATGCCGATCTTCATCGAGGAACTGACGAAAAGCGCCAATAGAGATTGGTCGACTGATCAGGAAACCCTGTACCATGTCGCACCCCATCACGCTCAACAGCGCCATCGAGGCCTGGGTTTCGACGCCCTCCGCGGTCACCTCCATATCCAGCGCATGCGCCAGATCGATGGTTGAGCGAACGATAAGCGGGTCTCGGTTGCTGCTGGTTAATTGCGTAATGAACAGTTTGTCGATCTTCAACTCGCTGGCCGGAAGCTGTTTTAAATAAGCGAGCGAGGACAACCCGGCCCCGTAATCATCAATCGCCAGCGCAATCCCAACTTCTGCAATGATCTGAAGGTGCGCAATCGCGGTTTCCGGGTCGCGGATGACTGAGGTTTCCGTGATTTCGAAGCCAATCCGTGCCCCGCTCGACGCAACCATTTGACAGGCGCGGGCGACAAACGCCGCGTCGCCCAATAACTGACCGGAAATGTTGATGAAGATCAACAAGTCATGCCCTTCAGCCGCAAGCATTTTCTGGTCAGCGATTACCTGTTCCAGCGTCCACAGCGTTAAGGGGCCGATGGCGCGCGATTCTTCTGCAACGGGAATAAAATCACCCGGCAAAATAAGGCCGCGAACCGGGTGCTGCCACCGTACCAATGCTTCTGCACTGCATATTTCCTGACGGCGCAAATGCACCTTTGGCTGATATTGCAGGAACATTTCACCGCGATCATGCGCCTCGCCTAGATCGCGGATCAATGTGTGACGATCAAACACCGGTGTGCTGCTCGATAGATCACGGATCACGGGAACATGCCCATGATGCGCTTCTTCAATTGCCTGTTCGGCCTCTTCAGCCAGTCGAATATCGTCTGCAGAAGCAAGGGGTGCCCCGGCACCACCAAGCACCAGTTCAATCCGGTGCGGCTCCCCATCAAGGTCAATTGCTTGTTCAAAAATGGTCTTTAGTCGGTCCAGCGCAGCCTGCAGATCATCAATCCGGTCACCGTCAAAGGTGAATTCGACGCATTTTCGGCCCACAACAGCCAACCGTGCCTGGGGCAATAGCTCCGAAACGCGGTCCGCAATGTCCATGACCAGGCAATCAGCGCGCGGCGCGCCAAGATGGCGACGCAGCGGGGCGAAATTGGCGATCTCCGCCAAGCACATAAACCGCCAAAGCGGCACGACCGCCAGTAAATCATCGCCGCCAAGCGAAAACGCAAACGGCGCTTCACCCGCAACGGCCACGCCCGGATGTGGCGCGAATGGCATATCGAGCTGGCGCGCATCAGCGATGCGCACGTTGAGCGGGGAAGCTGACGCAAACAGGCCTTGCCGCGTTATCCGGTCATCCGTGTGACCAATGCCAGGATCTGCTGGGCGCATCATGAGGCTCTGGCTGTACCCGTCAGCGTTGAAGGAAAGGTTAAATCCACCGTGCTGGCCGGGCGTTCCCTAATCGCAATTCATGGCAAGCAAGCTTGCAATGTCCTTAATAAACCATTAAAAAATCATGGCGTTCGTCATGAACGCAGTCTGGGAGAAAACATATGTTCGCGTTCATTTTCTCGATGTTCCACCAGGAAGAACTCCGTCCCTGGTAAATCCTCAATCGACCCGGGTTCCCAAATAAAGGTTTGTTAAATAACAGATTTTTATAGGGTACCGGGTCGATACCTTTGGTGGCCTTTCGCCTGCCCTACCCGATTGGTAAACCGCGAAATTCACAGTCCCGAATCGGGACAGCAATCCAGACTAAAGACCGCCTTAATGGTCATTTCTGTATGTGAAATGCGTATTTTCCCTTGCTAACGAAGCGCTTCTACCAGCCGCTGCATATACGCCGCACCGCGCTCAAACTGCGCAACTTCAAGATATTCGTCGGGTTGGTGGGCCTGCTCAATTGATCCCGGCCCGCAGATAACGGTCGAAAATCCAGCTTCCTGAAACTGCCCGGCCTCAGCGGCATAGGGCACCATTCGCGCTGGGCCATTGTCGCCCGCCAAGCGCCGTGCGAGCAGTTCCGCCGGACCGCCGGGGTCAGGCACCATGCACGGCGTTTTTGACCGGCGCACCACCGCCACGCCGGTGCCGGCAAACCGCGCCTTGATCGCCGCATCCTCACGCGCAGCCAGCGCCAGAAATGGCGCGATAATCGCGTCAGGATCATCCCCCGGCGGCGTCCGCAAGTCGAACACGAAGGTGCATTCGCCCGCCAAGATATTCACCGCCGTTCCGCCCCGGATTTGGCCGATCGTCAGCGTGGCATGCGGCGGCATGAAGCCCGATTGCGCATCCCCCGCGCGCTCCAACTGCGCCGCCAGTTCGGCCAGTGCCTGCATCAGCCGCACCGCGACCATGTTTGCCGACACCCCCAAATGCGTCAGGCTCGAATGCGCCTCATGCCCCGTTACCGTGACGATCCAGCTCGAAATTCCCTTATGGCCGCTCACCACCTCCATATTGGTCGGCTCCCCCACGATCACCGCCACTGGCGTGGGCAGATCGCGCACCAGTTCGCGGATCATATCCGGCGCGCCCAGACAACCGACCTCCTCATCATACGAAAAAGCGAGATGCACCGGTCGCGCCAGCCGGGCACGCACGATGTCGGGTGCCGCCGCTAATGCGAGTGCCAGAAACCCTTTCATGTCGCACGTACCGCGCCCAAACAGCCGATCGCCCCGCCGCGTCAGCGCGAACGGATCAGTGCTCCACGCCTGCCCGTCGACCGGGACAACATCCGTATGGCCTGACAGCACCACGCCCCCTGCAACAGGCGGCCCCAGCGTCGCGTATAAATTGGCCTTGGTGCCGGCTGCATTACCAACCCGCGTTGAGCCCACGCCCAAACTGGCCAGCAAATCCTCAACATAGCTGATCAGCGCCAGGTTGGAATCGCGCGACGTGGTGTCAAACCCGATCAGCCGTTCCAGGATCGGCAGGGCTTTTTCAGCGATAGCAGCGGATGAGGACAAGTCAGTCATCATCTGAACGTAGTCGACAAAGCTCAGGCCGTCACCGGTTCCCGCTCTACTGCCCGCGATCCTGGCCCTGGTTGCGATCCTGCGGCCGGATTGGAAAACTCCATCTCGTCATCCACCGATCCAAAACGCAGCATCATGATGTCCTTGGCGTAATTCTGGTGCACCTGCCATGGCTGTTTATTGCCCTGTTTGGGGAAACGCTCCATCGCCCGCGTGACATAGCCCGAGCTGAAATCAAGGAACGGCATCGCCTCCAGGTCGCTCGCGATCCGCGGCGTTACCTGGCGCATCTTGCGCTTCTTCATGGTGTTCAGCAGCCGCGTCACATACCCACAGGTCAGATCAGCCTTCAGGGTCCAGCTCGCATTGGTATAGCCAAAGGACGACGCCAGATTCGGCATGTCGCTATACATCATACCCTTGTAATTGAACGTTTTTGATAGGTCGCGCGCCTGACCGTCAACGGTGAACGCAACATCGCTTAGCAACTGCAGCTCCAGCCCGGTTGCCGTCACGACGATATCAGCATCGATCCGCTTGCCCGATTCCAGCGCGATCCCTGCGGCATCAAAATGATCGATCCGATCGGTCACGACGCTAGACGTGCCGGCCTTTATTGAATCAAACAGATCGGCGTCAGGCACCAGACAAAGCCGCTGATCCCAGGGGTTATAGCGCGGGGTAAAATGCGTCGCGACGTCATAATCAGGGCCAAGCTGATCGCGCACCATGCCAATGATGCGCTCTTTTGCCTGCGCCGGATATTTCCGCGCCGCGCGAAAGAAATACATGCCGAACAGCACATTCTTCCACCGCGTAATCCCATAAGCGAGTTTGGCGGGCAGCAATGCGCGCAGCCGGTTTGCCACCGCATCCTCAGCAGGGCGCGATACGACATAGGTTGGCGATCGCTGCAGCATCGTTACATGCGCGGCGGCCTTTGCCATTTCGGGCACAATCGTCACCGCCGTCGCCCCCGATCCGATCACGACGACCTTTTTGCCCGCATAATCGAGATTTTCGGGCCAGAATTGGGGATGAATGATTTGCCCGGCAAAATCGGCAACGCCCGGAAAATCCGGCGTATGGCCCTGCGCATAATTGTAATAGCCGGAGCACATGAAAAGGAAATTGCAGCTATACTGCACCTCCCGCCCCTCGCGCAGCGCAGTAACGGTCCAGCGCGCATCCTGCGTAGACCAGGCGGCGGATGTGACATGGTGGCCAAAGCGAATGTGCCGATCAATGCCATATTTGGCCGCTGTGCGCTTCACATAAGCCAGAATGTTCGGCCCATCAGCAATCGCCTTGGCCTCTGTCCACGGCTCAAATGAATAGCCCAGCGTGTACATGTCGGAATCGCTGCGGATGCCCGGATAGCGGAACAAATCCCACGTCCCGCCAATATCGGCGCGCCCCTCAAGGATCATGTAACTCCGATCGGGGGATTTATCCTGCAGGTGGTACCCTGCCCCGATCCCGGAAATCCCAGCACCCACCACGATAACGTCGACATGATCCATTATGGCACCTCCTGTGCCCATACCCGATATTCGATTTTCATTTGCAACGCAAAGGGCGGTTAGATGCCCCTGCTGCAACAATCGCGGCGACGCACGAATTGGTCGTTGAAGCCCGGGCAATCGGGCCTGATTGCAGTGGGAAGTTTTCGTAAAAACGCCTAAACTAATGACTTGAGCTGACCTCAAGCTAACCCGCTGATACTAATCAACTTAGCTTCGGACCGGGCGCTAAGATGAGCTGACAGCTTTTTAGGAGTGGCGAAGTCGTCGATTGACACCTCCCGACCGGCCGGTATGCGTCATCCCGCCGGGGCAATCGGCGCCTTAGGGGGGCGATCAGTGGAAGAAAGCACCGTTCCCGCGCAGCCGCGCGTCCGCTGGCTGGCGTGGCTGCCGCTGATCGCAGGCGCCTTACTCGCGGTGATGATTCTCGACGCGTTGAACACGCATTTCGTCGTTCGGCTGTTGGAAGAGCCAACCGGAATGGACACGGCGTATGCGCGATACAGTCGCGGGCCCAAAACGCAATGTACCGACAATAGCAATAGCAAGAAATGCATTGCTGATTGGCGCAAGGCCGGATCGCCGCAAAGTGCTTTATGGTTCGGCAACTCGCAACTGCACACGATCAACAGGCAGCGCCCCGGCGATATCAACGCGCCCGAGTTCGTCCGGCGTCGTCTTGCAGAGCGCGGCTATTACCTGGTCACTTATTCTCAGCCGAACGCCAATTTGACTGAGCAAACATTGATCTGGAATGCAATCGGGCCGGTTTACAAGCCCAAATTGCTCATCTTGGAAGTTTGCTATGACGACATTCGCGAACTTGGGGTTCGCGACACCGTTGGTTCGATGATGAAGGACCGAACGGTCACAGCGCGGCTTCAAAGCCAGCCATATTGGCCGTTGATAGCCAAACCGCTGATGACGTTCAACGCCCCGGCAAAGACGGAGGCCAAAAAGGACGTAAGCCTCCAGGCTTATGTTGAAAAAGAACTGACGGAATCGCTCGCTGACAACTGGCCGTTGTGGAAAGCGCGCGAGGGACTGCGTGGTGCGCTTGGCTATGCCATCCATGTCACCAGAAATAGCGTGTTGGGAATCCATTCGACCAGCAAGCGCCCCGTAAATCCCGGCGTTTACCGCGACCGACTGCGCCTGCTGGAAGGCATGGTGCAGGATATGCAAGCGCAAGGCACTGGCGTGTTGTTATACGCGCCCCCGTATCGGCAGGATATTGACGGACCCTATCCGATGGCGGATTATCGCGCATTCAAGCGCGACCTTGCCGCGCTGGCCGCGCGTTATGGCGCAACGTTTTTGGACATTGATCCGATTGTGCCGGGGCCCGAATGGGGCACCGTCCCCGATTTACTGTTCGGGCTGAAAGAGCCCGATTTCATGCATTTTACTGCGGTTGGCCATGCACGGCTTGGCGAGGCCATCGACAAGGAAACGCAACGGATGGGGTATTGATCGATGTTGTTTAACTCGGTCACTTTCCTCGGCCTGTTCCTGCCGATCGTGTGCACGCTGTATTGGCTGTTGAGGGGCCAGGCCCGGCTGTGGTTGCTGCTGATATCAAGCATCACATTCTACGGATTTTGGCGGATCGAGTTTATCCCGCTGATGCTCGGCAGCGCGATCATGGACTATTTCCTGGCCCATTGGATCGCCCGCACCGACAACCCGGTCAAGCGTCAGCGGATCATGTGGATCAGCTTGGGTGCCAACCTCGGCATTCTCGGTTTTTTCAAATATTTTCTGTTTTTCCGGGACAGCATCTTTTCGGTCGCCCAGCTGCTCGGGTTCGAACCAAGCTTCACGACGATCAATATCATTTTGCCGCTGGGTATCAGCTTCTACATCTTTCAGACGCTCAGCTACACGATCGACGTCTATCGCCGGGATATTGAGCCGGAGACGAACCTGCTGCGCTACATGACATTCGTCACCTTCTATCCGCATCTCGTCGCTGGCCCGATCATGCGGCCCGATATCCTCATTCCGCAGCTTGCAAGCCCCGCGCCGTTCAGCGCACAAAAGGTTCGCGAGGGGATAGAGCGGATCTTGGCCGGGCTGTTCCTGAAAGTGGTTCTGGCAGATTCGATTGCACCCTATGTCGATGAAGGGTTTGCCAATAATCTGCTTCAGATGAGCGCGTTTGACGCTTGGACGCTGGCATTTCTGTTCGGGTTCCAGATCTACTTCGATTTTGCCGGCTACTCATCGATCGCCATCGGCTCTGCGATGCTGATGAACATCTATGTCCCAGAGAATTTCAGATTTCCTTATGTCGCGACAAGCCCGCGCGAATTTTGGAAAAGATGGCATATTTCGCTTTCGACGTGGATCAGGGATTATGTCTATATCCCCCTGATCGGGCGTTACCGTGCGCCTGGAGAAGGCGCATGGGACACGCTGTCAGAACCCGGTGAAAAGGCGCCCGACAAGCCCGATGTAAGCGAAGCAAGGCGGACCCGTGCGCTATTTGCCACTTGGGCGATCATGGGGTTGTGGCACGGCGCAAACTGGACGTTTGTCGTCTGGGGGCTTTACCACGCAACGATGGTTTGGGGACAGCGCAGTCTCTCGCGGTGGATCAGCCCGCCACAGCGCTGGATCGGTGCCTTTGTCGGTGTGGGGGTGACGCTACCGCTAGTCATGGCGGCCTGGATCCCCTTTCGCGCGCCTGATTTGAACAGCACGTTCATCCTGTGGAGCAAGCTCGTCAATCCGCTCGCATATCGTGGCTTGAGCCTGGCGCCGAACAGCTATCTGGTGGCGGCGATCATCACACTGGCGATGTTCGCGACCTATTTCGTCAGCGAGAAACTCGTTCCGCGTATTGCGAAATACCCGTCAGCGTTTCTGGTGGTCAAATCCGTTTATATGACCGTGGTGATCGCGATTGTTTTCATCATGCTCGAAGTGCGATCCCAGTTCATCTATTTTCAGTTTTGATATCGTTTTCGAGCGCGACGAACCTCCAGCCGGCCTGAGTCGGTTCGGCGCGACACGGGCTAATTTGGCCGATGGCGCTAGGCTGCCGCTTTCGCCTTTGCGCGATAAGCGTGGAGCAATGGTTCGGTGTAACCACTTGGCTGGCCCACCCCTTCGAACACCAGCGCACGCGCCGCTTGCAGGGCGATGCTATCCGGGTTGCCCGCCATCGGCTGATACAGCGGATCGCCCGCATTCTGCGCATCAACCTTTGCCGCCATCCGCGCGAATGCCGCGTTCACACCCGCCTCGGTCGCAACGCCGTGGAGCAGCCAATTGGCGATGTGCTGTGATGAAATTCGCAAAGTCGCGCGGTCTTCCATCAGGCCGATATCGTTGATGTCGGGCACTTTGGAACAGCCAATACCCTGATCAATCCAGCGCACGACATAGCCCAGAATGCCTTGCGCATTGTTATCCAGCTCACGCGCGACTTCCTCCGCCGTCCAGTTGCGCCCGCCCGCAAAGGGCACGCTCAGCAGCCCGTCCAGCGCCGGGATCGCCTCGTGCGCGATCTCCTTCTGCCGGGCAAACACATCGACCTTGTGATAATGCATCGCGTGCAGCGTGGCAGCGGTGGGCGATGGCACCCAGGCGGTGTTCGCGCCGCTCATCGGGTGGCCGATCTTCTGGTCCATCATGTCGGCCATCCGGTCGGGTGCTGCCCACATGCCCTTGCCGATCTGCGCGCGACCCGACAGGCCGTGGGCAAGCCCGATGCGGACGTTGCGGTCCTCATAGGATTTAATCCACGCGCTCGCCTTCATCTCCGCCTTGGGGATCATCGCGCCGCCGTGCATCGCGGTGTGCATCTCATCGCCCGTCCGGTCGAGAAAACCGGTGTTGATGAACACGATCCGGTCCTTCACCGCTTCGATACACGCCGCCAGATTGGCCGAGGTGCGGCGTTCCTCATCCATCACGCCAACCTTTACGGTGTGGCGTGCCAGTCCGAGCAGATCCTCCACCGCATCAAACAGCGCGTTGGTGAAGCGGCATTCCTCCGGGCCGTGCATCTTGGGCTTGACGATATAGACGCTGCCGGTGCGGCTGTTGCCGAGCGTGCCAAGCCCGCGCAGATCATACATCGCAATCGTGCTGGTCATGATCGCATCGAGGATACCCTCAGGCGCCTCGCCGCCACCGGCCAGATGGACCGCGGGCGTGGTCATCAAATGCCCCACATTGCGCACGAAAAGCAGCGATCGGCCCGCCAGCGTGATCTGGTCGCCGTGCGCGCCGGTATAGACCCGGTCGGCGTTCAGGCAGCGCGTCATCGCCTTGCCGCCCTTGTCGAACGTCTCCTCCAGATCGCCCTTCATCAGGCCGAGCCAGTTGGCATAGGCCGCCACCTTGTCCTCGGCGTCCACCGCCGCGATGGAATCCTCCAGATCGCAGATCGTGGTCAGCGCGGATTCGAGAATGACGTCGGATATGCCCGATGGATCGCTGCTCCCAATCGCGGAATTGGGGTCGAACACGACGTCGATATGCAAGCCGTTGTGGCGAAACAGGCGCCCACGCGCTGACTGGCCGACATATTGATCGGGATTGCGGATAGCGATGCCGCCCGAAGGATCGCCAAGATCGGCCCAACTGCCGGATGCCAGCGGCACGGCCTGATCCAAAAACGCCTTCGCCGCCGCAATCACCTGCGCGCCGCGTTCGACATCATACCCGCCCGGCTTGGCTGCGCCGGGCAGTGCATCGGTGCCGTAGAATGCATCATACAGGCTGCCCCAGCGCGCATTCGCCGCGTTCAGCACGAAACGCGCGTTCAGAATCGGCACCACCAACTGCGGCCCGGCCATCGTCGCAATCTCTGCATCGACATTTTCTGTGCCGATGGTGAAGGGCGCAGGCTCCGGCACCAGATAGCCAATGCCGCGCAGGAAAGCCTCGTCGACAGGCTCACCAGCCTTGTACCGCGCATCGACAGCAGCCTGCAGCGTCTCTCGCTTGGCAAGCAATGCCGCGTTCTGGGGCGCAAACCGGGCGAAGATATCGGCCACGCCCGCCCACCAGCCATCCGCCGCAATGCCCAGCCCTGGCAGCACCGCGCCTTCAACGAAAGTGGCGAGTTCGGCGGCGACGGCAAGGCCGGCACGGTTCACGGTTGCAGACATGGTTCCTCCTTGGATGGGCTATGGTGTCGGCCTGGGGAGGCGCGTGTCGCTTAGGCCAGCCGGGGGCGGTGCATCAACCCTGTTCGGGGGACAAAGTGGCCGCCGCCGCCTCAATCCGCGCCAGCATTGCCGCAAACTGCGCGATTTCATCAGGCGAAAGGCCCGCAAAAATCTCCGCCTCCAGCGCCAGAGCCTTGGGCGCGACGCTTGCATATAGCGCCTGCCCGGCCTTGCTGAGCGACAACAGATGCGACCGCTGATCATCGGGATTCGGCGCACGCTTCACCAGCCCGCGGTCAACCAGCGCAATCGCGGCACGGCTGACGGTCACCTTGTCCATCTGGGTTGCCACCCCCAACGCCTGCTGCGTCATCGCCTGCCCCTCCGCAATCACCGCGATCAAGCGCCATTCAGGGATTTTGAGCCCAAACAGCGCCTGATACGCCGTCGCCACCGCCCCCGAAACGCGGTTCGACGCGATCGACAAGCGATAGGGCAAAAACTGGTCGAGCTTTAACTGGGTCATCCTAAGCCGGCTTCCCTGTGTTCCTTGCGTCCGCGCGAAGGCGGGGACGCAGACTAGACTCCCGCCTTCGCGGGAGCACAAGAAACTTGAAGGGACATTTTCAATCGTTAGTCCAGTCCCGAGCCGGGTTCCGCCACGGCCACCGGTCGCCTTGTAACAACCGCGATCCCCAGCGCCGCCGCCGCCGCTGCCCACAAAGCATCGCTGCCGAAGAGAATAAACGCCACCGCCCCGGCAGCACCGCCCGCCAGCAACCCGCTCCACAACAGCAGATGCGGCACCCAGCCCCAGCGATCCTCGCCCGCCAGCGCCGCCGCGATCATCTGGCCGATCTTCACCAGCCGCCCGGTCATATAGGTGAGGCCAATGCGCACCTCTGTGCCTTCAGCGAAAAAGATATTCTCCACGCCCATCGCCACCGCCATCAGCACCGCAGACGCCCAAAGCAGCTGGAACTGGCCCAGCAACGCCGCCGCCGCGAGCAGTCCGGCGAGCAGCAGCGGCACGATTTCGCGATGCCGGTTCCCCGCCACGCGCCCGATCAGCGAACCGGCCACCACACCTGTCAGAAAGCTGCCGATCAACATGGCGGCAACAGCGGCGTTGGCAGACATCTCCGCGATCCCCACCCCCAGCCGCGTCGAATTCCCGCTCATGAACGACACGAAAAACCCGCCGGTCGCGAGGAACCCGATGGCATCGACATACCCCGCCAGCGCGGACAAGCCGATGGCGAGCAGCCGGTCGTGACGGTCGAAGGATTTCATCCAGGGGGTTTAGGGGGTGTGGGGGCAGATGGGAAATGCGCGAACCAGCTAGCTTTTCAGCAAGCCGCTTTGGCGGGCGGTGCCGGGGCAACCAATGCTGGCGTGCAAAGACACGCACAGGAGCACCGCCGATAACAAATGCAAGGGTGGGGCATGGCACACATACAGCTGACCGGAACAGGCGGCGTCGGGACCGGCTTCGGCATCGATGTTGGTGGAGGTGCTGGCGGTGCTGGCAGGACAATCGCCCGCAACGGATCGCGCTGGATGTAGCGGTGTTGCTCGAGCGTGCGCTTGCAACATGGGCAATCATGGGTCGTACTGGCCACACCGCCCTTATCAGCTTTCTTCCGCGCCTCAGTCAGAAACTTAGCCGCGACTGCGCAGAATTCATACGCGCGGCCCGCAACATCGTCGACGCGGCGATCCAGAAACGCATGTTCGGTATGGTACTGATAAACGAGCATCGCCTCATTGTGTTTGTCTACCGGTTCACGAACCACCGGATAAGTGATTGCCTGATGAAGGTCATCGAGCTGTTGCGCCATCGCCGCGACCTGGGCGCTCCAGTTGGTGAACGCCTTGAATATCCCCGCATCGTGCCAATCGCCCGGCGGGTGGGCGCGCATCTGCGCGATAAAGGTCATCGGGATGCTCAGATCTTCGCGCAGGTGCCGCACGTGAATGCGCATCGCCGCCAGATCGCCCGGCGGCTCGCGCAACCGCTGCGCAAATACGCTGGTGATGCGATTGGTGCACTCCCACATCTGATCGCACAACATCGTCACGAACTTTATCGCGTTGCTTTTGTCGTTTTCGGGGAAGCGAGCGATTAGTACGACGAGCTGATTCAAGGTCAAGATGCTTACTACGACTGCGATCACAGCAACAACGACCCCCGCCCAGTCAGGCCAGCTTCCGAAAGATAGAGAAGATGCGGCGGCATCGGCCACCGCGGTCACATTTAATTGTTTTTTTTCCCTAATTTGCAAGAATGTGCGAAAAACATTGGAACCCACCACTTCCATCCTCGCCCCCATCGCGATTCGCCGAACTGGCACACTTTATTATGGTTAACGGAGCGACCTGAAATTTCCTACGTCATTTCGCTAGTCACGATACTTTAATGAAGGATTCGCTGTGGCCATCTCTATTTGGCCTTCAAGCCAGAGTAGAAACGAATTGGCAGATTTCAAAGGTGTCCGTGCCCGGCGATTCAAATACTATGGTTATGCTGAACCGCCCTGCTTTCACCCGCTGCGTTGCCCCCTTCCTTCCCGGGTCTCGATCGGTTATATAGTTTCATCTGATACCATCTGCCGCCACGGAGACCCCTGCCATGACGACTCCCCTCGCCGCTTCGCCGGGTGCCACCCACGACAACCCCATCGGCCTGGACGGCTTCGAATTCGTCGAATTCTGCGCACCGACGCGCGGCATTATCGAACCTGCATTTACGGCGATGGGCTTTACCCGCATCGCGCATCACCGCTCTAAGGATGTCGATCTGTGGCGGCAGGGGGCGATCAACCTGATCGTCAATTACCAGCCGCGCAGCCACGCCGCCTATTTCGCCGCAGAGCACGGCCCCTCAGCATGCGGCATGGCGTTCCGCGTCAAGGATGCAGCGCAAGCCTATGCCACCGCCATTGAGCGGGGAGCGGAGCCGGTCGAGACGCAGACTGGGGTGATGGAACTGCGCATTCCCGCCATTCGCGGCATCGGCGGCGCCCTGATCTACCTTGTCGACCGATATGACGATGAGCTGTCGATCTACGACATTGATTTCATCGCGCTGGACGGGGTTGATCAGCACCCGGTGGGTGCCGGGTTCAACATCATCGATCACCTGACGCACAACGTCTATGGCGGGCGGATGGCGCATTGGGCAGGATTTTACGAGCGCATCTTCAACTTCCGTGAAATCCGTTTCTTCGACATCAAGGGCGAGTATTCCGGCCTGACCTCAAAGGCGATGACCGCGCCCGACGGCAAAATCCGCATTCCGCTGAACGAGGAAGGCAAGGCGGGCGGTGGCCAGATCGAGGAATATCTGCGCGCGTATAATGGCGAGGGTATCCAGCATATCGCGCTGATCTGCGACGATCTGATCACCTGTATCGACCGGCTGAAGGCCAATGGCGTGCCGCTGATGACGGCGCCGCCCGCCACCTATTACGCGATGCTCGACGAACGCCTGCCCGGCCACGGCGAACCGGTCGCCGAGCTGAAAGCGCGCGGCATCTTGCTCGACGGATCGACCGAAGGAGGCGACCCGCGCCTGCTGCTACAGATATTCGCGCAACCGCAAATCGGCCCGCTTTTCTTCGAATTCATCCAGCGCAAAAAGGATGAAGGCTTTGGCGAGGGCAATTTTACCGCGCTGTTCAAGTCGATCGAGCGCGATCAGCTGGAACGCGGCGTGCTCGGCGCTGAGGTGGTGGCATGACCCCACCCTTCGCCCTCGCCCGCATCCACCACGTCGCCTATCGCTGCCGCGATGCTAAGGAGACGGTCGAATTTTACGAACGCGTCCTCGGCATGCGTTACACCAACGCCTTTGCTGAAGATCATGTACCCTCCACCGGCGCCTATGATCCGTATATGCACGTCTTCCTCGATTGCGGTGGGGGCAATGTGCTCGCGTTTTTCGAGCTGCCGAACCAGCCCGACATGGGCAAAGACCCCAACACCCCAGCCTGGGTGCAGCATCTGGCGTTTGAAGTCGCCGATATGGACACGCTCCACGCCGCCAAGGCGCATATCGAGGCGCAGGGCGTGGATGTGCTGGGGCCAACCTATCACGGCATATTCCGCTCCATCTATTTCTTTGATCCCAATGGCCACCGGCTCGAACTCGCCTGCAACATCGGCACGCCTGATCAATATGCCGAGCTGGAACGCGTCGCGCCGCTGATGCTGGAAGAATGGAGCCAGACCAAAAAGGCACCGCAGCACGCGGCATGGCTGCATGTCGAGGCCAGCGAGTAAGGCAGCAATTTTTTTCGAATCGCTGTCGATTCCGCTCGCGCTCGCGCGTCTCCCCGATACGATCACGCTGGGTGGTCGCGATGAGAGGGATGGACTGCGATGAAATATCTGCTGACGATCTATGAAAACGAAGCCACCTATGATGACGGCACCGGTGCCGCGATGGGTGCGATCATTGAAAAGCACATGGCGTTCGGGGCTGAAAATGGCGCGGCGATCCTGAACGGCGCTGGCCTGCAGCCCGTGGCAAGCGCAACCACCGTGCGCACTGACAGCGGCAAGCAGACGTTGCACGACGGCCCCTTTGCCGAAACCCGCGAACAGCTCGGCGGCTTTTACATGATTGAGGCAGCCGATCTCGATGCGGCCATCGCCATCGCAAAGAAAGTACCGCTGGCAGCAGATGGCGCGATTGAGGTTCGCCCGATCATCAGCCCGCCGGGAATGTGAGCACAGCCGCACTTGATGCGGTATTTCGGGCGGCCGGTGGGCGGATTATCGCTGCGCTGGCCGCCCGGTTCCGCAATCTCGATTTGGCTGAGGAGTGTTTTGCGGAGGCCTGCGCACGCGCCGTATCCGGCTGGTCGCGCGAATTGCCGCGCGATCCGGCGGGATGGCTTTACCGCGTTGCCGAACGTGCAGCGCTTGATCAGTTGCGCCGTGCGGGCACCCGCGAAACCGCCATTTTGCCCGAACCGGAGCCCGAACCGACGGCGGAGGACTTGATGATGGCCGATGCCCGTCTTATTCCCGATCAGCGGCTGCAGTTGATCTTTGTCTGCTGCCATCCAGCCATCCACGCAGAGGCGCGCGCCGCGCTGACTCTGCGGCTGGTGTGCGGGTTATCGACCGAGGAAATCGCCCGTGCCTTCCTGATCAGCGAGCCAACGCTTGCCCAGCGCCTGGTGCGCGCCAAAAAGAAGATTGCGGTCGCCGGCATACGGTTCCAAACGCCCGGCCCCGATGCCTGGCCAGACCGGCTTGATGCGGTGCTGAGCACGATCGAGGTCGCTTATGCCCATGCTCATGCCGATGGCGCAGGCAGCGGTCGCCATGCTGATTACGCCAGCGAGATGCTGGGCATTACGGCCACGCTTGCGTCAATGATGCCCGCCGAGGCAGAGGTTCTCGCGCTCGCCGCAATGGTTCGCTTTGCCGAAGCGCGCCGCCCTGCCCGCACCAACCCCGATGGCGGAATGGTGCCGCTCTCAGAGCAAGACCCCGCCCGCTGGGATGCCGCATTAATCGCGCAAGGCCGTGCCTATTTCGGGGCCGCCGCCCGGCTGGCCCCGCGCGCGCCGCGCGTCGTTGCCGCGCTGCTTCATGCCGAATGGTGCGCGCGCCCCTCGTTGGCGGAGCCGCCGCCCTGGGCCAATATCCTGACAATCTATGATGCGCTGCTGACGGTGCGTGATGATGTGATTACCCGACTGAACCGCGCGGTCGCCCTGGCAGAAGTGGTGGGACGCGAAGCGGCGCTGGAGGAAGTGGACGCGCTGGACGCACCGGGGCTGGCGCACTTCCTGCCCTATCATGCGGTCCGCGCCGGATTGCTATCGCGGCTGGGGCTGAACGGCGCGGCGCGCGAAGCCTATGACGCAGCGCTGGCGCTGGGACCGGGAGAGGCAGAACGCCAGTGGCTGGAACGGCGGCGAAGCGAGGTGGCGTAATGCTGCGGCACGGTGCTTAACCGCAGCCGATAATGCCTGCTGCGGGCACAATCACGCTGTCCTTGCCCGCCTGGTCAACGCGCACCGTCGCGCTTGGCACCGCCGCGCCGTCGACCAGATCGCCGCGTTTGACGATGTCCATGTCCACACTCACGCGGTAATCGCCGCCGGCATAATCGGTGGTGGTTGCAAAGCCCAACTGCGCCGTGCCGGATTGCCCTACCCTCACCAGATCGGTCACCGTCCCACCCGGCGCAAAGCGCACCCCGGCGGGGCTGGCACTGACCATCATGATCAACCCGTGACTGGGGGTTTGCGACCATAGAAAGGCGGCGCAGCTACCCGTGGGCAGTTCCTGGCGCGGGATGGTGCCAATTGGCAGGCCATCAATCGATGCCGTCGTAACGGCTGGCGCTTCCGGCGCGGTTTGGGCAGCAGCGGCCAGCGTTGCCGTGGCAGCCATCAGGACGGATAAAGCGATCTTCATAGACCAAACATTAGCATAGCAAGCGCCGTCGGGTAAGCCGCGATCGCCAAAAGCGCGCCAAATGGCAGCCGATCATCCGCCCGTGCCCCACGCCCGGTGGCCAGCCAGAACAGCACCACCCCCAGCCCCGCCATCGCTGCCAGCACCAACGTAATCGGCAGTAACCGCCAGCCGATCCACAACCCAATGGCACCCAGCAACTTGGGATCGCCCCCGCCCAGCCCTTCGCGGCCACGATAGGCCCTATACCCCGCCCCCACCGCCCACAGACCAGCAAAGCCAGCAAAACCGCCGATCAGCCGATCCGCCACCTCTGGCGCGATGCCCAGCAGGCCGCTCGCCAACCCAGCCAGCGCCAGCGTGATCGTCAGCCGGTCGGGCAGCCAGAATTCGGTGACGTCCAGCGCGGCAAGCGCCAGCAGCAACCAGCCAAACACCGCCACCGCCAGCGCGGCGGTGCCGCCAACCAGCAACCCTGCCGAAAGCCCGATCAGCAGCCCGACAAGCTCAATCTGCCAATGAATCGGATCAATCGCCGCGTGGCAGCGTCGGCACCGTCCACGGCTTGCCAGCGCGCTGAGCAACGGCACCAACTCATGCGGCTTCAGCACAGACTCGCATGAATCGCAGTGCGATCGCCCCGCGATCACTGATCTGCCCTGCGGCCAGCGCACGACCAGCGCGGCAATGAAACTACCAAAAATCGCCCCCAATATCGCCAGACCAGTCGGCATCAGCCATGCCGAGGCCGAGATGATAGATAGGGCTGCGTCGTCCATGGGTTTTGGCGATAGGCGAATTGTATTCGCGTCACCACCGGTCTAACGCGCGGGCAATCATCCTTCCCGCCGGAGCATCCCCCATGGCCAGCCAATCCTCGCATGATCCCGTCGTCATCGTTTCCTATGCACGCACGCCAATGGGCAGCTTTCAGGGATCGCTATCCGGGGCGTCTGCCACAGAATTAGGGGCAGCAGCGGTTGGCAGCGCGGTCGAACGCGCTGGCCTGTCAGGGGCGGCAATTGAGCGGATTTACATGGGCTGCGTGCTGCCCGCAGGGCTCGGCCAGGCCCCTGCCCGCCAGGCCGCACTGAAAGCTGGCCTGCCCGATCATATCGAGGCGACAACGGTGAACAAGATGTGCGGCAGCGGGATGCAGGCAGCGATTATGGCGGCAGATGCGCTCGCAGCGGGCTCTGTCGACTTGCTGATTGCAGGCGGGATGGAGAGCATGACCAACGCGCCCTATTTGTCGCTAAAGCACCGCAGCGGCGCGCGCATTGGCCATGATGTGCTGAAGGATCACATGTATCTCGACGGGCTGGAGGATGCCTATCAACCCGGCAAGCTGATGGGCAATTTTGCCGAGGATACCGCAGCCGACTATCAGTTCACGCGCGCACAGCAGGATGATTACGCCATCGCCTCGCTCACCCGCGCCAAAGCCGCGCAGGATTGCGGCGCGTTCGACCGCGAGATCACGCCAGTCGAAATCGCCGGTCGCAAGGGCAGTGTAACGGTCGACAAGGACGAACAGCCGCTAAAGGGCGATCCCGCAAAAATCCCCACGCTGAAACCAGCGTTTTCAAAGGACGGCACCGTTACCGCCGCCAATGCATCGTCGATATCAGACGGGGCGGCGGCGCTGGTGATGACGCGGCTGTCGGTGGCGGAAAAGCTGGGCCTTACCCCGATTGCGCGGATCGTTGCCACGGCGGGCCACGCCCATGCCCCTGCCCTGTTCACCACCGCGCCGGTGTTTGCGATGCGCAAAGCACTGGAAAAGGCGGGATGGCAGGCCAGCGATGTCGACCTGTTCGAAGTCAACGAGGCTTTTGCTATTGTCGCCATGATCGCGATGCGCGACCTGGGGCTGTCGCATGACGTGGTGAACATCCACGGCGGCGCCTGCGCATTGGGCCACCCGATTGGCGCGAGCGGCGCGCGGATCATGGCCACGCTGATCTCTGCGCTACAAACCACCGGCGGCAAACGCGGGCTGGCGAGCCTGTGCATTGGCGGGGGTGAGGCCACGGCGGTGGCGATTGAAATGATGGCGTAATCGATGCGATTGGTGCGGTCGGGTTCTCGCCGGGCATCATCCATCGCATGTCGGCGGCGGCTAGCCCGTTGAACCAGCGGCAGCAAGCATGGTGGCGTATCGCGTCTGCTGGTGGCAAAGAAAGGCCATGATGGCTGCCCGCCCTAATCGCGGATTATTACCGGCGTTGTGCCTGGCGCTGCTGGCTGGCTGCAACCAGCGCAGCGATGTTGGGCCGGTGGTGGTCAGCGCCATTGGCGCGCGCCCGGTGCTGGTTGATCCGGCGCGAAACCTGCTGAGCGGGCCAACGCGCTTGCTGCTCAATTCAGCCGCGCAGGGGCTGGTGCGGTTCGACGCCGCTGGGCAGATCGCGCCAGGCCTTGCCGAACGCTGGATCGTGATCGACAACGGCATGAGCTATATTTTCCGCCTGCGCGAAGCCGAATGGGCCGACGGCAGCCGCGTAACGGCGGGTCAGGTGGTTGACGGCCTTCGTCGTCAGTTGGCGGGCCGGTCGCGCAATCCACTGCGCCCCTATCTTACCGCGATTGATGAAATTGTGGAGATGACGCCACAGGTTATCGAAGTGCGGCTGAAGCGCCCCCGGCCTGATCTGTTAAAGCTGTTCGCGCAACCCGAACTTGCTTTGACGGGTGATCGCGTCCGGGGCGGCAGCGGCCCGTTTCGCATTTCCCCAAGCGGTAAAAACGGCGTGCTGCTCAATCCGGCCTTTGATCCCGCGCGGAGTGCCAGCGACGACATTGAAGAGCCAAGTCCCGAACAATCAGTCCATCTGATCGGCGAGCGCGCCGCACGCGCGATTGTGCGCTTTGCGGAACGCCAATCCGATCTGGTGAGTGGGGGCAGCTTTGTTGACTGGCCGTTGCTCCAATTCGTCACCATCGCGCCCGCCAATTTCCGGCTTGATCCCGCCGCTGGGCTATTCGGGCTGGCCATCACCAACCGGGAGGGGTTTTTGGCCAGTGCCGACAACCGGGCAGCCCTGGCGCAGGCGATTGATCGCACAGCCTTGGTGTCAGCCTTTGCGCCCGGCTGGCAAACCACCGAGCAGATTTTGCCCGAATCGCTCGATTCCGCCCGTGCCCCAGCGCTGGCCAGTTGGTCGGCCTTGTCGCTTGCCGATCGGCAGGATGGCGCGCGGAGCAGGGTAAGCCGTTGGAAGGCGACCCATGAAGGTCCGCTAACCGTGCGAATTGCGCTGCCCAGCGGGCCGGGCGCGACAATTTTGTTCGGCTTTGTCGGGGCGGCATTTCGGTCGATCGGCGTTGAACCGCGCCGGGTGTCACTGGATGCACGGGCCGATCTGCGCCTGATCGACGCAGTAGCACCCTATGACAGCGCCCGCTGGTATCTCGCCACGGCTTGCCAACCCTGCAGCGCGGACGCCATTACCGCACTTGATGCCGCACGCGACGCCGATACGCTCGCTGATCGCGCGCAGCGTATTGCCGATGCTGATGCCCTGTTGAGCGAGGATGCGGCTTTCATCCCCCTCGCCCGTCCGCTACGCTGGTCTTTGGTCGCGTTGCGGCTGCGTAAATGGCAAGGGAACGCACGCGCCTGGCATCCGTTAAACCAGTTGCGCGACGAAAGCAGATAGGGGCCATGGCAAAGCAAACCACGCGACTGGACCCCGAACAGGTCCGCAAGCTCGCCGCTCACCTGCCGCTGGGGCGCGACGCCGCCGCCGTGCGCAAACGTATTGAGAGCATGGAACACCTGCTCGAAGGGTTAGTCACCATTCCCGGCCTGAACCGCAAAGTCGGGCTGGACGTAATCCTTGATTTCATCCCGGTCGCCGGCCCCACGATCGCCGCTGCAATGGGCGGGTGGATGATGTGGGAAGCGCGCAACCTGGGCATGACCAAGACGCATATGGCGCGAATGGCCGGCAATATCGGCATTGATTATCTGCTCGGCCTGATCCCCTGGGTCGGCGCGGTGCCCGATTTTTTCTTCCGATCGAACACGCGCAATCTGAAAATGGTGAAGCGCTTCATGGATCGTCACCACCCGTCCACGGCGATTATTCAGGGCTAGGCTCAGCCGTCAGCGTCGCCCCCGCCAGATTTTGATGGCAGCACCGGGTGCCAGCCCGCCCTGATGCGCCGGGCACGCCGCAAAGCGCAGTTTCTTGTCCATGCACAGCCAGATTTCTTCGAGCCAGCCCTGACGAGTCGCGGTGATCCGCATCATGTTGGCCTGCAACCCCGGATTGGCGCGGGCTACTGCCGTCGCAAGCTGCCCCGCCGTCAGCCGACGCCGCGACAGTGCGTTCATATCCGGGTAGCGCAACCGTCCGAACACCCCGGTCGCCTTATCAAAATAATCACCGGGCGTGATGTTCATGCAGGTGCCGTGCTTGGCCCATTCATGCTGCAACAACTGGGCGGACGGGGTGGCGCACAGGTTTTTGCGGATGACGGCGGCGGGCAAAATTTCTGCCGCTTTGCAATATTGCGGCCATTTCTCTCCCGTTCCGTCGGGCCACAGGCCGTGCAGCGTAAAGCCGAACCGGTTGTCGCCCCCGCACTGGAATTGGGCAGAGGCATCGCGCGCATTGCTGCGGCAATATTGCGGCGTCCAGCTGATCGCCAGTGTGTAACTGCCAATCGGCAACAGGCGCTGGGGCTGGCTCGCGCTGGGGCCGTCCGCGCGCGGCACCGGCACCTGATCAGGCACCGCGCAGCTATAGGCCTGGGCCTTCGCCACGCCGGGCATTGCCACCGACGCCCCGAACAACATGAGCGCGGCAAGCTGGTGCCTGGGCATTACTGGCATAACATTCCCTTTATGCTGCAATTTACTGCAATTTGCTGCTTTATACTGCCACTTGCGCGCCAACGATAGGCAAAGCCTAGCCAATTGCTGCCGAAATGGTGGCAAAATCCAGCCCGATATCCGCCGCTGGCGCTGATTGCGTCAGCCGGCCGACGCTGATGAAGGTAACCCCCGTTTCAGCAATCGCGCGGATCGTGTCCAGCCGCACACCGCCGGAAGCCTCAGTTGGCACGCGCCCGCCGATCAATGTCACCGCGCCGCGCAAAATTGGCGGCGGCATATTGTCGAGCAGCAAATGCGTCGCGCCAGCCGCCAGCGCGGGCTCGATCTGGTCGACGCGGTCAACCTCCACGATAATCCGTGCGATGCCCGCTGCCTTGGCGCGCCGCACCGCTTCCTCCACAGATCCGGCAACCGCGACGTGATTGTCCTTGATCATCGCTGCATCCCACAGGCCCATGCGGTGATTGGTCGCGCCGCCCATTCGCGTGGCGTATTTTTCTAACAAGCGCAGGCCGGGGATGGTTTTGCGCGTATCGAGCAACGTCGCCCCTGTTCCCATGATCTTGTCGACATAGCCCCGCGTCATCGTCGCGATGCCCGACAGATGCTGGACGGTGTTGAGCGCTGATCGTTCGGCGGTCAGCATCGCCCGCGCGCTGCCTTCAATCCGCATCAGATCAGTGCCGGCGGGCACGCGCGCGCCCTCCTCCACCAGCAAGTCGATCACCGCATCGGGATCAAGCGCGCGAAAAAACGCTTCGGCAATTGGCAGCCCAGCCACGACAATCGGATCGCGGCTGTCCATCACCCCGGCAAAGCGCGCATCCGCCGGGATCACCGCAGCGGACGTAATGTCCCCGCCCTGCCCCAAATCTTCTGCCAGCGTTGCGGCAACAAACCGGTCAAGATCGAAATCGGCAATCATGATGCGCTCACCAACCCTGCGTTGCCGTACCGGCGACCACATACAGCGTGACCAACATCCCCGCAATCAGCGCGCCGGGGCGGTAGCTGCCGGTGCGCCGCCAGGTAAAGATGGCAATTGCCGCCACCGCCGTCAGCACAACCGGGAATTGCAGGGCAATGACCGTGCTCAGCGGGTCAAGCGCCGTCGGTAACTGTCCGGTGAGGAAAAACACCCCGTAATCAAGCACCAGCATCACCACAAAGCCCAATGCGAGCGCCAGCTTTGCCCAGCCATATTGCGCCATCCAGCCATCGCCCTGCACCGTCAGCCGATCGACCAACGTGCGGACACTGGCCAGAAAACCGATCGTCAGCGGGATGATGTAAATCACCGCAATCATCAACTGCTGCAGGTTCGGCAGCTTCACGGCGATGATCCACAAACGGAAATCGGTGTGAAACAACTGGTCTGCCGCGATCAACGCCGCATAGCCTGCCGCCACGCTCAGCACCGCCAACACCACCGCAGGCAGCCAATCCGCCTGCCGCCCGCTAATAGCCCCGCGTCCGATAAGCCAGCTGATCCCGGCCCCCACCAGCGCCCACAGCGTGATCTGCGTCGTCACCGTTTGCGGCAGTATCGGGTTGGGTTGAACCAGCAGGAACACCGCGACAAACACCGGAAAAAAGGTGAGCGCGGGCAGAAAGCTGGTCATCAGAAATGCCCGCCACCAGCGGCCATCGCGTGCCTCCACCGCCGGCTCCACAATGCCGCGCACCCCGGCAAAGGCTGGCAAGCGCAACAGCACGTCAAACGCGCCCAGCACAATCATCACAAATCCGATCAGCCCAAGCGCCGTCCCAGCTTCTTTCCAATACCAGATCTGGTTGCTCGACGGGATGGGGCGTGCGCCCTTAAGCGTCACGGAGAACCAGTCAATCGCGCGCGCAATCGCTTCGGGCGAAATATGATCGCCGGGGTGCGTTACCGCCGGGGTGGCCAATATACGCGCGGTGCCATTGGCAATGGAGCCATATATTTTGCGCGGCACAATGCGCTCGCTGGTGCCAAATACCGCCTTCAGCTTGGCTGAATCGACGACGTCACGAGCCTTGTCCACGCCCCACATCAGCTTCGAAAACTCGTCATACTGGCTGTACACCAGCCCCAGATTGCGCGGCCAGCTTGGGCTGCCGTCCTTCGCATAGGGCGCGCCGGTGGACGATCCCTCCAGAACAATCGCCTTGTAATCATCGGGATAGGCGGCCGCAGCGGCAAGCACCGTCCAGCCCCCCATGCTGTGCCCCTCCATCCCGATATTATTGGTATCCACCATCGCCAGGCTGCGCAGATACGCCAGCCCGTCCGGCCCGCCAAAGCCGTTCGAAAATGCCGGGCCGCCGCTATAGCCATGCCCGGTCTGGTCAATCGCAAGTACCACATAACCGCGCCGCGCAAATTCAATTGCGAACCCGTCCTGCGTTTCGCGCGAGTTGATATAGCCATGGACGGCCAAGATGCCCGGCGCCTTGGTGGCAGGCGTGGCGGTGGACGGAACATATAGCAGCGCGCTCATCATCTTGCCGCCCGTGCCCAGAAAGCGGATATCGCGCACGGCAACCCCGCCCGCCGTCTGCACGCGGTTCGCCAGCATCGCGCCGCCCAGCGCGAGCGCCAGCCCCAATATCAACATCCACCAGCCGTTTCGCGGCATTCCCTGCGCCATATCCGCCCCTTGATTGGCTTTCATTGACGACCGCCGCAAAACCGGCGACGGCCATCCCATTATCGTCCCCTTTGGAGAACCGATCATGGCCAAGGTCAAGATGCCCTTCCCCAAGATAATGGCATTCGATGTCTTCGGCACATTGGTCGACTGGCGCACCAGCATTGCGCGGGAAGCGGCGATGGTCTTCGCAACGGCAGGCCGGAGCGATATCGATCCGGCGCGCTTTGCCGATGCATGGCGCGGATTATATCAGCCAGCGATGGAGGCGGTGCGATCCGGCAAACGGCCCTTCACCCGGCTTGATGTGCTAAACCGTGAAACGCTCGATACCCTGTTGGCGACCCACGACGTTTCGCTGGCCGAGGAAACTGCACGGGATTTTGCCTTTGCCTGGCGCCGGCTGGACGCGTGGCCGGATGCGGTGGCCGGGCTGACGCGATTGAAAGCCCATTTCCCCGTCGTCACCCTGTCCAACGGCAATATCGCGCTGACAATGGAACTGGCGCGGCGGGCCGCCCTGCCCTTTGACGCCATATTGGGGGCCGAAGCGGTGCAAGCGTTCAAACCAACCCCCGAAGCCTATCTGCGCACCGCCGATCTGCTCGGCATTGCCCCCGGCGAGCTATGCTTGGTCGCGGCCCACCATAGCGACCTGGCAGCAGCACGCGCGTGCGGGCTGCAAACGGCCTATGTGGATCGCCCGATGGAATATGGCGGGCAGATCGCCCCTGACGCGCATATGGCGCAGGATTGGGAGTGGTCAGCGGGCGATCTGGAGGCGCTGGCGGCAGCCATGCTGGAGCAGTGAACGCGCCGATTTAGCGCGATCTGGCGGTTACCGGAGCGACCCCGCTACAAGCTTGTGCAATTTGTTATGCAGCGCATCATTTGCCGCCAGAAATTCATTGCGTTCGTGCATACGGTCGCCGCCGCGAAAATCAGTTACGTAGCCGCCTGCTTCCTTGACCAGCAACAGCCCTGCCGCAACGTCCCATCGGCTTAGCCCCGACTCCCAATAACCGTCAAAACGTCCTGCTGCGACCCAGGCAAGATCAAGCGCCGCAGAACCCAGCCGCCTGATACCGGCCACGCCCGGCGCAACCGCACCGAAAATGCGCGTCCACTGCGCAAAATCACCATGCCCCAGAAATGGAATGCCCGTCGCGATCAGCGATTCTGACAGATCGTTGCGCGCCGAAACGCGCAGCCGCTGGTCGGTCAGCCATGCGCCACGCCCACGCTCCGCCCAGAAACTTTCATCGGTCAGCGGTTGATAAACCAGCGCCGACACGGTTTCATACCGGCCATCCGGGCGCGGTTCTTCCACGGCGATCGAAATCGCGAAGTGCGGGATGCCGTGCAGGAAATTGCTGGTGCCATCCAGCGGATCGACCACCCAGCGCGGCTTATTGGGGTCGCCCGCAATCTCGCCGCGCTCTTCCATCAGGAAAGCCCAGTCGGGGCGCGCATGGCTCAATTCTTCGTAAATCGTCTGTTCGGCGCGCTTATCAGCCATCGACACAAAATCGGCCGGCCCCTTGCGGCTAACCTGCAGGTGCTGGACTTCGTTAAAGTCACGCCGCAGCCGGGGCGCTGCCTTGCGCGCGGCACGTTCCATAACGGTGAGCAGGCCGGAGTGGGAAACCATGATCTTCTCCCCCCTCCCGCTTGCGGGAGGGGTTGGGGGTTGGCAGTGCCGCGTGCGAAACCGGTTGGTGGGAATAGGCCCACCCCTAGCCCCTCCCGCAAGCGGAAGGGGAATTTGGTCAGTCCGCCCGCTTCACATAAGTTTGTTCGTACACATCAACCACGATCCGCGTGCCCGCACCGATATGCGGCGGCACCATCACGCGCACGCCGTTTTCGAGCATTGCCGGCTTATAGCTTGACGATGCCGTCTGCCCCTTCACGACCGCGTCCGCCTCAACAATCAACGCCTCAATCGTGTCGGGCAATTGCACGCTGATCGGGCGTTCGTCGTAAAGCTCCATCACCACGTCCATCCCGTCCTGCAGGAAAGCCGCCGCATCGCCCAGGATACCCGCATCGAGCGTGATCTGATCGTAAGTCTGCTTGTCCATGAAGGTAAGCATGTCGCCGTCACGGAACAGGAACTGAAAATCGGTGGTGTCGAGCCGCACGCGCTCCACCGTTTCGGCAGAGCGAAAGCGCACGTTGTTCTTGCGCCCATCGATCAGGTTTTTCATTTCAACCTGCATATAGGCACCGCCCTTACCAGGCTGGGTATGCTGGATTTTCACCGCTTTCCAGATGCCACCTTCATATTCAAGGATGTTGCCGGGGCGAATTTCGACGCCGCTGATCTTCATGGGAATGCCTGTGATGTTGAAAGAGCAAGCAGAGCCCCTTAGCGGCCAAGCCTGGCTTCGGCAAGCAGCCCCGCGCACCTCCCGGCTTGGTGATCCGGCTGTGGTCGGCAGCGGCAGGCCCAACGACGGTGCCGATCAGTGCGAGCCGACCACACAGGCTACCCGCCTGTCCTATCGCTCCTTGCGAGGCTGGTCCGGCGTCGCCCCACCTCATCAGGTCGGGCAGGCGAAAACGCTGATGTACCACCGAGTGTCTTTACGTGTACGCAGGATACGGAAGCGAGAGGTAATCTTGTTGTCGTTGAGCAGTTTATCAGCGTCAAGCTTCAGCTTTTCGGCAAATTTGTACTCATCAGGCGAAGAGGTTCGGATTTCGAATCCGCGCACGCCGTAACCGGGCTGGGCGTTGGTCAATTCTGGTAACGGACGCAGCCGCCAATTTCGCGCCGCGCCAATCCCCAGTTTGTGGATAGCCGAGGCAAGGTTCTGCGCCCGCATACTGGCGTCCGTATCCGATGTCTGGCACCAGAAAATGTCAAAGTCATAATTCGACCAATCCGGCGTCCCGGCCTTGCCCGCCGCCACTGGGGCTGTAGCGGTGGCTGGGTTCGCATCGGCAGCGGCGGCCTTGTCATCGAGGGCCTGATCATCGATCTGAATGCCCAGATTCTCCAGCAGCGTGCTCTGCTGGGTAAGCAACGTCTTTTCAGCACCCTCGGCCGTCGACGACTGTGCAGCGATCTGGCTCTGCAAGCTAAGCAGGAGACTTCGGATCGCATCGCGAAAACGATCACGGACCTCAATATCGGGGATAACCTGCACATAGGCCGACGCGACCAGCAACCGGTCTACACGATCGGCAACTGGGGCGTCAGTAACCTGGATCTCCTTGATCGCCTCGAAAACATCCTTGGTGATACCCGCATAATCCTTGCTGCGCTCGCGGTTTTCCACCTGGACCTTCAATTGGTTCTCGACCTTGGATACCTGCATGGAGGTGCCAATCGTCACGATCGTCTGCACGACGACCGCCACTGCACCCGCTAGCGTGACGAGCTTTTCGATGGTCGACAATCGGGTAAACAGGCCGCCCCCGTCACCGCCGCCCCCAGAGCCGTGGTTTTCGCTCTGTCCGCCTTCGTTCTGCTCCATTGCCGCCCCCGTCGCTTTACCATGGCCACATATGCCAGAGAATAATCCGACTTCGGGTCGGAGACGAGTCCGGTTCGGATCAGGTTACCAGCACCGTCGCAAAAGCGCGAACCGCCGCTTCCTCATCTCCGCCCCAAACCGCGTGCGATACCGCCAGAAAATCTGCCCCTGCCGTCACCAACGGTCGCGCATTGGCGGGCGTGATCCCACCAATCGCGACGCAGGGGATTTCGAACATGGTCGACCACCAACTGAGCAGCACCGGTTCGGCATGATGCTCCACCAATTTGGTGGTGGTGGGGAAATAGCTGCCAAAGGCGACGTAATCCGCGCCGCGCTCGCCCGCTTCCATCGCCAGGTGCCTGCTGTCGTGGCACGTGACGCCGATCTGCGCTGCCGGGCCAAGCTCGGCGCGGGCCTCTCGCGGGTCGCCATCTTCCTGGCCCAGATGCACACCGTCCGCGCCCAGCCTTTTGGCGAGTGCAATGCTGTCATTGACCAGAAACGCCACGTCATGCTCAGCGCAGATTTTCTGCAGCGGTTCAGCCAGTGCTGTTGCGGCGTGCTGATCGACACCTTTCACGCGGAACTGGAACGCGGCCACTGGCCCCGCCCCCAGCGCCCGGCGCAACCGATCAGGAAACGCGCCGCCCACGTCCAGCGGTGAGATAAGATATAGCTGGCAGGCAGGACGCCGGTCATCGCGCTTGAACTGTACGGCGAAATCGGGGTCGAGCGGGCCTAGCGGGTCTTCAATGTCCATCGCAGGGCGATAGCGCCGCGATCGCGGCATGGAAAGCCGCCGGATTGTCCAGCTTATGCGCAATCGCCTGGATCGCGCGGCCACGCCGCAATAATATCGGTGCGCGCAGATCAACGACCACGCTTGGCCAGCTTGCCAATGCCAAATTCAGCACGCTGCGATCCTTGATTGCCTTGGCGTCCCAACTCCCCCGCAAACCGCCGATTTGCGCCACCGGGACAGTGATTGATTTCAGCATGCCAGCCCGCATCGTCAGCACACCGTGGCTGATCGTAACGGGCAGTCGCCGGAAAGACCGCAGCAGCACCACCAACGCCACCACGAGCGCCAGACCGATCACCCCGACGATGATCGCCGCAATCCACCCCAACAGCGCCACAACGACCAGGTGCACCACCAGCATTTCAACCAGCGATATCCCCAGCAGCACCGCAATCATCGGGCCAAGGCTGCGGTGATAGGCAAACTCCATGGCCAAGGGGTCGTCTGAATCAAACGTCATGGTGGAAGCATATGGCGAGGCAGGCGGCGATTGAAGCGTTATTCATCGGTGGCTCATCGGCGGCCGATAGAATTGCGCTTATGAACAAATCTATCGCCCTTGGGCTCGCCGCCCTGCTCGCCCTTGGCGCTTCACCAGCAACTGCCATGCCGCATCATGATCTGGTGCGATTGGGCCAAACCCTTCGGATCGATCAAACCAGCATTCGCCCAATCCGGGTGATTGAGGATAGCCGCTGCCCGGCCAATGCCCGCTGCGTCTGGGGCGGCCGGGTTGTGGTGCGCGCCGATGTACGGACCGGGCGGTATCGCCAGCGGATAGACCTGACACTGGGGGAAGCACGGCAGATTGCCAACCGAACCATCACGCTGACGACGGTCGACCCCATTCGCTTCACCAATAGCGTGCTGCGGCCCGGCAATTACCGCCTTGGCTTTACGCTCACGCCATAATCGCGAGCAGGAACCCGTCCCACTTCTTCACGCCCACGGTCTGCACTGCCGTCGCGCTCAACCGTGGTTCTGCGGCAATCGCTGCAAACAGCGCGCGGGTGCCGATAACGCGCGGATCATCGCTGTTGCCATCCACCACTTGCCCCTCGCGCACGACATTATCGACGATAATGGTGGTGCCCGACCGCGACAGCGCCATGGCAGCGTGAAGGTAATCGACATTGGACGGCTTGTCGGCATCAATGAAGACGAGGTCGAACGGCGCTTCGGCGGCGGCGATCATCGCAGCAAGCGTGTCGACCGCCGCACCAACGCGAATGTCGACGCGGTCAGCGATGCCCGCCCGCGCGACATTCTCGCGCGCGACACTGGCGTAATGCGGGTCAATTTCCAACGACACCAGCTTGCCCCCGGCAGGCAAGGCCCGCGCAAGGCAGATGGTGGAATAACCGCCCAGCGTCCCCACCTCCAAAATGCGCCGCGCGCCTGCCATACGGGCGAACAGGTGCAGCATTTTGCCCTGGGGCGGTGATACATCGATATCGGGCAGGCCCGCTGCCGCATTGGCGGCGAGCGTGGCTGACAGCGCATCATCCTCACCCAGCAAATGCGCCGCGATATAATCGTCGACCGCCTGCCAGCCGCTATTGGGCGGGTTCAGACGTTCGACCACCAGCCTATTCCTCGCCCTTGTAGATGCCGACCAGCTTGTCGAGCATCGCCAACGCGTCGGCACGCGGGCGCTGGAAAGTGTTACGGCCAATGATGGATCCATTCCCGCCGCCATCACGAATATCACGCGCGTCCTGGAAAACCGCGTCGGCACCCTTGGCTGCCCCGCCAGAGAATACCACGATCCGTCGCCCGTCAAAGCAACTCTGCACAACATGCGCGACCCGCTTGGCCTGGGTGGAGCTGTCAAAGCCGTCATAGGCCTTTTTGGCGTCTTTTTGTTCGATATGGTCGCTGGGCAGCTTTACCTTGATGATGTGTGCGCCCAGCAACGCCGCCATGTGTGCGGCATAGGCCCCCACGTCGAGCGCGAGTTCGCCTTCCTTGCTCAGCTTACCACCGCGCGGGTATGACCAGATGACGGTCGCAATGCCGACCGCCTTGGCATGATCAGACATTTCGCGGATTTGCTCCATCATCGCGAACACATCGTCAGAACCGGGATAAATGGTGAAGCCGATCGCCGAACAGCCCAACCGCAGCGCATCCTCAACGCTGCCCGTCAGCGCCTGGTTGATCGCCGTTGCCCAGCTGTTTGAGCTGTTGACCTTCAAAATGGTGGGGATTTGCCCGGCAAAGGTCGCTGCACCCGCCTCTATCATGCCCAGCGGCGCGGCATAGGCCGACAGCCCGGCATCAATTGCCAGCTGGAAGTGATAATGCGGATCATAGGCTGCCGGATTGACCGAAAAACTGCGCGCAGGGCCGTGTTCAAAGCCTTGATCGACCGGCAGGATTACCAATTTTCCCGTCCCGCCTAACCGGCCGTGCATCAGGATGCGGGCCAGATTTGCCTTCACGCCAGGTGAATCGGATTCGTAGTTAGCAAGAATCGCTTTCACGGTCGGCGTCATGTGCATCCCCTTCGCTTGCATGCGGTGTTACGCGGCTGTTAGCGGCGTGACGGACGGGGGGCAACGCCTGCGATGGCACCAATTGGCTTCAAACGATCAAGCGTGCTCGGCGGCCACCTTGGCATCTTCGTTGACGGCGCGGCGCTCAGCGGTTTTTTCGGCGCGGCTCGCCATTTCGTCCCACGCTTTGGCAGCGCGCAAATAGCGGTCACGAACATTATCGAGGGTTGCAAGAGCCGCATCGGCGGCGGCCTGTTCGGCGCGCTCGCGGCAAAAGGGTGCTGTGGTCGTCATCGCGGCCCTCCTCGAATGGGATAATTCAGGTGAAAAAGGGATGCCAGGCGACTGCCCGGCACCCCTTGATCAATCACGCTGCGGAGAGATTAACCGCAGACATCTTGCCACGGCGGTCCTGCTCCAGCTCGTAAGAAACGCGCTGTTCCTTGTCGAGCGTGCGCATGCCGGCTGCTTCCACTGCACTGATGTGCACGAAAGCGTCGTTGCCGCCGTCCTCGGGTGCAATAAAGCCATAGCCCTTGTCGGCGTTGAAAAATTTCACGGTGCCAATCGGCATAGTCGTAGTTCCTTGAGTATATCCGGCGGCACCATTCATCAGTGCAAGCCGGTTGGGGCCGATATCGAGAAGTCGGCGTGTCGCCCGGCCCCGGCCGACGCGCCGAAGCGGGTTAGCAGGCCGCCGGCAAAACCGGCGCCTTGCGATAACGATAAAGCGAGTGTTTTTCGGCGATCATCCCGGCATAGCCGCGCGCCAAGGCTGCATGCGCGGCGCGCGCACTGCGGCCATCGGCACGTTCTGCGTTGACGAGCGAAATCTGCTCACGCCGGAATAGATAATTGAGATCCACGAACACCGCTCCTCAGGGACTGTCTTTGGGCGCGCACAGGTCGCTCAGTCACGGGAGAAAATCTTGGGGTACTCGAGTGATGGCGTTGCCCTAGCACACCAAACCGAATTTGTCGCATCAATTGTTGCGCCTGGGCTGTCAGGCCCGTTGCAGCGCCGCGACACCGGGCAATATCTTGCCCTCCATCCACTCCAGAAACGCGCCACCCGCAGTGGACACAAAGGTGAAGTCGCCCGCCACACCAGCCTGGTTCAGCGCAGCAACGGTATCCCCGCCGCCCGCCACCGATACCAGTGATCCGCTCTGGGTCAGCGCAGCGGCAGTGCGCGCAAGCGCAACCGTCGCGGTATCGAAGGGCGGCGTTTCGAACGCACCCAGCGGACCATTCCACACCAGGGTTCGGCAAGTCTTCAGCACATCGGCCAGTGCCTCGGTCGCGGCAGGGCCGATATCCAGGATCATCTCATCGCTCGCCACCTCATGAACGTTCACGGTGCGCACCGGCGGGTTGGCGCGAAACTCTTTTGCGACAACAACATCATAGGGCAGATGGATGGTGCAATTTGCGCGTTCTGCCGCAGTGAAAATTTCTTCCACGGTGGCGATGAGGTCATGCTCGCACAGTGACTTGCCAACGTTCACCCCGCGCGCTGCCAGAAACGTGTTGGCCATGCCGCCGCCGATGATCAGGTGATCCACTTTGTCGACCAGGTGCGTCAGCACGTCGAGCTTTGATGAGACTTTCGCGCCACCCACCACAGCGGCAACCGGATGCTCGGGGTTGCCAAGCGCCCTTTCCAATGCGCCCAGTTCAGCCTCCATTGCGCGCCCTGCAAAAGCGGGCAACACATGCGCCAGCCCCTCGGTTGAGGCATGCGCGCGGTGGGCGGCAGAAAAGGCATCGTTGACGTAGAGATCGCCAAGGGCAGCGAACCGGGCGATGGTTGCGGGATCGTTCCGCTCCTCGCCACCAAAAAAGCGCGTATTCTCAAGGATAGCAATATCGCCGGGCTGCAGCATTGCCACCGCTGCCACATCACCTTCCCAATCGACATAATGTACCGGACGTCCCAGTACCGCCGCGTAGGGAGAGGCCAGTTGCGCCAGCGAAAACTCGGCGCTTGGCGCTTTGGGACGCCCGAAATGCGACAGCACCAGCACAATCGCGCCGCGATCAGCCAGTTCCTTCACCGTCGCCAAAGTAGCGCGCAGCCGGGTATCGTCGCTAACGATGCCGTTTGCCATCGGTACGTTTAAATCCTCACGGACCAGCACCCGCTTGCCCGCAATTTCGCCCATGTCGTCAAGCGTCCGGAACCCCTTCAACCCACGCTCTCCATCACGTTTTCAACGATAATTGCATCACCGACCGCAATCTCGCCGCCGGTCAGCACCCTTGTACACACGCCACCCCGCCAATCATCGCGCAGCGCCTGCTGCAGGCCGGGCGCAAGCGCGTCCATCCGGTGGCAGGGATCGCATTCAACCATCACCACCAGGCGCACGTCGCCGATGCGCAGCACGGTGCCGGGCAGCTGCGGCAGATCAATGCCGTCGACCAGAATGTTCGCACGGCGATCTGACCAGGGCAGATCAACACCCAGCGCCGCCGTTGCCGCTTCCCAATCACCCCGTTCGATCAGCGTGACCTGACGGCGATTGCGGCCACTAGGCTTGAAGCGACCCTTGCAATCCCCCTCAACCCCGCGCTCCGGCGTAATCGTTGCGCGGTCAAGCACCTCCATCGCCGCGCGCGGCGCGGCGTGGCGGGCAAGGCCGGCGATCACGCCCGCATTCATATCAGAGGAACGCCGCCATTGCCTTGGCAGTATCAACCATCCGGTTCGAAAAACCCCATTCATTGTCGTACCAGCTCACCACGCGCACCAACGTACCGTCGATCACCGCCGTTTCCAGGCTGTCGACCGTCGACGATGCCTGATCGTGCATCAAATCAATCGAGACGAGCGGTTCGTCCGTATAGGCGAGAATACCCTGTAGCGGACCGCTCTCGGATGCAGCCTTCAAAATGGCGTTGACTTCATCCTTGGTGGTCGGCCGACCCGGCGTAAACGTCAGGTCGATCAGCGACACATCGGGCACCGGCACGCGAATGGCGGAGCCATCCAGCTTGCCCTTTAATTCAGGCAGCACTTCGCCCACCGCGCGGGCAGCACCCGTGGTGGTCGGGATGATCGACATCGCGGCGGCGCGCGCGCGGCGCGGGTCGCTATGAACCTGATCCAAGATCTTCTGATCGTTGGTATAGGCGTGGACCGTCGTCATCAGCCCGCGTTCGATACCAATGGCATCGTTGAGCACCTTGGCAACGGGGGCAAGACAGTTGGTGGTGCACGATGCGTTCGAAACGATCACATGGTCGCCCGTCAGCTTGTCGTGATTGACGCCGTAAACGACGGTGATGTCAGCGCCCTTGGCGGGTGCAGAAATCAGCACGCGCTTGGCGCCTGCATCAAGGTGCTTTTGCCCGCCGTCGCGATCGGCAAAAAAGCCGGTGCATTCCAGCACCAGATCAACGCCCAGTTCCTTGTGCGGCAGCTTGGCCGGGTCACGCTCGGCGGTCACGCGGATGCGTTTGCCGTCGATCACCAGATCGGTGCCGTCCGCCGCGACCGTACCGGGATAGCGGCCATGCACGCTGTCACGCGAAAACAGCCAGGCATTCGCCTTGGCATCGGCCAGATCGTTGATGGCAACCAGTTCCAAACCGGTGTCGCCCTGCTCCAGCATCGCCCGCGCGACCAGCCGCCCGATACGCCCGAAACCGTTGATCGCTACCTTGATCGTCATGCCTGTAACTCCGTCAATTCTGTAACTTGGTGATGATTTGCGGCACGATGGCGTCGGCCGTTAGCCCAAAATGAGCATAAAGCGCGTCAATCGGTGCCGATGCGCCAAAACTGTCGATGCCAAAGCGCAGACCAGTATCGCCGGTATAGCGTTCCCAACCCAGCGTCGTCCCCGCCTCAATTGACACGCGCAGCACGCCCTTCGGCAACACATCGGCGCGGTACGCCGCATCCTGTTTGTCGAACAGCGACCAGCACGGCATCGACACGACATCGGCTCCAATGCCTTGCGCTTCAAGCGCAGCGGCAACGGCGACCGCGATCTGTACTTCGGAACCCGTCGCGATCAGCACCACCTGCCGCGCTGCCGTTGCTGCCCGCAGCCGATACGCACCCTTTGCGCTGAGCATATCGCCGCCTTCACGCAGTTGCGCGAGGTTCTGACGGGTGAGTGCGAGCAGGCCGGGCCCGTCTTTTTTCGCGAGCGCCAGCGCCCAGCATTCCGCGGTCTCCACCGAATCGGCGGGGCGATAGACATCGACGTTGGGGATCATCCGCAGGCTCATCACATGCTCGATCGGTTGGTGCGTCGGGCCGTCTTCACCCAGGCCAATCGAATCATGCGTCATTACATAAATCGCGCGCGTGCGTTGCAGCGCCGACAAGCGGATCGCGGGCCGGGCATAATCGGAAAATACCAGGAACGTGCCGCCATAGGGGATCACCCCGCCGTGCAGCGCCATGCCGTTCATCGCCGCCGCCATGCCGAATTCGCGGATGCCGTAGTAAACATAGCGCCCGGCGTAATTATCGCGCGTCAGCGGGGCCTGCACCTTGGCCTTGGTGTTGTTCGATCCTGTCAGATCGGCTGATCCGCCAACCAGTTCAGGCATTGCCGCCGCCAGACCTTCGAGCACCAGTTCGGATGCTTTGCGCGTGGCCACCGAAGCGGGCATCTTGTCCCAGGTCGAAAATGCCCAGCCAGTCGCATCATCCAGATCGACATCGCCTGTCATCCGGCGAGTGAATTCATCCGCATCTGAATGCTTTGCCAATCGCTCCGCCCAAGCAGCCTGAACATCAGCCCCGCGTGCTCCATAGTCGACCCATGCCGCCCGGATATCCGCCGGAATCTCAAACGGCGCATGCGGCCAGCCCAAAGTTTCGCGTGCCGCCGCGACCTCAGCCGCGCCCAGCGCCGCGCCGTGCGTGGCCGACGTACCCTGCTTGTTGGGCGCGCCTTTGCCGATGATCGTCTGGCAGCGGATCAGCGAGGGTCGCGGATCAGCAATCGCTTCTTCAAGGGCACGGGCGACATCGGCCACGTCATGGCCATCGCACTCGGCAACGTGCCAGCCCGACGCCCGGTATCGCGCCGGAATATCCTCGCTCGATGACAGGCTGACGGCACCGTCGATCGTGATCTTGTTATCGTCCCACAGCACATTCAGCCGGCCCAGGCCCAGATGCCCGGCTAACCCGACGGCCTCGTGGTTCACGCCTTCCATCAGGCAGCCATCGCCTGCGATCACCCAGGTGCGGTGATCGACCAGTTCGTCACCAAAGCTGGCATTCAGATGCCGTTCGGCCAGCGCCATCCCCACGGCCATCGCCACACCCTGCCCCAGCGGCCCGGTGGTGCATTCAACGCCCGCAAGCTCGAAATTTTCTGGATGACCGGCGCACGGGCTGCCCAATTTGCGAAAATTGCGGATGTCATCAATCGTCGGGCGGGCATAGCCGGTCAGATGCAGCAGCGAATAGATCAGCATTGATCCATGCCCTGCTGACAGCACGAACCGATCTCGATCGGGCCAGCGCGGATCGGCGGGGTTGAACTTCAAATAGCGGGTGAACAGCACCGTGGCCGCATCCGCCATGCCCATTGGCATCCCCGGATGGCCTGAATTTGCCGCCTCAACAGCATCCATCGACAGCGCGCGAATGGCATTGGCGAGATCGGTCGGCGTAACGCCCATCAGATGCTTCCCGGAATGCCGGCAGGCGTACAACACGCAGCGAAGAACCGGCAGGTGAACAATGTCGCGCGTCTTTGCGGTGGCGGGGCCGCGCCGTCAACCTTGACGTCGATTCGCGACTTGCCGTGCGTTCCCGTCGTGTTACATTCTCTTCATGGTCGACGCGCAATCACAGTCGGCAGCCGATCGGATCGATCGTGCCCTTGCCCGAATCGAGGCGGCCCTAGTTGACCGTGCTGAATCCGAACGTCCGGTTCCAGACGACAGCTTGGTAAAGCGCCATGCCGCGCTCAGGCACAGCATGGGCGAGGCCGTGCGCGCGCTTGATGGCGTGCTGGCGTCGCAGGCTGATTGATGGGCGAAGTTGTCCTCTCAATCGGTGATCGCCAACACCGCATCCCCTGCAAGGATGGGACGGAGGATCAGTTTCGGCGGATCGCGACCAAGCTTGATTCGCGCTGGGCGGCGGCAGAGCGCGCATCGGGCGGGATGAATGCCGAACGATCGATGCTGTATGTGGCGCTGATGCTTGCCGACGCGCTGGATGAGGCCGAACGGGGAGCCACCCCCATGCCGTCTGCGCCCGTTCCCGCCCCGGCCCCTGCCCTGGCTCCTGCGCCGCCCCCTGCCCTACCCGATCTCGACCAGCTGGCTGATCGGCTGGAGGCGATTGCCGCTGCCCTTGAGAAACCGGCACAAAGCGCCTAAATACGATCCCGGTGGGTACTGCCCGGTACGAGCTTCACGAACATCCCTGAGGCGATTATTCTTCCTAGGGGGCTGTCCCTTCACGGATCCTGGTCCGGGAACATGGTCCCCACCTGACGTTACTGGCGTCAGAGGATATTCAGGCAAACGGCCATGGTGGTCCCGCCACTCCTCCCGGCCGGGGAATCATATGGCGCAAACCGACAAGCAAGGCTTGCGTGACAGGATGCGCGCAGAACGGCTTGCTTATAGCGCCGTCGCCCCGCCAATCATGCCGCCCCGCGCCTTTCTGGACCGTCTTCGTCCCACAGGGGTGATTGCCAGCTATGTCGCGATGCCCGGTGAGGCCGATCCTGCGCTGCTGGCCAATGCTGCCCATGAACTGGGCTGGCAGATCGCCCTTCCCCACATCACCAATCGCGCCAGCCCGATGCGGTTTCTGGCCTGGCAGCCAGGCGAGCCGCTGGTGGCCGGCCCGTTCGGGCTGCACCAGCCAGCCATCACCGCACCAGAACGAAAGCCGGACATTGTGTTGACCCCGCTGCTCGCGTTTGATTCGGCGCTGAACCGGTTGGGTCAAGGGGCTGGCTATTATGACCGCGCGTTTCACGGGCTGGAGCCGGTATTGAGGATCGGCGTCGCCTGGTCCATTCAGCGCGCGCCAGTGCTGCCGGTCGATCCGTGGGACGTTCCCCTTCACGGCATCATCGACGAATATGGCTGGAACGAACCGGAGCAAACCGCATGACCCCAAGTTGGCGCAAACCCGCAGGCGCGCTGATCATGATCGCTTCGATCATCATCTGGGCGGTAGCCATCGCCAGCGCGTCCGGCGTGATTTCAGGCTGGCCGCTGGTGGTGCAAATGCTGTTCTACGCCGTTGCGGGGATCATCTGGATCATGCCGATGAAGCCGCTGCTGCGCTGGATGGAAACCGGCAATTTTCGGTAAACGCGATGGCGCTGAAACAGCGCTATGGCGCGAGTGACGGGGCTCGAACCCGCGACCTCCGGCGTGACAGGCCGGCGCTCTAACCAACTGAGCTACACCCGCTTGTAAAGCGTGAGGCGCGGCAACTAGTTTAGGTGCCGGGCAGTGTCAACCATTCAGACAAGCATAGCGAACGACGCTCAACCAGACGGGGTCCGTGCGGCACGCTCGTCCCGCCGCCGTTGCTGATCCAGCGTGCCTTGTTCAAACAAAAAGCCCGCAATATCAGGTTGGCCGGCCGCCCCGATCACGGTTTGCAAGATGATGAGCAGCGGCACCGCGAGCAACGCGCCCGGCGTGCCCCACACCCAGCCCCAGAAACTGAGTGAAATCAGGATCATGATCGGGCTGATCGTCAGCCTATGGCCCACGATTAACGGGGTGATTGCGTTTGCCTCAATCAAATGCGCGCCGATCAGGATGAAGGCCGGTACCATTGCCACCCAGATATCGCTGAACACCATCAACCCGCCCAGCGCGAGTAACAGCGCCGCGACGATCGGCCCGAAATACGGCACATAATTGAGCAGCGCGGCAATCCCGCCCCACATCAGCGGGAACGGCATGCCCATAATCCACAGCGCAAACGCCACAAACAGCCCCAGCGACAGGTTGATGACGGTAATCGTTCCCAGATAGGATGACGTATCGTCAACGACATCCTGAATCACCCGCGCGGTGGCCATGGCGCCATCAAAGCTCGACCGGCTGGTGATGGTGCGCCGCCGCAGCCGGGTCCAGCCCGACAGGAAGAAAAAAACCACCAGCGCGCCAAAAAATATCTGGATAAACACCGTTGGCGCGGCACTGGCCACCAATTCGATCAATGATCGCGGCGGCACCCCGGTCGATTGCGCAACACTCGCCATTTTTTCCGCACCACCGGCCGCCAGCCGCATCGCGGTATCGTCGACATATTTGTTCAAGCTGGAATACAGGTCGACCAGCGGCTTGATATTCATTTGAATCTGACCGATTTTTTCAGGCAACATGCGAAAAAACTGCGCGGCGGGCACAATGATCGCCGCCAGCGCGATGTTTGCCGCCGCCAGAAAAAACAGCACGCACAAAAGCGCCGCAACCGCCGCCGGCACACGTCGCCGCTCCAGCCATTCGAGCACCGGCACCAGCGCCACCGCAATTACCAGTGCCGCCGTCACGGGCAAGAAAAACTCTGCCCCCGCCTTCAGCGCAAATGGCAATGCCAGCGCCAGCCCCATCCCGGCAATCAGCGTCAGCGACGCCAGCAGCCGATCCCGCCGCTGCGCCGCTACATCCGTCAGGCCAACCGCTGCGTCGCCCGCGATGCCGGGCACTGCCAGGCCAAGCGCGCCGACCGGCGGGCGCGGCGCCGTTGCTGCGCCAGCGCTGGGTACCGAAGGCGCATCATTATCGGGTTGTTCGATCGGGCCGGGCGTTTCTTCCATGTTCCTACTCTAGCGGCATTCCACTCGCTTGTAATCCCGGCTAGCATCGCCCGACCATGACAGACCTTATCCTTGTAATCGACGAGGGCACGACCTCAACCCGCGCCATGTTGTTCCGCCCTGATGGGCAGTGCATCGCCACCCAGGCGATGGAATTGACCCAGCATTACCCCCAACCCGGCTGGGTCGAACACGACGCCGCTGAAATCTGGGATCGCACGCTGGCGGTGAGCCGCGCGGTAATCGACCAAGCGGGCGGCGCGGCGCGCATTGCCGCCATCGGCATCACCAACCAGCGAGAGACGGTGGTGTTCTGGGACAAGACAACCGGTGCGCCGCTCGCCCCTGCCATCGTCTGGCAAGACCGGCGCACCGCCGCGATCTGCCGTGACCTGAAAGAGGCGGGGCATGAGGATGCGGTTCAGGCCAAAACCGGGCTGCTGCTCGACCCCTATTTCAGCGGCAGCAAAATCGGCTGGGCAATGGCACACTGGCCGCAACTGGCCGCGGCGGGGGACCGGCTGGCGATTGGCACGGTGGAAAGCTGGCTCGTCTGGAAACTCACTGCCAATGAAAACCGGGGCGGCCTCCACATTACCGACGCCACCAACGCCAGCCGCACGGCGCTGATGGCGATTGGCAGTGGCGGGTGGGATGACGGGCTGATCGACCTGTTCGGCGTGCCCCGCGCCGCCCTGCCCGACATTGTCGACTGCGCCGGGCGCTTTGGCGAGACGACGCTGTTCGGCCCCGCCATCCCGATTTGCGGCATGGCGGGCGACCAGCAGGCGGCGACCATCGGCCAGTCCTGCCTTGCCCCCGGCCAGACCAAAGCGACGTTCGGCACCGGCGCCTTCATTCTGACCCAGGCGGGCCCGACCCCGCCCGTATCGCGCCACCGGCTGCTGTCGACCGTCGCGTGGCAACTGGGCGGCAAGCGCGCCTATGCGCTGGAGGGATCGGTGTTTGTCGCGGGCAGCCTGATCAAATGGCTGCGCGATTCGATTGGGCTGATCGGCACCGCAGCGGAGACCGAGGCACTGGCGCGCAGCGTGGCCGATAATGGCGGCGTCTATCTGGTCCCAGCGCTATCCGGGCTGGGCGCGCCGTGGTGGCAGCCAGAGGCGCGCGCGAGCATATCCGGCCTCAGCTTCACCAACACCCGCGCGCACATCGTCCGCGCCGCACTAGAGGCGATGGCGCACCAGGCGCACGACCTGAAAACCGCCTTCGCAGCGGACGGCACCGACTGGCAGGCGCTGCGCATCGATGGCGGCATGGTCGCCAACAACTGGATGGCGCAGGACATGGCGGACATCCTTGGCATCACCGTAGAACGCCCCGCCTTCGCCGAAACGACCGCGCTGGGCGCAGCGATGCTGGCAGGCGTGGGCAGCGGGCTGTTCAGCGGGCTGGAGGAAGCAAGCGCCATGCGCGGCGCGGTGGAGGTGTTCGAACCGGGCATGGACCAAGGCACCCACATGAAGCGACTCGACGGATGGGCGGCAGCCGTAAAATCAGTGATTGAAACGGTCGATTAAGCCATGAACATTGCAAATCGTCCCAACTAACTGGCCATAAAGCCCAATTTAATGGCATTATATATACATATCGTCCAGATTTCGACATCCAATGGCGCCGCCGAAATGGTTTCGGCGGCGCTATGAAAGACGCTCGAAATGACCAACCCTGCCCTCAATCTCTCGACCGGCCTGATAACCACCGGCTTCCCCCTTGCCCTACGCGGCTATGACGCTGTCAGCTATACGCAAGGGTCTGCACCGGTTGCCGGTTCGGCCAAGTTCGCCGTCGTCGAAGGCGAAGCGACCTATTACTTCACAAGCCAGGCCAACGCCGATCTGTTTTCGGCCAATCCCCGCAAATATTTGCCAAGCTTTGGCGGTTTCTGCGCATATGGCGTATCGGTCGGAAAGAAGTTCGACGGCGATCCTCAAATGTTTGCGATCGTCGATGGCCGCCTGCATCTAAATCTAAACGCAGATATCCAGGCTGCCTTCCTCGCTGACGTTGGCGGCACGATCGCCAAGGCCGATAAAGCGTGGACCGACATTGCTGAAAAGGATGCCACAACGTTGTGAAGTCTCGAACTGGGCGGCGCTGTCAACGCCGCCCAGTTCGCGCTATATCCGCATTACTTGAGGAGACCTGCCGGCATGGACGTTCTCAGCGACATTCTCGATACGGTCGAGTTGCGCGCCGCGTTGTATTTCTCCACTGATTTTCGCCCGCCCTTCGGCATCCAAGTGCCTGGTTTTGAGCGGGCGGCGCGGTTTCATATGGTGGTGCAGGGCGAATGCCATGTCACGCTTGGCGACGGCAGCAGCATCAAGTTGATGCCAGGCGATCTCGTGCTGGTGCCCAATGGAAGCGCGCATTTATTGTCCAGCGACCGCGAACATGAGGGAGTACCGCTTGAAGATGCCTTTGCGGCTTCGGGATTTAGCGGCAAGGGGCCCTTTTTGCTGGGCTACGGCCCCGAAAGTTCAGGCTGCAAGATGGTGTGCGGCCATTTCAATTTCGCGCAAGGGGCAGACCATCCGCTGCTCCATGCCGTGCCCAACCTGCTGCATATCACCGCCGCCGACCGTGCCGAGCGACCGATGCTGGACGATATCGTTCGGCTGATCGTGCGGCGCATGTTTTCAGGCGATGTAGGCATGACGGCATCCGTCAGCCGCTTGTCCGAAGTATTGTTTATTGAGGTCATGCGCGCCGGCATTGCCCAGGCTCCCGATCTTGGCCGATTGATGAACGCTGTGACCGATCCGCATATCGGCCATGCGCTCTCGCTGATCCATGCTGATGTCGCGCGGCACGGGACGGTCGACAGCCTTGCGACCGCTGTCGCCATGTCGCGAAGCCGGTTTGCGGAGCGATTTCGTGAACTCGTTGGCGTGGCCCCGATGGCCTATCTTGCCGAATGGCGCTTGCAACGCGCGTTACGGCTGATCAGCGGCAGTGCGGTGCCGGTAAAAGTCGTTGCGACTCAGGTCGGCTTTCAATCCGCCGCCGCCTTCACCCGCGCCTTTACCGAACGCTTCGGCAGCCCGCCAAGCCGCCTGATGCGAGACTATGCCGCCTCATGACGACTCCCATCGTCCAATAATCATTACCCAGACGCTCAATTTGCACCCCGCGAATTGCCTTCACCTCAACCCCATGACCTCATGCTGCAAGCCCCTGGTGCTTTGCGCCAGGGTGGCCTGTGCGTCTGTTCCGTCCCCTAAAGGAGAAACCCGATGACCGTCGTCACCCCCGATACCGATCTGATCAATCCCCGCCGCGATTTTCTGCGGACAGCGGGCATCGCCACTGCGGGTATGACCGCGCTTGCGTTTCTGAACGCCCCTGCCACCGCCGCTGCCGTTAAGCGCCAGGCAAAGGCTGCCGGGGGCGGTGATGTGGGCATTTTGCAGGGCGCGCTCGCCTTGGAACATGAAGGCATCGCTGCGTACATGATCGCGGGCGGCAGCGGCTTGTTGACGCCCGGCACGCTGAAAGTTGCCTTGGTATTTCTTGGCCATCACAAGGGCCACCGTGATTCGCTGGCAAATTTGATTGTTAAGGCAGGCGGTAAGCCCGTCGAGCCCAAAACCGATGCCGAATATGTTAAGGAGCTTAACCTTGGCGCGCTTAAAACCGAGGGTGACGTCGTCAAACTGGCGGCTGGCCTCGAACAGGGTGCGACCAACGCCTATGTCGGTCAGGTCGCGGCGTTGAAGGACCGATCAACGGCGACGTTGTTCGCGCAGCTTTCCACCGACGAAGCCGTGCATTGGGCGGTGCTCAATGGCGCGCTCGGCAACACCGTTCCTGCCGCCGCCTACCTGTTCGGCTGATTGACGATGCGCCGCATTTCGCTTTGCATGGGCATATTGATGCTCGGGACGGGGGGCCTTGCCGCAGCCCAAGCACCCGCTGACGGCCAGGCCCTGTATCAGGCGAAATGCGGCGGTTGTCACTCGCTGGACGCCAACCGCATCGGCCCCGCGCATCGCGGAGTCGTTGGTCGGCGGATAGCGACCGCACCCGGCTATTCCTTTTCGCCCGCAATCAAAAAGCTTGCAGGCGTATGGACCCCGGCCCGGCTGGATAGTTGGCTGCAAAACCCCCAAAAATTTGCACCGGGCAGTAAAATGTATCTGATGGTACCGGATGCAGACAAGCGGGCGTTGATTATCGGGTATCTAGCGTCGCTATCACCGTCGCCGCCGAAACGCTGATCTACGCCTGCCAACCCTTCGCTCAGGCCGCCACCCCCACCCGATCCACAAACAACACCTTCAAATCCTTCTTCAAAATCTTCCCGTTTGCGTTCCTCGGCAGCGTTTCTTCCACAAACCGGATCGCCACCGGCGTCTTGAAGATCGCCAGGCGCGCCTTCACCCAGGCTTGCAGCTCGGCCTCGGTCGCTTCCATCCCCGGGGCCAGATGCACCACGGCGGCGGGTTCTTCGCCCAGCGTGCGGTGGGGGATGCCGATCAGCGCGCAATCGGTAAAAGCGGCGGGGTGGCGGTGGTCAAGCCGTGCCGGGCGATGCGCGTCTGGATTGATCCGTCGCACCTTTAGCCCCTCGCTGCGTTGCTGATCACGGCATGTGGAGCGCGCGCGCCCAAGCCCGCTTCTGCCCGCACCCCGAAGAAATCTGTGCGGGCCGCCTTGGCTCGTTTCGTCAGCGCAGCATTCCATCCAAAAAACCGCTTGCCGTCGTCGCGTAATCGCCAGAATATAGGGTTTATGTAACAAAAAATGCTCTTTCATGTGCTGTATTGTACTTAACTAGCTGCGAGCGGACGTTAAATAAGGGGGATCCGATGAATTTGTGGTCTATTGCCCGAGTCGGGCTGCCGTCGGTGCTCGCGGTTGCGATGCTTGCATTCGCTGCTGAACGCGCCACCCACGCTGCGGATCACTTTGATCCGCCGCTGCGGGTCGGCAGCGACACGAGTACAGCAGGACTCGATGTCGCTGCAGATATTGCCGATCTCTATGCCTTCCACGACGCGAACAATGTCTATCTGGCAGTCGGCTTCGGCGGTCCTTCGGCCACAACCCTTCCGGGTTTTTACGATCGGGATGTGCTGTACACAATCAATGTATCGAACACCGGATCGCGCACCGATACGGAGTTTCCGATCGAAATCCGGTTCGGTCGCGACGGGGCTAATCCTGGCGTGGAAGTGCGCAATCTTCCCGGCAATACGATTGTTCAGGGTGCTGTCGAGCGTAACCTTACGGCTGCCAATGGCATCGTGGTGCGCGCGGGTCTTTTTGACGACCCCTTCTTCTTCGACCCGCAGGGACTGCGTGAAACGCGCGCAACCGGCAATTTAGCGTTCAACAATATGCGCAACCGGTTTGGCGGCCTGAACTCAACCTTTGTCATCATATCGATACCGCGCTTGCTCATTGATCGGGGTCAGCCGCTGGACATTTGGTCGACATCTGCTCGGATCAGGAGTTAACATCATGGTCAGAACCACTCGCGCATTGACGCTCGCGTCTACCCTAGCATTGTCGGTCGGTTTGGCCGCCTGCGGCGAAAACAATAACGGTAGCGGCCAAGTCATGCTGCCGATTGTCGCAGCGCCAGCCCCGACACCCACGCCGACCCCGACACCCACGCCGACGCCAGCAGCGTTGAACGTTGCACCCTGCCTGAACCAGGTCGTGTCGCAGGGCCGTACCGTTGCCAATCTTGTGGTGCCCGATGTGATCCGGCTCGATTTAGCGCAACCGGCCGGCTTTCCAAATGGCCGCCGATATTTAGACCCGGTCGTCGACGTGACGCTGGCAGTGGCTCTGCTTGATCTGAGGGTTCATTCGGCCGGCACTCTTGCGTCGCTTCCCTTAAACCCCAACGGCGTCGATCAGCCGCTGCCCACGACCTTTCCTTTCTTGGCACCGCCGCTCGGCACGCCGCCGACGTCTGGCGGTGCTGGCAGCAACTTCAACTTCCGCACCGATTCGGCTTCAGCCTATGTGCGGGTTGACCGCGCTGGAATGCCAGCCGTTTCGACCGCGCTGATTTTCCCGGCTCCATCCAAAAACGAATATAACGACGACAATCCTGCGGTGGACGCGACGGGCAAATGGGTGGCCGGTATAACCGAACAGCTGGTATTCTATCACACCGCGCTCGCGGATGATTTTCGGCGGCTTGGTCTGACCCCGTGCGCAATTTAATGCGGGGCAACGCATAAGAAATGACACCTGCTGGATTGCGCGCCGAAAGGTGGGCGTGGCGAGCAGTGGCCGTTATCGCGGTCGCGCTCGCTGCGCTCTTGGCTATCGAGCAGTGGCAGAGCGGCCCTGCCCAACCCGTTCAGCGGGAACGTTCGCCTGTTGCCTTGACTGGTATCGCCAGTAGTTATTCAGAAACGTTGGCGCGAACGGATCTCGTCATCGCCAATGCGGAGACACAAGCCAAAGCGGGCAGTGACCAGTGGCTGCTCCACGAAAACGTGGCAAGAAACTATTTCGAACGCGCGCGCCTTTCGGGCAACTACAATGATTATGCAGCGGCCGATACCGCGCTCAAGCGTGCGTTTGCGGTCGCCGCGCCCGGCACCGGGCCGCATCTCGTCCGCGCCCAACTTGATTTCGGCATGCACAGATTGGCTGAGGCCGAACGCTATTTGAAGATAATCGATGGCTACGCAATCCCATCGCTTCCGGATGAACGGGCCGAGATTACGGGGATGCGCGGCGACATTGCCTTTTATCGCGGCGATCTGAAGACGGCACTCAACCTCTATGAAGAAGCCGACCGGACATCGCCCGGCACCGCCACGTTTCGGCGCGCCGTCTATGCGATGAAGACCGGCGATTTTGAGCGTGCCGAGATCTACTTCGACCAATCGGAACGGGAGGCGCGGTTGCCGCCGCCCCAGTTGCGCGCCTTTATTGAACTGCAGCGGGGGATACTGGACCTTGAGCGCAGCCGCCTCGAACAGGCCATGGCCCATTTCCACCGCGCTGACGGCATTTTTCCCGGTAATTGGCTCATCGAAGAACACATCGCTGAGGTGTTGACGCTGCAGGGTAAACTCCCCGAGGCTGAGCGTCGATATCGCGATATCGTCCGACGGACAGGGCATCCCGAATTCATGGATGCGCTTGCCAGCTTACTGTCCAGCCAAGGCCGGACCGAAGAAGCGCGCCGTCTGACGGACCAGGCCTGGGTCGCTTGGCAGAAACGCATTACCCTGTTTCCCGAGGCATCCTATGGCCATGCTATTGATCACTGCATCGGCAAGCGCGACTGGCCCTGTGCGGTTAGGCTTGCAACTCGAAATCATGCGGCCCGACCCTATGGGGATGCCAAGATTGCGCTGGCGAAAGCACTGCTTGGCAGCGGTAAGATAAAGGAGGCTGAAACCCTTATCGAAGCGGTAAGGCGCACACCTTGGCGTACGGCCGACCTGCTAAGCGTTACTAAAGAGATCGAACTGAAGCGCCGAGCGGCAAGCAACTGACCCTTCAACCGCGCCACCTGAATCAAACGGCAATTCGGCGCGACACGACATGCAAAAATCATTTCGCTAGCGTTTGGTTGTTTGTTCGACTGTTACGTGACGGGTCGCCGCCAGTCCGCCCGCTAAGCCGCCACCCCCACCCTGTCCTCAAATAACACCTTCAGATCCTTCTTCAAAATCTTCCCGTTCGCGTTCCTCGGCAGTGTTTCTTCCACAAACCGGATCGCCACCGGCGTCTTGAAGATCGCAAGACGCGCCTTCACCCAGGCTTGCAGCTCGGCCTCGGTTGCCTCCATCCCCGGGGCCAGATGCACCACGGCGGCGGGTTCTTCGCCAAGCGTGCGGTGGGGGATGCCGATCAGGGCGCAATCGGTGACGGCGGGGTGTTCGTACAGGACGTTTTCGACCTCGCTTGAATAGATATTTTCGCCGCCCCGGATGATCATGTCCTTGGCGCGATCAACGATATAGACAAAGCCTTCGTCGTCCAGCCGCGCCAGATCGCCCGTGCGCACCCAGCCGTTGATGAAGGTCGCCGCCGTCGCCTCTGGCTTGTTCCAATATCCCTTCACCACCATTGGCCCGCGCGCCCATAGCTCGCCGACGTCGCCCACCGGCAGCTCGTTTTCGCCATTTTCGTCCATGATCTTCAGGTCCGCCACCGCCACGGCTGGCCCGGCGCTGGTGGGGCGGTTCAGATAATCCTCGGCGCTGTGCCCGGTCACGGTCGCCATTGTTTCGGTCATGCCCCAGCCATTGCCGGGCAGCGCGCCGAATTCGGTATAGATGCGCTTGACGAGTTCGGGCGCAGACGGCGCGCCGCCATAGGAGATCGCCTCCAGCGACGACAGATCATATTTCGGGCGATCAGGATGCTCCAGCAACTGCCACGCGACCGTGGGCACGCCGCCTGTCGCATGGACTTTTTCGCGCTCGATAATCTCCATCGCCCGCACAACATCCCATTTGCGCATGAAGATCATCGTGCTGCCCGCCGCGAGCACACCCATCAGCGCGGCGCTGCACGCGGTAACATGGAACAGCGGGATGACGGTGAGCAGCGTTTTGGGGGTTGGCGCCGGAATCTCCTCGCCGCGCCGCATCAACGTGCGCGCCGCGCCAAATGCGCTGGAGAAGATGTTGGTCAGCAGGTTGCGGTGGCTGCCCAGCGCGCCCTTGGGGTTGCCGGTGGTGCCGCTGGTGTAGAAAATCGTCGCGTCATCCTCTGGCCCGATGGCGACTTGCGGGAAGGGCAGTTCGGGCATCACTGCCCAATCATGCGGCGTGCCGATGATCGATTCGAGCGATCCGACCTTGCCGCCAAGCGGCGCGGTGGCGCGCGCGACCAGAATCGATTCGACTGCGGGCAGCGCGGCGTAATGTTCGGCCATGCGCTGGTGGCGTTCATCATCCAGGATCAGCAGCTTTGCGCCCGAATCGTTGATGCCATATTCCAGCTCGCCCGCCGTCCACCACGCGTTCAGCGGCACGATAATCGCCCCGATGCTGACGGCGGCAAAGAACACCACCGGCCATTCGGGCATGTTGCGCATGGCCAGCGCGACCCGGTCGCCCTTGGCAATGCCCATCACCTGCAACCGCGTGGCGAGCGTGGCGACGGCGCGGTACTGCGCTTCATAGGTAACGCGCTCATCCTCATGAATGGTGAACTCCCGCTCGCCATGTGCGCGTGCCATCTGCACCAGCAGCGCCAGGTTGGGCGGTGCGTTTTTCCAGGTGCGGGTGGGAACGCCGCCAATCTCGACGGTCTCCATTTCAAACCGCGCGCCGGGGGCCGTCAGGATCGCATCAACCTGCGCCATCGGCATTTTGGGCCAGGCCGGATCAAGGGCGATAAGGGGCTCGTTCTGGGCAATATCCGGCACGTCTTCTCTCCAGCACTTGAATTTCGGGTTTGGCTTATCTGCCATTTTGACCAAGGTTAGTGTTGATTCACGCGCCACTCAAGGCAATAGGGGTGCGAATGTTTCGAAGCAGGGGTATGGCGCAGGGTATGGAACAGGCATGAACATCGCCAAGCCAGCGTTACATGGCTTCGACTCGCACCGCCTCGCGCGGATCGATACGTTGCTGCGCGACCGTTATGTCGCACCCGGCAAGCTGCCCAACGCGCAAATCCTGATCGCGCATGAAGGCGAAATCGTCCATTTCTCCAGCCAGGGCGCCGCGCGTGAAGGCGGCGCTGACATCGACGAGACATCGCTGTTCCGCATCGCGAGCATGACCAAGCCCGTTACCTCGATCGCGTTCATGATGCTGGTTGAGCAGGGGCTGGTTGCCGTGGACACGCCGGTTCATCACGTGCTGCCTGAATTCAAGGGGTTGGGCGTATATAATGGCGGCGGGGCTGGCGTGCCCTTCCTCACCAAATCAACCGATGAACCGATGCGGATGGTGGATCTGCTGCGGCATACATCGGGGCTGACCTATGGTTTTCAGAACCGGTCGAATATCGATGCGGCATACCGTGAGGGGCGGCTGGAGAGTTGGCACGGCAACCATGATCTGGACGGCTTTGTCGCCGCGCTGGGCAAAATTCCGCTGGAATTCTCACCGGGCAGCGCGTGGAATTATTCGGTCGCCACCGATGTGCTGGGTGCCGTGGTGCAGCGCGTGGCCGGCATGCCGCTAGACGAATTTTTCCGCGCCCGCATTTTTGCACCGCTGGGCATGGACGACACATTTTTCACCGTGCCTGAGGATAAGGTCCACCGGCTGACCGATTGTTATGATTTCTTCCCCGGCGGCAAACCGGTGATGATGGACCGGGGCGAGAAAAGCGCCTGGAGCCGCGCGCCAAAGCTCGTTTCGGGCGGCGGCGGGCTGGTCTCGACCGCGCTCGATTATCACCGTTTTTGCACCATGTGCCTGAATGGGGGCAGCCTGAATGGCGTGCGGATCGTGGGGCGCAAGACGATTGACCTGATGACGCAGAACCACCTGCCCGGCGGCGCTGATCTGGCGTCGATGTCCAAATCGCTGTTCAGCGAGGCTGCCAATGCGGGGACGGGTTTCGGGTTGGGCTTTGCGGTCAATATCGATGTCGCCCGGTCGATGATTCCCGGATCAGTGGGGGAATATTATTGGGGGGGCATGTTTTCCACCGCCTTCTTCATCGATCCGGTTGAGCGAATCCACATGGTGTTCATGACCCAGCTTCGCCCATCAAGCGCCTACCCCATTCGCCGCGAATTGAAGACGTTGATATACAGTGCGTTGACATAGGTTGAATTCAAATTCCGTTCGTCCCGAGCGTAGTCGAGGGGCGTGCCGCGAGCGCTGCGCGGTGTGTCTCGACTTCACTCGACACGAACGGTTCTTTTTAGATCTTGGAGAGCAAATATGACCAGTCCCATCACCACCGAACGCCATGGCGACGTGCTCGTCATCATTTCGAACAACCCGCCCGTCAATGCGCTGGGCGCAGCGGTGCGGCAGGGGCTTGAGGCGGGGCTGAAGGAAGCTGCCGCTGATGATGGCATCAAGGCGGTGGTGATCCGGTGTGAGGGCCGCACGTTTTTTGCCGGCGCTGACATCACCGAATTTGGCCGCCCGATGCAGGAGCCCGGCCTGCCGACGGTAATCGACATGATCGAATCGAGCGAGAAGCCTGTCATTGCGGCGATCCACGGCACCGCGCTGGGCGGTGGATGCGAGGTGACGCTTGGCTGTCATTACCGCATCGCCGTGCCATCTGCGAAAATCGGCACGCCAGAGGTAAAGCTGGGCCTGCTGCCCGGTGCTGGCGGCACGCAGCGGATTCCGCGCGTTGCAGGCGTTGCGCTGGGGCTGGAAATGACCGCGAAGGGCGATCCCATCTCCGCCGCACGCGCCATGCAGGCGGGGCTGATTGATCGACTGGCCGGCGAAAATTCGCTGGTTGCTGACGCCGTTGCCTTTGCCAATGAAGTCGCCAGCGCCCGCCCCCTGCCCCGCGCCAGCGAGAAAACCGCTGTGGCTGATCCCGATGCGGTCGCCGCGTTCAAAAAGGAGAACGCCAAGCGCTTTCGCGGGTTTGATGCGCCCGCCGCCAACATCGCGTGCGTTGAAAAAGCCACCGACGGATCAAGCTTTGCCGAAGGCATCGCGTTTGAGCGCCAGGAATTCATGAAGCTGATGATGGGCGTACAATCCGCCGCCCAGCGCCATCTGTTCTTCGCCGAACGCCAGGCCGCAAAGATTGACGGCATCGACCCCGCGATTGCGCTGCGCCCGATTAAAAAGGTCGGCGTCATTGGCGCGGGCACGATGGGCGGCGGCATCAGCATGAACTTCTTGAGCGCGGGCATCCCCGTGACGATCGTGGAGATGCAGCAGGAAGCGCTTGATCGCGGCACCGGGGTAATCCGCAAGAATTATGAAGCATCCGCCGCCAAGGGCCGGTTGAAGCCAGAGCAAGTCGCACTCGCGATGGGCGCGCTGACGCCGACGCTGAACCTTGAGGATCTGGCCGACTGCGATCTGGTGATCGAGGCCGTGTACGAGAGCATGGACGTAAAGAAGGAATTGTTCGGCAAGCTCGACAAGATCGTCAAGCAAGGCGCGATTTTGGCGTCCAACACCAGCTACCTCAACGTCGATGAAATCGCTGCCTCCACCAGCCGCCCGCAGGATGTGCTGGGCATGCATTTCTTCTCGCCTGCCAATGTGATGAAGTTGCTGGAAGTGGTGCGCGGCGCCAAGACGGCGGACGATGTGCTGGCAACCGTGATGGCACTGGCCAAGACGATCAAGAAGGTCGCAGTCGTATCGGGCGTGTGTCATGGCTTTATCGGCAACCGCATGCTGATGCCGCGCCAGGTGGAGGCGAACAAGCTGCTGATGGAAGGCGCGACGCCCGAACAGATTGACCGGGTGCATGTTGAATTCGGCATGCCGATGGGGCCATTCCAGATGAGTGATCTGGCCGGCGTTGATATTGGCTGGCACCGCGATCCAACCCGCATCGAAAGCATCCGTGACGCGCTCGCCGCTGAAGGGCGCTGGGGGCAGAAAAAGTCGGCGGGCTTTTACGATTATGACGAAAAGCGCAACCCAACGCCGTCGCCGCGCGTTGCGGAGATTATCGAGGATTTCCGCAGCCGATCAAACCTGCCCAAGCGCGAGATCACCGACGAGGAAATCATTGAGCGCACGCTGTACACGATGGTCAACGAAGGTGCGCTGATCCTTGAAGAAAAAATGGCGCAGCGCGCGTCCGACATCGATGTCGTGTGGATCTATGGCTATGGCTGGCCAGTCTATCGCGGTGGGCCGATGTTCTGGGCCGATACCGAAGGCGCGAAGAAAATCGTCGCAGGGCTCGAAAAACACGGGTTCAAGGTAGCGGAATTGCTGAAAAGCAATGCCGAGAGTGGCGGGCGGTTCAAGTGACCGCTGCTGTAACATTCCTCCCCACTTACGGGGAGGGGGACCAGCTACAGGCTGGTGGAGGGGGCTCGCCTGAAGCGCAGCGCGTGCTGCCCTCCCCCTCCGTCGGCGCTTCGCGCCGCCACCTCCCCGTCCCGGGGAGGATTTAGGTGAAGACGGCGCTGGCCATCGCTGCCGCGATCCGCGCGGGGGAAACCACCGCACTCGCCGAGTGCGAGGCGGCAATCGCGCGGATTGAGGCAGGCGATAGCGCGATCAACGCCGTCGTCGTCCGCGATTTTGATCGGGCACGGGATCAGGCGCGCGCGGTCGATGCGCGGGCGGCGGCGGGCGACACCAACGGCGTGTTGCTCGGCGTGCCGATGACGGTGAAGGAAAGCTTTGATGTCGCAGGTCTGGTCAGCTGCTGGGGCTTTGAAGACCATGCCGATTTCGTTGCCGCCACAGATGCCGTTGCGGTCCAGCGCCTGAAAGCCGCCGGTGCGGTGATCCTGGGCAAAACCAACGTCCCCGTCGCACTCGCCGATTTGCAGACCAACAACCCGGTCTATGGCCGCACGCGCAATCCGTGGAAGCTGGACCGGGTGCCCGGTGGATCGTCCGGCGGGGCCGCCGCAGCGCTCGCGGCTGGCTATGTACCAATTGAAATTGGATCGGACATTGGCGGGTCGATCCGCATCCCGGCCGCGTTTTGCGGGGTGTGGGGGCACAAACCGACCTATAATGCGCTGCTGAGCTTTGGGCATAACTTCCCGCGTACCGAGGGCTGCGGCGTTGCGCTGAACGTCATCGGCCCCCTGGCGCGCGACGCCGATGATCTGGAGGCGCTGTTTGGCGTGATGGGCGGCGATGCGCTCGCCCGCCCCGCCCCGCGCGCACCCGGCGCATGGCGCATTCTGCTGGTCGATCCACATCCGCATGTGCCGGTACAGGCCGCTATTCGCGAAGCGATTGAAGCGACCGGCAAAGCGTTTGAAGCCGCCGGTGCAAAGGTTGACCGGGGCAGCGACTTGCTGCCCGATCTGGCGCTGCAGACCGCGCATTACATCCGCATGCTGCTGACGGCGATGGCACGCGGTGCCCCGCCGCCCGGTGGAGGGCCCGCCACGACGCTGGGCGATTGGTATGGCCTGATCGACGCCCAGGCCAAGTGCCGTCGCGACTGGGGGCGGTTATTTGGCGATTATGACGCCGTCATCGCGCCCATTTGGGGCACGACGGCCTATCCGCATGACGATACCCCGCTTGGGCAGCGGATGTTGATGATCGATGGCAATGCGACGCCGGCTGGCATGCAAATGGCACTGCCCGGCCTCGCCACCTTCCCCATGCTGCCCGCGACCAGCGTGCGCATTGGTACTGACCCTGATGGCCTGCCAATCGGTGTGCAGGTGATCGCCGATTATAACCGCGACTGGACGGCGATTGCCGTTGCACGCGTGGCGCATGAATTGATGAGGAGCTGACATGACGACCGATATCGACACGTTCCGCCGCGAAACCCGCGCCTGGCTGGAAGCAAACTGCCCGCCCGAAATGCGCCAGCCGGTGCGTAGCGAAAAGGACGCCAATTGGGGCGGCCGCAACGCCGAGTATCAGCCCGGCCAAAAAGAATGGATGGACGCGATGGCATCGCGCGGTTGGAACGTGCCTGATTGGCCCGTTGCCTATGGCGGCGGTGGCCTGTCCCCGGCGCAAACCAAGGCGCTGCGCGAAGAAATGGCGGCAATGAAGTGCCGCAACCCGCTGAACAGCTTTGGTATTTCCATGCTCGGGCCAGCATTGTTGAAATATGGCACAGAGGAACAGAAGCTCGATTATCTGCCCAAGATTGCGCGCGGCGAAATCCGCTGGTGCCAGGGCTATTCAGAACCCAATGCGGGCTCTGACCTTGCCAGCCTTGCCACGTCAGCAGAGGATGCGGGCGACCATTATATCTTGAACGGTCAAAAAGTATGGACCAGCTATGCCGACAAGGCAGACTGGATTTTCTGTCTGGTCCGCACCGACAAAACCAACAAGCAGGGCGGGATCAGCTTTGTATTGTTCGACATGACCAGCCCCGGCGTATCGACCAAGCCCATTCTGCTGATCAGCGGCTATTCACCGTTCTGCGAGACCTTTTTTGACAATGTGAAGGTGCCCAAAAGCCAACGCGTGCATGACGAGAATAAGGGCTGGGACGTCGCCAAATATCTGCTGGGGCATGAGCGCGAGATGATCAGCGGCATGGGCCTTGGCTCAACCGGCGGCAATCCGCTGATCGAAGGCGCGATTGCCACCGTCGGGCTGGATCATGACGGCCGCCTCGCCGATCCGTTGCTGCGTGCAGCGATTGCGCAGTTTGAGGTCCGCGCCAAGGCGTTCGGGATGATGTCCGAACGGTTTATCGATGAGCTGAAGGCCGGCAAGGCGCACCCGGCCCAGCCAAGCATGATGAAATATTACGGCACTGAACTGAACAAGAGCCGCCATGAGCTAATGATGGCTGCAGGCGGATCGGACGCGCTGGAATGGGAAAGCGAACGATCGTCAGGTGGTGCCGGACCACGCGCCTGGCTACGCACCAAAGCCAATTCGATCGAGGGCGGGACGAGCGAGGTTCAGCTGAACATCGTGGCGAAACGGATTTTGGAATTGCCGAGCGCGTGATCGATTTGTGCTCCGGCGTAGGCCGGAGCGGTGGCCACGCAAGCCTCACGACACCTAGGGTTCCGGCCTTCGCCGGAACACGGAGAACCCAGAAATGCCACTCTATCTGAACGAAGAACAAATCCAGCTGCAGGATACCGCGCGCGGGTTCATCCATGAACATGCGCCGGTCAAGCACATGCGTGCGCTGCGCGATGCGAAGGATGCCACCGGATTCAGCCGCGATCTGTGGAAGCAGTTCGCCGAGCTGGGCCTGACCGGCATCTTGATCGGTGAGGAGGATGGCGGGCTTGGGCTGGGCCATGTCGAGGCAGGCGTGGTGCTCGAAGAAATCGGGCGCAACCTGTCGCCCTCCCCCTTCCTCGCCACCGCCGTCGCCGCTGTCGAAGCGTTGAAGGGCACCCCGCACGCCGCGCGCTATTTTCCCGGCATCTTGAGCGGCGAAACCGTCGCTGCACTCGCCATCGATGAAGGCGCCAAGCACCGCGCTACCGTCGGCATGAAGGCCGAACGGTCGGGCAACGGCTTCAAGCTCTCCGGTGCCAAGCAGTTCGTGACGCATGGCCATGTCGCCGATGTCATCATTGTCGCCGCGCGCACCGCCGGGGCTGCCGATGACGCAAACGGCATCACCCTGTTCGCGGTCGACCGAAATGCGGCCGGGCTGACGTCGGAGGCCGAGCGTCTGGCTGATAGCTCGCTCGCCGCGCGAATGAAGTTTGACGGGGTCGAAGTCGATGCCGATGCGGTGATCGGCGAAGTCGATCATGGCGGCAATCCGCTGGGTCGCTTGCTGCGCGCGGGCCGCGTTGGCGCGTCGGCCGAGTTGCTTGGGGTCGGCGCGGGCGCGATGGACATGACGGTAAACTACCTGAAGGAACGCAAGCAGTTTGGCCTGCGGATCGGCAGTTTCCAGGCGCTCCAGCACCGCGCCGCACATCTGTACTCCGAAATGGAGGTTGCCCGTGCCGCCGTGCTCAAGGCGCAGCAATTGCTGGATGCAGGCGACGCCAAGGCTGACGAGGCAGTGTCCGTTGCCAAGGCGATGACCGCGATGGCAACCACGCTGAGCGTGCAGGAGGGCGTTCAGATGCATGGCGGCATCGGCATGACCGACGAATATGATATCGGCTTCTATATGAAGCGCGGGCGGGTGCTGGCGGAGATGTTTGGCGACGCCAATTTTCACGCCGATCAGATCGCCCGGGCAGCGGGGTATTAAAACAAATCCTCCCCGGCACGGGGAGGTGGCAGCGCAACGCGCTGACGGAGGGGGCTGGCCACAGTCGCAGCGCTTGCGGCGATCCCCCTCCACCATTTGCTTCGCAAATGGTCCCCCTCCCCGTGCCGGGGAGGAGTAAGGAAAAACAAATGACTGACGAAATGCCAGAACCCGTTCCATCCCCCGCGCAACTCGCGCAAAATCTGGTCGATCTGCTCGATGTGGAGGAAATCGATACCGATCTGTACCGGGGCAAGCGCGGCAATGACGGCTTTGGCCGCGTGTTCGGTGGCCAGGTGATCGCGCAGGCGCTGCAAGCCGCCCAGCGATCAACCGATGATCCCAAGGCCGCGCACTCGCTCCATGCCTATTTCATGCGGGCCGGCGCAGAGGAGCACCCGATCATTTACCGCGTGGTGCGCGATTTTGATGGCAAAAGCTTTGCGACAAGGCGGGTGATTGCCATGCAAAAGGGCGTGCCGATCCTGACCATGTCGTGTTCACTGCAAGTGCCCGAAGCGGGGCTGGCACATCAGGATACAATGCCCGATGTGCCCCCGCCCGAAGATCTGGTGTCAGACCGCGATTTGCGGCTGGCGATGCTCGATAATATCCCAGAACGGTTCCGCGCCAATTTCATGCGCCCCCGCATGGTCGATATCCGCCCGGTATCCCCGCGAAGCTGGTTCAACCCGGTCATTCAGGAACCCCGGCAGAATAGTTGGTTCCGGGTCGTTGCCCCTGTGGGGGATGATCCCGCGCTCCACCGCGCCATCCTGGCCTATGCCAGCGATATGTCGCTGCTCGGCACGGCGACGCTGGCCCACGGCGTGAACTGGATGACGCACAAGCTGCAAACCGCCAGCCTTGACCACACCGTGTGGATTCACGAGCCATTCCGCGCCGACGAATGGCTGCTTTATGCCTGCGACAGCCCCTGGGCAGGCCATGCACGCGGATTCAACCGCGGCAAGATTTTCGCCCGCGACGGACGGCTGGTGGCAAGCTGCGCGCAGGAAGGGTTGATACGTTTGCGAGGGTAATTGCCATTAGGCTGCGCGCTAGCATCAGCCACTTCACCCGACGCGATTTCACTTTCGCGGGCAAGACCAAGCGCCGAGGCGATATCGCTTAGCGTGGAGCCATAGGTCGCCCGGCATTGCTCGGCCGGTGCCCCAGACGAGAAGCGCACCGTGCCTGCCAGCCTCGTGCTGTTTCTCCCGAAAGCGGCAGCTGACGACGATAGAGCTTACGCCGGACAAGAAATGACAAGCATAGTTGACTCAAAAAGTACGGTATGTTTTACTTTTTTTGAACTTAGCGAGGGTCCGGCTTATGTACGAATTCAGTCATGGTGGTTTGTGGTTTCAGTGGGACGCGCTGGACAAGGCGGGTAAGCGCCTTGTCGTTGGCAGCTCAATCGCAGCGATCGTCGCGGTAGTTCCAATCGCACCGGTGCTGGGACGTTACGCCTACCGTCTCGGCTATCAACTGGGTAGCGGCGGGATCGAGCTCGCCGGCGATGTCTCGGCGTTCGGGAGATTCGAACTCATCTGGCTCGTGACCTTCGGGCTGATTTCAGCCAGCCTCTGGGTCCGCTTCAGCCGCACTCAGGATGAGCTATTCAATCGCATTCAGAACTGGGCGTTCACCGTCGGTAGCGCTGCCACCAATGCTTTCGTTATCGGCTGGGCGCTATTGTCTCTCACCAATGTGCTACCGTCGATCCCGCCGCTATTGCCGCTCGTCATCTTCCCAACTGCGTTGATCATTTTCTGGTTGGTGGCGATACGTCGGTGGGCGTGACCACGCGGCTGGCCGCGCTCCGCAGCGACTATCGCATGACGCAAGCAGAGCTGGCCGATATGGCGGGTGTGTCACGGCAGACGATTAACTCAATCGAAACAGGCCGTTTCGAGCCCAGCCTGAGCCTCGCGCTGAAGCTGGCGCAATTATTTGGCAAGCCGGTCGAACAGTTATTCGCACTGCACGAAATCGAAGCAAGTGAGATTGTCGCGTTGGGTACACCGCCCTTCCCCCGTATCGTACCAGCGCGATAACCGGGTAGCAGTCGGGCGCGCCTAAACCGCCGTCTTGCCAAATTCCTGTTTGGTGACCGGGTGGCTCGACGAAAGACCACCATCCACGGCAATCGCCTGGCCGTTGACATAGCTGGCATCGTTCGAGGCGAGGAACGCCACCACATTGGCGAGTTCTTCGGGCTGGGCACCCCGGCGCAGCGGGTTCAGCCGCCCTACCCGGTCCATCTTCCCCGCATCGCGCGCGTAATCAAAGGTTGGCTTGGTCATGCCGGTTTCGGTGAGGCCGGGGCAGACAGCGTTGACCCGCACGTTTGAACCGGCAAGCTGCTGCGCCGACGTCATCGCCAGATTGATCACGCCAGCCTTTGACGCGGAATAAGCAGGCGAGCCCGCGCCCGACCGGATACCCGCAACGCTGGCGGTGAGCACAATTGCGCCGCCGCCACGCTCGGCAATTTTTGGCGCGGCGTGCTTGATGGCAAGATATGGCCCGATCAGGTTGACGCGCAGCACCTCTGTAATCAGGGCCACATCAGTGTCGAATATGTTCGCCATCCCCCCCGAAATCCCGGCATTGGCGAACATGATGTCCAGCCCGCCGAAATGCTCCACCGCCAGCGCGACCGTTTGGATCACATCTTCTTCCAGCCCGGCATCCATCATCACGCCGATCGCGGTGCCGCCTGCATCGGTGATCAGCTTGGCGGTTTCATGCGCGCCGCTGGTCTTGTCGGCGGCAATCACGCTGCCGCCTTCGCGCGCAAACAACATGGCAGCGGCGCGGCCAATGCCCGAGCCTGCGCCGGTCACGATGATCGATTTATCGGTGAAACGTGCGGTCATTCCATTCCCTTCCCAAACCCGTTGGTGTCGAGCGAAGTCGAGACACCGGTGCCCGTCGCCCGCCCCTCGACTTCGCTCGGGACGAACGGGGGTAGCTGATTAAATCGTCACCCCGCCGTCGATCACAATCGTTTGCCCGGTCATGAATGCGCTGGCCTGGCTGGCGAGGAACACCACGGCACCGGCAATCTCTTCGGGTTCGCCAATGCGGCGCAGCGGGGTGGTCGCGTTGCGCGCCTTTACCGCCGCTTCATTTTCCCACAGCGCGCGCGCGAAATCGGTGCGGATCAGCCCCGGCGCGATACAGTTGACGCGCACGTTAAACGGCCCGAATTCATGCGCCAGGTTGCGCGCGAGCTGCATGTCGGCGGCCTTGGATATCGCATAGGCCCCGATAATCGGCGTGCCCCTTATGCCACCAATTGACGAGATGATGATGATGCTGCCCGCCTGCCGATCACGCATTTCTGGCGCGACCATGCTGATCAGCCAGTGGTTGGAGATGATATTGTTGTCCAGGATCTTGCGGAACTGATCATCGGCAATGCCCTCCTGCGGCCCATAATAGGGGTTGGAGGCAGCATTGCAGACGAGGATATCAACCTTGCCAAAGGCCGCGCGCGTCGCATCCACCAGATGCTGCAATCCGGCCTTGTCGGAGATATTGGCCGCGACCGCAATTGCGGTGCCCTCCCCGAACTTGCCGTTAATCTCAGCCGCCACGACGTCGCACGCATCCTGCTTGCGGCTGGAGATGACGACTTTTGCGCCGTGTTCAGCCAGTTCCCACGCGCTCGCCTTGCCGATCCCGCGCGAGGAGCCGGTGATGATGGCGACGTGGCCGGTAAGGTCGAATTGACTCATTGGCACTCCCCTCCCGCTTGCGGGAGGGGCCGGGGATGGGCCTGACTACCGCGAGCACTGAAAAATTGGCGAGCACAGGCCCACCCCTAACCCCTCCCGCAAGCGGGAGGGGGATTAAGCCCCCGCCATCTTCGCGAAACCCCAGGCTGCATCCGCCAGCCGGTACACGCCCGCTGCGGATTTTTCCGCCTGTGCGCTGGAGGCGGTACCGTCAACGATGCGTTTCTTGATGCCCTGCACGATGCCCGTCAGCCGGAACAGATTATACGCGAAATACCAATTGAGATCGGGCACGCCGTCGCGTCCGGTTGCCGCGCAATAGCGGGCGACCATGTCCTCGATTGTGGGAATGCCGGTTTCAGGGCCGGTATGGCCCATCACCCCCGACCGTCCCTCAGGGGCGGTCACCCAGCTCATCAGGAAATAGCTGAAATCGGCAAGCGGATCACCCAGCGTCGACAGCTCCCAGTCGAGCAGCGCGATGACACGCGGCTCGGTTTTGTGGAAGATCATGTTGTCGATGCGAAAATCGCCGTGGACCACCGACGTGCGCGTCTGTTCGGGGACGGTGCGGCCGAGATAATCGATCAGCTTTTCGACCGATTCCATATGTTCGGTCTCGGACGCGCGATATTGCTTGGTCCAGCGCGCGACCTGACGCTCGAAATAATTGCCCGGGCGGCCATATTCGCCCAGCCCTGCCGCCTCGTGATCGGTATTGTGGAGCGCGGCCAGCGCATCGCACATCGCGTTGTAGACGTCCGCCCGTTCATTTGGCGCATAGTCCGGCAACGTCCCGTCCCACAGATTGCGGCCATCGGCGAAACCCATCACGTAGAAATCAGTGCCGAGCACATCCGGGTCGGTGCACAGCCCATAGGGTCGCGCGACCGGGAAACCGGTCGGATACAGCCCCGCGATCACGCGGTATTCGCGGTCCACGGCATGGGCCGAAGGGAGCAAATTGCCGAACGGTTTGCGCCGCAGCACATACTCGCCCGATGGTGCGCTGATCTTGAAGGTGGGGTTGGACTGCCCGCCAGCGAACTTGGCATAGGTGAGCGGCGGTTCGAACCCTTCGACATTGGCGACCATCCAGGCGGTCAGCTTCGCCTCGTCGAACCGGTCCTTTTCGGGCACCTCGATCGTCTGGGGGGCAGCGTCGGCGATGGTCATCAGCTAAACTCGATCACCGAACGCACGGTATCGCCAGTGCGCAGCTTGGCGAGTGCGCCGTTCACGCCGTCCAGCGTAATTCGTTCTGCAACCATCGAATCGAGGTCGAGCTTACCGTCGAGGTACAGCTGCACCAGCCGCGGCAGATCGATCGGGAAGCGCGTGGAACCAAGCAGCGATCCTTGCAGCTTCTTGCCGGTCAGAAAACTTGGGCCCGGAAGGCTGACCATATTGCCCGGCGCGATCATGCCCAAAATCGTGGCCGTGCCACCGCGCTTCAGCAGCGCCCAGGCGAGTTCAGCGGTATTGGGCCGTCCAACCGCTTCAATCGCGTAATCAACGCCGCCGCCGGTTAGGCCCGTAATCTTCTTGGCCAGATCAGGCTCATCGGGCGAAAAACCGTGCGTCGCGCCCAGCCGTTCGGCCAGCGCGCGCTTGTCCGCCACCGGGTCAATCGCGATGATCATGCCCGCGCCCGCAATTTTGGCGGCGTTAATCGCGGACAGGCCGATCCCGCCGCAGCCGATGACAGCCACCGTCTCCCCGGCACGCAGCCGACTGTCGTTAAAGATCGATCCCGCACCGGTAATCACCGCGCAGCCGAGCAGCGCAGCCCGGTCCAGCGGCATTTCCTTGGCAATCGCGACACAGGCGTTTTCATGCACCAGCATCATTTCAGCAAAGGCTGACAGGTTCAGAAACGGCGCGAGCGGCGTGCCATCCTGCAGGCTGATGCGCGGTGGCGCCCCCTTGGCGCGCCTGGTCGACGGATCGATGCATAGCGAGGGCCGCCCGGTAACGCACATCTCGCAACTGCCGCAGAATACGGTGAAAAAGGTGATGACGTGATCGCCCACTTTCAGCCGCGCGACATCGCTGCCTACCGCCTCAACAATCCCTGCCGCCTCATGCCCCGGCACTGTCGGCATGGGATGCGGGAAACTGCCCTCGGCAAAGTGCAGATCAGACCGGCACACCCCGCACGCGACCGTGCGGATCAGCACCTCTCGCGGGCCCGGATTGTCGACGCGGATATCCTCGATCACAAGGTCCGACTTGGGTTCGTACAGAACGGCTGCTTTCACGTATCCTATTCCCTCACACGCGGCTTGAAGGCGACATCATCTAAAAAACCTCCCGTCACCCCGGCCCGATGCCGGGGCCCATCGCGCCTCTTCAGCCGAAGCATGGGTGGGCCCCGGAACAAGACCGGGGTGACGGGTTGGCGTTATGCGTGTCCGCCTAGCGCCGCACCATTTCCTTTGCCGCAACCGCTTCCGGCAAATCCGCGTACTTTCCAAACTCATTCCGGGCGATGGCGCGATTATGCACTTCATCGGGACCATCGGCGAAGCGCAGCGTGCGCATCGCGGCCCAGGCATGCGCCAGGTGGAAATCGTCGGACACGCCGCCGCCGCCATGCGCCTGAATCGCATCATCCAGGATCGACAGCGCCATGTTGGGCGCCGCCACCTTGATCATCGCGATTTCCTGTTGCGCGCTTTTGTTGCCGGCCTTGTCCATCATGTCGGCAGCTTTGAGGCACAGAAGGCGCGTCATCTCAATATCGATCCGCGCCTTGGCGATCCGCTGTTCCCAGATCGAGTGATCGGCAATCCGCTTGCCAAACGCGACGCGCGTCAGCAGCCGCTTTGCCATTGCCTCAATCGCCACTTCGGCAACGCCGATCGTGCGCATGCAGTGGTGGATGCGGCCTGGCCCGAGGCGGCCTTGCGCGATCTCAAACCCGCGCCCTTCACCAAGCAGCACGTTGTCCACCGGCACGCGGACGTCCTTCAGCTCGACTTCGCCGTGGCCGTGCGGGGCATGATCATAACCGTACACGCTCAGCATCCGCTTGATGGTAACGCCAGGCGCATCCATCGGCACCAATATCTGGCTCTGCTGGCTGTGGCGCGATCCTTCCGGATTGGTCTTGCCCATCACGATAGCGATCTTGCAGCGCGGATCGCCCACGCCTGATGACCACCATTTGGTGCCGTTGATCACATAATGATCGCCGTCACGCACCATGGCGGTTTCGATGTTGGTCGCGTCCGAACTCGCAACGGCCGGCTCGGTCATCAGGAATGCTGAACGAATTTCGCCGTTCATCAATGGCTTAAGCCACCGCTCCTTTTGCTCACGCGTGCCGTAACGGTGGAGCACTTCCATGTTGCCGGTATCGGGCGCGGAACAGTTGAAGCACTCGCTGGCCCAGCCGATCTTGCCCATTTCCTCAGCGCACAGCGCATATTCCAGGTTGGTGAGCTGCGTGCCTTCGAATTCAAAGCTGTCGTCAACATGGTGCTGCCCCGAATGCGGCGGCATGAAGAAATTCCACAGCCCCGCTTCCTTGGTCTTTTCCTTCATCTCTTCGATGACGGGGATCACCTTCCAGCGCTCACCCTCATGCGATTGCTGCTCATAAATATGGTTTCGCGGGCGAATATGCTGGTCGATAAAACCCTTCACACGGTCCCGGAAATAGGTCTCGCGTTCGCTCAGCGTGAAATCCATGGCACTCTCTCCAACGGCATTGTGGGATGTGGCTTAGACCGTACCGCGTTTTCGGTAAAGCCGGTCCGGCGAAGCTTTTTCAGCTTTTCTTACTTTAAACGGGCGCGCTTCGGCGCGTTGCAAAAAACACTGTTTCTTCGAAAACTTGCTGTTAAGCTGATGCGATGGAGGGCATGGCGACAGCGCAAACCGCAAGCGACGGAAGCACAAAGCGCTTCCGCGCCAAGCGCGATGCCATTCTTGCGGCGGCGGCCCAGGCGATCAACGAACAAAGCGCCAAGGGGATGACCTTTGCTGATGTCGCGCAGCGCGTCGGCCTGAACACCACCAGCGTGACCTATTATTTCAAGCGCAAGGAAGATTTGGCCGCCGCCTGCTTCGAATATACGCTTGACCAGCTCCAGATCATGCTCGCCGACGCGATGACGCTGCCCACCCCGCAGCAGCGCGTGGCGCGATATTTGGCGCTGAACATGGATCGTCTGGCGCGGATAAATCGTGGAGAGGCGACGTCTTTCGCCGTCCTGTCTGATCTGCGCGCTATGGATGAGCCTGTGCGCGGGCGGTTGATGGCGGGCTGGCGTGATGTGTTCCGCAAGACGCGCGCCTTATGGGGCCTCGGCGTCACCCGCGCCCATACCGATTTGTACGGCGCACGGGCGCATGTGCTGCTGGAAAACACCTTTTGGTTGCCGGTCTGGCTGGTCCGCTATGATCCCGATCAATTTGCCCGCGTTGAAGATCGGCTGATGGCAGTGTTTGCGCGCGGCATTGCCCCTGATTCGGCAAGCTGGCACCCCGCGCTGATCGACTTGGACCGAGATCAGGGCGAACCCGGGCGAGAGGCATTTCTGCTGGCCGCCACCCGGCTGATCAACGAACTCGGCTATCGCGGCGCATCGGTGCAGAAAATCGCATCGCAGCTAAACGTCACCAAGGGCAGTTTCTACCATCACCTTGATGCCAAGGACGATCTGGTTATTGCCTGTTATCGCCGCAGCCTGGACACGATTGCCAATGCGCAGCGGCTGTCAGAGGATTTGCCGGGCAGCCACTGGCAGCGCCTGTCGAGCACGATCGCAACCTTGCTCGACATCCAGTTTGCCGAACGCGGGCCGCTGATGCGGACCACGGCGCTGTCGGGCCTGCCGCGATCAGTGCGCAGCGCGATGGTGGGGCGATCAAACCGGATCGCGCGCCGCTATGCCGGGATGATGAACGACGGCATCGCTGAAGGATCGATCCGGCCGATCGATCCGCTCATTGCCGCCCAGGCGTTGATGGCGCTGCAAAACGCCGCCTTCGACATGCGCAAATGGGCCAGCACCATGCCCCGCGACCGCGCCATCGCCTATTATGCGTCGACGCTGATGTTCGGGTTGTTCGATGATCGGGTGTTGGGGGTTTAGGACAACGCCACTGGTGCGGAATGCGTTGGCGGCGGTGCGCGATGCCCGAATGTCAGTCGTCATGCTGAACGTGTTTGGGATTTATCCCCTTAGCCAAGAACAGCTTTGTTGTGCTCCCGCGAAGGCGGGAGCCCAGTCTGGCCCCCCGCCTTCGCGGGGGAACAAGAGACTTGGAACTCGATCGCAATTGATGCGCCGCCCTAACGGAAGGGGATAACTACCAACTTGTTTCAGGGTCCAGCTCGCCACAGATAGGATCGTTTAATGTAACGTAGTGGATGCCGAAACAAATTCAGGATGACGGTCGACGGGGCTAGCGCTTGCGGCGTCAGGCCACAGCCATCCGCTTCAACAGCACGCCCGCCCGCCAGTAATGGAATATCGCCCAGGGCGTCAGCAAACTGGCGCTGACCAGCGCATAGCGCAGCGATTCCGGCCCGAACATTGGCTTGTACAGGTCGCTTAGCACGCCCGTTATCGTCGGCCCCAGCCCCAACCCGATCAGGTTGATCACCAGCAGGGTGATCGCCGCCCACACCGCGCGCATCCGCGTTGGTGCCAGCCCTTGGATCAGCGCGAAGCTAGGCCCAAGATAGCTTGATGCCAGCAGGTACGAAACAAACACCGCCATCAGGCTCGATGTCAGATCATAGCTGAAATAGAACATCACCGTGAATGGCAGCGCCGCCAGTTTCAGCCCGGCGACAAACCATGCCTGCATGTGAATGCCGTAGCGGCGCCCGAGCCGATCAGCGATGCGGCCGCCAACCACCCCGCCAATCGCGCCGCTGAGCGCCAGCGACGGTGCATAGATGAGCGACACCTGCGTCAGCGTCATCCCGAAGGATCGTTGCAGGTAGGACGGCCCGAAATTAGCGGTCGCATAGCCAACCAGCGAGGTGATCGTCACTGCAATGATCAGATGCATTGCGGCGGGCGATGCCGCCAGACTGCGAAAGCCATCGCGGATTTTGGGCATTTCAGCCGGTTGCGGCGTGGCAGACACTGGATCGGAAAGCCCCCGCCGTGGCTCTACCATCACCAGCCGCACAAAAATCGCGAGCAATATGCCCGGCAGCCCCACAGCCGCCATCGCCCAGCGCCAGCCATAAGCTTGCGCGATCAGCCCGCCGATAATCGCGCCAAATCCGCCGCCGAGTACGACACCGGTCGAATAAATGCCCATCGCCCCGGCGCGCTTTTCGGGTGGGTAAAGATCAGCGATGATCGAATGGCTTGGCGGGCTTGATCCAGCCTCCCCGATACCCACGCCGATGCGGAAAATGAGCAGTTGGACAAAATTCTGCGCAGTGCCGCACAGCGCCGTCATCGCGCTCCATAATGTCAGTGCGATGGCGATAATGTCCCGCCGACTTTTGCGGTCGGCCAGCCATGCAACCGGGATGCCCAATGTTGCGTAAAAAATCGCAAAGGCGAACCCTGATAACAGCCCAAGCTGGGTGTCGTTCAGGTTCAGATCTGCTTTGATCTGCTCAAGCAGGATCGACAGGATGTATCGATCCATGAAGCTGAAGAAATAAACCAGCGTCAGCAACGCCAGCGTCCAGCCGCGCAGCCGCAACGCCTTTGCGTCGGCGGATTCGAACGGAGCGCCGGGAATAGTCGAACTTGCCATCAGGGGCCATTCTTCCGCTGGGGGAACAAAAAACCCGCCGCCCGGCAATGCCGGACAGCGGGCTGTATTGAGGTTATTCAATCACGATCAGAAACGCTGGGTGATATTGAACCTAGCGTTGAACCCAAGCGGCGATGCCGTGAACGGATCATAGTTGAAGTCCAGCCGCGCAAATGGTGGCTGTTTGTCCAAGATGTTCTGCGCCGACAGCGAGATGGTCGTGTTGGTGGGCAGGTTGATCCGGTAGGTGAAGTCCAGCGTGCCAAACGACCCGATATTCTTGCCGCCAGCAACCGTTGCGCCAGCAAGCGATCCGGTGTTTGGCGTGAAGATCGCGGTACGCTGATCAGTATATCCATCGATATAGTTATACTGCAGGCGGAGGTTATGGATGCCGATATCACCCTGCAGGAACACATTGCCCTTAACCTGTGGTAGCGGATAGGCGCTCGTCTGGAAGTTGAGCTGACCAACGCCGTCAAACCGGGGCTGAACAACCACACCCTCCACCGTGATATCCTGAGTACGGTAATCAATCACATAGGTACCGTTCACGCCCAGCACCATGCTGATTTCGCTGACCGGGAATTTCACCTGGCCCTGGAAATCGATGCCCGATGTGCTGACATCGGCGCTGTTGATGATGTTCGTGGTCAGCCGCTGAACGTTGCCGATGCCACAACCCGCACCGGTAAAGGTGAACCGGGACCGCAACGCTGCAAAGGCAGGGTTGGTGCAATTGGCGTTACCCGTTGCCCCGAACAAAGCATTGACGATGCCGGCGACTGGCTCTGATTCTTGTGGGCCATTCAGGTCGTAACGGAAGTAATCGACACTGCCGCTGAACGGGCCAGCAGCAACAACAAGGCCACCGCCATAGGTAAGCGCGGTTTCTGGCGCAAGGTTTGGATTGCCGCGAATATCAATCGCGCGGAATGCCGTACCGATAACCTGAAGCGAGGTAACCTGGCCATCCTGGCTGACTGCAGGTGGGCCACGGAAGGTGGTGCCAGCGCCACCGCGAATGGCAAGCCATGGTGTCACCTGCCAGCGCGCGCGACCCTGTGGGTTGAACGTCGAACCGATCGCGCCACCATATTGTTCATAACGCGCTGAAAACTGCAGATCGAGCGTGTCGGTAACGGGTGCCCGCAATTCGCCGAAGATTGCATACACGTCGGACGAGGTGGTCCGGTTGCGGTTCGTTCCCAAGAAACCAAGCGCGCCGGTTTGCTGGGCACAAATGGCATTCGGGTCCAGCGGCGATCCGGGGCATGGGTTTACCGCCAGATTGCTGTCGGCTGCGTAGCGGATTTTATAGCTATCGCTGCGATATTGGCCGCCGATGGCGAAGGCCAATGGCCCACCGGGCAGTTCAATCCCGCTTTTACCGCTCAACACGATATCGCCAACGAACAACCGCGTCGTGGTGTCGCTACGGGTGGTGCGGAAAAAATTGTCGATTGTCGGCAGATCGTTGATCAGACCCGCACCCGGCGTCAGGTTGAAACCGGCCGGAGCACGCCGACCGGCAAAGTTGGCATTGGTCGCCCCAGTTACAGGGTTACCCGAAATACCGGTCGAGAACGGGTTGAAAAAGGTGCAACCATTGGTGCCGGCAACCGCTGCCAACTGGGCTTGGGACAAGCCGGCGCGCGATGCGGAGCTCGCAAAGGCGCAGTTCGGACCACCAAATCCGGACAATGCGTTTTGCAACAGATCGCCAAATGTATCGGTCCCCTCAATTCCACGCTCATATTCCGAGAAGGTGAAGCCGGTATCAAGGTTCAGATCGCTGGTAACTTCCCAGGCGAGTTCTGCTGTGAACCGCACCGATTGCGACTGGCGCTGGCTGAACGCAGAATTGCGATCATTACCCGGCTGCGTGAACAACGGGTTGCCGCCAAGCATGAAGGGGCGGAACAGCACTGGAAACGCGAGAGCAGGCGCAAGTGGCACCCCACCAGAGGTTACACAGCCCGATGCCGCACCAAAGAGCGCGCAATAATCACGCAGCGCCGGAGCATAGGTCGGGATTGCAAACAAGCCTGCACCACCGGCCTGCGCCAGGCTCAACGTGTTGTTGGCAGGAACGGTCGTCAACGGCGATGCGGCATAGCCCGATGGCGGCAGCGTGGGCAGATAGCTTGGCGACGTGGTGATCCGCGTCGAAGACGAACCGTAAAGCGCCGTTACCTTGAACGACACATTGGACGCCAAATCAAATTTGCCTTCGACATAGGCCTGATAACGATCTTCTGGCTCGATCAGATTGTCGAACTGGCCAAAATTGGTGGAGCAGCGATCGGTTGTCGATCCTGGAAGGCTGCGGAAACCGCCAAGCGCCTCACAACCAAGATCACGAACAAAGTTGGCGGTGCCGCCAAAACCAAAGTTACCGGGGCTGCCGCCGCCTGAAAATCCGCCCTGCGGATTGTTGGCGAAGGGCTGCACCGCAAAGTCACGATCAGTCGTGCGCAATTCCGAACGGTGTTGATAGCCAAACGATGCAAAAACCTGAAAGCCGTCACCGGTGTGGCCATAGCTGAGGGCGCCGGTGTAATCACCGCTCGACCCCCGGATATACCGATAATCGCCCTGCGCCTGGAAACCTTCCTGATTGCTGCGCGTGATGAAATTCACCACGCCTGCGATCGCGTCCGATCCGTAGGTTGCGGCAGCGCCGTCCTTCAAAATGTCAACGCGGCCAATTGATTGCTGCGGGATCAGGTTGATGTCGACGACAGGAACGCCCGTGCCTGCGCTGACGATACGCTTGCCGTTCAGCAGCACCAGCGTGCGCTGTGGCCCCAGGCCGCGCAAGTTGACGCTGGCCACACCTTCAGAGCCCTGCGAACGCGCGTCGAACTGGTTCGCGTCACCAATAACGCCGTTAGAAGTCGGCAGGTTTTTCAGCAAATCAATGGCCGATGGCGAGCCCTGGCGCGACAGTTCGTCGGCGCCAATCACGTCAACAGGCGTAAGCCCGTCTTCGCGCGCACCGCGGATCAGCGATCCGGTGACGACGATGTCGGGTGACGAAGACTCTGCCTGGTCATCCTGCGGCAGAACTGTTGGTGCCGAAGTTTGCGCCGAGGCCGGCATTGCAATTCCAAGGGCCAGCACCGAGCAGGCGCACGCAGCCAACAGCTTCGTCTTCAGCATCTCTCTCTCCCAAACAAGGCCGGATCGCTTATGGATTCCGTACCGTAATCTCGAATAGACAGTGACGCGCGCCCCTCGTCAAGCGAAACAATGGTCTCTAAACGACACCCGTCTCTTGGCTGTTGCCAAAAAGTCATAGTTTTGTAATAAAATTACACAAGCAGGATCAACCTTCGAAACGGCACCCGATAGCCATCACGTTACTGCAAACGACAAAGGCCGTCACCGGCGTGCGGCAACGACCCTTGGCAGTATCGTAAAATGGGTTTTGGGATCAGTACCCGTTCAACCGTGCAAACCGCTCGCGGTGGAAGGCGGCGTTGCCCCACATCGCCTCCAGCACGGCCGCGCGCTTGATGTAAAAGCCAGCGTCGTAATCATCGGTCATGCCGATGCCGCCGTGCAGCTGGATCATTTCACGGCTCACCAGCTTCAGCGTGTCACTGGCGACCGCCTTGGCCAGCGTTACCGCCTGATCAACATCGCTGCGGCCCGCATCAATCGCCTCAAGCGCTGCCTCAACGGCGGAACGCATCAGCTCAATCTCGGTGAACAGCTTGGCCATCCGGTGCTGCAGCGCCTGAAAGGTCGAAAGCAGCTGGCCAAATTGGACGCGGGTTTTCAGGTAATCATTGGTCGTCTCAAACGCCTGTACCGCCAGCCCCAGCATTTCGGCACACACCGCCGCCGTTGCCCGGTCGACGATTGCCTGCACGGTGGCACCTTCAATCTTTTCTGCGGCTGCCCCGTCAAAGCTGATCTGAGCGTGGCTGCGTGAATCGGCCATCTGGCGGTGTGCGCGGGTAACGCCTGCGGCATCGCCGGCCACCAGATACAGCCCATCGGTTGCCGCAACCACGAACAGCCCGGCGCTATCACCTTCGGCAACAAATGCCTTGGTGCCGGTCAGCTTGCCGTCAGCAACCACGGTCTTGATCTTGGTAAGATCATGCACCGGGCCTTCATCAATCGCGAGCGTCGCGACCACTTCGCCGCTGGCGATGCGGGGCAGCCAGCTTTGCTTTTGCGCATCCGTTCCGCCCATCACAATGGCGGTTGCGGCGGCGGCGGTCGATGCGAGCGGCGATGCAGCAAGGTTGCGGCCAAGCTGTTCAAGCACCAGTCCCAGCGACAGATAGCCAAACGCGGTACCGCCAAATTCCTCTGGCACCACAATCCCGGCCAGGCCCATTTCGGCCATCGTCGCCCAGGCGGCGGCATCATATCCTGCCGCCGGTGCAGCATTACGCATCTTGCGGAACGCGGAAACGGGCGATTCATTATCGGCCCATTCGCGCACCATATCGCGGATCATCGTTTGTTCGTCGTTCAGAGCAGCCATGATGTTTCTTTCGTCCTTACCCCTGCCCCGCGCATCCCCCGGCGAAAACCGGGAGAATGGCGGCGGGTGGGGCGCTGAATTATTGGTGGTCGAGCATCCCCAGGATGCGCTTGGCGATGACATTGTTCTGGATTTCGGTGGAGCCGCCGTAAATCGACACCGCCTTGCCCCACAACCATGTGCGGGTCTGCGCCAGTTCGGCGTCGCTAAAGCCCTCACCTTCCCAGCCAAGGCCGTTCATGCCCATAATCTCCACCGCCAGCTCGGCGCGGTCCTGAGTCAGCCGCGCGCCGACATTCTTCATGATCGATGAAGCAGCCGAAGGCCCCTGGTTCGATTTCGCTTCCATTGCGGCGCGGCGCAGCGTCAGCATGAACGCGCGCTGATCCATTTCGTGGCGCACAATGCGCATGCGAAGGTCGCTATCGGCCATTTTGCCATCATCATTGGCACCGCGATATTCCTTCGCCAGCATGCCCATCGGCTTGCCGGCGAACAACCGCGCTGCTGCCCCGCCGCCCGACAAATTGCTGCGCTCATGCTGCAGCAATCGCTTGCCGATCGTCCAGCCTTCGCCTTCGCGACCGACCAGATTTTCCTTGGGCACCTTCACATCGGTGAAAAAGGTTTCGCAGAACGGCGATTGGCCCGAAATCATGCGGATGGGGCGCACTTCCACGCCCGGCGCCGTCATGTCCATCAGCAAAAAGCTGATGCCTTCATGTTTCTTGGTCTTGTCCGTGCGGACTAGCGCGAAACATTTGTCGGCCCATTGCCCGCCCGACGTCCATGTCTTCTGCCCGTTGACCAGATAATGATCGCCCTTGTCTTCGGCAAAGGTCTGCAAGCTGGCGAGATCGGATCCCGCGCCCGGCTCCGAATAGCCCTGGCACCAGCGCACCTGGTTCTTGGCGATGGCGGGGATGTGCTCCAGCTTTTGCGCTTCGCTGCCATATTCCAGCAAGGTCGGGCCGAACATCATCACGCCCATGCCGCCAATCGGGTTCCACGCGCCAACCCGGCCCATTTCCTCCGCCAGCACGCGCGCCTGATGCTTGTCGAGGCCGCCGCCGCCATAAGCCGCAGGCCAGGTCGGCACGCCCCAGCCCTTGTCCCCCATCGCCTTTACCCAGGCGATTTCTTCCGCACTTGGGTTGCTGGGCCCTTCCAGCGCGGACATGCTGTTGTCCTTGCCCTTCAGCGACGCCGGAAAATTGTCTGCCAGCCAGCTTCGCACATCGGCGCGAAACGCGTCGAGAGCGGTCGCTGGATTGTCGAGTTCGGGGGCGGTGGCCATAAATGCACTCCTTGCAAACCAAAACTGAATATTGGGTATGGTCTGCTCATCGCACAAATTCCCGCCGCGTGCAAAGGGGGACGATAGCCCGTATCGGGGCGCCATGCCTCAATCTCGCGCACTATTGCCGCAGCCGTAGCGTCACGCCAAAACCGCGCGGGTCGCTGGGCGTGCCGACAATCAGTCCTGAATTGCCAGCCTGCACGGTGTAATTCTGGATGAAGTTCGCGGCGAACAGGTTGCGCACATACACGCCAACCTCCCACCCGACGCGCGGGCGGAAGCCAATGGCGGCATTTACCACACTATACCCGTCAATCACCGTGAACCGCGAATTTGACGGATCAACGGTGCGGGTGCGCGAACTGCTGTCGGCGTGCGCGAAGAATTCGCCCGATTGGCCGAACAACCTGGCCGGCTGCGTCACATCGGCCCCCAGCGAGACGGTCCATTTGGGCAGGCTGGGCAGCGGGTTGCCGCTCAGGTTGCAGACGGTGGTGGCATTGGCGATCTGTTCAATGGGGCACGGGCCGTTGGGATAGGAAAGATAGCGCCCATCGGCATAGGCCGCCGCTGCCCGCACGCTGACATGGCGGGTGATGCTCGCGCTGGCATCCACCTCCACGCCTTGCACGCGCACGCGCGGCACATTGGCCAGGTATCCGCGCAACGCCCCCGGCCCGGTGTCGACGACATTGGCCTGAAAATCGGTAACGTCGCTGCGGTACGCATTGATGTTGACCACCACCCGCCGATCAAACAGCCGCGACTTTAGCCCGATTTCATAGCTGCTATTGGTTTCCGGCCGGATCACCACGGTGGCAAGCGCTGGCTGATTGGCGGCGTTCAGCGGCAGCCCCGATGCGTTCAACCCGCCCGATTTCGCCCCGCGCGCATAGCTGACATAACCAAGCACATTATCGGTGAAGTCATAGGCCGCATTCGCCCTGCCCGTCAGCGCACCGTCCTTCACCGCGCCGTGATAGGATTGGGGTCGCAGGATCGACAGCTGGCTGTTGCGCAAAGCGGCGCTAACGCCCTGCAACCCGCCGGACACCGTGGTCGCATAGTCGACGGTCTTTTCCTCATAGGTATAGCGCAGCCCGCCCGTCAGCGTCAGCCGGTCGATCACCCGCCAGTTCACCTCGCCAAATGCGGCATAGCTGTCTGACCGAAAATCGGTACGGCCATCGGTGCCATAGCCGTCGAGCAGATTGGCCGGAAACTGCGGCGCTGGCCCCAGCAACCAATAGGTCGCCAGCGGGCCATAAATCGTGATCGGTCGGCCAATGATGCGTTGCCGGAAAAAATACACCCCGCCGACATAATGGAACCGCCGCTCACCATCCGATGCAACCCGCAGTTCCTGGCTATACTGGTCTTGGCGTGAGGGGATGTGCTGCGTGGTCTGGATCGGCAGCGCGGTGTAATCGCGGTCATTCGCCGCATCCCAGTTCCAGAACCGCCACGCTGTCACCGACGTCAAATTAGCCCCGCCCAGCTTCCAGTCAGCAATCGCCGAAACGCCGCCTTCATTGGTGTCGACGCCCAGTTCGGCATCGATATCAGTCAGCCGATCATAGGGGTTGAAGCTTGGCGGCGCATAGCGAACCCCCGCCGCCAGCGCAGCAAATTGCCGCGCCGCCGGGCGCAGCGTGGGCGCCACCCGCACCGGCACCTGCACACAGCATTCGCCGGCAAAATTCGACCAGTCAGCGATCAGCCGAACCTGTACATCCTCGCGCGGCTTGAACAGCAATTGCCCGCGCAATGCATCGTTCGAAATGCTGTTCTGGTTACGCCCATTGCGTACCCCATTGCGAACATTGCGGATCACCCCGTCGCGCCGTGTCAGCAATCCGGAAAGTCGCGCCGCGATCGTGCCGGTAATCGGCCCGGTCACTGATCCCTTGGCCTGCACATAGCCGTTGCTGCCCGCCAGCAGCTCCTCATTCGCCTCAAACGCAAAACGCGGCAGCCGGGTGGTGATGTTGATCGTCCCCGCCGTGCTGTTCTTGCCAAACAACGTCCCCTGCGGCCCGCGCAGCACCTCCACCTGATCAAGATCGGTAAAATCGAACGCAGCGGTGGCAGGGCGCGCATGATAGACCTGATCGACATAAAAGCCGACGCCCGGCTCCAGCCCGTCATTGGCCTGGCTTACCGCGACCACGCTGCTCCCCAGACCGCGAATCGTGAAGGCGGTGTTGCGCGGATTGGCCGAGCTATAGTTCAGCGTCGGCACCAGCACCGCCAGTCCCTGCGTGTTGATCGTGTACGACGAATCGAGCAACGCGCTGCCCACTATGGTGAGCGCGAGCGGGATTTTCTGCGGGTCTTCCGGCCTGCGCCGCGCCGTGACGACAAGCTCGGCGGGCGGGGAATCGGATGGCGCGTCCGCCACCGGCGCGGGGGCAGCACCGGTGGCTACATCGGGTGCAGCCGCCGCCCGACCCGGCACCGCGCACGCAGCCAATGCCAACCCGAACGCCACCCTGATCATGATCACCCTCGAATCAGCTATATCTGCAAAGATATAGCAACAAAGCGCCTCAGGCTATATCCGCAAGAATATAGCTTCAGCGGGTCGAAAATATCGATCTGTCCAACAGGGCGCGACTGTGCAACGTTTGTGCCCTATGGCCTGCATCCCACCCCGGTTGACCCCCGCATGATCGCCACCAATCGCGCCGTACCGATCGTGCTGGCCGCCGTGCTGATCGATACGATCGGCTTTGGCATCGTCATCCCCATCCTGCCGCAACTAATTACCGATCTGGGCCGGGTCGATCTGGATCAGGCGACGCGCATTTCGGGCTATCTGCTGGGGGTGTATGCGCTCACCCAGTTTTTTGCTGGGCCGATCATTGGCAATCTGAGTGATCGCTACGGTCGACGACCGGTGCTGATCGCATCAATGCTGTCCTTTGCCGCCGATTATGCGCTGATGGCGTTTGCACCAACATTGGCCTGGCTGTTCCTGGGCAGGGCAGTCGCCGGGGTGGCAGGGGCGATCTACGGACCGGCCAGCGCCGTGCTGGCTGATGTCACCCCGCCAGAGGGGCGGGCCAAGGTATTCGGGTTGATTGGCGCGGCATTTGGCATCGGCTTCATCATCGGCCCGGCCATTGGCGGCTTGCTATCCGGCCTTGGCCCGCGCGCGCCGTTTATCGCCGCGGCTGTGCTGGGGCTGGTCAATGGCGTCACGATGATCTTCCTGATGCCCGAATCGCTTGCCCCTGAAAATCGCCGCCCGTTTGATTGGCGCAGCGCCAATGTCGTCGGTGCATTTCGTCCACTGTTCAAAAGTGGCGATGCCGGGCCGCTGCTGCTCGCCTGGTTCTTTTGGCAATTGGCAAGCAATGTTTACCCGGCGACCTGGTCGTTTTGGGCCGCAGCCCGCTTTGGCTGGGACGGTGCGGCGATTGGCTGGTCACTCGCGTTTGTGGGGCTGGTGATGGCGTTGGTGCAGATATTCCTGACCGGGCCAATCATCGCCCGGCTCGGCGAACGGCGCAGCGCGGTGCTGGGCCTGGCCAGCGGCATGGGGGCGTTTCTGGCCTATCCGCTGATCACGGCGGGGTGGCAGGCCTATGCAATTTTCCTGATCAGCGGCCTATCGGCTTTGGTGTTTCCAGCGATGAACGGCCTGCTGTCACGCCTTGCCGACGCATCGCGTCAGGGCGCGTTACAGGGCGGCATTGGCAGCATGGGCAGCGTGGCGGCGATCATCGCGCCACTGATGTTGACACAGGCGCTGGCCAATGGCGTCGAGGCCGAGTTCCCGGGTGCCGCATTCCTGCTGGCGGGCATATTGGCCGCGCTGGCGCTGCTGATCGTGGTTTGGAAAGTGCTGGGGCGGGTGCCGAAGAAGGAAGCGGACGCTACGCCGTCGGGTTAACAGCGCCCCCCCCTATCCCTCTTTCCCCGGTCGGCGCGTCAATGCCACATCCAGATGCCCGCCCGCATCCACCAGCGTCACCTCACCCGTCACCGCGCGCATGGCGGGATCGAGCAGCGCCACAATTGGCACGGCAACATCAGGGGCCATGGTTGCCATCGCCATCGGCACGCTGGCGGCGATCCGCGCGTTCAGCTTGGCAAAGCCTTCCTCCCCCAACCGCTTTTCAAACCAGCCCGTGCCGACATAGCCGGGGGCGACCGCATTCACGCGGATGGCGGGTGCCAGCACGCGTGCCAGGCTTTTCGTCATCGTGATCAGCGCGCCCTTTGAACAGGCATAGGCAACCGACGATCCCATGCCGAACACCCCAGCGACAGACGCGACGCTGACAACCGCCCCCATCCCGCCCTCGCGCATGGCGGGCGCACAGGCGCGGATCATCTGAAAGGCAGCGACGGTGTTCAGCCGGTAAATGTCGATAAAATCTTCGGCATCCAGCGCGTCCAAATCTTCATGATTGGCGAATTTGGTGCGGCCTGAATTGTTGACCAGAAAATCAATCCGCCCGAACGCATCGACGGCTGCTGCCGCCAGTCTGCGGCATTCGGCATCCTGCACAATATCGGCCTGCACCGTGATTGATCCGTTGCCGATTTCGGCTGCCAGCGCTTCTGCATCATCGCGGCTGGTGGCATAGTTGATCACGCACCGAACACCGCGATCTGCCAATTGGCGCACCACCGCAGCGCCAATTCCCGTCCCGCCGCCGGTGACGATGGCGACGCCGCCGCGCATCCGGTCGCTCATGCTTGCGCGCTTGGGCGGGCCGATGCCCGCTCATGCCAGGCCGCCAAATTGGGCATATCATCAGGAATCGCGATGCCGATAAAGATCGCAAAGTCGATTGTGGTCAGCAGGGTGATATCCGCAATCGTATAATCCTTGCCCGCCAGCCAGTTGCGCCCGGCCAGCGATTCATCGAAATAGCGCATCGCGGCAATAACGCGCGGGCGGTTGCTCTCACCGAATTCAGTATATTGCGGCACCACAACGCGCGCGGTGAACGGGTGGGTGTGCATCCACACCATCCCCACCGGCACCATCAGCCGCAACTCAACGCGGCGCACCCACATATCCACTTCAGCCACGCCCTTTGGCCCCTTACCGAACATCGGCGGATCGGGATTCAGCGCTTCGAAAAAACGACAGATCGACAGGCTTTCGGTGATGACGTCGCCATCGTCGAGTTTCAGCGCCGGAATCTGCCCCAGCGGATTCACCGCCAGAAATTCGGGCTTCTTATGCTCACCCGCCACGATCGACAGCAATTCGGTGGGCACTTTCAGGTTCTTTTCAGCCAGAAAAATGCGCACGCGCCGGGGATTGGGGGCCGGATTGGCGGCATCGTAGAACAGCATGAAAAGCCCCTTGGTTTTGATTTTCGAACAACGCGTATGGCATTTCGCCCTCGCCTCGCCTAGCCACCCTGAAATCGGATGGGGATGACGCATGACCGCAGACAGTTTGCTTGCCAGCGATTTTGCAACGCTGCCCGCGCTCATCCGCGCCCATGCCACCGAACGCGGCGACAAGCTGGCGCTGGTGTCAGGCGACGGATCGATGACCTATGCAGCACTTGATGCGATGATGGACCAGGTAGCGGCGGCGCTGCAACGCGATGGGGTGGCACAGCGCGCCTGCGTGGCCATCTGCGCGACGCCTTCGATTGAATATGGCACGGTTTTTCTGGGCATTTTGCGCGCCGGGTGCGCTGCCACCCCGCTATCGCCATCGGCAACCGGCGAATCGATTGCCGCAATGATCAACGATAGCGGCGCGCCAATCGTGTTTATTGACGCATCGACCCGCGATTTGCTGAATGGCCAGGCAATCACCGCGCGCATCGTTGATGTCGACACCGCCGGTTTTGCTGATTGGCTCGCGCCCGCTGGCAGCGCGCCTGCGCCCGTATCCATCACCCCCGATGATCCGTTCAACGTCATCTATTCATCCGGCACCACCGGCACGCCCAAGGGCATCGTGCAAAGCCATGCGATGCGCTGGGCACATATTCACCGCAATTCGGGCGCTGGCTTTGGCGATGCGGTGACGATGCTTGCCACGCCGCTCTATTCCAACACCACGCTGGTCACGTTCCTGCCGACGCTTGGCTGGGGCGGTACGGCGGTGATCATGAAGAAATTTGATGCGCGCGGTTTTCTGGAACTTGCCGCTGCCAACCATGCCACCCATGCCATGCTGGTGCCGGTGCAATATCAGCGGATCATGGCAGTGCCGGACTTTGACCGTTTTGACCTTTCGGCATTCCGGCTGAAAACCTGCACCAGTGCGCCGTTTTCTGCCGCGTTGAAGGCTGATGTCGTCGCGCGCTGGCCGGGGTTGCTGGTGGAATATTACGGCATGACCGAAGGCGGCGGCACAACGATGCTGGTCGCCAACGCCAATCCCACCAAGCTGCACAGCGTTGGTGTGCCGGTTGACGGGCACGACATCCGCCTGATTGATGATGACGGCGCCGAAGTGCCAGCGGGCGAAACGGGCGAAGTCGTCGGCCGCAGCCCGGCGATGATGACGGGGTATCACGGTCGGCAGGATGCAACCCGCGCCGCCGAATGGTTCGATGCCGAAGGGCGGCGCTATATTCGCCACGGTGACGTCGGGCGGTTCGACGAAGATGGCTTCCTGATCCTGATGGACCGCAAAAAGGACCTCATCATCTCAGGTGGCTTCAACATCTATCCGTCCGATCTGGAAGCCGTGCTGGCGCAGCATCCCGATGTGGCTGACTGCACGGTTGTGGGCGTGCCATCAGACGCATGGGGCGAAACGCCGGTTGGTTTCTATGTGCCGCGCACTGAGGGTAGCGATGCAGCCGCGATCATGGCGTGGACCAATGATCGGCTGGGCAAAACGCAACGCCTGTCTGCTCTCCACATCGCCACTGAATTGCCCCGCAGCGCCATTGGCAAGGTGCTGAAACGCGAGTTGCGCGATCAACTTGCCGCCCAACCAACGCCAAAATCACAGAAAGCCGCAACATGATCCCGATTGCTGACATCCTTGCCGCTGCCAAGCCGACCGGCACCGGTTTCACGGCCAATATTCCTGCAGGCTGGCTGCAGGGTCGCACCGCTTATGGCGGACTGTCGAGCGCGATTGCCCTGCATGCCGCGCAACAGTGCGAGCCCGATCTGCCGCCGCTGCGATCAGCGCAGGTGGCGTTCATCGGCCCGTTGGCAGGCGACATCACCGTCACCGCCACCAAGCTGCGGCGCGGGCGCAATGCGGCGTTTATCCAGTCCGACATCGTCTCCGAAGCCGGCCTTGGCTACCGCGCCACCTTTGTCTTCATGTCCGATCAGGCATCAAAGCTCGATTTCGATCAGCGCCCGCCGGTCGATCGCACGCCGCCTGCGCCGGATGCCAAGGTTTTCACCGGGCCGGAAGAATTCTTCATCCATAATTTCAACTTCCTTGATCTGAAGGATGGCCTGGCCGAAGGCGAATTGCTGCGCTGGGGGCGGCTGCGCGACACGACCGGGCTTGATCCGATGGTACAGATCATGGCGGTCGCCGATGCCCTGCCGCCGGCGGTGATGCGTTTGCTGGGCGGGGGGTTCCCGCCCGTCAGCTCGCTGACCTGGATCGTCAACATGCTCACCCCCACCCCGTCGACAACCGATGACTGGTGGCTGTTATCAGCAAAGTCGGATTTCGCCCGCAATGGGTGCAGCAGCCAGACGATGCGGATCTGGAACGCCGATGGGCAGTTGATGGCCGAAGGGATGCAAAGCGTCGCGATTTTTGCCTGACGGGCTGCCATTCCCCGCCAAAACGCGACAATTTGCGACACATCTCCGTCAGTTTGACAACTTACTGCGACAAAACGGGCCAATAACCGCGATTATGGTGGAGATTTGCTCCCCAAAGTTAAGGATCGCAACATGAAGATCACCAAATTGATCATCGCCGCTGCACTTGGCACGACCGCGATTGCCGGCATCGGCATTGCCGCCGCCGTCACGCCCCACGGGATGATGCGCGCCGATACCAACGGCGACGGCACCGTTTCTCGCGCCGAGTTTTTTGCCAAGGGCGACACGCGGTTCAAGCGGCTCGACGCCAATAGCGATGGCACGATTGGCGCCGCCGAGTTCCGCGGCCCACGGCTGGCGCGTGCCGATGCCAATGGCGACGGCGCCGTAACGAAAAGCGAATTCGCCGCGCAGGAGGATACGCATTTCAAACGGATCGACAGCAACGGCGACAAGCAAATCAGCGAAGCCGAGCTTCAGGCAGCGCATGCGCAGATGCGTGGCCGACACCGGGGTCCGGGTGGCTTTGGTGGTCCACACGGCATGATGCGCGGTGGCCCGGAAGGCGGGCCAATGGGCGGACGGATGTTTGAGCGAACCGACGCCAACCACGATAACCGCATCAGCCGCGACGAAGTGCGCGCACAAGCCGACGCCCACTTCGCCACGCTGGACGCCAACCATGACGGCTTTGTCGACAAGCCCGAAATCGCGGCGCGGCGCCAGCGGATGCGGGCAAAGTTCCAGGCGATGCACGACGGCATGGCCCCACCGCCGCCGCCACCGCCACCTGCTGCCCCCAACCCGGTGCAGTAAATGGCTGCCGGGCGAGCATCCCCTTATGCTCGCCCGGCAATTCTTTGAAAACGCCCCATCATGCTGCATGCACCCTCCATGACCGATATCCCCCATCTGCTGCTGGTCGATGATGAGCGCTCCATCCGCGAGCCGCTGGCACAGTTTTTGACCAAGCAGGGTTTTCGCGTGACGCAGGCAGGCGATGCTGGCGCGGCGCGCACCCGGCTGGCGGCCTATGCGATCGATCTCGTCATCCTCGACATCATGATGCCCGGCGAAGATGGCCTTAGCCTAACCCGCCATATCCGCGAGACCAGCGACACGCCCGTCATCCTGCTGACCGCCCGCAGTGAGGAAACTGACCGGATCGTCGGACTGGAAATGGGCGCCGATGATTATGTGGTGAAGCCGTTTTCGCCGCGCGAGCTCGCCACGCGCGCCAAGGTGGTGCTGCGCCGGGCCGCCAATGGCGGTGCCCGCCAGCATGCGCCCGATACGGGGTCATTCGCCTTTGCCGGCTGGGTGCTGAAATCGGGCGAGCGCGCGCTGGTTGATCGCAGCGGAGTTTCCGTCGCGCTATCCACCGGCGAGTATAACCTGCTGCTCGCGCTGGTGCTCCGCCCGCGCCAGGTATTAACGCGCGATCAGTTGCTCGATCTGACGCAAGGCCGCGAAGCCGCCGCCTTTGATCGCGCGGTCGATAATCAGGTCAGCCGCCTGCGCCGAAAGATTGAGGCGGATGCAAAAAACCCCGAGCTGATCAAAACCGTATGGGGCGGCGGCTATACGCTGGCTGCTGAAGTGACCCGGCTGTGATCCGATGAGCAAATTCTGGCCGCGCAGCCTTTCCAGCCAGATCGCCGTGCTGATTGCGATTGCCCTGTTCGTGGCACAGGCGATCAACTTCACCATGCTGTTTCAGGTGCGTCGGCAAATCATCATGCAGCAGATCGTCGGCCCGGCGCTGACCCGCATCATCGACATCAACGAACAACCGCCGGGCACGCCGCTGCGCGAGGAAACGGGCCGCGGACGATTGCGTATTTTGCGCGCCAATCCCATTCCCGCCCCCGCTCACCCGCAGCCGGAAATCGAAATGGCGTTGCGCGCCGCGCTGGTGGAGGCTGGCGTTAGCGTGGGCAAGATCGCCACCGATGTGCGCCCCTTTTCGCGTCCCCATCGGCATGATCGACGCCAGCGCGGGTTCGACCGCCGTTATGCCGATCATTTTGCCCGCTTTGGTGCGGTGATGACGATCGCCGTTGAGCAACCTGGGCGCGGCTGGCTGGTCATGCGCGCGCCCTGGCCACGATCGGAATGGCCGATCATCCGGCAACTGATCATGCAGACGCTGATCCTTTATGTCATCGTTTTGCTGCCCGTGCTGTGGGGAGCACGGCGTATTTCGCGCCCGTTGCAATCGCTGGCCAGTGCCGCGCAACGCTTTCGCCCTGGCGAACCGCAATCACCACTGGAAGAACAAGGGCCGCAGGATGTGCGGTCGGTGATTGCCGCGTTCAACGCGCTTCGGCTGCGCGTTACGGCGATGCTGGATGAAAAGGATCAGATGCTGGGCGCGATTGGCCATGATCTGCGCACGCCGCTGGCGGCGTTGCGAGTGCGTGTTGAATCGGTCGATGACGATAGTGATCGCGCGCGCATGATTGAAACAATCGAGGAAATGAACCGGACGCTTGATGACATATTGTCGCTCGCCCGGCTTGGCCGCCCCAGCGAACCGGTTAGCGAAACGGACCTGACGGCGCTGGTTGAGGCGGTGGTCGAGGATTTCAAGGCAATTGGCAAACCGGTAGCGCTTGAGGAAACCGCGCGGATCATCGCCCCGGCCCGCCCCTCACTGATGCGCCGTGCGGTGCAGAATCTGATCGAAAATGCCGTCAAATACGGCACCAGCGCCGATGTGCGGATTGTAACCGGCGTTGGAACGGTCAGCATCATCATCGCCGATAAAGGACCGGGCATCCCCACAGATCAGATCGATGCGGTGTTCGATCCGTTCACCCGGCTGGAAACATCGCGCAATCGCGACACGGGCGGTGTTGGCCTGGGCCTCGCGCTCGCCCGCGCGATCGTGCGCGAGGCGGGCGGGGATATCACGCTGGAAAATCGTGTCGAAGGCGGCTTGAACGCCGTCATTAGCCTGCCACGCGGCTAACCCAGCGCCGCCGCCACCCGCGCGCGCAACACTGGCAGCACATCGCTCTCAAACCACGGATTGCGCTTCATCCAGCCGGTGCTCCGCCAGCTCGGGTGCGGCAATGGCACGAATTGCGGGCCGTAATCATCCGCAGCCCGCACGGTTTCAGTCAGTGTCTTGCGCGCTGATCGCCCGAGATAATGGCCCTGTGCGTGCATGCCGACCAACACCGTCAGCCTGATGTCGGGCAGTGCGGCCAGGATGCGTTGATGCCATAACGGCGCGCATTCCGGGCGGGGCGGCAGATCGCCGCCGCCCGCCACCACGCCGGGGTAGCAAAACCCCATCGGCATCAACGCCACGACATCGCGGTCATAGAACAGCGCCGGTGGCATCCCCAGCCACTCGCGCAGCCGCTCGCCGCTGGCGTCGTCCCACGGCACGCCTGATTCGTGCACCCGCGTGCCCGGGGCCTGGCCGATGATCAGCAACCGCGCCCGGCTGCCAATCTGCACGACCGGGCGGCAGCCATGCGGCAAATGCGCGGCGCAAACCCGGCAGGCGGCGATTTCGTCTTGGAGGGTGCTAATGTCCATCGCCAGACGGCTTATAGCACCGACCGATCCGACGCCAACCGGACAACAAGATCGGCACGTCCCGGCATTTCTGCCAGAATATGCATCGTCAGCCGCTGATAATGAAGGATGAAACGTTCAATCTGCGGGACTGACATCAATGCGGTCGCACCAGCCCGCGCCGTCCGGGCGAGGCCCTGTTCCTGCTCGATCCGCCAGTCGCGCACCACCGAAAATCCGGGTGCCGCCAGCAGCACGAGCATATCAAGCCGCGCAAACAGGCGCTGATAGTCGCCCGCCAGCGCAGCGTTCACATATCGCCGCCAGTGCCCGTCGGCATCCTCATCCTCCTCAAGCGCGTTGACCGGTTCAATCAGCGCTGCCGCCGCCTGAGGCAGCGCGCCAACGCACCAGCCCTCAAGGATCAGCAACTGGGTGTCCGGACGCAAAACGGCCCATGCCGCTTCGGGCGCGCGATCATCCCGCGCCTTGTCAAACCGGGGCAGCGCCCCGCCCTGGCCAGAATCCAGCGCCTCAAAAACCGAATGCGCCAGGCCAATATCATGCGTGCCGGGCACGCCGCGCGTTTGCAGCAGGGGGTGAACCGTGCGTGCCAATGTGCTGCGCTCAGCCCGCGTCAGATACACATCGTCTAGCGACAGCGCCGCCGCCTGGATGCCCTGTTCGCAAAACCGCGCAACCAGCTGCGCCGATACGGTCGATTTGCCACTCGCCTGTGATCCGCAAATCCCAACGACCAGCGGGCGCACGCGGGGTCTGGCCAGCGCCGCCCGGATTGCTGGCTCAATGCGGTGAAACGCACCGGTTAACAGAGTCGGATCGACGGTCAACACGGCGCGCCTGCCGCGCAGCCACAACATGGGGCAATGCGACAGGCGCGGTTGCCCCCACCATTGCTACGCCCCCAAACCGTCCCCCGGTTCACGCTAATTCCCCTGCACAATGGCCGAGGGATGCAAGGCCGCTCGCGCCAAATCACTGGCGCTCTCATGGAACAAAGGCGCAGCCTTGCTTGCCATGTGCCAGTCCATCGCACCGGCGAAAAACATCGCTGGGGGCCGGGCGTCGCCCGCTGCGGACCCAATCGGTCAGCGCATCTGCAACGGCGACATATTCGGCATCGCTCATTTTGCTGTGATTATCCTCACTGGTTCTAAGGCTTAGCAATAGCCGGGCATTGCCAGCGGCTGCCACGGTTCGGGCATAAACAGCATCACCTTCTGCCGGGATCACCGGATCACCATTGGCGTGCATGGTAATGGTCGGCAGCACGATACGCCCCGCCAGATCGCTGTCGAATGCCAGCGCGCTCACCGCATCAGGATCAGCGCGAAAACGGGGTATATTGGTGTTCAGGGCAGCATCGTCGGCAGAACCGGAATAGCGCGATCCGCTATTGTCGAACGGATTGCGTCCCCCCAATCGCAGCATAACGATGTCGCGGAAAGTGAAGCTTGTATAGGCAAGTTGCTGAACAAGCTGACCTTCGCTGATCCGCGTCACGGCCAGAATATCGCGCAGTCGCGCCACCTGGCCGGCGGAGCGCGCCGCCGCAGGCGTGTCGACACCGGTACATTCGTCGACCCGCGCTGCCAATTCCTTGCGGGTGAGCTTTGAATTTAGCGGCAGGCCCTGCCAGATGGGATAGGCTGGCTCATCGGCTTTGGGCAGGTTGCGGCAATAAAATTGGTACACCGCCCGCAGATCCACTCGGAACTGATACGCCTTTGTGCCGCCCGCCAGCACGCCGTTAGTGATCATCACACCGTTGTAAAGCGGCTTGCCTTCATCATCGAGCACGCCGGTTTCAGCCAGCTTGGCGGCAACATTCCCGCCCCAGCTCTGGCCGTGGAGCAAGGTCATGCCGGGCCGACCATAAACGGACCAGTATAGCGCCCGTGCCCGGTCGGTATCAGCGGCCGCCATCCGCACGCCGTATCCGCCGCGGCGGTATGATGTGCCCGCCCAGGCGTATCCGGCGCGCACCAACGCTGAAAACCGCACCAGATCCTCATCCGGATCATCGGCCTGCGGTGCCCCCAGACGCGGCCCGCCATGCGCATGTACAATCAGCGTGCCGTTCCCGGCTTTTGGCCGGGCAAACAAGATCCACGCCCCCTGATCATCCTTTAGCGTGGAACACTCCACGCCCTGCCCCAGCGCCGGGGGGCAGGGCCGCTGCTGGGGTGATGGCACCACAGCAGCGGCAAGGGCAAACCAGGGCAGAAGCATCATCAAAACGCCTTTGATACCGTGCCGTAGAAATAGCGCGGAAGCGGGCTGTACAGGAACCCGTTATAACCGCTGGACGAAAGCGGCGGTGGCGTATTGGCCAGATTGCGCACGCCAAACCGCACACGCACGCCCTGTTTTTCATCGCCAAACCGGTATTGCGCGTAAATATTGCCGGTAATCTGGTCGCGGATAACAAATGGCGTGCCCGTGGCGTCGACAAATCCGGTTTCGTTGACCTTGCCGGTATAGCGCGCAAATGCACCAATCTGAACGCGGCCCAGCGACCAGGTAAGCGTGCCCGTTGCCCGCCATTTTGGCCGACCATCTGCTTCAATCAAGTCTGCCGCTTCGGGCAGCGGGGTGCCGGCATTGATCTGCCCGGCGGCACGCGCCGCAGCCAGAGCATTCACCGCCGGGCTGGGTGGGCGGTTATATTCCAGCAACCGGGTTGCGTTCAGCGACAGATCGAAATTGCCGATCCGCGACGTCTGCAGCGACCAGTAAACGCTTGCGTCAATGCCACGCACTGTTTGCGGCAGCAGGTTCCTGAACTGATCGTCCAGCCCAATGATCTGGCCCACAGGCGCAAGCCCGGTACCCGCAAAAAATGCGATGTCGTCCACCGTTGCGGCGGCGCGCACAACATTGGGGTTCGACTGACCACCAAGCCGCGCCAGATAATCCTGCGCGATGGCGGTGGCGTTGCCCAGCACCCCCACAATCCCCTGCTGCCTGATCTGCCAGTAATCCACGGTCAGCGTGATCTGGCCAAGCGCGGGCGGCAGAAACACGGGCGTAAACACCCCGCCGACATTGATGTTCTGGCTTTCTTCTGGTTGCAGATCGGGATTGCCGGCCGTTCGGCGGCTAAAGCTTGCCGTCTGGCCGCACCGGGTGAAATCGGTGATGCGGCGTGCCCGCAAATCGGCCTCGCACCGATAGAAATCCTGATTGGTCGCCAGCCGGGCATATTGGGTGGCGTTGGTTTGCTCCAGATTCGGCGCACGAAAGCCTTCCGAATAAGAGGATCGAACCTTGAACCCTTCGAAAATTTCCCATGCGCCGGCGAATTTCGGCTTCGCGACCGAACCGAAATCGCTGTAATATTCATACCGGCCAGCCAGTTGCAGGTCGAGGCTGCGGATCAGTGGAATATTCATTTCAGGCGAGATCAACGGCACCGCCGCTTCAATATAGGTCGCGCCAATCGTCCGCGAACCTGCGGTATCGGGGTTATTGCTGACAGCTGCGGCGTCGGAAAGGTTCACTTCGCCCGTCACCCGGTCAACAAAGGGCATCGATCCATCGACCGACGGATCGCGATCGTCCCGCTGGCTTTCGCGACGTCCCTCAGCACCAAAGGCAAGGCCAACCGCGCCGCCTGGCAGATCGAACAGCTTTGAATTTGATGCCCGGAAATCGACCATCGCCAGCGTGGATTTTGAGAAGCGGCGCAGCGTAAAGCCGATCGCGTTGATCGCCACGGGGCTGCTGGGGGTGCAATCGCCAAAGCTGGGCGTTGCAACGCACCCGCCATTAAACGGATTGTACGCATCGGGCGTTTGCAGCGCCAACGACGCCTGGAGTGCCGAACTTCTGACGGCAAACGACCGGTCCAGCGACGTCGCCTGCGAATAGAGCAACGCACCATCCCATTTGAACCCCAGCGTTTCGCCGCGCAGGCCCAGCAAGGCGCGGGCCTGTGTTCCCTTGACGTTTACCGTCTGCGGGCCGGCATCAACAAACCGGTAATTGGTCAACCGAACGGGCAACCCGGCGGCGGGAACGTTGGTGAGGCCAGGAATGCGGTTGGGGTTGGGTTGACCGTTGGCCAGCGTTGTCGGGCCGAAGGGATTGAAGAAGTTGGTCGCCGGAATCCAGATCGCGTTCAGGTTGATAACGGGTGGCTGGACGCGGTTGGTGTCGGAATAATAGAACCCAACTTCGGTGAACGCTTCGATATTGTCGCTCAATTCCTGCTTGCCGCTCAGGAAAAAATTGTAGCGATTGAGATCAGGCAAGATCGTTGTTCCGGGCGCGGAATCATAGCGCAGGTTACGGAATGTGCCCGTGGTCGCCAGCGTGGTATTCACGAGGCAAATGTCCTGCGGGGCATTGGGCAACTGGGCGCTGCACGGGCCCGAAGCGACCGGCCTGATATTGAAGTTACCAGCCGCCGTGGTCAGCGTGCGGGTGCCCTGTCGAACCTGAATATTGGTCATCAGGGCTGGCCATGTGCCGCGCACGTTGCGGCCATCAGCGGTTGTATTGCCCGCAAAGGGGGTGCCGTCGAACAGCGAACGCAAATCATCTGTGGCGGTGTAATTCTGGTCCGTTGCCTGCAACGCATAGCGCTGGGTATATTCGAATATCGCGGTCACGCTGCCGGTGTTCCAGCGGGTGCCCGCCGTAATATCGGCCTGGATTTCGCCGAAATTCGTGCCTTCGCCCCCACCAAACCGGAAATTGGTGCGCACGCCCTTATAATTGTCCTTGATGACGGTGTTGACCACGCCCGCCACCGCATCCGACCCGTATAATGCTGCTGCGCCATCAAGCAGCACTTCCAGCCGTTGCAGGCCGGTGGTGGGGATCGCGTTGGAGTTATAGCTGAGGACAGGTACCGTGCCGTTGTCGCTCAGCGCCTGGCTGCCCGCGTTGGTAACGGTGCGGCGACCGTTAATCAGCACCAGCGTGTTGCCCACCCCCAGGCCACGCAAATCAATCGAGCCGACATCGCCGCGCGCCGCGTTTGATGTCTGCGCGTTATTGCCCTGGTTGAAGGAAACTTCGCCGAACTGGGGGATAGACCGGAACAGCTCGTCACCCGAAACCGCAGCCGTGGCGTCAATCTTTGTCTGGTCGACCACGGTCACATTCAGCGCGCCGGTCACTTTGGCCCCACGAATGTTTGATCCGACAACCACGATTTCGCTCGGTGCCTCTTCGGCTTGAGCCGGGGCCTCGGGCGGCGCTGGTGCCGTTTGCGCCATAGCCGGCACGGCGGTTCCCAGCAGCAGCGTTGCGATGAATGAATAGCGTTTCCGCATGATAGTTTCCCTCCCCATTATAGTGTTTCGGTATCGTTATGGTTTGATCATCAGTTCGGCATGAAGCGCCTGTAATTGGGGCTCGCCAGCCAACGCCGCGTTCAGCCGATCGCGGTCCAGCCCGTTTTCCCACCGTGCGACGACAATGGTGGCGACAGCGTTGCCGATGAAATTTGTCAGCGCCCGGCATTCAGACATGAAGCGGTCCACGCCCAGGATCAGCGCCATTGCGGCCACGGGCAGCGCAGGCACGATCGACAACGTTGCCGCCAGCGTGATGAAGCCCGCACCGGTAACCCCGGCGGCACCCTTTGAACTGATCATCGCGACCAGCAGCAGCGCGATCTGTTCTCCCCAGCCCAGGTTCACGCCAACTGCTTGCGCCAGAAACAGGCTGGCCAACGTCATGTAGATGTTGGTGCCGTCCAGATTGAATGAATAGCCGGTGGGCACGACCAGCCCGACCACCGGGCGCGAACAGCCCGCCTGTTCCATTTTCTCAATCAGTGCAGGCAGCGCGGCTTCTGAACTTGATGTGCCGAGTACCAGCAACAGCTCGCCGCGCAGGTACCGGATCAGCTTTATGATGGAAAAACCGTTCGCCCGCGCAATCCCGCCCAGCACGACCAGCACAAACAAGGCAGAGGTGAGGTAGAATGTCGCCACCAACCCACCCAGCGCCACCAACGTGCCCAGGCCATATTTGCCAATCGTAAATGCCATCGCGCCGAATGCGCCGATGGGGGCTGCCTTCATGACGATGGCCACCAGGCGGAACACAATCACGCTGGCATCCTCAAGCACTGCCGCGATCCGGCTGCCGACGTCGCCCGCCCCCGCGAGCGCAATCCCGGTCAGGATCGCGACCAGCAATACTTGCAGCACCGAACCACTCGTCAGCGCAGATACAAAAGTGTCGGGGATAATATCGTGCAGGAAACCGACCAGGGTTACGCTGTGCGCCTTGGCGGCATAATCGCTGACCGCTGTTGGATCGAGCGTCGCTGGATCAATGTTCAGGCCCGCCCCCGGGCGCACGACATTGCCAATGACCAGCCCGACAATCAGCGCCAGCGTGGACACGACCAGAAAATAGGCAAAGGCCTTGGTCGCCACACGGCCCACCGCGCCCAGCGACCGCATGCCGGCAATCCCCGTCGTAATGGTGAGAAAGATAACGGGGCCGATGATCATCTTCACCAGGCGCACAAAGCCATCACCCAGGGGCTGCAAGGCAACGCCGATATCCGGCCAGATTGCGCCCACCGCGATGCCGAGCGTGATCGCTGCAAGCACTTGCAGATAGGGATGCGACACCCAGCTTTTACGCAGCGGTGGCTGCGCGACATACGTCATTGCAATCAATCCCCTCCCCAACCTGCGCTGCTTTTTGGCGCTTCCGTTCGGTGGCCATCAGCGTAACAGTCTGAAAACGCGGGCGTCAAACCAAGGGAGGCGGTAAATATGTATATGATATTAAACATGTTTTCCGGTGCGAATCACCCAGCCCGCGCCAATGTGTGCGGGTTTCCGCACAGTGCGAAATCGGCATCATCCCGCATCGCGACATGCGCGGCTTCCTGACCGCGCCGATCCGGTGGCTGCTATTTGCCCTGGTGCTGCTGCTCGCAATTGCAGCGCTGGCGGTGGAGCAATGGGCACACAAAAGTGCAGCGGCGAGCGCGGCGCAGGAGGCTGCGCAGCTTGCCCATGACAATGCAGCCCTGTTCACGTCGGAAATTCAGAAATTCCGTCTGCTGCCAATCGCGCTGAGCGAAAATCCTGACGTTATCGCCTTGCTTCGCAGCCGCAGCGGCACCGATCCCCGCGCCAATGCCGTCAACCTTGAGCTGGCCCATCTGGCGGAACGCACCGACGCTGCGGCCATCTTTGTCATCGCGGCAAACGGTCGCACGCTGGCGGCCAGCAACTATCGCAAGCCAGTGAGCTTTGTTGGGCGGGATTATAGTTTCCGGTCCTATTTTCTGAACGCGATGACCAAGGGCGCAGCCGAGCTTTTCGCGCTTGGCACCGTCAGCAATCGGCCTGGCCTCTACATTGCCAGCCGCATCGGCCCGGCGCGGGAATCGCTTGGGGTGATCGTCGTCAAGGTGGAATTCGATCAGATGGAACGGGACTGGGCCGGACAGCGCGGCGCAAGCTTTGTCGCCGACCAGCACGGCGTGATCATCGTGGCGAGCCGCCCGGACTGGCGATTTCGCACATTGCGCCCGCTAGCCCCCGCTGCCCGCCGGGAGATTGAGGCAACCCGCCAGTTCACCGGGCAGCGCCTGCAACCCATGGCAGCAACTTTTGCCGGTGATGACGTCACGCTGCCCGATGGCCGCTACCGAAGTGCTGCATTGCAGATACCGTTAAAGGATGCCCGTCTGATCGCCCTGGCCCCGATGGCACCCGCGCTGTTTGCTGCGCGGATTCAGGCTAGCGCAACCGCGGTGGTGATTATCGGCGCGATTGTCCTGATGTTGCTGGTCTGGATCCGCCAGTCGGAACGCGCCGCCCTGAACGCGGCCGCCAGGCACGAGTTGGAAGTGCAGGTGGCGTCGCGCACCCAGGAGCTCCAGTCCGCCAATGCCGATCTGCGCAAGGAAAGCGCCGAACGCGAGCGGGCGGACCAGCGCTATCGCGAAGCGCGGGATAAGCTTGCCCAGATGAACCGGTTGGGCACGCTTGGCCAGATTGTCGCAGGGGTCGCGCATGAGCTCAATCAACCAACCGCCAGCATTCGCGCCTATGCCGAAAATGCCGGCGTTTTTCTGGACACCGACAAACTGGGTGAAGTTCGCGGCAATTTGGCGCAAATCGTGGCACTTACCGACCGTGTTGCGCGCATTTCGAGCGAATTGCGCCAATTTGCGCGCCTTCGCACGCCAGAAGTGTGCGAAGTGAACCTGGATGACGCGATCGACAGCGCGCTGAACATGGTGCGCCACCGGATCGGGCCGGGGTCAATTTCCATCGATTGGCGGCGCGCACGCGACCCCCGGATCGTAATTGCCGATCGCCTGCGACTGGAACAGGTGTTCGTCAATCTCTTGACCAACGCCATTGACGCGCTGGCCAGCCACCCATCGGGCCGGATCAGCATTGCCGCGCGGTCTGGCAGCGGCAAGGTCGATGTGAGCGTGGCTGATAACGGCCCAGGCGTGCCGGAAGCGTTGAAAGATCAGATCTTTACGCCCTTCATCACCGGGCGCGCCGAAGGCCTGGGACTGGGCCTTGCGATTGCGCGCGACATTGCCCGGGCCTTTGGTGGCGATCTGTCGCTAACCGCCAGCAGCCCCGATGGAACGGCCTTCAACGTTCGGATCTTACGGCCATGAATGGGCAGGTTCTGCTCGTCGAAGACGATGTTGATCTTCGCGCGGCAACGGCACAAACATTGGAAATTGCAGGATTTAATGTAGAAAGCTTCGATTCTGCCCGACCGGCCTTGAAGCATCTTTCAGCCGCGTTCAATGGGGTATTGGTAACAGACGTTCGCATGCCCGGCATGGACGGATTGGCGCTGTTCGAACGGGTGCTAGAGATTGACCGAGGGATACCGGTGCTGCTGGTGACCGGGCACGGCGACATCGCGATGGCGGTGCGGGCACTTCATGCCGGCGCATTCGATTTTCTGGCAAAACCCTTTTCCACCGAACATTTGACCGCCAGCGTCGCCCGCGCCCTGCAGCAACGCGCGCTCGTGCTCGACAACCGGCGTCTGCGCGCAGAGCTGGGCCGCGCGATGCACGACATCATTGGCGGCTCCACGGCGATACAGACGCTTCGCGCGACGCTGGCGCAAGTGGCACGAACGGATCTGGATGTGCTCATCACCGGCGAAACAGGCACCGGAAAGGAGCTGTTCGCCCGCACGATCCACAGCCAGTCAACCCGCGCAGACGGCCCTTTCGTGCCATTTCATGCGGCCGCGGCCGACGGGTCAGCAACAGCGATTGCCCTGGCGCTGGCTGATGCGGAAGGTGGCGTGCTGTTCATCGACGAACTACGCGCGCTGCCGCTGGTTGATCAGGCGGTATTGATCGATGCCGTTGAGCGTCGCCAAATCCAGCGGGCAGATGGTGCCTTGCAGCGGTGCAACGTCCGGTTGATTGCGGCGAGCATGGCGGTGCTTGAGCCGATGGTTGCCGACGGGTCGCTGCGCAGCGATCTCTTCTACCGTGTCAGTGCCGTCAGGATTGCCATTCCGCCACTGCGCGAGCGAAAAGATGATATCGCACCGCTGTTTACTTATTTCGTTCGCCAGGCACTGGGCGAGGCCGGCGGGCGACGCCTGACCCTGTCTGCGGCTGACCGGCGCGCACTGACCGACAATGACTGGCCGGGCAATGCCCGTGAGCTCCGCAACTTTGCCTATGCAGTGGCGCTGGGCCTGGCACGGCCGGTCTCTGCATCAAAGCGCGATCCGGCGCCGCTGGCGCTTCGCATCGCCGAATTTGAAAAAAATCTGCTGCATGAAGCACTTGAAACTGCCAATGGCCAGGTCACCAGCGTTGCCAATGCTTTGGGGACGCCGCGCAAAACGCTGTACGAAAAACTTGCCAAATACGGCCTCGATCCGGCTGACTACCGTAAGCGCTGACGCTATTGGAGCGCGCTGCGAAAGTCGGTGCCAGCGAGCAGACGGTTCCACATCGCCAAAAATTCCGAGACGACCATGGGCAGCGTCGCGATGACCCACCCCATGACCAACCCGGTAAGCCGCATCAGTTCAAACGGGCCCCGCGTGGCAACCAACACTGCATCATCGGGCATGCAGGCGGCACGCTCGACCAGAATCGGGCGCAGCCATTGTTGAGCTCGGCCGGCGATTGATCTTTTGGGGTCGACGACAGTGGCGCGGTCGCACGCTTGCGGAGGGGCAGGACACACAGCGGGGCGCGTGATTATCGTCGATGACGCCCCCCCCCATTCGGCGGTAAGTGCGCGACGCGGTGGCGCGGGCCGCTGATCGCTGCGCGAGCGCGGTTGGACGATACCACTTCCTTCGCAGCCGAGATGACAGGTCGCCTGAACAGCTTCAGGCCTGTTGCCGACCAATCGGCCGATCGGCGGTACCGCCCAAGCAATTTGATCATGTCCGAAGGTGCCAGTACTGGCGCAATGGCGCATTACGGCCTGAACGGTGTTTCTATCGCCGACATGCTCTGCCCTCCCCAAGAAAGCCAGTTTAGACGCGGCAACCACCTTTTTTGATCAAGCGCGGCGGGCGCTGGGGCACCTATGAAGCCGCACATTGTCGCCACGCAGGAATCGATGATTTGGCGTTTGCGTTTGACTGAACGTATGTTTAGTAAGAAAGTTCGAGGCTTTGGAGAATTTCCTTGCCCGATGGAGCGGATATGAACGAATCGACCCCGGCAATGACCGTCAGGCGAATGAAGTTCGACTTCACGCCCGATATGGAGCGGGTGTTCGTGAAGGATGACCCGGACACGTCCTATACGTTTCTGGGTACGTGGATGATGCTGCCCTATCTGGAGCCCTATCTCATCCGCACGATGCGCCAGGCGTTGCCGCATATTCGCGAGCCGCAGCTGAAAGAGGACCTGAAACGTTTCTGCGCGCAGGAAGGCGAACATTTCAAGCAGCACGCGATCGTCAACGATATGATCCGCGATCTGGTGCCCGGTTTTGCCGCGCTGAAGCCCATCGAGATGGAGCTCGACGCCGAGTTCAAGAGTTTCAGCAAGGACAAGCCGCTGAAATTCAATCTTGCCTATGCCGAGGGGTTCGAATCGATGACCAGCGCGCTGTCCCGCGCGCAGCTTGAAACCGGCCTGTTCGACCGCACCGACAGCCCGCTCGCCGATCTCGCCAAATGGCATATTATGGAGGAAATCGAGCACCGCACCGTGGCGTTCGACATCTATGAACATGTCGTCGGCAGCTATCCCTATCGCCTGCGCATCGGCCTGTGGGCGCAATCGCACTTCATCAAATGGGGCACGCGGCTGGCCAAGACGATGAAGGGCGCCGACCCCGAGACGATGGCGCGCTTTCAAGAGCCCGAGGTCGTCGCCGCGCGCAAGAAGTTCAACGCGCATTTCTGGCGGCGCGGGCTGCCGCGATTGGCGAAAACCTATTCGCCTTGGTACGACCCGCGCAAGGTCGACTTGCCCGATGCGTTCCAGATTGCGCGGAACCGATACTCCGAACTCGCCACTGCCCTCGCCTGACCCCTGCGGAGAGACTAATGACCGACATGACTCCGGCCCATGCCACCGCCTTGGCCGAATTCGCGGCAAAAGTGGCCGCCCGCCCGATCGTCCCCGCGCATAGCGACACGCAAACGCTGCACGTCGGCGCCAGCGACCTCCCTTGGGCCGAGGCGGGTGACGGCAGCGCCATCCAGTTGCTCCATGTGGATTTGAATCAGGGGATCTGGATCAGCAACACGCGCCTGCCCCCCAATTACAAGGTGGTGAAGCATTTTCACACCGGCCAGGTTTATGGCGTCACGCATCAGGGGCGCTGGTGTTATGCCGAGAGCCCCGAGGAGGTGAACTCGCCGGGTTCCTATCTGTTCGAGCCTGCGGGATCGATCCACACGCTCACCACGCCTGCCGATCAGGAAGGCGACACCATCGTCTGGTTCGCGGTTCACGGTGCAAACATGAACCTGGACGATGACGGCAATATCGTCTCGGTCATCGATGCGCGCGCGGCGCTAGAGATTTATTGCGGCTATTGCGACGCCCTCGGGCTCGATCGCAGCAAGCTGATCGTGGTCGGCAAATGATGCGGGCAGTAGTGTTGCGCGATTCCGCGCTGACCGTTGAGCAGCGCCCGATGCCCGAACCGGGTGCGGGCGATGTGCTGATCCAGACGCATTATTGCGGGATTTGCGGCTCCGATCTCCACCTCGCCAAGCACGGCGCGGAGATTGCGAAGATCGTCGAGGAATTGGGCGCGCCGCCGCAGGATCTGTCGCGCGGCATGGTGCTGGGGCACGAGTTCATCGGCGAAATTGTCGGCTTTGGCGCGGATACCGCACAGACGCTGAGCGTCGGCGACCGCGTCGTGTCAGTCCCCTTCCTGCTGCGCGACGGCGCGCCCGTATCGATCGGGGCCAGCCTCGACGTTGGCGGGGCCTATGCCGAATATTTTCTCGCGTCCGAAGCGCTGCTGATGAAGGTGCCCGACAGCGTGCCCGATGAAGCGGCAGCGCTGGTCGAACCGCTGGCGATTGCGGTCCATGCCGTCGCCAAATCGCCGGTATCGGGCGACAGCCACGCCACCATCATCATGGGCTGCGGGCCGATCGGCCTGGCGGTTGCCGCCGTGCTGAAGGCGCGCGGCGTTGCCACGATCATCGCTGCCGACTTCTCGCCCAAGCGGCGCGAACTGGCTTCAGCGATGGGTGCCTCGCTGGCGCTCGATCCGCGCGAGCGTTCTGCCTTTGAAGCGGCAGCCGAGGTCGCCCCCGGCAAGCCCCTCGCGGTGTTCGACTGCACGGGTGCGAAGGGCGTGCTTGCGCGCACGATCAAGGATGCCCCACCAGGCACGCACATCACGGTGGCAGGCATTGCGCCGGGCGAAGAGACTATCAGCCCGATGATCGCGATTGCCAAGGAAATCGGGCTGCAATTCGTCGTCTATTACTCGCCGGAAGAATTTGGCGAGGCGCTGACGATGATCGCCGAGGGCAAGCTCAACTGGCAGCCCTTGGTGACCGGCAAGGTGAGCCTGGACGAGGTCGCCGCCGCTTTCGTGGCGCTGGAAGACCCCGAAAGCCACGCCAAGATACTGATTGATCCGCGGCGCCCGGCCGCCGCATGACGCCTGAAACATTGACGCTAAACCATGGCCCGTTGCGCTTTACGGCGACCGCGATGGGCACTGGGCCGCTGGTCCTGCTGATCCACGGTTTCCCCGATACGCGGGATACCTTCAAAGACCAGCTGCCCGCACTTGCCGAGGCGGGGTTTCGCGCGGTTGCAGTGTCGCTCCGCGGGTATGAGCCGTCGTCGCAACCTGCCGATGACGCTTACCGCGTGACCGCGCTTGCCGCCGATGTCATCGCCTGGATCGACGCGCTGGGTGAAACCACCGCGCATCTCGTCGGGCATGATTGGGGCGCGACGATCGCCTTTGCCGCGGCGGCGCTTGCGCCCGACCGGATCGCATCGCTGGCGGTCCTTGCCGTCCCGCACCCGGCGCGCTTTGCTGAAACCTATCTGACCGTCCCGGCACAGCAAGCGCGTTCCGCTTATATTATGGAATTCATGTCGCCCGACGCAGACGCCATGATTGTCGCCGATGATTGCGCCTATCTCGAAAACCTGTGGCGCAAATGGTCGCCTGGCTGGACATTCCTGGAAGGTGATATCGGCCCGATGCGGCGCGCGATGTTGCAGCCCGGCGTCGCCACGGCAGCGCTCAGCTATTATCGGCAGGCGTTCGATGCCGTGAGCGATGCGGGCAAGGCGTCGCAAGCGCTGCTGGCTAGTCGATTCGCGGTCCCGACGCTCGGATTGACCGGCGAGGAGGATGGCTGCATTTCCGCCGATGTGTTCGAAGCTTCAATGCGCGCGGCCGACTTCCTCGGCAGTCTGCGCGTCGAGCGGATCAGCGGGGCTGGCCACTTCCTACACCGCGAAATGCCCGATCAGGTCAACCATCGGCTTATCGCCTGGCTGCGCAGCCACTGACCCCGATCAGCGGCAACTCGTTTGATCCATTGCTGAGAATATCAGGCGATCAAATCCTTGCGCGACCGGCAGGATCAATGCTCCGCTGGTACGATTGGCACGGTCGTTTCGGCTGTGGTGATAAAGATGCGCCGATAAACCGCCCACCACGCGCGGATAGCCGCGCGCTATGACGACTTCCGTCTCGCCAAGCGCAGAGTGGCTATCGACGGCATAAGGCTTGTCATAACCAGCAACCCCCGCAAAAGCGGCCCGAGTGGCGTCGATCGCGGCAGCCGTCGCGAGCATATAGCGGGCCGGCTCGGCATCCGCGCCACGCGCATCATATGCCGCCAGACCAGCGCCAAGATGCACCCATAACCGCGTTTCTTCGGGCTTTGGAACCAGTCCAGCATCAATTGCCGCCGCCATCCCGCCATAGCCGCTTTCATGGCCGGACGTCGCCACAAGCGCGATGCTGTCGCAAGGATTTGCCTTGGCGATCCGCTCGGCCATCGCAAGGAAAATGGTAACACCCGGCCCACGCTCCGCCGTCGCGTGAAACCAGCCTGAAAGCGGCGTCGAGATGACGATCCAGCGTGGACCACGTACAAGGCGGGCCACGACATTGCGCGCGCGCCCCGGTTGCAGGCGCCGCCCTTTAATGACCAGTTTGGCCCGTGATCCATGTGCGGCCGCATCCTGCAGCACAGCCCCGTCGCGTCCCGCCGCAAGTAAAATCGGGATCTGGGGCAGCGTGCTCTCGCCATCGGCATTGAGGGCGATCAGATCGCCAGTCGGGCCGCGAGTTACGGCAACGATACCAGCAAACCCGGCCCTTGTGGCCGCTGCAAGATCAACGCCCTTGAACGACAGCTTCACCGACGAATGCCGTTGGTCGGGGAGCAACAGCAACGCGATCTTACCAGCTGCGTCGGTCGGAACGATCTTGCCATCCCATCTAACGAGCGAACCAATGATGCCCGATCCGCCGGTAAATTGGGGAGGAAACAGCGGAAAAGCCTCAACGGTCCGATTGTTGAAGGTGATTGCCGTGCGCTCAACACGGTAGGTTGGTTGATCAAAAGGCGGGTCTGTTACCGCATAGCCTTGGCGCTTCAGCCGCTTGGTGACCCAATTAATCGTCGCCAGATTCCCGGGGCTACCCGTCTGTTTACCACCCTGACGATCAAATATTGCAATATCACGCGACAGCATGGCCGCAGACGGAGAGGGGGTGAGCTCGGCAGCTAACGTCACGGATTCCATGACCGCCAGGAGAAGAATGACACTTCGCCTAACGATCATGGCAGATCCACATTCACTATTATATAAATGATATCAGTATTTTGCCGACAACTGCAACCCGATGCGGCGGGGGTATACGAGCTGAAAACTGTTGACCGTAGCAACCGCTGGCCCACGTTCGTTCGTTAGATTGTCGCCAAATACCTCAAGCTTCCAGGATTTATATCCAAGACCTGCCCGCAGGGCGAGCTGATCAAGGTTTGCCGAAAACTGGCCACTCCCCAGATCACTTTGCCGGTCGCGATAGCTGTAGGAGCCGAAGAGGTTGAGCGACACATCGTTGCTGAGCTGCGTCGAATAATCAGCAGACACGATGAAATTCCCCTTTGGCACGCCGGGAAGCTGCGTGCCGACCTGCGCAGTGGCAAGTCTCGCTGATAGCGATGGCAGAACTCGGCTGAATGTCGAACTGTTGATGTTCCCCGCCGCCTGCAGGGTGAGGCCCTTCGCAACACGCCAGTTAATTCCAAGATCGATACCGTAAATTTCGGCGTCGGCCCCATTGACGGTTGCCGGTAGGCTGCCCGTTGCGAACGGCACCTGAACATTCGACCAGTCGGTGTAATAGCCGGCCACATCCACGCTTACCCCAGTGTCACCCAGTTTCCACTTTGCACCAAGCTCGTACGTCCACAGTGAATCAGGCGAAATAGACGGCGTCGTTGCAACACCGGCCTGGCCAGCCAAAAAAACCTGCGTCGCAGTCTGCAGCGTGCCCGAGCGGAAGCCACGGGCGATGTTTGCGTAAATAATGCCATAGTCGTTTGGCTTGAACGCGAGATTGAACCGTGGACTGACGGCATCGAAAACTTCGGCTATTGAGGTAGTAACAATCGGCAAAGTGCTAATTGCCGTCCGATCGGTTGCACTGCGATCATCGCGATAATAGCGGAGACCAAAGAGTGGTTTCAGTTTACCGTCGAACAGTTCGTACGATACTTCACCATAAAAGGCGAAGGACCGGGTCGACAAAGGCGTGTCAACCGTGCGGGCAAACGGGATCAAAAATGTTGGTACGGCCTGCGGTACGACAAGGACGTTAAAGTCGCTCGTGATCGTCGAGTCGTTGTAGATTCCGCCCACAACCCATTGGAAAGGATCGCTACCTTGCGACACAAGCCGAAGCTCTTGCGTAAAGGACTTCGTTCCAAAATTGGCATCGTCGACGCGCACGCTAAGGCCGCCACCAAGACCTGCAATTGAATCATAGGCAAGCGTGTGATCGATGAACGATGTGGCGCTCTGTACGGCTGCGAAACCCACGTCCCAATCGATAAGCCCCGAATAGATATTGGCCTCTGTCCGAACGAAGGGATTGGTTCCAAGCGATAAATGGGCAAGCGGTGGATTGACAGACTGCAAATTATTGTTCGAGTTGAGCCGGTTGTATATCCGCCAACCCGACAAGGTTATATCGAAGTTGTCGGCCGCTTTAAACAGCAGTCGCCCACGAATGCTGTAGCTTTCGAGATCGTTGACGTCTCTATCGGCAGGATTGCTTGCCGAATCCGCATATCCGCTGAGTTTTTCGTACCCGCCTGTTACACGTAGCGCGACCCGATCTTCCACAAGGGGAACATTTAATGCCGCATCGAAATTATAGTTTGTGCCGCCGCCTTCAGTAAAGGACACTTCACCGCGCGCTTTTGCTTCGGTATTGGTGACATTTGGCTTGGCAGTGATCAGGCGAACCAGCCCGCCAGCAGCGCCAGCGCCGTAAAGCGTACCTTGCGGTCCCCGCAATACTTCTGCTCGCTCAAGATCAAAAAGCCGAGCTGGCGGCGTGAGCTGGAGGTTGGGTACGCTAAAAACGACGTCGTCGACATAATAGCCGACAAGCGTATCGCCGACCGCGCCCGAAGACACACCACGGATCTGGATGGTTTCGAAACCTGGCGCGTTAGAGACGACCGTTGAAGCGCCGGGGATACTGTCTACCAGCTTGGTGAACTGATTAGTGCCAGTGCGTTCCAGCGTTTCGCCGGTGATAGCCTGTACCGCGGCAGGTACAGTTCGCAACGTTTCCTCGCGCCGCTGCGCCGTCACCACGATATCGGAATCGTCTTTTGCTGCCGCTGCAGTCTGACCGACAGACTTGTCGGATGGCTGGGTCTGCGCCTGAGACACTGTCGGCCAAACCATCAATGCTGCAGCAGCAATGCCAGACTTAAGCGTCGCGCGCCGTTTTGAAATAGTTTTCACTTTTTTCTCCCCTCCTTCGCCCGCGCCCGTCTGATGACGGATCGTTCACAGTGGCGATTCCTCAGCCATACTAAACGTATGTTCAATCTAATGCAACATTACACTGAACGTGCGTATTATGTTAGCTGCCGGTGAACTCTCCAGTCCGCTTCTCTCGAAATGCCGTCAGCGCCTCGGTAAAGTCTTCGGTGCGCGTTCCCAACAGCCATTGATCTGCGTCGGCGTGCATGATTGACGCGTTGAGCGCGCCCGATAGCGCATTGATGCTACGCTTGATCATTTGGACGGCAATCGGCGGCAGCGCGGCATAACGCTTCGCCATCTCGAGCGCAGCATCATCGCGTCGTTCCGTTGCAACAAGCTCGTCGACAAAGCCCCACCCGTGAAGGGTTTCGGCGTCGATCAGATCACCCGACATCACCAACCTTTTGGCGCGGGCAGGCCCGACCAGTTCAACAGCGAGTGGGAGGGCATTCCACATCAGGTTGATGCCCAGTTTTACTTCGCCATAGCCCAACCGCGCACCGACCGCCGCAATCCGAAAATCACACGCACTGGCAATGCAGGTCGCAGCGCCCGTGGCGATGCCCTGAACCACGCAGATTGTCGGCTGATGAATCTCACGCAATGCCCGCATAAGCCGCGCACCTTGCTCCGCAGTGCGGCGCAGCTGCACCGTAGGCTGCGGCGAGCCGCCCACGCTCGACAGATCGGCACCCACGCTGAAATGATCGCCCTCTGCGCGGATGATCACTGCGCGGATGTCGGCCATGTCACGAAAGCCTTCGGCGATATGTTCAAGCTGCCGCAAAGATTGCGGGGTCAGCGCGTTGCGCCGTTCGACTCGGTCAAGGGTCACCGTTGCAATCGGGCCTTCCACCGCAATACGGAAGTCCCCGGCCTCGGCGTTCATGCCGGCACCTGGGTGGCGAGCCGTGCCTTCAGTGCCTGTTTGTCGAGTTTATAATTGGGCAATTTAGGCAGTTCGACCTCGAAGCTGAAGCTCTTGGGAATCTTGTAATTGGCAAGCATCGGTTTCAGAAACGCGCGTAGCGCTTCGGCATTGAGCTCAGGATCAGACGTCTCGATAAAGGCGTGGCCGACTTCCTGAAACACGGGATGCGGCACCGGCAAGACGGCCGCGGTCGACACGGCGGGATGCTCGCCAAGCGCCAGTTCGATCTCGACCGGATAGATATTGTAGCCGCCTGATTTGTACATTTCCTTCAGCCGTCCGACATAGCTGAAATTGCCATCGGGGCGCTCGACGCCCAGATCGCCTGTGCGCAGGAAACCATCGGCGGTGAATGCCTCCGCCGTTGCTTCGGGCCGGTTGAAATAGCCGGTCATGCAATAAGGCGAGCGAAACTGGATTTCGCCGCTCGTGCCGACGGGCACAGCGTTTCCCTCTGCGTCGGCGATGCGAATTTCGGCACCCGGGATCGGTTGACCAAAGCTTTCCGCCATCAACTTGGCCGACGCGCCAGGTTCAGTCGCGGTGATTGTGCCGCACGTCTCAGTCTGGCCGAAGACGTTGTGGATTGATGCGGGCCCGGCCATCGCCATCGACAATGCAGCCTCTGGCGTGGCCCCGCCGCCGACCACGATCAACCGGTAATTGCCGAGCCGCTCGGTGCCGCCCGGTACGGTCTGGAACATTGCGAATGTGGTTGGCCCGGCGACCAGATAGGTCAGCTTTTCATGCCGCGTGATCTCTGCAATCGTGACAAGGTCTACGCGGTGATAGAAAATCACCCTGCCACCATAAGCGAATACCGTCATACACACATTGTTGAGAGCGCCGACATGGTTGATCGGCGCGACGTTCAGCGTCGATTCCAGCCGGTCTCCCATCCAGGCAAGGTTGACCAGCGCCGTTTGCGTTATCGCGCGGTGCGACAACATCGCCCCCTTGGGCTTGCCCGTCGTGCCGGAGGTATAGACGATGACGGCGATCTCCTCCGGATCGACGGCGGCACGGCGGGCAGCGAGCGTGGCATCTTCCACCACTTCCCCGGCTTGTAGAAATGCATCGAGCGCAATCGCTCGACCGCTTGGGGTGCCCAGCGCTACAAACTGCGCAACACCATCGCCGACCGACATCAGATCGGCCAGATAATCCCGATCTTCATAAACCGGGCGACAAAAGACGAGCACAGGTGCCGCATCTTCAAGCAGATAGGCATATTCAGGGATTTGATAGCGCGGGTTCAGACCCATCCAGATTCCGCCGATCGACACGGTCGCCAGATAAGTCAGCCAGAAATCAAGCGACGGCGGCACCATGGTCGCCACCCGGTCACCCGGCGCAACACCTGCAGCGATCAGGGCGCGTGCAATCGCATCGACGCGTTCCGCCAGCCCGGCATAGGTCAGCCGTGTGTCACCCTCAACCGCGGCTTCGGCATCGGGAATTGCTACAGCGTGACTCGCCAGCAGATCATGCACGCGCGTACACGCCATCTGTCTGCCAAACCGCAAGCGGCCTTCGCGCACCATATCGGCGATTGTTGACATTTTCGTCTCCCTCATCCTGCGCTCGTCATAAGCGCAGGATGAGAGGCTGATCAAGTGTTCAGTTTTCGCGGGGATTGATACCTTCAATCACCAAGCGGGTATAGGCCTGATGCCGCCGCCGCCACAACGCCCGGTCGAAACCCGATTTACCGAGCGTGCGCTCGACATAGGGCTCAAGCAGCAAAGTGCCCATGTCCATATAGATCATCAGGAATGGTAGCCAAAGTCGATCGACATCAGTGCGAATCTGGCCGGCAGCGTCTAACTGATCGGTCCAAGTTCGCACTACGTGATAGAATCGGTCGAACAGACCATGCCCCCATTCGCTCCCCTCAAGCAGCGCTCGGCGGAGATACGCACGTGAAACATCCCACTCGTCGATATGACGATCGATCCACGCTTCGGTGTTGGCGACGATCCAATCGACATCGAGCTTGGCGTCAAGCGCGCCCTGGTAGCGATATTCGAACAACAGCTCAGTGAACTGACCCATGAAATACTTATCGACCGCCTCGCGCAACCCATCCTTTGATCCGAAGTGATGGTTGATCAACCCGACCGAGACGTCCGCCGCCGTGGAGATATCCCGTACCGTTACGCCATCGAATCCGCGATCGGAAAACAATCCCATCGCTACGCGAATTAGCCGAATTTTCGCGCTGGAAATCTCGACTATTTCGGCAGAAGCCTCGGCTTCCGCGGGGCTAGCGAACGAAAAGGGCTTTATCGGTTCGGCTTCTGACATTCTTTAGCCCTAACAGGATCGATCCGGGTTGCACAGTGCTGAACGGTTGTATAGCGAAGCACCCGGAGAGGAAATACCATGACCGACGTTGCAATCATTTCGACAGCACGCACCGCGATGGCCAAATCTGTCCGCGGCAGCTTCAACGACACGCACCCGATCATCCTGGCCGGCCACACGCTGCGCCACGCGATCGAACGCGCCGGGATCGAGCCCGGCGAGGTCGAAGACGTCATTCTAGGCACCGGCATGCCCGAAGGGGCGACGGGCTTCAACATCGCGCGCAATGCGGCGATCAAGGCAGGTTGCCCGGTCACGACCAGCGGCGTGGTGATCAACCGCTATTGTTCATCTGGGCTCCAGTCGATCGCGATGGCGGCGTCGCGCATCCGCGACGAAGGTGTGCCGGTGATGGCAGCGGGCGGAGTCGAATCGATCTCGATGGTGCAACTGTCTGGACACATGAATATGCACGGGGCCGTCGAAAACGGACTCTATGCGGCGCATCCCGCACTGTGGATGAGCATGATTGAGACCGCCGAGATCGTGGCAGAGCGCTATAATGTGAGCCGCGAATCGCAGGATCAATATGCGCTGGAGAGCCAGCAGCGCACCGCCGCAGCGCAGGCTGCCGGCAAGTTCGACGACGAAATCGTACCGTTGAAGGCAATCTGGAAAAAGGTCGACAAGGCGACGGGCCAGACTAGCGAGGTCGAGGTGCTGGTCGATCGCGACGAATGCAACCGCCCGGAAACAACCCTTGAAATGCTCGCCGGGCTGAAGCCGGTGCTGAAGAGCGGCATGACGATGGCCGAGGGCAAATATGTCACCGCTGGCAACGCCAGCCAGCAATCGGACGGATCAAGCACCGTCATCCTGATGGATGGCGACCTGGCCGCCAAGCGCGGCATCACCCCGATGGGCTGGTTCCGGGGCTTTGCTGCCGTTGGTTGCGAGCCCGACGAAATGGGAATCGGCCCGATCTTCGCGGTGCCCCGCCTGCTCGAACGCCACGGTCTCAAGATCAGCGACATCGGCTTGTGGGAACTGAACGAAGCCTTTGCCAGCCAGTGCCTCTACAGCCGGGACAAGCTCGGCATCGATCCGGCGATCTACAACGTCAATGGCGGCGCGATCTCAATCGGCCATCCTTATGGCATGACCGGCGCGCGCGGTGTTGGCCATGTCCTCATTGAGGGCAAAAGGCGCGGCGTGAAATATGCGGTCGTCACCATGTGCGTCGGCGCCGGCATGGGTGCTGCGGGCCTCATCGAAATAGCGTGACGCGAATGACCGAGTCAGACGAAGCATTTCGGGCGGAGGTCCGCGCCTTTCTGGACGAGGAACTGCCGCCCGCCCGGCGGTTTGTCGCCCATCGCCTGGAGATGATGACGCAAGACAGCGCGCGGGGCTGGCAGGCAGCGCTTGCAAGGCGAGGTTGGAGCGTGCCGAACTGGCCCGTCGAATTTGGCGGAACGGGATGGTCGGCGGCCCAATCAGCGATCTTCGTTGAGGAATGCTCGGTCGCGGGTGCCCCGCTGACGAGCGCCTTTGGCACCAGCATGATCGGCCCGATTCTGATCGCACGCGGCACAGATGCGCAACGCCGCGACCACTTGCCACCGATCGTCACTGGCGAGCGCCTCTGGTGCCAGGGATATTCGGAGCCGGGTGCAGGGTCCGATCTTGCGGCTCTGCGCACGCGCGCGACTCTCGACGGCGATCATTATGTTGTTGATGGACAGAAATTGTGGACGACCCAGGCGCATTGGGCGGACTGGATGTTCTGCCTGGTGCGCACCGACGCGAGCGGCCGCCCGCAGAACGGTATCAGTTTTCTCCTCATCGATATGAAATCGCCGGGCATCGACGTTCGTCCGATCCGGTCGATTGATGGCCTGCATCATCTGAATGAGGTTTTTTTCGACGGCGTGCGGGTGCCGGTCGCCAATCGCATCGGGGCCGAGGGCGAGGGGTGGCAAGTTGCCAAGGAGCTTTTGGGGCATGAACGGCAAAGCATCGCGAATGTTGCCGCGAGCCGCGTCGCGCTGGCCGAACTTCGCCATTGGGCCGGACCAGATAGCGGGTTTTTGACACCGCCGATTGACGAACCCGCCATTGCCATACGCCTCGTCGAGCTTGAACGACGGCTGAGCGGACTGGCCGCGCTCGAACGTACCGAGGGCCACCCCGGCCGTGGCCCGGGATCGCTGAAGCTGCTGGGTTCGGAACTGGCGCAGGATATTGCCGAACTGGCAATCCGGATAGCGGGTCCCGAGGCGCTGCCGATGCCCGACGGGACCGGTACGCCAGTATCAAGCAACGGGCTTGCAGGCGAAGAGGCTGCTGCCAACTTTCTCTTTGCGCGCGCCCATAGCATTTATGGCGGAACTTCCGAGGTTCAGCGTACCCTGATCGCGAGGACGGTCCGTGGTTGAATTTCTAACACAGACCGACGAGCATCGGCTGCTCCACGAGACCGCCGCCCGGCTCTTCCGCGAACCCGATCACCTCCTGCGCACTCTCGCTGAGTCAGGCCTGCTCGCTTTGCCATTTGCCGAGGCAGACGGCGGATGGCGGGTGGACGGGAGCATCGATCGCACCGACCAGGCGATCGCGTTTTCGGCCAAAGGCCAGGCCTATTGTGCCGACAGCACCTTGTTGCAGGCCGTGCTGGGCGGTGATCTGATCGCGGCGGGTTCCACGGCGGACAAGGCAGACATCGTTCAAAGCATCATCGAAGGCCGCGAACGAATCGCGGTTGGCCTCCATGAGCCGCATGCCAGAACCGATCTTTACCATTGCGCGACGACAGCGACGAAGACCGCCCAAGGCTGGATATTGGATGGCGCAAAGACGCTTGTGCTGGGCGCAGAAGGTGCGTCGCGGCTCGTTATTCTTGCCCGCGTGGGCGAGCGCGGCGATGACGCACGCACAGGACTGGGCCTGTTCCTGCTCGATCCATCAATGGCGGGCGTGGCCTGTCGCCATTACCGCCTGCGCGATGGTTCACCGGCCTCGGACATCGCGCTGACGGGTGTCGTTGTGCCTGAGGGAGCGCTCCTTGCTGGCCCTGATGCTGCAGCCGACCTGCTCGATCACGCAGTCGCGATGGCCCGCCTCTGCCTGGCGGCTGAAGCAAGCGGCCTAATGAGCGCGATCCTCGCTGGCACCGCAACCTATGTCAACGAACGCAAACAGTTCGGGCAAGCGATAGGGTCGTTTCAGGTCATTCAGCATCGACTCGCCGACATGGCGACGCTGACCGACCAAGCTGCGGCCCTTGTTGCGGACATTGCCCGCAGATCGGACGACCTTGGCGCCATCGACTCCGCACACCGTGCCATTGCCGAAATGGGACTGACCGTCGCAAAGGCGGCGATCCAGTTACACGGCGGGAATGGGATGACCGAAGATTTGCCCTATGGCGCGGCCTTGCGCCGGATGATGACCATTGCTTTGCTGTTCTAGCGCTCAGGTGGGCCGCTAGATGAGCCGCGTTCTCGTCACCGGCGGCCCCGGCTTTATCGGACGGCGCGTCGTCCAGCGCTTCCTTGATGCTGACTGGGATGTGACGAGCTTTTCGCTCCCCGGCGAAGCGCCGATTGCCAGCTGGTCCGGCCCAGTGCGGATGGAGCATGGCGATCTGGGCGACCGGGTAGCGGTGGCGCGAGCGGCGCGCGATTGCGATCTGGCCATTCACCTTGCGGCCCCGGTCGGCGTCGCCGGACGCTACCAATGGCAATGGGATGTGATTGCCGAGGGCACGCGCAATGTCTTCGAACGGGTCGCGGCACAGGGCGGTCGCGCGGTCGTCGCCTCTTCGATCGCGGTCTATGGTACGCTGATCCAGACGCAAGTCTGCCGTGAAGACGACGGCCACGGCCCTTGGGCGGGCGCTTACGGTCGCGGCAAGCAGGGCCAGGAGCAAGTCGCTCTGGAGATCGCGGCCGCAACCGGAATGCCGTTGACGCTGATCCGTCCGGCTAATGTCTATGGGCTGGGCGGCGCAAGCGCCTGGGGCGATCGGTTGCTCGACGCGATTGCTGCCAGCGGCGGCGCGGTCTTTGGCGATGCCGAGCGGAACGACGCAGGTCTGGTCCATGTCGAGAATCTCGCCGACGCCCTGTTTCTGGCGGGTACGCGGAAAGAGGCGATTGGCCGGACCTATAATGTCTGCGACGAAAATGGCGTGTCGTGGCGGCGCTTCTTCGACGATATGGCAGCGGTCGCAGGCAAGCCGCCGCCACCCGTCATCCCGCTCGCTGACGCGCTGGCGATGGTCGCGGCCAACGAAGACCCGGCCAATCTGGTCGAACCCAAAGACCCGAACCTGCCGTCGATGGAGGGACTCAATCTGGTCGGCTTCGACAACCGGATCGATGCGTCGCGCATCCAGGCCGAGATCGGTTGGACACCGCGAATCGGATATGCGGACGCGATGGGAGAAATCGCCGGTTCGTGGCACACGACTCGCACGGGCTAGGTCACGAACTCATCAATTGCTGAGCTCGGCGCACTGGTCATAATGAAGCGATAGCTGAGATTGGGCTACGAGCGCAGTCAGTCGCAATCGATCCAAGCGCGCCTCAACTCGATTGCAGCAGCGCCGCAAGCTTGGCAGCGACACCGGTCATAATCGCGCGGCGCTCCGCGAGCGCGTCTGCGCGTGCATCCAGTTCGACAGGCAGCGGCGGCCCGAGGTCGCGAGGCCAGTTGAGACGCGAGGTCGATAGCCATGCCTGCAACGCCGGATTCTCGCTCCACACCTGCTCATTTTCCACATCGGCGATCGTTGTGTGCAGGAAGTCGATGTCGGTATCGGGGTGCGGTACCGGGCGACACAACCGGTTCTTTTCAGCTGTGTCGAGCGGCATCGACTCGACCCTGGCAATCATTGCAGCGCTGAACACCTGCTGGCAGGTACGGACCGATTGCAGCGTGATCGCGCGCTCAGCGAACACGGGCACGGCGGGGCGCTTTTCAAGGCCATCGGCCGAGCAATCGACGTACAGCGTCGGTGCGCTCACCGGGCGGTCGCCCTGTTCGAACATGATCCGGTTGGCATCGATGCGTATGACGCGGCCAAGCCGGACGACATCGCCAATGCGCCGCAACTGTTCGCGTTCGGCAATCGAGACGGTGGCACAGCGGTACATGGTCGGGCGCACGGCAGGATCGAGCCGGGTGAGCCGTCCGCAGGCTTCGAGACGATCGAAGAGATCGGCGATCGATGTGGCGTCGTAGGCCGCCTGCACCGTGCCGAGCAGCACAGTCCCGATCGCATCGGCAAAGCGCGGGCCGGGCTGGGCTAGCTGGCGATCGATCAGCCACGAATCGCGCGGCGCGATCCAGCTCAGCCTATCAGGCGCTATCCCCTGCCTGAGCAGCCACAAACAGGCGTCGATCCCGGTCTTGCCGGCACCGATGACTGTGATCCGCGCCGGGAAGTCGGTGATCCCGACCAGCGCATTGGGGGTGACGCAGCGCACGCCGTCACCGACATGATAGGGCGGCGGGCGCATCGCCGGAACGGTCACATTCTGATATGTCGCATCGATAATTCGGCATTTGGGACCGACCCGGAACCGTTCGCCGGTTGTCAGCGACCGGAAGCAGCCATCGCCTTGATACTGCGACATCGGCCGGTAATCGACACGCCCCGATGGCAGGAATATTCGCTGCATCACCTGATCGAAATAGGCGCACACTTCGCCAACGCTGGCGAGTTCGAGCAAACCCGCGTTCCAACCCGCCGCATCGATCGAATCATCGCCCAGACGGCGGGATTCAACGCCATAACCCGTCGAGGGCTGATGCAAGCGAACGAACGGATAGGCCAAAGTCCAATGACCCCCCGGCTGATGATAGCGGTCGACAATCACGACACGCGCGTCGGTTTCGGTGATCAGTGTATCGACAAACGCCATCCCCATCCCGCCAGCGCCAATAACGAGGTAGTCAGCCGCCACCATTACGGGAACGGCAGGATTGTCTATGGACATCGATTTCTCCCGGCAGGCGACCAACATCAGGCCATTCACTTCCATCTCTGCTCACTGAACAATTGATCAGTTTACGAGTCAAGGCGTCAGTATCGGTCAGTCAGTATCGCACAAACTACTGTCCCCGGTTCAGGAACACCCAGCCTAACCCGGCACCGCTTCAAACTTTCGTGCCGGCGGATGCGCGGCCATGTCGTGATCCCAGCCGGTGAGCGCGGTCACCAACGCGATCAACTCCTCGAAGTGATCTTGCAACAGCCCGCGCGGGTTTGTGTCGTGCTGGATGCACAGCGACGCCGTGCTGCGCGTCTTTGCCCATCAGCTTGGTGGCAGGCCCCGCGATATGCGTCACGCTGATATGCTTGCCCGCCATCAGCAGATTGTCGATGTTGACCGAGTAGAGGCAGCGGAAGGGAATCTCGGAGGACTGCTTGTCGCGCATGTCGAAAATCCAGTCCTTCAGGCGGAAATCATATTTGCCCTCGCCCGGCTCCCAGGCGCAGTGGATGCAGAAGGATCCGTCACTGGCGATCAACGTGTCGTTGAAGCGGACATGGTTCCTGATGTCCTGTTCGGTCAGCACATAGTCCCCGCGATAGCGCCGAAACTCGCCTTGCGCCGCGACATAAGCCATTCAGTCGAACGCCAGATTGGCATAGGCCACAGGCTCTATCCGCTTGACGTTCGAAAATGTGCCGTAGAGCGCGCGCATCAGATAATCGCGCACCAGCTCGCCCGATGTGTAAGGGTCGAGCACTGGCCATATTCCCAGAAATGCGTGGCGGGCACGATGTCGCCGCGCCGCCCGAAGCGGAAGGCTGGGGTGGCCGGGTTGTCGCCCGCGCTGGGTCCGGGGCCGTTTTCCTCGCCCGTTTTGATCAATTGACCACTCAGATTGGCATAGTCCTTGGAGACCTCGGTTGCCCAGGGCACATCGGGAAAGGGCTCGGGATGGTCCGCCATGCGGGTACGAAAGAACAGCGTGTTGCCGTGGTGCATGTCATCGGCCACTTCGGGTGCATAGGGCTCGTTATAGTTGGCGCGGGCTTCGCGTCCGAACATTGTGTCCGCACCCGAAAGGACGCCGAGCGCCGCGGTCCCGCTGGCATCGACGAACATGCGCGCACGGAACCGCCTTGCGTGGCCACCGCGCGCGGTGACGGTATCGATCGAAACGATGCTTGCGCCACCGCGTGCGGCGGCGACAATCCGGTGCTGCAGAAACACGGACGCTGAGCACGATCATGCTCTTCCCGGACTGACGCCCCATGATCGTCAACGGCCCCAGCGGGTGCCAAAACGTTGACACACATACATACTGAACATATGTTCAGTCGCAAATCAAACCGGAGGGGATCACGGAACCATGGCAACCTACAACCGGGAGACGATCAAGGCCGTGATCGGCACTGAAGTTGGCGTGTCCGACTGGTTGGCCATCACCCAGGACATGGTGAACCAGTTTGCGGCACTGACCCGCGATCCCGTGGAAATTCACACCAATGTCGAATTGGCGAAACGCACTCCATTTGGCGGCACCATCGCGCATGGGTTGCTGACGCTGTCGCTGATCGGCGGGTTCTGCACCTCGGCGGAGGTGCTGATGGAAGGTATTACCATGGGCCTCAACTACGGCTTTGACAAAGTGCGCTTCATTGCGCCGGTAAAGACCGGCTCGCGCCTGCGCGGGCGGTTTTTCCTGCGATCAATGGAGGAGAAAAAGCCCGGCCAATGGGTGTCGACCTTTGACGTGACGATCGAAATCGAAGGCGAGGACAAGCCCGCGCTCGTCGCCGAATGGCTGGGCATGCAATACGCCGCATAACATCGAACCGGCGATCATGCGGCAGCGCATATCGCCCCCGAACAGGCATCCCGAACAGGCATCAGGAGAGAATTGATGACAATTCGTTTTGACAATCGCGTGGCCATTATCACCGGCGCGGGTAATGGGCTTGGCCGGCAGCACGCGCTACAAATGGCGGCGCGCGGTGCCAAGGTGGTGGTCAACGACTATGGCGGCAGCGCCGACGGCACCGGCGGTTCGTCCGAACCGGCGGAACGGGTAGTCGCAGAGATCATCGCGGCGGGCGGTGAAGCGATGGCGCATGGGGCCAATGTCGCCAATGCCGAACAGGTCGCCGACATGGTCGACAAGACCATGGCCAAATGGGGCCGGATCGACATTCTGGTCAACAACGCCGGTATCCTGCGCGACCGCGCCTTTGGCAAGATGACGATGGAGGACTGGAACGCGGTGATGACCGTCCATGTCACCGGCTCGACGATCTGCACCATGGCGGTGTGGCCGCACATGAAGGCCGCCAATTATGGCCGCATCGTCATGACCAGCTCGTCATCGGGCATTTACGGCAATTTCGGCCAGTCAAACTATGGCGCGGCCAAGATGGCGGTGATCGGCCTGATGAACGTCCTGCATATTGAAGGCGCTAAGAACAACATCCGCATCAACACGCTTGCGCCTGGCGCCGCCACACGCATGACCGAAGAGCTGCTCCCCCCACCGGTCATCGCCCTGATGAAGCCCGAATTGGTGACGCCGGGCCTGCTCTATCTCGTCAGCGAGGACGGCCCGTCACGCGTCATTCTGGACGCCACGGCGGGCGGTTTTGCGCGAACCTATATCCATGAAACGGAAGGCGTCTGCTTTGCCCCGGGCGACTGCACGCCCGAAAATGTTGCCGCCCATTTCGCTGAAATCTCTGATCCGGCAGGCCAGCATCTGTATGAAGGCGGTGGCGAACAGGTCATGAAGTTCGTAACCAAAGCGGCCGCCGTGGCCGGAATGAAACTGGGCTGATCGACTGGCCAGGACGATGGTGTAGGTAGGGCGGGATGACCCGTAACCGCCTTCCCGTCGTCCTGGCGACTGCGCTCGCCTTGCTGGCGTTCGCGGGAAATTCGCTGCTGACCAGAGCGGCGCTCGCAGGGGGTGGGATCGCCCCGGACAGTTTCGCCGCGATTCGACTGGGCGCTGGTGCCGCCATGTTGCTGGCGATTGGGATCGGGCGGGGGCTGGCGGTCAGGCCGCGCGCCGCCGATCTGCCGGGCATTATCGCGCTGTTCGCCTACGCCGCTGCCTTTACCCGCGCCTATGTCAGCCTTGGGGCCGCGACGGGGGCGCTGATCCTGTTCACTTCGGTGCAAATGACCATCGTCGCGGGAGGCCTTGTGGGTGGCGCTTTCCTCAGCATGCGTCAGGGTGCAGGCATTTTGATCGCCTTGTCGGGCCTTGCCTGGCTACTCGCCCCCGGCGTTACTGCCACGCCGACGCTCGGCGCGGCTGCGCTGATGACGGCGGCGGGGGTCGCGTGGGGCGTCTATACCCTGATCGGGCGGGGCAGCGGCGCGGCGATTGCAAGGACCGCGCGCAATTTCATCGGCACCATCCCCCTCGCCCTTGTGTTGGTTGCCATGGCAGGGCTGGATGGCACGCCGACAGCGATCATGCTGGCGGTGGCATCAGGCGCGATCACATCGGCGCTGGGCTATGTCATCTGGTACAGCGTGTTGCCCAGCCTATCGGCGGTCACGGCGGCAAGCCTGCAATTGCTGGTGCCGGTCATCACGGCGCTGGGGAGCCTGATCTGGCTGCGCGAGCCGCTGACCATCACCTTGGCGGGAGCCAGCCTGCTGATCCTGGCCGGTGTCGCGATGACGCTCAGGCGATCATGACCCGGCCCGGAAACGGGTCGGCGACACGCCAATTTGCGCCGCGAACGAGCGCGAAAAGCTGCTGCTGCTGCTGCGAAAGCCGCACGCCAGCGCGATGGCAGTAACGGGTATGCCCGTCCGGGTCAGCAGCACCCATATGATCCGCGTGCCGGAGGGCAACCGGTTCGAGCTTCGCCTCGCGGACGGCGCGGTGAACCCTTATCTGAAGCCCCCTGGCGTGCTCGCGGCCGGGCAGGACGGGATGGCGCAGGCGCGCGATCCGGGGCCCCGGCTGGACATCAACATGTACACCGACGGCCACACCATGCCCAACGCCAAGAAGCTACCGCTCAACCTGTTAGACGCGCTCCGCGCCCTGGAGGGGTCGAGTGTGCTGCGCGAGGCGCTGGGGTCGCTGGTCCCTGCCTATCTGAAGCTGAAATATGTCGAATGGAACGATTATGCCTGCCATCTGACCCAGTGGGAGCGCGACACGACGCTCGATTGCTGACATGCTGACCAAATAACAAGAAACGCGGGGGAGAGGACGGAATATGGCAATGCTTCAGGGCAAGGTGGTCGCCGTGACTGGCGCCGGGCGCGGCATCGGGCGCGAGATCGCGCTGCTTTGCGCGCGTGAAGGAGCCGCCGTCGTCATCAATGATTTCGGCGGATCGGCGGACGGTGAAGGGTTGGATGCGGGCCCGGCACAGGAAACCGCCAACGATATCAAGGCGGCGGGCGGGCGGGCGATTGCCAACACCGCCAGTGTCGCCGACCCCGCCGGAGCGGCCTCGATCATCGAGGATGCGGTAAAAGCTTTCGGGCGGATCGACGCGGTGGTGAACAATGCCGGCATCCTGCGCGACCGCATCTGGCACAAGATGAGCCATGAGGATTGGAGCGCGGTCATCGACGTCCATCTCAATGGCGCGTTCAACGTATCAAAGGCAGCCACCCCCTATTTCCGCGATCAGCAATCGGGCAGCTTCATCCACTTCACCTCGACCAGTGGGCTGATCGGCAATTTCGGCCAAGCGAACTACTCCGCCGCCAAGCTCGGCATTGTCGGCCTGTCGCAGTCGATCGCGCTCGACATGGCGCGCGCGGGGGTGCGCTCCAACTGCATCGCGCCCTTCGCCTGGAGCCGCCTCGTCGCGACCATCCCAGCGACCACGCCCGAGGAGGAAG
>FSSH01000235.1_pt5 | contig 169564 bp, 162 predicted proteins | sample 1166101 | NCBI WGS metagenome assembly FSSH01 (sample SAMEA32972668, study PRJEB13176) | freshwater metagenome | biome: Drinking water system; feature: Biomass in drinking water that filtered by 0.45 um membrane; material: drinking water | place: USA | collected 2012-12-20 | depth 0 m
TTGACGTATCCCTTCCTCGCAAGCCGCTTCACGTACAAATTCGTGAGACCCAACGCCACACCTAACTTAATGGCGAGGGAGCGTTGCGTGACCGCACCGTCTCGCTCTAACTCCGTGAGCAGAATAAGGTCTCGTTGTCCCTGAAGATTCATCTCATTTAGAGGCTCCACGGAAAAACGTTCAGGATATGAACACAATTAGGAGAGGGAGTCAAGAAAGAATTCCACAATAGGTAGGGATATCAACGAGCTAGGGAAAGATTGGCCAAGTCGGGGGCGACTAGATATGGTGAATCGTTAACGGCTGGGCGGATCGAACCACGGCACCGAGTCGAGCGGCGATATCCTCAACGGAAAATCGATCGAGACAATCCCAATACGCGCAGGCCTCGCCGATACATTTATCACAGGTCGGGACGTCCGGGAGAAGCAGCACGCCCCGGCCCAAAGGCTTCCAACGCGTCGGTGAATTGTTTTGCCGCGGATCAAACAGACTAACCGTAGGCACATGCAACGCAGCAGCGAGATGGGCTGGGCCAGTTGCGCCAGATACCACGACATGAGCAGCCCCGATCACCGCCATTAACTCCCGAATGGCAAGTTGCCCCATGAGATTGTTGATCTCGGGGTGGAGGACGATACCGTCCAACGCCTCGCTCTGGAATTGATCGCGTTCGACCTGGCTGCCGGTCAACGCCACCGCGTACCCTTGTTGCGCCAACGTCTGGGCAAGATCTCGATACTGTGCTGGTCGCCAATGCCTGGCCGACACACCACCGGGATGGATGACGACTCGCGGCAATGCAACGCCGCCCCATCGTCGCCCCCCATTGGCTCGCTCCACCTCGGTGAGTTGAAGCGTAGGCGCCGCCACAGGTAACGGCGTCAGCCGCAGCCCCTTGAGCATCTCCACATTGCAGTCAGATTCATGCTTCTGAAAACTGCTTCGGTGTTCATGAATCCAGCGATTCGCCAACACGCTCTGCCATCGAAAGCCTGTGGCCACGCGAAGCGGAATGCCGGCCCGCCACGCCGCCCACATCAAGCGCCGAAACGGCTTGAGAAAAATGACCGCATCGATCCCGCCTGAAAAAGCTTGCATCATGTCGGGTATTGACGCCTGCAAGGACACCGTTCGCACATAATCGATATCGGAATGGTGCTCCAAGATCGGCGCCGCCACGGGATTCGCCAGCACCCCGATGCGAACTCCGGGCATCAATTGTCGCAATTGCGTCGCAACAGGAAGCGAGAGCACCAAATCGCCGATCCCGTCGGGACGCACAATGAGCACATTCATCGTGACACCGCACGGCAGGACTGTTGAGACACAACGGCCGCCACCACCTGCTCAGGAGTAATCGATTCAAGACATTCCATCGGCACCGCATTGCGGCAGACGCGACTGAAGCAGGGACGACAAGGCAGATCATGAGTCAACACAGTATGCCCTGCTCCGTAAGGTCCGGTCCGCACCGCGCTGGTCGGCCCGAAGATCGACACCACCGGCCGTCCCACCGCCGCGGCCACATGCATCGGCCCGGAATCGTTGGTGATCAGCACACAGGCTTTCGACAACAGAGCCGGCAGCAATCCAATCGAGGTCTCGCCGGTCAGATCGACCACCGGACAAGCCGTTAGACTCCGCATCTGCGCGCCGGCCTCCCGTTCATCCGGCCCGCCGATCACCACCAGCGGTCCGATGCCGCGCGCCGCCAATTGCGTCGCCACCGCGGCAAACGATGCAGCCGGCCAGCGCTTTGTCTGCCAACGCGCAGAGACATTCATGGCCACCCACGGTGCATCCAGATCAATCCCTTTACGCCGAAACAACTCCCGCAACGTCGTCACATCCTGAGACAGCAATCTGAATCGGAATTGCGGCACGTCCTTGACGGGCACACCCAGCTCCGCCGCAACCAGCAGATACCGATCCACCGCGTGCATCTCAGACGTCGGCACAGCCACCCGGTGCGAATACAGCCACGGACTGCCTTCACGCCCGTTGGCAAACCCCACCCGCTGAGTGCATCCGGTCATCCGGGCCACGAGCGCACTGCGCAAGAGCCCTTGCAGATCGACGACCAGATCAAACCGCTGCGCCCTCAGTGCCAGGGCTTGTCCGACCCACGAGGCCAGGGTGGGATCCACCGGCCATACGACATCGACGCCTTCGATTCTCCGCACAATCTCAGCCCATTGACGCTTGACCAGCCAGGTCAGATGCGCTGACGGCCAGCGTTGCTTGAACGCGGCGACCACCGGCATGGCATGCACAATGTCGCCGAGCGAACTCGGCTTGATCAGTAGAATCCGTCTTGGCTCAACCGCCGCCGTCATTGATGCGTTTCCTCGCCGACTGGTATTCCCTGCTCGTTCGCCCCGGCATCGGCCAGGATCCACGTCACCGCTTTTTCAAGCGACGGCACAACCACTGCGGCATCCTCGCCGGACTCGGACAGGGCTCCTGCCCCATGCTCGCTGGTCGTGACCCATACGCGCTTCGCCCCTACCCGTTTGGCCAACTCCATATCTTTCGCATGGTCCCCGATGAGATAGGATCGGGACAGGTCGATCTCCAATTCGCGCACAGCCTGGTCAATCATCCCTGCCTCAGGTTTCCGACAAGCACAACGCGCATCCGGATGATGCGGGCAGACGTAAATGGCATCCAGCGTTACCCCTGCGTCCAACAGCAATCGACGAAGCTTTGCATGGATCGCATCAAGGTCAGCAGAAGAAAACAATCCTCGCCCAACTCCAGACTGATTCGTCACCACCACCAGTCGAGCGCCCGCGCGCGTCAGCCTTGCGAGCGCGGCTGCGACACCGGGAAACAATTCGAACCGGTCGGGAGAACCGATGTACCCGGGGTCCGGATTCAGCGTCCCGTCACGATCCAAAAAGACGGTGTAGCCGGAAAGAAGAGTCGTCCGGTCCTTCTTGTCTGTCTGGTCTGTTCGGTCTGTCTGGTGCGCAATGCCATCGCGACCAGATAGACAGGATGGACGAGAAAGACCACGCAGCTGTTCCACAGCTGCGTGATACACCATATCCACCGTGACGCCGGTCATACAGCGATGATCGATGGGGCACTCCCGCAACAGACAGGGCGCGCAATCGACCGGCTGCCGGACAATCGACGACTCCTGTCCATAGGGTGAGGTCGTCTTCCAATCGGTGGGACCGAACACGGCCACCACCGGCACCGCAAACGCCGCCGCCAGGTGCATCGGCCCGGTATCGTTGGTCAGTAAGATGCTGCAGCGTTTGGTCGCCGCCATCAGCTCCCGAATATTCGTCCGCCCTGACAAGACCGCTGACCGTACCGTGAGACGATCCGCCACCGAATGACCCAACTTCTCTTCGCCCTTGGCTCCGAGAATCACCACGGAGACCGGCCGCCCCTGTTGCTGTCCGATCTGGCGACAGACTCGCAGCGCGGCCTCCGCATATCGCTCCGGCAACCAACGCTTGGCGCCTCCATAGGTCGAACCGGGATTCACACCGACAATCAGCTCGTCCCGCCCTATGCCAAGATCTCCCAATCGTTCATCCATCGCATGCGTTTCGTTCTCCGAGACAGCCAACGCCGGGACCGATGGCGGACCGGTCACGCCGAGCGGCTTCAACAAATCCCAATAGTAGTGTACTTGATGCACGAGCGTGGCGCGGTCTGGCCGCGCGACGGGATCGGTCAGCAAAAACGCGCGGCCGTCGGTGACATACCCGTAACGGCGGCGGATACCGGCAAGCCACGTGATCAGCGCCGCCTCAAAGGCATTCTGGAACAACACCGCCAGATCGAACCGATGCCGGCGGAGCAGGCCTGCCAGCACCCATTTCCCGGACAACCCCGCATGAATTCCGCGATCATCGTAAACCAACCGGCGATCGATGCCCGGATACGCAATAAATAGCTCGGCAATGGCCGGCTTCGCGAGCACGGTTATCTCGGCATTGGGGAAGCGCGCGCGCAGCCCGCGCAAAGCCGGCTCGCACATCACGGCATCGCCGATCCAATTCGGCGCCCGGACTAGAATTCGCGAAGGCGATTCGTTATGCACGCACCTCTCCCTGGGACTTAGACGCATCGGAGATATCGCACAACAAGCGATGGAGCGCATCCTGGCCGCGCCTGACATCGGCCCGCAGCCGCAAACCCCACCAGGAATCGTCAGGCATCAACAAGGGAGCAAGTTTCCCGGCATCTTTTTCGGTCGTGAGCACAATCTCGACATTCGATCGTGTTGCCTGAGCGCGTATACGATCAACATCCTCGCTCCGGTAGATGTAATGATCTGCGAACGCCGTTTCCCCAAGTACCTGCACACCATTCTCCATGGCCAACCGGCGGAAGGACTCGCTGTTGCCGATCCCGCTGACCAGCCAGGCCTTCTTTCCCACGCACCAGTCCGCAGCATGCCGCACGCCGGTCGTGACCGATACCACTTCGTCCGGTCTGAAGATCACTTCAGCCTGAACCGGATTTCCCGTCAACACCGCCTGCAATCGGGCACGCACTGCTGCGACATCCCGCTCGGAGTCCGCACGGGTGATAACAACCGCATCCGCACGTCCGAGCCCGGCCAATGGCTCACGGAGACGCCCGGCCGGCAACAGACCATCCAACCCCGTCGCATCCATCGCATCAATCAATACCACATCAAGGTCACGGTACAGCGCGCGATGCTGGAATGCATCGTCGAGCACGATCCAGTCCACCGGCCATTGATCGAGCAGCCATCGTCCGACCGCTGCACGATCCGCCCCGACTGCGACAATGGCCTTGGGACAGCGGTTCGCAATGAGATAGGGCTCATCGCCGGCCTCTGCCGGACCGACCAGGACCCGCTCCCCGTCCGAGACCAGCACCTGCGCCGCCGTCGACGTCCGCTTATAGCCACGACTGAGAACCGCGACCCGGTGCCCCTGCGCCTGCAACCACTCCGTCAACAGAATCACCATCGGGGTTTTCCCCGTTCCGCCGACGGTCAGATTCCCGACGCTCACCACTCGACAGGGCAATCGTGCTTGCTGCTTCCACCCGCGGTCATAGGCCCACATGCTCGATCGAGCCACCAACCCGTAGAGAAAAGCGACTCCGCTTAACCAGGAACGAACCGGATCGCCGGGACGCAACAGTGCCACGCTCACGGCCTCGCAATCACCGGCTGCGGCGCAGATCCGACAGACCGGGAAGAAGGAGACTGGGAGGCCGATAGACACGCTTCGATGAAATCCACACTCCGCCGCAACGCCCCCTGATTCTCCGACACGGTCTGGCGAGCGGCCTCCCCGACCCGGCGACATGCCGCTGAATCGTCCAGCCATGCGCAGACCCTGCCCGCAAGATCCTCCGCACCGGACACTCGAACGGCACCGCCGGATTCTAAAAGGAGTGCCGCGATTTCCGCGCAATGGTCCGTATAGGGACCAAAGAGAACCGGCTTTCCCCAGACGGCTGGCTCCAGCAGATTGTGTCCGCCCACAGGAATCAGGGTGCCCCCGACAAACGCCACCGTCGCGTCATGATAGGCCCGGGCCAACTCCCCTCGTGTATCGAGAATGATAACTCGCGCCCCGGATCCAACTGAGTTCAGCCCGCTCTTGCGCTGCACCGGCAATCCCGCCGCCTGAACCATCGTCACGACATCGGCCGCTCGCTCGATATGGCGCGGGGCCAGCATGAGAACGGTGTTGGGATGAGTGACGACGATCTGCCGATAGGCCGCAACCAGCGCCTCCTCCTCGCCCGCGTGCGTGCTCCCTGCGAGAAGGAGCTGTTCACCTTCTTGCAGCCCCAACTCGGCACGCAACGACGCATCAGCCGCCAGTGTCGGCATAGGCTGATCGAACTTGATATTGCCCGTCCGCTTCACCCTGGAAGGATCCGCCCCCAGCGCCACGATGCGTTGCACATCACGCTCCGACTGCATAAGACACAGCGTGAGCGACCGCAGCACTGAACGATAAAACGAGATGAGGCCGGCGATATGCTGCCGGGCAAACGACCGCGACGACAACCGGCCATTCACCATGACGGCCGGCACCTGCCGGTCCCGCAAGGTCCATAAGAGATTCGGCCAGAGTTCGGTCTCGACAAACGCATACAGGACCGGTTGCCACTGCGCGATCGCGCGGGACACGGCCCAGGGAACGTCGAGCGGGGCGTAGCGATGCTCGGCAATCCCGACCAGTCGTTGTTCAACCGCCTCGCGCCCCGTTTCCGTCACCGTCGAGACAATAAGCCGGTGATCGGGATGGTTGCGATGCAGTTCTTTCACCAACGGCGTGACCGCGACCACTTCACCGAGCGAGACCGCATGAATCCAGATCAGGGGGCGCCGCTCACCGGATGGCTCCAGAACCGGACTGATGCGCAACCCGAACCGGTCAAGCAAGCCCCTCCGGCACCGTTTCTTGGCGAGCAGGATGCAGAGGATGATCGGCGTGGCCAGAATGAGAAGAATATTGTAGAGCAGTCGCCACATGGGTTGGCTAGGATGCGACCTCCGCTTCAGCTTGAGCCGTCAGCCGGTTTAAGGTCGATTCCAATTCGACACGAGCGGCTTCAAGCGCGGCGTCATCCGCCTCGCGCGAAACCCTGATCGGGGCGCCCCAGATGAAGACCCCGCGGGAAAACGGGTATGGCACCATGAAGCGGTCCCAGCTCGAGAAGAGTTTTTTTTTGAGCAGGCAAAGCCGAGCGGCACAATGGGCAGGCCTGTCGCCTTCGCCAATTGAATGACGCCTAACTTGGCCACCTGCCGCGGGCCTTTGGGGCCATCCGGCGTCACAACGACATCTTTCCCGGACCGACCCAGCTTAATCAGTGAGCGGAGCGCGCCGGCACCGCCCCTCGTACTCGACCCGCGGACTGCCTCATGACCGAACCGGGCGATGATGCGGGCGATAATTTCTCCGTCGCCATGCTGACTGATCAGCACATGCGACCCGGGTCCACGGTACCCGAACGGAATCATCAACTGCTGGGCATGCCAAAAGGCCAGAATGATGGACCGTTTCTCACGATATAATGCATCCACCGACTCATAGCCGCGCTGCTCCAGCCGCATACTCCCCTTTATGCCACGGATGACCAACGCGCCCAGCGGCGGCAACACTGTAAACTTGATCCACTGCTCCAATCGTTTCTTCAGAGTGGCTTTCTTCTGGCTCTCATTACCTGTCACATATCACCTGTCACGCGGCGTTCATACATTGGTTACGTCTTGAAACTGCATCGCGTGCAACTTCTGATAGAGCCCGTTGTGCCGCAAGAGCTCTTCGTGCGTGCCGATCTCGGCAACCCGGCCACGGTCCAGCACCACAATCCTGGTGGCATTCTGCACGGTCGAGAGCCGATGAGCAATCACCACCGTCGTGCGGTTCTTCATCAAATTCGCCAGCGCCAGCTGCACGATCCGCTCAGACTCCGTGTCGAGCGCGGACGTCGCCTCATCCAGAATCAGCAGCGGAGGATCGCGCAAAATCGCCCGGGCGATGGCCACGCGCTGGCGTTCGCCGCCCGACAACTTCACCCCCCGCTCGCCAATCGTCGTCTGATACCCTTCAGGCAGCCGGGAGATAAAGTCATGCGCGTAGGCCTGTTTGGCAGCCTGTTCGATGTCGATCGCGGTCGCACCCGGGCGTCCGAACGCGATGTTGCTGGCCACCGTGTCATCGAACAACACCACATCCTGCGACACAATGCCGATCTGCGTGCGTAACGATGCGAGGGTATAGGATTCTAACGGCGCGCCATCGAGAAGAATCTGCCCGCTCGTCGGCTGGTAAAATCTCGGCAACAAACTCACCAGTGTGGACTTTCCGCTGCCGCTGCTCCCGACCAGCGCCACCATTTCGCCGGCCCGAATAGCCAGATCGACTCCCGTCAAAGCCGGCGTCGTCTGACCGCTATAGCTGAGCGACACCCCGCGCAATTCGATCCGGTCGGAGATCCCCTGGCAGACAAGCGTACCCCGGTCCTGCGCCTGCTCCGTCGGAAGGTCCAGCACTTCAAATACCCGCTCCGAGGCGGACAAGGCTTGTTGAATCAGATTATTGACCCCCGCCAATTTTCGAATCGGCGTATAGGCCATGAACATCGCCGTCAGAAACGAAAAGAAGGCGCCCGGCGTCATGCTGCCATGGAGAACCAGATAGCCGCCGTACCAGATGATCACGGCCACGCCGACCACGCCGATCACTTCCATATGCGACGACCCGATCGACCACACTTGATTGGCCTTCAGCGTCGTACTCAAAAAAGCCCGGTTGCTCATCTCGAATCGAGCGGCCTCCGCCTCTTCGCGACGGAACGCCTTGACCATCCGAATTCCTGACAGGGTCTCCTGCACCGTCGAGGACATGTCCCCCATCCGCTCCTGCCCGCTGGTCGCCAATGCGCGCAGGCGCCGACCCATCCGGGACATCGTCAGGACGGCGAGCGGAATAACGATGATCGACAATCCCGCCAGCTGCCAATTTTGATAGACGATGACACCGAGCATCACGATAAACGTCAGCGCGTGCTGAAAAATATCTTTCAAGACATTGGAGACGGCATTCGCCATCAGTCCCACATCGTTGACGACGCGAGAGACCAACCGGCCTGACGTATTGGCGTCATGGTAGCCGACCGGCAACCGCATCAGGTGGAGAAACAGCGCCTGTCGAATATCGGCGATCACCCGATTGCCGACATAGTTCATGAGATAGGTTTGTCCGTAGCTGAAGAAGGCTTTGACGATCGATACGGCAAGAAGCGCGAGCGGGAGCACCACTAAAAGGGATTCATTCTTCTCGATGAAAATACCGTCCAGGACCGGCTTGACCAGCCAGGCATAGACGCCGGACAACGCCGCCACCATGCCGGAGCAGACAATGGCGGCGAGAAACCGGCCCCGATAGGGTCGGACATATTGTAGCAATCGAAAAAATCGTTCTACGCTCGACATGCGTCCAATACCACCTGGGCCGCTCTGCGGGAAGCGCCGGGCTCTCCGAGGCTGGCTTTCACCGCATGCAGACTCTCTTTCATTTCATCATAGGCGGCACGATCATCTAACAACCGCCGGGCTTCATGATACACCCTCGCGCCCGTCGCTTCATGCTGAATCAATTCCGTGACCACCGTTCGCCCGGCCACCAGATTGACCAGCCCGATCCACTTGACCCGGATCAGCAACCGGGCCAACCGATAGGTCAACCAGGAATGCGCCTGATAGAGCAACACCATCGGCGTTCCGACGACCGCCGCCTGCAGCGTCGCAGTCCCCGATGCCACGAAGAGGAGATCGGCGGCCGCCATCACCTCGCTCGCCTGTTCCGCCACCACCGTCACCGGCGCCGAGCTTTTCTGCAGCAGCGGCTGAATGAGATCATCGGCAATCGTCGAGGCCTGCGCCATGAGAAATTGCGTCTTCGGGTCGTCACGCATCAATCGCTCTGCCGCTTCCAGGAGGATCGGGAGATGCAGCCGCACTTCAGCCGACCGGCTTCCCGGCAGCAGGGCGATGACCCGGCCTGTCGGCTGTAAACCGAATTGCCCGCGCAGCTTCGCCTGATCATAGTGCGGGGCGACGGCATCGAGCAGCGGATGGCCGACAAACGTACAGGGCATGCCGACCTTGCGATACAGCTCCGGTTCGAACGGAAGAATCACCATCACCTGATCGACACGCTGTTGAATATATTTCATGCGGCCCGGACGCCAGGCCCAGATCTGCGGCGCAATATAATAGATCACCCGCAACCCGGCCGATTTGGCAAACCAGGCGTAGCGCAGATTGAGTCCGGGGTTGTCGATGAAGACGACGGCGTCCCACCGCTCAGAGCGGAGCAGCCGGCGCATGGCGGCAAATCGGCGAATGATGGCGCGCAGGGCCGAGAACCCGACGATCCCCATGACATCGAGATGCCCGAACCCTTCCACGAGCTGGACACCCGCGGCCTTCATCGCCGCCCCGCCGACGCCGACTACCCGGACGGCGGGATCGAGCTCACGAAACGCCCGGACCAGATTGGCGCCATGCAGATCGCCGGACGCCTCTCCGGCTACGATGAGAATATTCGTCATGCGCCGCCCATCCCGTTCGTCGCGCTCATCTCACCCGCGCGGCATGCGCGGCGATGGCGGCGAGAACCAGATGCGCCACATCCAACGCCGCGGCGCCCTCCTCACCGGAGACCTCAGGCCGCGTGCCGGCTTGGATGGCCTGGATAAAGGATTCCAGCTGAAGCTTGAGCGGCTCATCCGTGTTCCCCTGAAATGTTTCTGCGTCGAGGTCAGGCAATGCACCGGGCACGATGCGGCGCCGCGAGATTATGGCTTGACGAGCCTGAAAATCGATCGAGAGATAGTTGTCCCGCTGAAACAGACGCAAGCGGCGCATCTTATGGGTCGATACCCGACTCGCGGTGAGATTCGCCACACAACCGCTGCGGAACTGAATGCGGGCCTGGGCGATGTCGATCGTCGGGGAGAGCACGGCGACGCCGGAAGCACGCACCTCTTCGACCGGACCGGGATTGAACGACAGCACGAGATCGAGGTCATGAATCATCAGATCCAACACCACATCCACGTCCGTCCCGCGCGGGCTATACCCGCTTTGTCGATGCGCCTCGATAAACACCGGACGCTGAATGTGCGGCCGCATGGTCCGCATGATCGGATTGAAGCGCTCGCTATGACCGACTTGCAACCGGCACCCCTTCGCCTTGGCCAGCGCCACCAGCTCATGCGCCTCAGCCGGCTGCACAGCGATCGGCTTCTCGACCAACACGTGTTTACCGGATTCGAGGCACCGCTTGGCCACGGCATAGTGAGAGGAGGTGGGGACGGCCACACTCACGAGATCAATATCGCTCAGGAGATCTTCCGGGTTACGATAGAATTGCGCCGAGTGACGTCCGGCGATTTCTTGCGCGCGTTCAGCACTCTGATCGGTGACTCCGACCAGCCTCACACCGGGAATGGACGCATAAAGCCGCGCATGATGCTGCCCCAAATGTCCGACACCGATGACGCCTGCACGCAAATCCCTCACTGAATTCTCTTCCTCTAGCTCACTTACGTTTTGATCGGTTCGAGATGCCTGATCCCGATCACGGCAACACCGGCTTGACGCGCCTTCTCCAAGAGTAGGTCCCGATCGAGCATCACGGTTCGCCCGGCTTCCACGGCTAAGACCGTGGCATTCACCGAGGCCATCACCTCGATCGTTCGCGGCCCGATGGCCGGTAAATCGAATCGGAGGTCCTGTTGCGGCTTACACCGTTTCACAACAACCGCGCCCTCTTTCGCCAATTCCCCGCCCCGTTTGATCGCGCCGTCCGTCCCTTCGACCGCTTCGACTGCCACCACAACTTTGTCTTTGATGACGACACACTGGCCGATATCGAGACGCCCGATCGCCTCGGCCACCTGCCATCCGTAGCGGATGTCGTCCCACTCCTTCTTCGTCGGCACGCGAGACGTCAGGGTGTCTTCTTCAACCAGAATCCCTTCAAGTCCGAATGTCGACTCGCAGATGACAATCCCTTCCCGCTCCAGCTCGGCCGCAAACTCGCGCAGGATGTCATCATCTTTCCATAGCGCCACCCTGGCGGCCAGCGCCAGCGTGCGGAAATCAGGACGAACCGTTGTGAATACATGCGTTTTCTTAATGCCGCCCAACATCACCGCCTGCTGAATCCTGTCCTCTTTGAACGCCTGAATCAACTTGTTGAGCTGGCCGATTTTAATCCATTCGATGTGATCGACGTGGCGCTCCAGTTCGGGATCCGTTTCCCCTTCATGAGCAACGGCCGAAACGTGATAGCCTAGCTTACGGGCGTTATCCGCGAAAATAATGGGGAACCGGCCATTGCCGGCAATCAAACCGATACGGCCGCCGGAGGTAGTAGATGAGTTGGTCACGCCGGTTAGTCCTCGCCCTCCTGATCCTTGGCCACGGAACGGGACACGCCGCGCTTGGTCCCTTCGATAAATGCCAGCATCTGGGCCACGTCGGCCTGATCCGTGAACTCGTCCTTGACCAGTTTGACCGCCTCGGAAATTTTGTGCCCTGACCGAAACAGCACATCGTACGCTTTCTTGATGGCCCTGATCCGGTCTGAGGAAAATCCATGGCGACGGAGACCGACGGAATTCAACCCATAGAGATGGGCGCGGTACCCCCCGGCCGCGCGTGTAAAGGGCGGCACATCCTGCCCGATCGCACAACACCCGCCCACCATCGCATACGCGCCGACCCGAACAAACTGGTGAATTCCCGTCAGCCCACCGATGATCGCGTGATCACCAAGCGTAATATGTCCGGCCAAGCTGGCCGCATTTGCCAAAATCAGGTGACTGCCCAACCGGCAATCGTGGGCAACATGCACATAGGCCATCAAAAAACTCTTATTGCCGACGGAGGTGACGCCACCGCCTTGCAGCGTCGCGCGATTGATCGTGACATATTCACGAAAAATATTGTCGTCTCCGATCACGACTCTAGTCGACTCCCCTTTGTAACCCAGGTGTTGAGGCGGGCCACCAATGGAGCAAAATGGATGCAGCTCGTTCCGCTCGCCGATCTCGGTCCATCCATCGACCGTCACATGGGAAAGCAACTTGGTTCCCTTCCCGATCGAGACATGTTCGCCGACCAGACAAAACGGTCCGACAACCACATCGTCTGCCAATTTCGCACCCGGATGAACTATTGCTGTCGCATGAATCTGCACACCAGACCTCCGCAAATGACCCCGTTATGGTCGCGACTCCGTCTTCTCTTCCGTCACCATGGCCGTCACTTCCGCTTCACACACCACATCATCTTCGACATAGGCCTTGGCCTGCATCTTCCAGAAGGGCGCCCGCTTCTTGACGACATCGACCTCAAACCGCAGGCGATCGCCCGGGACTACCGGCTTCCGGAACTTTGCGCTATCGATCCCGGTCAGATACACAACCGGTCGGCCGGTAACCTGCACGGACTTAAAAGCCAACACGCCGCCGACCTGCGCCATCGCTTCCAGGATGAGCACACCCGGCATCACCGGCCGTCCAGGGAAATGTCCCTGAAAAAACGGCTCGTTGATCGTCACATTCTTAATCGCCACGATTCGACGGTCGGGATCCAACTCCAGCACCCGATCAACCAACAGGAACGGATACCGGTGCGGGAGTAACGATTGAATCTCTGCCTGTTCCATCACTGCCATGCCGTTGCCTCCTCTGTTCCCCGCCACGTCACCCTACCGCCGCTATTTATTCTGACTATCGAACTCCTTCACGACACGATCCGTCACGTCCAGCGCGGGCTGATGGTACAACACGATACGGATCATCGCATCGCTACCCTTGTCAAGGATGGCTTGAAAACCGTCCTTCTGAGCCACCGCTTGTGCGGCCGCCGCAATCTTCCTGGCATACTCTGTCACCATCTCGCGCTGTTTTTGCTGCACTTCCCGATTAAAGTCAGCCAGGCGACGCTGATAGGCCTCCAGCTTCGTCCGAAATTGTTCCTGTTTTTCCTGTTTTGCCTGCTCGCTCAACTTGCTGTTAGGGTCCTGGAGGGTCTGCTCCAAATCCTTCAATTCCTGATCATCGGCATTCACGATTTTCTGCCGGGTCATCGAGTAGCTCTTCATTTCTTCTAGCGCCCGCTTGCCGGCTTTGGATTGTTCCATCACCGCCTGCTGATCCATCACCCCGACCTTAAACGTCTCCGCCGCGATGGCGGCATCGACGAGCCACAGACTCGCCACCAGCACTCCGAACATCCCGACCACGCACTGTCGTGTCATAGAATCTCTCTCCTCCTGCTAGGGATAGTCCCGATTGAACTCTTCAATTACCTGATTCGAAATATCGAGCGTGTCCTCGCGATAGAGCGTCACTCCGCCCTTGCTGCTGTCTACAACGATCTGCAAGCCCAGCCGCTTCGCGATCTTGCCGACCACCGTCTCGATCTTGTCGCGAAACCCATCCATGACATCCTTTTGCTTCTCCTGCACTTCCCGGTTCAGCTCCGCCACTTTCTGCTGGTACTCCTGCATTCGCCGGCGGAACATCTCTTCCCGTTCCCGCTTGGCCGCGGGACTCAGGACGCTGGCCTGTTTCACGAAATCCTCTTCCAGCCGACGCAATTCTTTTTCATCGAGCTCGATCAGGGTCTGTCGATTCTTGGAAAACGCCGTGAGATTGTCCTTGGCTTTTTTCCCCGCATTGGTATCGGACAGGATTCTGGCAGGATCTAACACGCCAATCTTCCCCTCGACTTTAGCTCCGGCACCCGCTCCAGCACATCCACTCGCGACAAGGAATACGACGGCGAGAAGCGCTGCACTGGGATTCCTGAACTGACTCGTCATTGCGGCCATCCTTGTCACACCGCCCCTTCCATCACTCACTAGAACAGTGATCCGATTGTGAATTCGAACACGCCCTGCCGCTCCCCCTGCCTTGGCGCAAGATTGAGCCCATAGGCGACACGCAACGGTCCGAACGGAGATATCCAGCGGCCTTCAATACCGGCAGCCTTTCTCAGGTTCAGAGAGAGCTTCTCATTGTCGTCGAAACCTTTCCCGTAATCGAAGAAGATCACGCCATTGAGCTTGGCATCGGCTGAAATCGTAAAGATATAGTCGAAGTTGAATATCAACTCCTTCGACGCTCCGATGATCGAATAGATATTGGGGACCACGGGACCGGCCTGGCCGAAGACAAACCCGCGCATGGTATTGATACCGCCGACGAAAAACCGCTCGGTCAGCGGAATCGGCTTCCCGCCGATACCTTCAATCGCTCCGAAACGCGCCCGCACCGCGAATCGTGTATCAAACGGCAACGGGGTGTACTTACTCATATCGAGATAGTACTTCACAAAGTTATTGGACCCCCCGAGCATCGGGGTGCCGTAATCGAGGCCGCCGCCGATTCGCCAGCCGGTCCGAGGATCGAGATAGTAGTCCCGGGTATCCCGAAACATCGTCGTCCGAAATCCCGTCGTCGTCTGGTTGCCGAGCTGCCGGCAAATCAGCGGCAACAAGTCCGGACAGAGTCCTTCTTGAGGATCCTTGAAGTTTAACTGCTCAGCCACCAGGCTGATGCTTCCGGTCACATACTCGGACAGCCAACGCCCGAATGTCACGCTCGCACCGGACTTTTCTTCGAAGTAAGAAATGTAGTTCGTCATGCTGCGATACACATCGAGCTGAAGCGACGTCAGACCGTCATTCAAGTAGGGATTGCGGAAAGTAATCAAGCCAAGGGACCGTTGCTGACCGAGCTGGCCACGGATACGGCCCATGTAGCCGTTACCGCCGAGATTGCCTTCCGTGATATCCGCAATGGCGACCAGCTTATCCAGCGTACTGAATCCACCGCCAATGCTGAACTGGCCGGTGGGCTTTTCTTTGACGCGGACATTCAGATCCACCTTGTCCGCTTCGACTTGCGCAGGAAGAATTTCAACCGTCTCGAAAAAGTTCAGGTTGTTCAGACGCTGAAAACTCCGCTTGAGCGACGGCGTATCGATGACGTCCTGCTCATCAACGCGAATTTCACGGCGAATGACGTTATCGCGGGTTTTATCGTTGCCGATAATATTGATCTGACGAATCCGCATCATCTCGCCTTCTTTGATGCTGAGAATGATGCTGGCGGTGCGTTCTTCATTGTTCGGATTCACGTTCGGCACGACATCGGCAAATGCATAGCCCTTGCTGCCATACATGTCGGTGAGGCGCGTGATCTCGTCACGAATTTTTGCCCGCTGAAAAATCTCGCCATCTTTTATCTTCAGCTTCTCACGAAGCTCGGCTTCTTCGAAGACCGTATACCCGCGAAACCCCACTTCTCCGACTGTAAATGGTTCTCCCTCCAGCACGGTGTAGGTCACGGTGAACCATTTCTTATCTTCCGACAGCTCCACAGTCGGCGAGCCGACTTGCACGTTCAGGTAGCCCTTATTCAGCAGCACCTCTTTGACCCGCTCGACATCGTTCGCCAACTCATCGTGTTTAATTATCCCAGCGTCGGAGACAAATGAGGGCAACTTCAATTGCGTAATCAGCCCATACCAGGGAATCCACTCTCGCGTCGCCAAAACCTTGAACACTTCTTCCTTCGTGGCCGCATGCATCCCTTCAAAGACCACTTCTCTTACTTTAGCCTTGTCGCCCTCCTTAATGAAGAACGTCAGGCGCTTGCGGTCTTCATCAAGCGTTTGAACAACAGGAACCACTTGGGCGTTGTAATACCCTTCATCTTGATAGGCCGCGCGAATCTTTTCCGCACTTTCCTTGGCCTGCTGTTGGTCTAGAAACGACTGGCCTTTGATCGTGGTTTTCTCCTTCATCTTATCGTCACTCAGATTGTCGTTCCCGTCGTACACGATCTCAGCAATGAAGGGCTTCTCCCGCACGACAAAGACAACCGCCGTGCCTCCCTCACCCGTTTCGGTCTCGACCTGCACATCTTCAAAAAACCCTGTGTCGTAGAGAATCTTGACTTGACCACGGACCGTTTCCGGTGTGTACGGATCGCCGACCTTGAGTGTCAGGCGCCCGGCGATCGCAGGCAGCTCAATCCGTTTATTTCCATGAATCTCGATGGTCTTGACCTTCATGCCGGTAACCTGCGCGACCACATCCCCCACCACCAGGCAGAAAAGGATGAGTCCCAGCATCACGACACACCATTGGAGCTTGCCGTACCCGCTTAACAACACAAACCCAGATCCCCCCACCATAATAGTGTAGACGGCCACGATGTCCTGCAACCCTACCCGAAACTCCCACAAGGCCTGAGCCGAAGTCATGTCACTCGGCCGATCCTATTCTGAGAAACCACCATCGCGGCGTTCCTCTCGGTAAGAGAACAATCCTCACTCGCTTGTGCAGTGAAGGCAGAGGCGACCCATGGCGCAAAACTCTCGGATTATATTGAGCCCTTTCCATGATGTAAAGGAGTATGGCAGCGTCACCTCCACGGCGTGAATCGGCAGAGAAAGATTGCCCATTTCTTGACTTCACTTCACCCATCACATACTATCCCTGAGATGTCATCGCACACCGTCAGAAAAGCCATTATCCCCGCTGCAGGCCTCGGCACTCGCTTCCTTCCAGCCACGAAAGCGTCCCCGAAAGAGATGCTGCCGTTGGTCGACAAACCCTTGATCCAATACACGGTTGAAGAAGCCGTCGCCTCAGGCATCGAAGACATCATCGTCATCACGGGCCGAGGCAAGCGTGCCATCGAAGATCACTTTGACCGCTCTGTCGAGCTGGAAGAAAATCTCAAAGGGACCGGCAAGTCCCAGATGCTCAACCAGATCCGCCAAATTTCGAACCTCGCGAATTTTTGCTATGTCCGCCAGTCGGAAGCCTTGGGATTGGGCCATGCCGTTCTCTGCGCGCAGCATCTGATCGGCGATGAACCCTTCGCGGTCATCCTCGGAGATGAAATCATCGACGCCCAGGTTCCGGCACTCGCACAGCTCATCCACATCTACAAGAAACGTCATGGGGCCGTCCTGGGTGTACAGGAAGTCCCGAAACAAGATGTGGGCCGCTACGGGATTGTCACTCCAACGAAGCTTGGGAAAGGCCTGCATCGCGTGGACGACCTGGTCGAGAAACCGTCACCGGCCGAGGCGCCATCCAACCTCGCCGTCATTGGTCGCTATATCCTTCCGCCGGAGATTTTCCCGATCTTACGAAAGACACGCCCGGGGAAAAACGGAGAGATCCAATTGACCGATGCCTTGAAAGAACTGGCAAAAAAAATGCCCATGTATGCTCACGAAGTGGTGGGACACCGCCACGATGCGGGAGACAAGTTGGGATTCTTAATTGCAACAGTGGAGTTTGCACTCAAGAGCCCCTCCCTCGGGCCTGACTTTCACGAATACCTCTCAAACCGAATGCGTCCGGCCACGGGCACTCGTCGTACCTGATCGCCGGACTACAACCGCCACAGCGCCGGGTGGATCACCGCTTGCTTAGGACACCAACGCAGAAAAGGGCAAACGCTCCATGACTGACTCGATTGAACAAGACCTTCAGCCCCCGCAAAACGTAGAAGTCCCGGACCAGCTGCCGCTCCTGCCTGTTCGCGACATTGTCGTCTTCCCTTATATGGTGTTACCGCTGTTTGTCGGACGCGAGATGTCCATCAAGGCCATCGAAGCAGCCCTGGCCGGCAATCGCATGATCTTCCTGGCCACACAAAAAGCCCTCGATGTCGAGAATCCAAAGCCCGAAGACATTCATGCGATCGGCACCGTCGGCATCATTATGCGCATGCTCAAGCTGCCCGATGAACGGATCAAGATTCTCGTGCAAGGCATCGCCAAAGCCAAGGTCACGAATTACATTCAATCCGACCCCTACTACTCCGTGCGCATCGACAAGATGCCCGACACCAAGATCACGACCACGACACTGGAATCCGAGGCCGTCATGCGGACGGTCAAGGAGCAGATCGAACGAATCGTCAGCCTGGGGAAGGTCCTGATTCCCGACGTCATGGTCGTCATCGAAAATCTGGAAGAGCCCGGACGCTTAGCCGACATGGTGGCGTCAAACCTCGGCCTCAAAGTCGACGTCACGCAAAGCGTGCTGGAACTGCCGGACCCGATCCAGCGGCTTCGGCGGGTCAGCGACATTCTCGGCAAAGAAATCGAAGTCCTCTCGATGCAGCAGAAGATTCAGGCCCAGGCCAAGGGCGAGATGGATAAAACGCAGCGGGAATACTTCCTGCGCGAACAGCTCAAAGCGATCCAAAAAGAACTGGGCGAACTCGACGAACGGGCGGAAGAAGTGACGGAGTTCCGGAAACGGATCGCCGATGCCAAGATGCCGGAAAAAGTCTTGAAAGAAGCGGAGAAACAGCTGAAGAGGCTGGAAAAGATGCATCCGGATACCGCCGAGTCCGCCACGGTCCGCACCTATCTTGAATGGATGGTCGAGTTACCCTGGTCGAAACGATCCAAAGATAATCTCGATCTCAAAGCTGCCGCCCGGGTGCTCAATGAGGATCACTACGACCTCGAAAAAGTGAAAGAGCGCATCCTCGAGTATCTGGCCGTCCGGAAACTCAAAGAGAAGATGAAGGGCCCGATCCTCTGCTTCGTCGGCCCTCCGGGTGTCGGGAAAACATCGCTGGGAAAATCCATTGCCAAAGCCCTGGGGCGTGAATTCGTGCGCATCAGTCTCGGCGGCGTGCGCGATGAAGCGGAAATCCGCGGCCATCGCCGCACCTATGTCGGCGCGCTCCCCGGCCGTCTGATCCAGGGCATGAAGCAAGCCGGTACGGCGAATCCTGTCTTCATGCTCGACGAAGTCGATAAAGTCGGCATGGACTTTCGCGGAGACCCCTCAGCCGCTCTGCTCGAGGTCCTGGACCCCGAACAGAATAATGCGTTCACCGACCACTATCTCGGGGTACCGTTCGATTTGACCGAAGTCATGTTCATCACAACGGCCAACTTGATCGATCCGATTCTTCCGGCCCTCCGGGACCGGATGGAGATCATTGAAATTCCCGGCTACACCGAAGAAGAAAAGCTGGGCATCGCGCAAACCTATCTGATTCCCCGCCAACTGACCGAACACGGCATCACGACCAAGCATGTGAAGGTAAGCGACACCGCGCTGAGGCAGATCATTACCAACTATACGCGTGAAGCCGGCGTGCGAAATCTGGAGCGAGAAATCGCCAATGTGATGCGGAAAGTCGCAAAGAAAGTGGCCGAAGGGAAAGGCCAAGGCTTCCCTGTGAACCCGGCCAATCTGCATAAGTACCTGGGCGTCCCCAAATATGTGCCGGAAGCCGAACTCGAAAAAGATGAAGTCGGCGTCGCGACCGGACTGGCCTGGACCGAGTCTGGCGGAGATGTCCTCTATATCGAAGCTACAGCCATGAAGGGCAAGGGGCACCTGACACTCACCGGACATCTCGGCGACGTGATGAAGGAATCCGCCCAGGCCGCCCTCAGCTATGTGCGCTCACGAGAGCGCACGTTGAACATCAACCCGGATATGTTCAGCAAGCAGGATCTCCACATCCATGTCCCGGCCGGAGCCATCCCCAAAGACGGTCCTTCGGCCGGCATCACGATGGCCACAGCGATTGCGTCGGCGCTGTCTGGCATTCCCGTCAGGCGCGATCTTGCGATGACCGGTGAAATTACCTTGCGTGGCCGCGTCATGGCCATCGGGGGACTCAAAGAAAAGATTCTCGCGGCCAAGCGGGCCATGCTCACCACCGTGATCCTCCCGCGGCGAAACAAGAAAGACTTGGAAGAAATCCCCAAACACATCTTAAAGGGTATTCAACTGCACTTTGCCGACACGATGGACGACGTCATGAAAGTTGCTCTGCGCCGAAAACCGAAATCATCGGCGCCTAAGAAAAGTTCCACCCCTTCGACAGCCGCACGGAGCAAACCCTCGCGGATACAGAAGAGCCGAAGAACCGCCGGAAGCGGAGCCGCACGGGCCACCATCATGGCCTTGCCTGCTCACCTCCGGCCATAACGTTGGCACCTATGGCCCGCCGGAAGGCCACACAGCCCATCCAGGAATTTCCCCTCATCCGGCAACTTCAACGCCGGCATGAGCGGCGCAGTCCGTTGATTCGGAAAGGCATCGGGGATGATGCCGCGGTTGTCTCGATCCCCGCCGGCGACTGGGCCGTGCTCACCACCGACCTCCTGACCGAAGGCGTCCATTTCGATCTGCGTACGGCCTCGCCGGCGTCAGTCGGCTACCGGGCGGCCATGGCCAATCTGAGCGATGTCGCGGCCATGGGAGCCGTCCCTCGGCTTCTTCTAGTATCGATTGCGATTCCGCCCACGCTCCGCGCGGCCGATATTCACGCCCTATATAGGGGACTCATGTCTGCGTGCGATCAGCATGAGGTGCATCTGATCGGTGGAGATACCTCCGCCTCACACCAGGGACTCTTCCTCAACATTACCCTGGTAGGCACCACAGCACGCGGCCAGGCGCTCTTCCGAAAAGGCGCACGAGTCGGAGATGGCATCTACGTCACTGGCACACTCGGTGATTCCCTCGCGGGACTTCAGCTCCTCACGAGTCGCAGTTCCTCCCAACGAAGAACTGCGCTGAAAAGGATTGACCGTGATTTTTTGATCGATCGGCATCGGCACCCGACCGCCCGGGTACGGGAAGGCCTCTGGCTCAATCAGACACAACTCGCGACCGCTGCGATCGATTTATCCGATGGACTTTCCGGTGATCTCCGCCATGTGTGCGAGGCCAGCCTGGTCGGAGCGGACATTGAACTCTCTCATCTCCCCATTTCGCCGGCCTGCCGGGCCTATGCCGACAAGCAGAGGTTAGATCCCTGTACGCTGGCACTGGCAGGCGGGGAAGACTATGAACTGCTTTTTACTGTCGCTGCACGCAACGAGCAGAAGCTCGAACGTCAGGCCCGAGCCAGGCGATTCCTGGTCACGAAGATCGGCACGATCCGGCCGCGCCGATTCGGTCTGCACTCCCTCGCTTTCGATGGCACCAGGGTACCATTGCCGATCACCAGCTATCGCCATTTCACCTAACGCATGAGACATTGTGGCTGATCGCAGATCTTTCCGCACACTACTTCGCCAAGTTCTACACCTTCAGGAATCTCCGCAGCGCACGGCCTTTGCCTTTGCACTCGGCGTGTTCGTCGCCTTTTGCCCCGCTTACGGCTTTCACATGATTCTCGTCGGCCTGTTTACCTGGCTATTCGAACTCAACTTTGTGGCACTCCTGGCCGGGGCACTGATCAACAATCCCTGGACGATCGTCCCCATTCTTGGCATGACCTACTGGAGCGGCGCATTGCTGATCGGGAGAACCGATACGCCGGCATTCAATTGGCACGATCTCAGCTTTACCGGCCTCTATCAGCAAGTGCTGCCTTATGCTGCGCCGTTCGCGCTGGGAGGCATCGTCCTCAGCCTTATCGGATCGCTCCTGGCGTATCCCGCCGCCTGCTATTTCATTTCAAAATACCGTCGTTCAACGTCCTCGCCGGATCCCGCACCATTGCCGCCCCATGATCAGCTGGGCTAAGATGCAGCTCTCTTATGCAACAGGTTGACGAACCCATCAACGCCCCCTATGACGGCTCCGCCCTCATCGCCGATCCGATCCACAAGTATGTGTCGTTCACCGTTCCCTATGCGAATCCCGATCCGCACGAACGCACAGAAAAGGATCTGATCGATTCGCCTTGGGTTCAACGGCTTCGTTATATTTATCAACTCCAGAGTGCGCGATGGGTCTACCCCTCGGCGGAACATACCCGTTTCGTCCATTCACTCGGCACCATGCACGTGGCCGGACGGTTCGCCCGGCATCTGTACCCCTATCTCAAGAAAGTCGTGAAAGACGTCCCTTCGGCCAACTATGTCGAAGAACTCCTGCGGGTCACCGCATTGGTCCATGACATCGGCCACGGCCCCTTTTGCCACTTCTTCGACGACAACTATCTCCACGGGTTTCATCTCACCCACGAAAAGCTGGGGCAGATCATTGTTCGCGAACATCTGGGATCCATTATCCGGAAAATCCGGCGCAGCCCGTCAGGGCCTTTTGACAAAGGGGAAGAACTGAACCCCGATCAGATCGCCCATCTGATCCTGAAGGAAAAGGGAAAGGACAACTCCAGAATCCCGCGCTGGCTCGATATGCTGCAACCGGTCATCTCGGGCAGCTATACCGGCGACAATCTGGATTATGTGCTCCGTGACTCCTACATGTGCGGCGTAGCGGTAGGTCCTGTCGATCTGACGCGCCTGATCCACTACACCATCATCACCGACAAAGGATTCACCATCCACAAGACCGGACTTCCGGCCTTGCAAATGTTCCTGAACACCAGAATGTACCTCTATTCCAACGTGTATTTTCATCGCACGACGAGAGCCATCGACATCCACTTGCGAGACATTTTCGGGGATACGATGAAGCTCCTGTTCCCGAACGATCCGCGCAAAAAGATGGAAGACTATCTGAGACTCACCGACTGGTCGCTCTTGGAGGAAGTACGCCAATGGACCAAATCCCGCCAGAAGACGCGCCGCCAGCTCGGCCAGGAATGGGCGCGCATCCTGGATCGCGATGTGAAGTGGAAGATGGCCTATAGCACGGCACTGAAGGAGAAGGGGCAGGAACGGGGCATGGCATTCCCAAGCCATGAGCAATTCGCCCTGCAGATTGCGAAAGAGCTGCCTAAAGAACTTAAGAAGGTAGAGTTTCGGGTCGACATGGCCCCGCTCGACCCGAGACCGGATCCGAAAGATCGCCGTGGGAATCCGCTCTATGTCTATGACCCCGGGACCAGACAGGTCTCAGCCGACCCGCTGGAAGAATTTCTCGATTTGCTTCCGACCCGCCTGATTCAGTTCAGAGTCTATGGGCTGGATCATCGCCATGACGCAGCCTTATCGCGTGCCACAGCCACCGTCCTCAACAAGACTCCCTCCAGCCTTGAATCAAATTATTAGCGGGATTCTTGCCGATCGACTGCCGGACACGCTTTCGTTATCGACCGCTCGATCGAGTGCACACAGACGGAATGTTTAGGCCGGAATCTTCAGTGGCAGGCCCTTCAGCAGTTGCGTCTTCTTAGTCCGCATCATCTCGCGCTGCTCATCGGAGGGAAAATGCGGTCCTCGTCTATTGGTCGGGAAGCGTGCTTCGAACCGCTCGACCAGCTCAAGGGCTTCAGCCGCTTCCCCTGTTCTGATCAACAGCTGGGTGAGTCGAATGTAGGCAGGCACCAACAACATCAGATGTCGAATTTCCTTGGCCTGGTCGACGACAAAACGATACCCGGCGATCGCAACATCCGCATTTATTTTTTCGTAACACATGGCTTCAATGATGTGGATCCCCAGACGGTCCGTATCCGCGCTGATGCTGCGTTCCCACTGTCCATTCACCATGGCGCGCATTTCTTCAGGGGATAGTTGGATGCGTTGCCCGCTTCTGAGATTCGCCCGCAATCGCTCTAATACGCCCCTGGCCTCAAGCCATCCTCCGTACAAACCTACAAGGACGCTGGCACAAGGCACCGCCCGTTTACACTTTCCGTCCAGTGGAGAGAATGACCGCTTCGCGACTTGAGACGATGAAAACACGCGCCCGTTCGCGTCTGAACAAACGTCGCAGATATGATCATCATCGGCCGTCACATAGAAATACATGCGAATTCCTGACCGGTCGAAGATATCAACCGCCAGAATTCGGCCGGCCATGATCTGCATCTTGTAGTACTGCCAGATGACCAAGAGCGCCAGGACAGCCACCAAGTAGAGCGTAACATCGGGTATTTCGATCCCTGCCAACATCGTGCCTCCTCATGCAACAACACTATAGTGGGCTCACGATAGCACTGGTCCCCCTCAGCACCTAAGGGATTCTCTTTCCCAGCAGTTCGGACATTGTCCTATTGCGGGGCTCTTCCCTCCATCTAGCCCCTGAACAGCCGTCCAAGCGCTCCTTATGGATTCATGATTTTTCTATTCACCTAGTCGAAGGGAGACGATAATGTGCAGAGGCCTATGAGCTCATTGGGTGCTGAACGATCGGAGGAATCCCCATGCGATTCGACTACAGAACCGGCGTGATGACCTGTGGATTGGTTGTACTGCTGGCATTCCCCTGTACCGCTCAAATGGGAACTGGGGAAGCCGCCAAGATTTTGAACAGCATGCCTTCCGACCTCTTGGCAAAGGTACAAGCTCTCGCCCAACACCTTCAGCAAGGCATCAAAGAGGGCAAACTGTCAGAGGCAGAGGTTCAACAAGGCATGATGTCCGGACATCTTGGGGAAAAGCTCAAAAACCTGAATCCCCAGGCAGGCCAACTTCTTGATGAAATCAGCAACGCCATGAAGAACGGCCAAGGCCCTGGTGAAGCGGCGCTCATGCCGTTGCTTGGGGGATTAGGAATCTCGCCGAACTAATCTGCAAGGGACTGAGCCAAACCGAGGCCGACCTAATACCTCATTCACAAGACTGCTAGGGAGCCGGTGCGCCTACCCCGGACGTCGGATCGGTCACCGGAGCGGGTGCTGCCGATTGCACCATGCCCCTAAATGGAAGATCCAACAACGCATAGGGATTGACGCGAGCCCCGTTGAGCTTCACGCCCCAGTGCAAATGCGGACCGGTCGCCCGGCCGGTCGCGCCGACCTTACCGACCACCTGCCCGGCTTTCACCTGATCGCCTTCTTTGACCGACACCTCTGAGAGATGGAAATACATGGAGTAGAACCCCAGCCCGTGATCCACATAGACGCCTTTGCCCGAGAAGATGTGATCGACGGTCAACCGCACCACCCCATCGTTCGTCGCAAGTACGTCCGTCCCCATGGGTGCGCCGATGTCTTCCCCATTGTGGGGATTCCTGGCCTGGCCGTTCATGATTCTGACACTGCCGAAAATACCCGTCCGCTTCCCGCCGACCGGTTCCTGAAAACCACCCTGCCAGAGCTTCAATCGTGAATCCTCGGCCAGCGCCGTTTTCACCTGCTCTTGCTCGGCTTTCCATCGGGCCAGCGCTTTCTCGTCCAGATCCACCTTCTCTTTCGGTAGCTTCAAATGCTCGACACGAAACTTTTCTTTCACGACCAGCACGTTCATGCTGACATGCTTCGTCTGGTCACCGGTTTTGATGTCCACCGTTAATTCATGTGTCCCGGGCTCATCCTGCATGTCGAGTCCGAGCAATCCAACATAGCCGGGAGCTTCGCCGCTTCGCGGGTCTGGGAAAAACGACATCGTCCGCCCCATGAACGTCCCTCGAACTTCAGCCTGAGGATCGTCGCCCGGCAGTTTGACCAGCACGATCTGTCCTTGCTTCCCGCTATATTGCCCATCCGCCCCCTTGGGTGCGGGCATCGACCCGGGGACCAGTTCGATCGGGAAAATGCTCGCAACTAAAACGATCGCCGTGAGAATCATGCGATCGAATTGCGAGGCGCGCTGTTGGACGGATTGGATCATGGCATTCATCGAGAGAACCTCGTTCCTGACACCTGTGAGACTAATTCTTCCACCCGACGATTCGTGGCGCTAAACGGATCCATGCAGAGAATCGTCTCCTCCCAATACCCGTTTAATTTGAGATAGGTCCAATCCACGGTATACGACCGGTTCTTGGCCCTGGCAAATCTGATAAAGTCCCCGCGCACTTTGGCTCGCGTGGTTTGCGGCGGTGTCGACATGGCTCGCTGCACCGCCTCCTCCTCCACAACCCGCTCGATAAGCCCCTTGGACTCCATGAGATAATATAATCCCCGTGTTCGTTTCACATCATGGAATTGCAAATCCAGCAGATACACACGAGGATCGTCCCACCCGCAGCCCTTTTTATCGACATACGACTGAATGAGATGCTTCTTGGTCACCCAGTCCACCTGATGGACCAATTGCATCGGGTCATCCTCCAACCGATCCAGTAACGTCGCCCATTTGTGAAACACATCGTCGTGGGCCGGATCATGCTCATGCTGCGCCAGATACTGCTGCGCGCGATCGAGATAGACCCGCTGAATTTCGATGCCAGTCATCTGGCGCCCATCATCCAGCTTCACTTTCTTCTTCAAGGTCGGATCGCGTGAGATCTCCCGAATCGCTTTGACCGGATCTTCCAACTCCATCCCCTGCACGGCGTAGCCGTCTTCGATCATCGAAAGCACCAACGCAGCCGTGCCCACTTTCACATAGGTGACAAACTCCGACATATTGGAGTCCCCGACGATAATATGCAGCCGACGGTAGCGCTCCGCATCGGCATGCGGTTCATCGCGGGTATTGATGATGCTGCGCGACGAGGTTGTCGAGGAGGATGTTTTCTCGTGAATATGCTGGGCGCGCTGAGAAATGAAATACTGCGGCTTACCCGAAACCTTCAGCACTTTTCCTGCTCCGCTGTAGACTTGACGGGTGACGAAAAAGGGAATCAGCTGCTCCGTCACCTTCCAGAAATCCACGTCACGCCGCATCAGAAAATTTTCATGACATCCATAGGTATTCCCGAGTGAATCGGTGTTGTTCTTGAAGATGTAGATCTCGCCTGACAGGCCTTCTTCACGCAACCGTTCTTCTGCCGCTGGAAGACAGGCCTCCAGCAACCGCTCCCCGGCTTTATCGTGGATGACGAGATCGAGAATATTGTCGCACTCGGGTGTGGAGTATTCGGGATGACAGCCGGTGTCCTGATAGAACCGGGCGCCGTTGACGAGGAATGCGTTGGAGGGCCAGCTATTGGGAATCAGACCTTCAAAGATGTAGCCGAGGACTTTCTCCATCGGCAAATAGATGCGCCCGTTCGGCGAGAAGATCAGGCCGTACTCGTTTTCCAGGCCGAAAATCCGCTGCTTTATAGAACCGGGGGATAGCATGGAAGATTACAACACAATACACGGCCATAGAGCGAGCTTCAACTTCCGCACCCGGCATGACCTCACACCCGCATCAGGCCGTCAGGAGTTGCTGAACTTCAACCGGCATGAGCCGCCTGAACTTGCGGCCGGTGCGCGCCCGTTCGAGCACGGCCACTTCCAATCCTTCAGAGTTGAGCTTCTGATTGGCCGTCTGTTCCAACGCAGACACGCAGAAACCCAGCGCGGCTTTGAGAGACGGGGGAGGACCGGTCACCTTGTCCTTCATCGCCGCCAACACCGCCTCCGACCGGCCGCCGATGACGGCGACGGTCTTTTCATCGATGATGCTGCCGTCGAAGGAAATGCGATAAATTTCATTCGCATGGCTGCTCAACCCCACCTGGACGACGAGAATCTCCACTTCAAGCGGCTTCATTTCCTGGCTGAAGATGGTACCGAGACTTTGCGAATAGCCGTTGGCCAGCGAGCGAGCCGTGACATCTTCCCGGCTATACATGAATCCCTTGAGATCGGCATGGCGGATACCGGCCTTCCGGAGATTCTCAAACTCGCTGTACTTCCCGGCCCCGGCAAACGCGATACAGTCATAGACTTCGGAAATTTTATGGAGCGACGCACTGGGATTATCCGCGGTGAACAGCACCCCGTCCGCATATTCCATGGCGATACTTGAACGGCCCTTAGCGATGCCTTTCTTGGCATACTCCGCCTTATCCTGCATCATCTGCTCGGGAGACACGTAGTAGGGCATTGGCATCGTTACGTCTCCTTCGAGCGACGGGCGGCCATCAACACGTCATAGACTGCGCGAATCTTGTCGTTCGGTACATCCGTGATCCCCTGCGCGGTCACGAACTTGGCGGTCGGATAAATCCCCCGCACCAGATCGGGGCCACCGGTTCCCACATCATCGTCGGCGGCATTGTAGAGCGACATCAGCGCGAGCTTGAGGGCCTCTGCTTCCGGAAGTTGGCGCTGAAAATGTTCGCGCATGGTGTTCCGCGCGTCTTTTCCGCCCGACCCGATCGCATGATAATCCGACTCTTCATACCGTCCGCCGGTGATGTCGTACTTGAAGATACGCCCTTCGCTTCGCTTGAGATCATACCCCACATAGAGCGGCATCACGACGAGTCCTTGAAACACCATGGGCAAATTCGCCTTCACCATCTGGCCGAGCTTATTGGCCTTCCCTTCGCATGACAGCGACATCCCCTCCAACTTTTCGTAATGCTCTAGCTCGGTCTGAAACAGTTTCGCCATTTCAATGCAGGGCCCGGCCGCACCGGCAATCGCCATGGCCGAATGTTCATCGATCTTGAATACTTTCTCGATCCGACGGTCGGCGATTTGAAATCCCTCCGTCGCCCGGCGATCACCGGCAATCACCACGCCCTGCTGAAACTTAATGGCCAGCACCGTCGTGGCCTGCGGAACCGTCAACACGCCTCCCCCTCGTGCTGACTCCTGGGGACCGGGGAACACACCGCCGCTGTTTCCCCCCAGCGTCAGTCCGGGATATTGCTTGGAGATAAAATCGAAGAAGCTCGATTCATCGTGATTCGGCAAAAAAGGAAGATTCATGATTGACGCGTAACGCGGCTCCCTGGGTTAGGCTTTTAACTTTACTACAAGGGCTTCGGCCGTCGCACAACTCTCCAGCAGCGCACCGGTCATGGCTTCCGTACCTCGGCATGGGTCCATCAGCGGAATCCGGGTAATGGTCGGATTCCCGAAATCGAACAGCACCGAGGTCCAGCTGACTCCATAGAGTGAGGCTGCGAACTTGGCCGCGCAGCGCCCGCGGAAATAGGCACGCGTCCCCGAAGGCGGCATGGTTTCCGCACGTACAATCTCAGCTTCACTGACAAGACGCTTGATCAGGTTCCCTCGCTCGAGCGTATAGTAGAGTCCTTTGTCCGGTCGCACATCATGATACTGAAGATCCATGAGCTTGGCGCGTGGGTCCGTCCATCCGCACCCTTTCCGATCCAAATACGACTCGATCATGTGACGCTTGGCCACCCAATCCAACTCATCCACCAGCAGACGCGGATCCTTCTCCAAGCAATCCAGGACATGCTCCCATCGTCGCAAGACGTCCTGCATGATCTCAGTGGTCGGATGGCCCGCGTAATAGGTCTTCGCGGCACTCCAATAGGCTCGTTGAATCGCCAAAGCCGTCGTCGGCCGCCCGCTCGAGAGTTTCAAAGACTGCTTCATATCCAGATCGCGCGACACCTGCTTGATCGCTCGAACCGGTTCATCCAGCTCAATGCGAGGCAGCTCCGCTCCCGCTTCCAGCAATTCCAGCACCATGCTCAACGTTCCCACCTTCAGATAGGTGGAGAGCTCAGCCATGTTGGCATCGCCCACGATGACATGCAGACGCCGATACTTGCTGTACTCAGCATGCGGTTCATCCCTCGTATTGACGATGGGCCGCTTGACCATCGTATTAAGATCGGCCAGGCATTCGAAAAAGTCGGCACGCTGGGAGATTTGATACTCGGCGGGACTCGTCTGATTCTCGGCGCCGACCTTTCCGGCTCCGGCCACAATCAATCGAGTGACAAAGAACGGCGCCATGACACGAAGAATCTGATCGAACGGAACAGTCCGGGAGACCATATAGTTCTCGTGATACCCGTAGCTGTTCCCTTTTCCGTCGGAATTATTCTTATAGACGACGCATTGTTCGCTTCCGCGCGCACGGGTCAATTCAGTAAGGCTCTTGGCAAGGATTCGTTCCCCGATGCGTTCGAAGGCCACCACTTCCCTGGGATTCGAGCATTCGGGAATGGAATATTCAGGGTGCGCCCCGTCGACATAGAGCCGACCGCCATTGGCCAGCACCTTATTCAGCTGGCGATTATATTCAGGGTTGGGGCGTTCCCGTTCCCCCTCCACTTCAAATCCACGCGCATCTAAAAGAGGATTTTCGTTTTCATAGTCCCAGATGGCGTTGGGAGCCGGCAACCCGGGATAGTGGCCGATGACAGCAATCGAGCCGGCCACAGGATCCGATAGTGCCGCATCCTTGGCTGCAATACCGAACTCGGTTTCGGTGCCGATCACGCGGGAGAAATTCGTCGACGGCTGGTCTTGCATAGAGTGTGAATCGACTAGAGATAATGGCCCGTGGTCACGGTTTCGATCTGACGGGACTCCGCCGGCCCGCCGCTGATCGTGCGCAGATGGACGATCTTTTCGCCCTTCTTGCCCGCCACCTTCGCCCAGTCGTCCGGGTTGGTGGTATTCGGCAGATCCTCATGCTCCTTGAACTCCTCACGAATGGCCCGGATCAGATCCTCGGAACGAAGCCCGACACCTTCCTTCGCAATGGCCCGCTTGACCGCGTATTTCTTGGCGCGGGAAACAATGCCCTCGATCAACGCACCGCTGGCGAAATCCTTGAAATAGAGGACTTCCTTCTCGCCATTGGCGTACGTGACTTCGATGAACTTATTTTCCTCGGAGGCCGCATACATCGCGTCCACGGTGAGCGTGGTCAGTTTCTCAACCAACGCTTTCCGATCGCCGCCATGTTGCGCCAACTCCTCGGGCGCAAAAGGCAATTCGGTGGAGACATACTTTGAAAAGATATCCCGGGCCGCCGTGGAATCCGGACGGCCCACTTTGACTTTGACATCCAGCCGCCCCGCGCGCAGCACCGCCGGATCGATGAGGTCCTGTCGATTGCTGGCCCCGATCACGATGACGTTCCGCAACCGTTCCATCCCGTCAATCTCTGAGAGAAACTGCGGCACAATGGTCGACTCGATGTCGGACGAAATCCCCGTGCCACGCGTCCTGAACAGGGCGTCCATTTCATCGAAGAACACAATAACCGGATTGCCCTCAGCCGCTTGCTCCTTCGCCTTCTTGAAGACTTCACGCACCTGTCGTTCCGACTCGCCGACATATTTATTGAGCAGTTCAGGACCCTTCACATGCAGGAAGTAGCTCCGGATTTGCTTTCCCGTAAGATGACCCAATTTTTTCGCGATCGAATTGGCGACCGCCTTGGCAATCAAGGTCTTTCCGCAACCGGGAGGGCCATAGAGCAATACGCCTTTAGGCGCGCTCAGCTTAAACTCCGCAAACAGTTCAGCATGGAGAAACGGTAACTCCACAGCATCGCGGACATGCTCCAATTCTTTCTGAAGCCCACCGATATGCTCGTAGTCGACATCCGGCACTTCTTCGAGCACCAGATCTTCGGCTTCAGACTTCGGCAGTTTTTCGATGACATACCCGGAACGAGGGTCGTACAGCAGATGATCACCAACGCTGAGCCGCTCAGCCAATAGTGGATCAGCAAGCTCTGCAACTTTCTCCTCGTCAAAATGCAGTGTGACGAGGGCGCGGCCGCCCTCCAAGACGTCTTTCAACCGCACGACCTCGCCTTGCACATCGAAGTCCTTCGCCTCAATGACATTCAGCGCTTCGTTCAACACCACTTCCTGCCCGCGGCGCAGCTCCTTGCCATTGATCGCGGGAAGCAGGCTGACCTTCATCTTACGGCCGGACACAAACACGTTCGCCGTGCCGTCGGCATTCATGGATGAATAGATGGCATAGGAGGAAGGCGGCGCCGTCAGCTTTTCGATCTCTGCGCGGAGCGCTTCGATCTGAGCCTTGGCTTCCTGCAACGTGGCCACAAGCTTATCGTTCTGCTTGGTGGCGTGGTCGAGTTGGTAACGGGATTGATACAGCCGACGGATTTCTTCTTCCATCGACTGAATTTGAACACGAAGTTTTTCGACTTCGCGGGCATGGTCGTCGTTTTTTGAAATCACGTCCGCTTTCCCCTCTGACAACCGCTTCGTGATTTGCTTCACGGAATCTCGGAGGGACCGGATTCGGCTTGAGCCGCTCTTTTTGTCTGCCATGTGCCTACTCGCCGTAACGCTAGGACACTGAGCGAGATCGAATCTTCAAGCCTGTGGGCGGATTCTAACACCCGACCTAGGGGTGGTCAACTACACGAACTCAACGTGCATGCGAGTCATCGCGCGAATGAGAGGGCCACGCCACACGAACCGATGCCAGCATGTCGACGGTTGCCTTCCCGACATGCTCACGGCCGAGAATCCCGCCGATCATCGCCACACCGAACGCCCCCGCGTCCCGCACTGACGCGATTCGCTCGCGGGTGATGCCACCGATGGCAAATACCGGCACGGATGTATGGCGGCAGGCGGCAGCCAGCACGGCCAGTCCTAAGGGCGCGCCAAATTCCCGCTTCGACGGAGTCTCAAAGATCGGACCGAGGATCACGTAGTCGGCCCCGTCATCGCCGGCCTGTTGCACTTCGGTGACGGAATGCGCCGACCGGCCGATGAGCCGCTGTGCGCCCAGGACTCGGCGTGCCGCCCGGACCGGAAGACTGCTGGCGCGAAGATGGACGCCGTCGAGATCCAATGCCACCGCCAGATCAACACGATCATTGATGATCAGCGGAACAGCGCGGTCCCGAGTCAGCGCACGAATCTGCTGCGCCAATGACAAGAGTTCCAGGGTGGAAAGATCTCGCTCGCGCAACTGGATTGCCGGCACTCCGGCATCCACCGATTCCTGGAGGGCGCTCGCAAGGGAGCGCCCTCGAACCAGCGAACGATCTGTGACGAGAAGGAGATGAAAATCAACAGGCGGCATGGGACAAACGAGGGAATACCTGAACAATCAAACCCGTATGACTCAGGTGGACAACGACACAAGACACCTTCCGACGATGCGGCAAGGCAGGCTCAATCAGAGCATCCCCTCGATTGGGCTACTCGCCGTCGCATACAATTTTCTCGGAATACGTCCGGCCTTGTAAGCCAACCGGCCCGCATAGACCGCATATTTCATGGCTTCCGCCATGGCGATGGGATGCTGGGCCCCTGCGATCGCCGTGTTCATCAGCACCGCATCGGCGCCGTACTCCATAGCCAGCGCGGCATCGGAGGCCGTCCCCACTCCGGCATCGACAATGATCGGAACCTTCACCGTCTCCATGATGATCTTGAGGTTGTACGGATTGCGGATCCCCAGACCGGACCCGATGGGCGCCGCCAGAGGCATCACCGCCGGGCACCCGATATCGACCAGCTTCTTTGCGACAATGGGATCATCATTCGTATACGGCAATACGATGAACCCTTCCTTGATCAGAATCTTGGCGGCTTCAATGAGCCCTGCGGTATCCGGGAACAGGGTTCTTTCATCCCCGAGGACTTCCAGCTTCACAAGGTCTGATATGCCGGCAGCTCGCGCGAGCCGTGCATACCGCACTGCGTCCTCGACCGTGTAACAGCCTGCTGTGTTCGGAAGAATCGTATACTTCTTCGGATCGATGTAGTCGAGGAGATTCTCTTTCGACCGATCAGTGATATTCACGCGCCGTACCGCCACCGTCACCACATCGGCGCCGGAGGCCTCGATCGCCTTTTTCGTTTCGGCAAAATCTTTATATTTCCCCGTCCCCACCCAGAGCCGTGAGCGGAACTCATGCCCGCCGATCGTCAATCTATCGTTCGCGTCCATCCGATTCTCCTTTAGCCTCACATCCGCCGCCGATAAACCCGAGGATCTCGACACGGTCCCCCTCGTGAAGCCCTCGCTGCCCGAAGTCCTTCCGGTCGAGAATTTCAAGATTCAACTCTACGGCCACGCGCTCCGTTGCAATCGCCAGATCCTTCAGCAAATCGGCAACCGTCCCGCCATCACGCCAGGCTCGCGGCTCGCCATTCACCTGGATTTGAATCTCGTCCGCCATGGCGATCATCCTATGGGAGCGCAATTCTGGTTGTCAATTAGCCCTCCCTCTTGTCTCCGGAGGGGCATCCCACGCACAATGCGGGTCCGTCGAGAGCCGGAGTGATCTGACATGCCTACGCACAACGAACAAGTCGCACAAATCTTTCAATCAATTGCCACACTGCTCGCCTCCCAACGGGCCAATCCTTATCGCATCAGAGCCTATCGTCGTGCGGCTGATTCAATTCTGGCTTTGGAAGAGGATGTCGCGTTGGTGGCGCAACGTGATGAGCTTGAAGACATCGACGGGATCGGGAAAGATCTGGCGGGAAAGATCAGGGAGTTTCTGGAGACCGGAACGATTCGCACCTATGAGGAGCTGAAGACGCCCTTGCCACCCGACGTAAAGAGCTGGGCGCGGCTGCCGGGACTCCACGACTCCCTGGTGAGCTATCTCTATGCCAGGCTGGGAATTAGAACGCTGGATGACCTGGAGCAACTGGTCTCATCCCACCTTCTCCGCACCGTTCCAGGATTTACCGGATCGGAGGATGAATTGCTCCAGGCCATTCGACAGCAGAAATCGTCCCCTCTGGGCTAGGAGACTTTCATCTCCTTAAAAATCTTCCAGGTCTTCAGCAGCTCCACGGCCTTCTGCAATTGCGCATCCTGCTCAAGGGCCGGGTCACCGGAACTGTCGACCGGCGGCGTCTGAGGGGTTGCCCCGCTCTTCGTCGCCGCATCCTCCGGTGCCTTCCCGTTGGAATGCGGTGCCGCCTCCTTCTCTTTTCCTTGTCCTTGCCCCTGAGCCGGCTTTACTGCTTTGGCGTCAGGCGAAGGCTCTACGGGCTTCCCGTCTTTTGCCGGGGCCGGAGTCGGCAGCTTCACAACGATATCAGGCGTAATGCCCGTGGACTGGATCGATCGTCCCTTGGGCGTATAGTACTTCGCCGTGGTGAGTCGAAGTCCTGAGCCGTCGCCGAGCGGAAGGATGGTCTGGACCGATCCCTTCCCGAACGAGGTGGTGCCGACAATCACCGCACGCCCCCAGTCTTGCAGCGCTCCGGCAACAATCTCCGACGCGCTCGCCGACCCTTCATTCACGAGAATGATCATCGGAAGTTCATCCATTTGATCTTTCGACTTCGCCAGCCATTCATCCTTCTTACCTTCGCGATTCTTGGTAAACACGACGAGCTTCCCGTTGGGGAGAAACTGTTCGGACACATCGACCGCCGCCGTCAGCAATCCGCCGGGATTGTTCCGGAGATCCAGAATGGCCCCCTGGACTTTCTGTTCGCGGAATTGCTTGATGGCTTTCGCGAGATCCCGTCCCGTCGCTTCCTGAAACTGTGTCAGCCGAACATAGCCCAGATTGTCGATGACCTTCGACTTCACGCTTTCGATCTTGATGGTATCCCGCATCAGCGTAAACTGCAGCGGATCCGGCGTCCCCTCGCGCTGAATGGTCAGGTTGACCTTGGTCCCCTTCGGGCCGCGCATTTTCTGGACCGCATCCATCAACGTAAGATCCTTCGTCGTCTCATCATTGACCTTCACGATGAAGTCTCCGGCCTTAATCCCTGCCCGCTGGGCCGGAGTCCCTTCGATCGGTGCGATCACCGCCAACCGATTCTCTTTCACGCCTATCTGAATGCCGACGCCGCCGAACTCGCCCTTGGTTTCCACCTGCATCTCTTTGTACATCTCGGGCGTCATATAGGCGGAGTGGGGGTCAAGGGTCGACAGCATGCCGCGGATGGCCCCTTGCACCAATTCTTTCGTTTTCGTTTCATCGACGTAATGCCGCTGCACCTGATTGAGCACCTCCGAAAAGGTCTTGAGCTCCTCGTACGTTTCCGTCGCATGGCCGGTTCGCTCCCAGCCCTTGCCGATCAGAACTCCGCACACGATGGCCACAACCATCATTGGCCCGATGACCCAAGACTTCCCTCGCGGCTGCTGTTCCATAAAGCGTCTATCCTTTCCGTCCAAATGCCCGAACCCTGTCACCAATCAAGCCTGTTTCCAGACCGTATTTTCTATCGCTTGGCCAACCACAGCATCGGGTCCACGGCATCGGACCCTTCACGTAGTTCAAAGTATAATGTATTTTCGCCGATCATGCCCGTATCTCCGGTTTCTCCGATCGCCTGCCCTTCCGTGACACGTTCCCCAACCTTCGCCAAAATCCTCGAGGCGTGGGCATAGAGCGAGAAAAATCCGTTCGTATGATCCATGATTATAACCAGTCCATACCCTTTCAACCAGTCGGCATAGACCACGGTGCCCGGCATGACGGAATGGATAAAACTGCCCTCCACCGTCCTGATTTCGATACCCTTCCGTTGCACATAGGTATTGAACGTCGGATGTTTTTGCCGGCCGAAGAACGACACGACTTGCCCATCTGCCGGCCAAGGCAACGCGCCCTTGGCTCCGCGCGGAACCGCCGGCGCGGTCGGCGGCCGCATTGCCATGGCCTTCCGGCGCGTCTCCAATTCATGCAGGAGGCTATCAACCCGAGAGGCAGACCGTTCAAGCTCTTCGGCCGCCCGGCTGAACGATTCTTTCTCCTGCGTGATCTTGGTGAAATAGACCTTCTTCTCTTTCTGCAGCGAGCGGATGTCGGAAAGCTTTTTCTCTGTCGCCTCCTTGTACGCCAACATTCCCGCGCGAGCTTCCGCCCGTTGCCGCTCCGCCTGCTCCATCCGTCCGACATCGGCGCGGAATGTCCCCATCAGCTCAAAGTCTTTTTGAGACACCGCCGAGAGATATTGCAATCGTCGCTGAAAGTCACCGTAAGAGTCCGCCGATAACAATGTCTTCACATAGCCGGACCGGCCCTCCATGTACTGCACACGGAGTCGCGCCAGAATGGCATCGCGACGCTCTTGAATGCTGCCACGTATCGCCCCGAGCTGCTCGGTGATCGAATCGATCTCACGATCCTTTTTCCGGAGCTTCTTGTTGATCTCCTGATGTTCCTGGCGGGTCCTCACCAATCGCTCATCAAGCGTTTGAATCCCCTGAAGCACGGACTCTCGCTTCTTCTCCGCTTCGTCCGCCCGTTTTCGTTTCTCCTCGATTTTATCTTTCAGCTGTTCCAGCGTCTTCCGTTCACGCTCGATCTTCTCAGAAATCGGATCACCGGCGGCCAAGGCAGAACCCGCAACACCCGCATACACCACGAGACACCCAACGGCCATGAACGTGAGATGCCCTCTCATGCCCGCCCATCTCCAAACCGCCGGAGCGACACGAAACTACCGGCAAATCCAAGACCGATCCCGACCAGAACCAGCGCCAGACAGACTGAGAAAGGGAAAAAAGTAATCATGTGTTCAACGCCACTCAATCGGCCGGTTGAACTGATCTGTTGACGAAACAACTCGAACCCGCCCTTCAGAATCAGCAATGACAATGCACTCCCACAGGCGCCCAGCACCGCGCCTTCGAGCAGATAGGGGATGCGGATGAACCACCGGGTGGCGCCGATCAGCCGTAAGATCTCCACTTCCTCCCGCCGTGAAAACAGTGTCAGCCTGATGGTATTGCCGATAATCGTCACTGCGGCGGTCGAGAGAATTACCCCGACACCGATGGCGATCAGCTCGATATACCGGATGAGCCCTGCCAAGGCATCAATCCATTCTTGATTGTAATCGACCTTCGCCACCCCCCCTATCGTGCGGACCCGCTCTGTCCACCGCTTCACCGCATCGGGGGATCGAAATTGCGAAGCCAGCGTCACCACGAACGAAGCCGGGAGCGGGTTTTGCCCCAATCCTTCCAGCAGATGGGAATCGGCTGGAAACTGGGCGCGAAACTCACCCAAGGCCTGTTCCTTTGAAATATATACCGCGGCCGCCACCATCCGATCCGCCTTCAATCGACCTTCCAGCTCAATTACGGCTTCCCGGGTAAGCTGGTCCTCCAGATAGACCATGATCTTGATGTCTTCTTGGAGCCAGCCTGCGGCGCTCCGTAGATTCACGTAAAGCAGCAGAAAGATCCCGACACAGGACAGCGTAAAGGCCGTCGTCAGAATCGCCACGACGGTCGTTGTGCGATTCGCTCGCATATTGGCCCAGGCTTCACGGAAGAGATAAAACAATCGTCTCATGCCCCCACCTGTTGGATGCGGATGGGGGAAGGCAGCAGGACGCCTTCCTGAAGGACGATCACACGACGGTTGATCTGCGCCATAACTTGAGGGTCATGGGTCGCAACAATGACGGTCGTACCTCGCGCATTGATGAGCTTAAACAGCTCAATAATTTCTGCCGTCCGCTCGGGATCCAGATTGCCCGTCGGCTCATCGGCAAGCAGCACGATCGGCCCATTCACAATCGCCCGGGCAATGCAGACGCGCTGCTGCTCACCGGCGGACAGGCTGGTTGGAAACTGATCCTTCTTGTGGTCGACTCCGACCGCCCGCAATGCCTCCGTCACCTTTCGACGAATATCAACCGACGACGCCCCTTGCACAATCAACGGCAAGGCGACATTTTCAAAGACCGACTTCTTCGACAACAGACGAAAATCCTGAAACACCGTCCCGACCTTTCGGCGAAGGAAGGGAATCTCCGATTTTTTCAACTTCGTGACATTCTTTCCCTGAACAAAGATTTGCCCTTCGTCAGGATTCTCGGCAGCAATCAACATGCGCAACAAGGTCGACTTCCCGGCCCCGCTCGGCCCCATCAATAAGACAAACTCCCCCTTCTCGATATCGAGCGTGAGATCGGAGAGCGCCGGGCGGCGATCATATGTTTTCGAGACGTGAATCAGTTGAATCATCGCATCCATCATACTTATCTACAGAATACTGCTACCAGCCCGCTTGATCCGATACCTCAAATGCATGCTCGATATGCTCGATCTGAAATGAGGACTCCGCATCCCCCTGCACTAAGACGACATCGAATCGACAAACTCGATCGCTCAAATGGCGCTGGGCCAGGTACTGTCCTGCCAACCGGATCAATTTGGCTTGTTTCCGCCGATCCACCGCCAGGAGCGCACCGCCGAACGCTCCGGTGGTTCGCGCTTTGACTTCAACAAACACCAACACACCGTGATCATCGGCGACCAGATCAAGCTCGCCGATCGTGGTCCGAAGGTTCCGTTCCAGAATCGCATAACCCTTCCGGCGTAAAAACTGCTCGGCGCTTGTTTCACTGTCCTGACCGAATTGGTGGCGAGGATCACGCATCGTCTCCGCCCTCATGGCTGCAATGCCCCACAGGCAAGCGCATTCAACACCGCCGACACAGGCGCAAAGGTTCGTCGATGGATCAGGGATGGGCCGTACTCAGCCAGACGAGCCAAATGTTCCTCTGTGCCGTACCCTTTATGGGATAGGAAATTATACTGCGGGTAGGCCTCATGGAACTGAATCATCAACCGATCCCGCGTGACTTTGGCCACAATCGACGCAGCCGCGATGGACAACGACAGGGCGTCGCCCTTGATGATCGGACGAATGGGCATCGTCATCCCTGCAAGGGACACGGCATCGATCAACACGTAATCAGGAGCGGGCGAGATTTCGGCAAGCGCCCGGCGCATCGCCAGCTTGGTCGCTTCGAGGATATTGATCCGGTCGATCTCTTCCGCCGTCGATGACCCGACGCCGACCGAGACGGCCCGATCCATAATCTCGGCATACAGCCGATCGCGCTCTGATACGGATAGTTGCTTGGAGTCGTCCGCCCCGATCAGGCGACAACGAACGGGAAGAATCACGGCCGCGGCGACGACCGGGCCAGCCAGGGGACCCCGGCCGGCTTCGTCGACACCGGCGATGCGGCGATACCCGCACCGCCGGGCCTCTTGCTCAAATTCCTCGGTAGGTCCCAACCGGCATGTCCTCCGACTTGCGAGACCGACTCAGAGGTATGGGTGCGGCGGAATGACGGCCACCCGATCAGGCCCTTAGGCCTTGGCCGCCGCCGCTTTTGCCGCTGCCGCAGCTTTCCCCTCACCCACAAACTCGCGTTCTTCAACCTTGGCGAACTTGCCCTTCTTGGACCGGAGATAGTAGAGCTTGGCGCGACGCACACGGCCCTGACGCACCACATCCACCTTGGTCACGATCGGCGAATGCACCGGGAAAATTCGCTCGACCCCGACGCCATAGGAGACCTTGCGGACGGTAAATGTTTCCGTATTCAAGGTTCCTTTACGAGCGATCACCGCTCCCTCGTAGACCTGAATGCGTTCCTTTTCACCCTCCACGACTTTCACATGGACCCGCACGGTATCGCCCACTTCAAACTTAGGTGGCGTGGCTTTGGTGAATGACTGCTGAAGACGTTCTAACCGATTCATGGTGCTCTCCCTTTCCTTCCATCAAACGGGCGTTGAGACAACGCCCTCGCTAATAATCTCGTTCAGTAACCGTTGATCTTCACGACTCAAACTGCGATCCCGGATGAGGTCCGGACGCCGCGCATAGGTGCTGCGCAAGGCCTGCTTCCTGCGCCAGAGACGAATGACTTCATGATGCCCGGAGAGCAACACCTCGGGAACCCCCATGCCTCGCACATCAGCAGGCCTGGTGTAGTGCGGATATTCCAGGAGTGAATCCGAAAAAGACTCTTCGACCACGGACTCCGGGTCACCAAGCACGCCAGGCACCAATCGAGTGGCGGCGTCAATCAAAACCAAGGCCGGCAATTCGCCTCCGGTCAAAATATAGTCGCCGACTGAAACCTCTTCCGGCTGGAGCGCCTCGCGAACCCGCTCATCCACCCCCTCATAGTGCCCGCAGAGAATGACGATCCGGCGAGGCTCGGCGGCCAGGTCTTTCGCATAGTCCTGCGTGAAGATTCGCCCCTGGGGCGAAGGAAACATCAAACGAATCTCTTCACCGGTGGACTGAGCACTGGCACGCAACGCATCCACCGCGCGCAGGATCGGCTCCGCTTTCATGACCATCCCCGCACCGCCGCCATAGGGAACATCGTCTGCAACCTTGTGGCGATCCATCGTGTAGTCACGAAGATTATGCGCCTGGATGGCCAGCAATCCCTTCTCTTGCGCGCGCTTGAGCATGCTATGCCCGACCGCCTGCAGAATCATTTCGGGGAACAATGTCAGAACGTCGATGCGCAACACGTCACGCTCCCAACCCTTCGATCATGTGTACGGTCATCACCCGCTGCTGTAAATCAACGGCCACAACCAATTCTCGCGCTGCGGGGATGAGCGTTTCCTTGCTCCCGTCCTGCACCACAAACACATGATTGCCGGTTAATTCCCAGATGTCGGTCAACGTCCCAATACCGTTCCCCTGTTCATCCTGCACTCGCAAGCCAATGAGATCGCATTCATAGTACTGCCCCTGCGGCAATGGGGGCGCACTGCCTTTCGGGATTTGAATCAACCCGCCGCGCCACAGCCCGGCTTCCTCGGGGGAAGTCAGGCCTTCAAACGCGAGGATATATCCCTGCCCCGCAGGCCGAATATGCGTCACCCGCGTGTCCCAGGTCTTTCCATTGGTTCCCAGGAGACTCACGGCTCCCAATGACTCCAATCGACCAGGCACATCGCTGAGCGAACGCACCTTCACCTCGCCCCTGACGCCGAACGACCGTTCGATCCGTCCTACTGTGACCAGCTCGACCGATTCGGCCACCATGGTCCCTAGGCCTTCTTCTTCGCCGCTTTCTCTGCTTCAAACTGCTTCCAGAGACCGGACCGACGCAACAAGGTCCGCACGGTCACCGAAGGCTGGGCTCCATGATGCAACCAGGTCAACACCCGGTCCTGCTTCACATCCGGAAGACCCTGCTCCTTGAGCGGATCGAAAATGCCGAGAATTTCCAGGAACCGTCCATCGCGGGCCTTCCGGGAGTCCGCCGCTACCAACCGATACATCGGCCGCTTATGTCTGCCTGTCCGAGCCAATCTGAGATGAACTGCCACGACTGCCCTCCTTTGAAAAACCGTCCAACACGGTGAATGAATAAATCTCGCTACATGGAGCGCATGAGTTGGGCCAATTGGCGCCGCCCCCCTGTCCCCGTCATGGCCTTTGCCAATTTCTTCGCCGACAAGAATTGCTTGATCAGGCGATTCACTTCCTGCACACTCGCGCCGCTGCCGCGAGCAATCCGCTTCTTCCGGCTGCCATTGATGATGGTATGGTCACGCCGCTCACGGGTCGTCATCGAGTCAATCATCGCCGTCACCCGCTTCATCTCGCGCTCCGGCTTGTCCCCCTCGATCACACTTTTCAACTTCTGTCCGCCCGGCAACATGCCGAGAATCTGCTCCAGTGAACCCAGCTTGTTCATCTGAGCCATCTGCTTGCGAAAATCCTCAAGCGTAAAGCTGTTACTGGTCAGGCGCTGCTGCGCTTCTTCGGCCTGTTCTTGCGTAAATGTCGCTTGCGCCTTTTCGATCAGCGAAAGGACGTCGCCCATCCCGAGGATTCGGGAGGCCATCCGATCGGGATGAAAGACTTCCAGGGCATCCAGTTTTTCGCCCACACCGAGAAACTTAATCGGCTTACCGGTGACTGCACGGATGGATAAGACCGCTCCACCACGAGCATCGCCTTCGACCTTCGTTAGGATCACCCCGGTGAGCCCCACCTTCTGATCGAACTGGGTGGCCATCGTGACGGCATCCTGACCCGTCATGGCATCGGCCACCAGCAAAATCTCATGCGGCGCTACCGCCGTCTTCACGGCGACCAACTCTCCCATCAACTCATCATCAATGTGCAGACGGCCGCCGGTATCGAGGACGACCAGGTCAAATCCCTGCTCGCGTCCACGCTCGACCCCGGCCTGGCAGATCCGCACGACGTCCGACTGAGTGGCCTGCGCTTTGTCGACGCGATGAACCTCAATCCCAAGATCACGGCCAAGACTGCTGAGCTGATCGCCCGCAGCCGGTCGCCGCGGATCCGCGGCGACTAAGAGCACCCGCTTCCCCTGGCCCTTGAAAAGCCGCGCCAGCTTCCCGCAGGTCGTCGTTTTTCCGGCGCCTTGCAACCCGACCATCATCACCACGGTGGGCGGTTGAGAATGGAGGGCCAAACCCGCCTTCTCACGGCCCATCATGTCACAGAGCTCATCCCACACCACTTTAACGACCTGATGACCGGGCGTCAGGCTTTGCAGCACTTCCTGCCCGACCGCTTTGACGCGAACCCGTTCGATGAAATCCTTGACGATCTTGAAGTTCACATCGGCTTCGAGCAACGCCAGCCGGACTTCCTTCAAGGCTTCGCCGATATTCTGCTCCGTAAGCACACCTTGCCCACGAAGCTTCTTCAGGATTTTCTCGAACTTATCGCTCAGCGCATCCAGCATGGGGCCCCAAAGAAAAAGGCAACCGAAGTCTCAATCAAGTTCTCCGATTGCCTCGTAAAACCTAAGGAAAGAGCATCGGGCAGTGTATAGAAACCGGTCCGGCGAAGTCAAGATATCCGAAGCCATCGGATTTGTTGACAGACCCGACACCATCCGATATGGTGCCCTCAGTCGACTTCGGTTGGATCTACATCAGGGAGCGTACATCGCGCGTGAGAAAGTCACCCTGGGTTCTTCTCATTTTCGTACTCATCGGCGGGCTACTCGGCGGAATTCTCGGAGAAATTCTGCATGTGATGGCGCCGCAGGGTAACATTCAGAGTATCTTCTCCACGCATTTCACCCCCGGAATCAGCCCTCCCCTCACGATCGACCTGGTGCTCATCAAGTTCACGATCGGATTCAGCATCAAGGTGAACCTACTGAGCATCCTTGGCATGTTTATCGGAGTCTACCTCTACAAGCACGTTTAAGCCTTCAGATCCAAATCCCTCAGCCTCAATGCCCTGATCTGATTGCGCAATTCTGCTGCACGCTCAAACGCCAGCTCCTTGGCTGCCGCCTTCATCTCGCCTTCCAACCGAAGAATCACCTGCCCCACGGTTTCGTCTTTGCCATAGGGCTCCATGGTCTCGGCCGCCAGATCCAGCTGGACATAATCCAGCTCGGCTACCGCATACTCCAACGCAGGAATCTCTTTTTTAATACTGGCCGGGGTAATCCCATGGGCCGAGTTATACTCAGCCTGGATCAGACGCCGGCGAGTCGTCTCTCCCATGGCGACTTTCATCGACTCTGTGATGATATCGCCATAAAACACCACGCGCCCCTCAACATTTCTTGCCGCACGCCCGGCCGTTTGGATCAGAGACCGATAGGATCGCAGATAGCCCTCCTTGTCTGCATCAAGAATAGCCACCAGCGTCACCTCGGGCAGATCCAGCCCTTCCCGCAGGAGATTGATTCCCACTAGCACGTCGAAGACCCCGCGGCGCAAGTCGCGGATGATCTCAGCCCGCTCAAGCGTTTTGATATCGGAGTGAAGGTACCGCACCTTCAGCCCCAACTCGTGATAATACTCGCTGAGATCTTCCGCCATCCGCTTGGTGAGGGTCGTCACCAATACGCGACCGCCTTTGGCGACCTCTTTTCTCACCTCTCCTAGGAGATGATCCACTTGTCCCTTTGCCGGTTGCACCTCAATGCAGGGATCCATCAACCCGGTCGGCCGAATAATCTGTTCGACCACCGCACCCGCCGCATGCTCCAGCTCGTAATTCCCCAGCGTCGCCGACACATAGATCACCTGATTCAGAATCCGTTCGAACTCCTCGAACTTAAGGGGTCGGTTATCGATGGCCGATGGCAACCGAAACCCGTAGTCCACCAGCGTCCGCTTCCGTGAATAGTCACCCGCATACATCCCGCCCACCTGTGAAACCGTGGCATGCGACTCATCGATGATCATGAGAAAGTCTTTGGGGAAGTAGTCGATGAGCGTCGGAGGAGCCTCACCAGGAGCCCGGCCGCTCAGATGGCGGGAATAATTTTCGATGCCGTGGCAGTACCCCATGGCACGGATCATTTCGAGGTCGAACTTCGTCCGCTGCGCGATGCGCTGCGCCTCGACCAGCTGCTTGTGCTTCTGAAAATAGAGGACGCGCTCATCGAGCTCTTCCTCGATCCCGGTGATCGCTCGCTCGTACCGATCCGGCGCAATCAAATAGTGGGTATTGGGATAGATCGGCACTTTGGGCAATTTACCCAGCGATTTCCCGGTCAACGGATCAATCTCGTGGATCGCATCGATCACATCGCCGAACAGTTCGATCCGAACCGAGACCGCATCGCTGGCAGCCGGGAATATTTCAATGACATCCCCGCGCGCACGGAACGTCCCGCGATGAAAATCGACATCATTCCGCGCATATTGAATCTCGACAAGCTTCGCCAGAATCTTCTCGCGCCGAATTTCCATCCCCACTTCGAGATACAACAACATGCCATGGTAAATCTCCGGCGAACCCAGGCCGTAAATGCACGAGACCGACGAGACGATGATGACGTCGTTCCGCTCTAACAAGGACCGGGTCGCCGAGTGGCGCATCTGATCGATGGCGTCGTTGATCGACGCATCCTTGGCAATGTAGGTATCCGTCTGGGGAAGGTAGGCTTCCGGCTGGTAATAGTCGTAGTAACTGATGAAGTACTCGACGGCGTTCTGTGGGAAAAACTGTTTGAACTCCTGGTACAACTGCCCGGCCAAGGTCTTGTTATGCACCAGCACGAGCGTCGGCTTCTGAACCTGCTCAATCAGGTTCGCCATCGTAAAAGTCTTACCCGATCCCGTCACTCCGAGAAGGGCTTGATGCTTTCTGCCGGCACGAACGCCGGTCGTCAGCTTGGCAATCGCCTCGGGCTGATGACCACAGGGATGAAACGGGGCTTCGAGCTTGAACGGCGGCACAGGGACCTCCGGCGGTCATCTTATCAAAAACACCATATCTGCACGACCGGCGCGGGGAGCGAGGAATAAAAAAGGGCTGCCGGAAACTCCGGCAGCCCTTTCATGCATGCACTAAGAGGTCGTGACCGGTTTAGTACCGACCGCCGCCACCACCACCGAATCCGCCACGCCCACCGCCGCCGCCACCGGTACGTGGCTCCTGAGGACGGGCTTCATTCACAGTCAAAGTCCGGCCGCCCAGCTGCGTGCCGTTCAACGCGGTAATCGCCGCCTGCGCTTCGCTGTCAGACGACATTTCCACGAAACCGAATCCACGGGACTGACCCGTGAACTTGTCCGTGATGATGCGTGACGACGTCACGGCTCCGTGCACAGCGAACAAATCGCTCAGCTGTTGCTCGGTTGTTGAGTAGGGCAATCCACCGACGTAAATCTTCGAACCCATGGGGTTCCTCCTTTGAGAAAATGGTGTTGTGTTGGACTCGAGAACGGAGGAAGGAAGGAATGGGCCGAAGACGTCAACACAGCGGCGGCTTAGCTCTGGCTTCCGATCAAATTCCCGGGCACAACCATAACAACATCGATTCAGGCCTTGTCACATTCAATGCTTGATTGCCAGGCCTCTCGCAATCAAGCAAGGCGATGCTACTCCAGCAAACTGAGAAAAGGCAAGCAGAGAATCAAATGGCTCATAGCGATATCCCGTTCAATAGGCGGCCGGTGAAGAAAGTGGCCGATGGGAGAACAGGGGCACTGCATGCAACGTGTCGAAAAACCAGGATGTTTTCCCTTGCATCACCACGCCGACTTGACCGGTCCCCAGCATCTGATCCTCTACCGAGAGCACCAATACTCCGTCGACAAATGCCTCGATAAAATCTTTGCTGACAATCGTGTTCCGTTGAACCCGAAGGCTATGCCAATCGATAGGTTTCAGCGTCACGGCTGTCTGACCCAATATCGTGACCACTCCCTCAATCACACGGATGACCTGTGCGCGCTTTGCCCCAAGCTCAACGAGAGCCGCATAAAAGTTTTGTGCATCCCGCAAGGCAAACACAAATCCGCCCACACCGGCCACTCCATCGGCTGACCGAATACGCATCGTGAGATCCGGATACTCGTATTCAAGTCCCTGCGCGATCAGCAGCCGGAAGCAGGTGCTATCCTCGCAGGCAGACGTCCCCATCACCACATTCGGAGCGGACGGAGCTGTGTCATCGGCTTCTACCGACCAGCTCGCCGAGACCCCAGCCCCAGAGGACAGCGGAACAAAACCTCCGGGGATGCTTTTGGTTGCATCCTTGTCGAATGTCCACTTATGGAAGAGGCCGCCGGTCGCCTGCTGCTTCAGATTCGCTTCCTTCTCCTCATGGTTCTCACGGGGGACCGCCGACACCGGCTCAACCCCCGCCAAGAGAACCACCGCCACACAGAGACTGAGCGACAGCGTTGCTCGAATGTTCTGAGCTATCACACGCATGGTCCTGAGAACCTCCCGCTTGATCATTTCTGATCCACCAGCTATGGCTTCGAACCCGTCTCAGAGTTCCGCCGCATACTTACGATATCCCGCTGCAACCGATCCCGCTCGGCCAAAATCCGCTTCCGCCGCTGCCAACGATCCCACGTCCACCATCGAAGCTTCTGGGCAAACGCCACGGACGGAGGGGCCGAGCTACCGCCCGGAGCATGCTGAAAATCATACCCCTGATGATCGCCGCGGTTTTCGAAAAACCGCTTATAGAGGTGCTCGTACAGGCCCTGTCCAGATTCGCCGCCAGCCACAGGCACTCCTTTCTACAAAAGCGATTCCAATTGAGCGCTCTCCGTCACCGGCGCCGAGCAGGTGAACTGCTGGCAGACATACGCGGTCGCCTGCCCGTTCACGCTCACCTTCCCCGCCGCCAAAGGTAGCTCGCCCTCTTTTCCCCGTCGTGCCTCGTCAATGACCAGGAGAATCTTGTTCGGCACATACCGCTGATGCAAGGTGGCCAGGAGCGACTCCGTCTGTGGCTTGCCCCGTGCCCCCACAATCACCACTTCTTTCGGTTTGGACAACAGGAGATCCAACCCGCATAGAAGCCCGGATGCGCCGTAGGCATTCTGGTCCATCAACTGACGAAACACCCGCAATGTCTGCTCGGCGCGATCATAATACGTCCGTTCCCCCGTCAAAGAAAAGAGGCGAATCAGCACCTGCACCGCCACCGCATTGCCGGACGGCATCGCGCTATCCGTGCCGGACTTCATTCGATGGATGAGCGTCTCGTGGTCCTTGGCCGTGAAAAAGAACCCGCCGAGGCCTTCGTCCCAGAAGTGCGTCAGCATACCATCCGCCACGACCTGAGCCTGCTCCAAATACCAGCCATGCGACGTCGTCTCGAAGGCATCGAGTAACGCCGCCGCCAGATAGGCATAGTCATCAAGATAGCCGGCAATCCGGCCGCTCCCGCCGGCGACCGTGCGGGATACGCGACCGTCGGCAATGGCGTAGTCGAGCAAGAACGTCAAGGCCTGCTCGGCCGATGACAGGTACCACGGAGTTCCGAAGGTTTGGTAGGCATCAAGAAAAGCCGAAACCGCGAGAGCATTCCAGCTCGTGAGAATATTTTCATCCCGTTGGGGTTTCACTCGCTGCTCGCGGGCAGCCAACAATTTCTTCCTGGCCGGACGCAGTGTCGCCTCGAGCTGCTCCTGAGCCTCAGCGGACGATCCAGAGTCCCCCAGCCGATTCAAGACCGTCTTCCCTTCGAAATTGCCGCCGTCCGTTACGCCATAGGCGCGGCAGAACATCTCGCCCAACTCCTGTCCAAGCACGGCCAGAATTTCCGCCTGGTCCCAGACAAAGAACCGGCCTTCCTCACCTTCACTATCGGCGTCCTGCGCAGCGAAAAAGGCGCCGTCCGCATGCGCCAGTTCCCGACGCGTCCATTCGAGCGTCTCTTCGACCACCTGGCGGAACCGCGCCTCTTTCGTCAGCCGCCAGCCATCGAGATAGATGCGAACCAATTGCGCATTGTCATAGAGCATCTTTTCGAAATGTGGGATGAGCCACAGCCCATCGACCGAATACCGGTGGAACCCGCCGCCGAGATGATCGTAGATCCCGCCGGCCGCCATCTTTCGCAACTGCAGCAAGACCTTCTCTTGAGCCGTCACGTCCTTCGAGCGATAGGTGTGGCGCAACAACAGGCTGAGCGGGGGCACCGTGGGGAATTTCGGCCCTTCTCCAAATCCGCCGTGGACCGGATCAAAGAAGAGACTCAAGTCTTTCACGCCGTCATTCAGCAAAGTATCCGTAAGCGGCTCAGAGGAAGGCTGATGCGTACTCACCCGGGCCAAGCCCGCCTTCACCCGCTCGACGTTTTTCACCACATCGTCACGGTGATTCCGGTAGGCATCCAGGACTCCTTGCAACACTTGCGGAAATCCAGGCAGATTGTGTCGCGACACGGGAGGGAAGTAGGTCCCGCCGTAAAACGGTTCCTGATCGGGCGTGAGGAACATGGTCAGCGGCCAGCCGCCTCCCCGCCCCAGAAACACCTGCGCGGCCTTCTGATAAATATCATCGAGATCAGGACGTTCCTCCCGATCCACTTTCACACTGACGAAGTATTCATTGAGCACGGCCGCAATCTCACGATTCTCGAAAGATTCGTGAGACATGACATGGCACCAGTGGCAGGCCGAGTAGCCGATCGACAGGAGGATCGGCTTATCTTCAGCCTTGGCTTTGGCCAAGGCCTCCGGCCCCCAGGCGTACCAGTCGACAGGATTCAGCGCATGCTGCCTGAGATAGGGGCTGGATTCAGTGATGAGACGGTTGGGAAACGAATCGGCCTGCGTCATGGTGCGTATCAACATTCTCCGTGACGAATAGTACCTGGCTCAACCCCGCGGTGCAACCCGCTTGGCCCCCTGTGCTATCATCTTCTTCGGAATCGCGACAGGACGGGGGACCGAGATGACAAGCAGCCTGACCATAGCATTTCTTGCAACCTGCCGCATGGCCCTCTGTATCATCATCATGTGTCTGATCAGTGCCGAACCAGCGCCTGCGCAGTCATCCGACGCAGGACTTCAGGCATCCCTGGGCACCCTCTCTACCGAACGGATGCTGGCCGACATTCGGACATTGAGCGCCCCCACATTCAACGGGCGCCTGGCCGGCAGCGACGACGATGTGCAATCAGCTAAATGGGTGGCACAGGAACTAGCCGCAACGACTCTCCAACTTCCCCCTATCATGAACGGCTCGCTCATGTTTCCCTTTGTCAGTGGAAAGCACGGCACACCGCTCGGCGTGATGGCCTCGATCATCCCAACGTCAACGATCCAGCCGGATCCAGAGCTTCGAATCGGCAGCGTCGACCAGATGACTATCTCCAGTCTCGGCGTCGATTATCTGCCGGTATTCGACTCGCCTGCCGCTCACATACAGAGCCGCATCAGCTTCGTGGGCTATGGGATCGTCGATCCCGCTCGCGGCATCGATGACTACGCAGGCGTGGATGTCGCCAATCGCATCGTCCTCTTCCTGCGTGGTAAACCGGATCACTACCCGAAACCGGTCAGCCATGCCGACAAGGTTCGACTCGCACGAGACCACGGAGCTCTCGCCTACTTGACCGCGACAGGACCGATTCTCAACCCCTATGAAGCCCGGCGCGGTGTCACGGGAAAGCCCAGCGCATTCTACGGACAACTCCCTCCCGATCATGCCATCCCCGGCGCATGGATCAGCACGGCGCTCGCAGAACAGATCCTTGCCACGCCGAGCGACGCAGATCGCCTTCGTCATCTTCAGGAACAGCTCAATAAGAATGGTTTGTCCCGCGCAACACAAACGGATCACTACGCCGCGCTCCGCTGGAACACCGTGACTCAGGAAGGCCTGCTCACAAACGTGATCGGTATGCTCCCCGGCACCGGTCCGGACACCATCATCATCGGGGCCCATCGCGATCACTTCGGCCGACCGGCGGGGTTGCTCTTCCCCGGGGCAGACGACAATGCCTCAGGCACCGCTGTGATGTTGGAAGTGGCGCGCGCATTGGCGAAATCAGACCTGCGCCCGCAGCGCACGATCCTGTTTGCATCCTTTAGCGGCGAAGAACGCGACCTGCTCGGCTCGCGCCTCTATGTAGCCCGCCCGGTCGTGCCACTCGCCTCAACCAAAGCCATGATCAACATCGACCATGCCGGAGTCGGCAATGGACGATTGACGATCGGGGTAACAGGGCTTGAGAAAACCGTGGCGCAGCAGGCAGGAGAGCCGGCAGGACTCGCCTCCAAACTCGATCTCTATGGATTCTTTCCGGGAGGCGACCACGTCCCGTTTAAAGAAGCCGGCGTGCCAACCGTGACCGTCGTCAGCGGCGGGATCCATCCCCACTATCATCAGCCGACCGATACGGCCGATACCATCAGTCCTGACATCCTTATGACAGCAGCACGCTACGTCCTGTCACTAGCGTGGCAATTGGCAACTGAACCGTGAATGTAATCGGTAGGTACTAAGGAATCTCGTCGAGAAGCGTCGAAGAGATTGAGGACAAGGGGGCGGTCTGTCTGGGAGGGCCCGGCAAGACCAGCGGTGAGCCACCCTGGTTGGCGCCCTGGATCAAACCGATCGAGAGTTGCGGACCGAAGGTCATCACAGCACCGCTCCAAGCCTGACCTGTCGTCGGGTTCCGAAAACTATACGTCTGCATATTCCCGCCAGGCTGATACAAATAGCCCTGGGTTCCCTGCCCATCGAGATACAGACTCCCTGGCCCAGTAAGATTAAAGAGAGGACCAACCCCGCCATCGAACGACCGCACACCAGACACTGTCTGCGCCGAAGCGGATACACCATCCGCGAGCAGGCCCCCTCCAGTCAGAACAGTCGCGACAAGTGCGCCCGTGAGCAACCGTTGCATCATAATCCTGACGGATCGAATAAGTTGAGCCATGACAATCTCCAGACCATCAGTATAATATGAGCCCGTTCAGTCTGTCGATCAAGGAGGATTCATGAGACCCCACGCTCGTCTCGTTTCCAGATGGAGAAGCGGTATCGCGATCGCGCTCGTGTTTCTGACAGCCAGCCCCTGCTGGAGCCAAGGTCCCGCCAAGACGGCGACCCAGGCGGAACGGCGCGAAACCATCTCTCTGCCTGACGCCGCGGTGCGGGCACTACAAAGCAACCTAGATATCTCCATCAGCCGCCAGACGAAAGAGAGCCGGATATTCGATATCACCGTCGAGCAGGCCAAGTTCGATCCGACCTTCAGCGTGAACGGTCAATACAACCGCCAGGTCTCCCCGCTCAACCGGCCGGTCTTTGGCGGCACCGGCGGTAACCTGACTGACATTCAGACATTCGATCAGCGCAACAGTTCCGTTACCGTCGACGCCACGCAGAATCTCATTACGGGCGGTAACGTCGATTTGAACTACAGCCCTGCCCGTACCAACGTGAACCAAAACCTGGCCACCGGATTTCTGTTCAATCCGGCCTACACCGGCGGACTCGCCCTCACGTTAACCCAGCCCTTGCTGCGCAACGCCGGGGTTGATATCAACAAGACCTTCATCAAGGTCGCACAGAATAACGCCGACGTCGAACAGCACGTGTTCCGCGACCGCGTCCTGACCGTCCTCGCTACCGTCGAGCAAACCTACTGGGAACTGGTCTTTACGAACGAAAACATGAAGGTCGCCCAGGCAGCGCTCAAGGCCGCGGAAGAATTGCTGGCGACCAACCGGGCCAAAACGAAAGCCGGCGTCATGTCGATCGTCGACGTCTTGCAAGCCGAGGCTGCCGTCGCCTCACGAGTGGAACAGGTGTTGGTGGCAGAAAAATCCATCCGGGACCAGGAAGATCAGTTGCGCCGGCTCCTCAATCCAGGCGAAGAGGATCTGCGGCAGGACGTACGCCTGACGCCGACCGATGCACCGGCTGTGGTGCTCGAACCCCTCAGCTTGCAGGAAGCCATCGACACCGCCATCGAACAGCGCCCGGAAATCGTCCAGGCCAAGAAGAACCTCGAGTCGGGCGAACTCAACAAACAATTTGCCCGCAACCAGTTGCTCCCCACCCTGTCACTTCAAGGTACCATGGGCATGGCGGGGCTGGGCAAAGACTATGGCGATTCCGTCAGCAAAAACCTCAGCGGCGACTTTTACAACTTTGGGGCGGGGCTCGTCTTGAGCTATCCGCTCGGGAATCGCTCGGCGGTCAGCACGTACAACAAACGCCAGCTCGAATTCAAGAACGCCGAAGCCTCCCTGGCGAGCATGCGCCAGCAAATCATCGTGGGCGTACGGGAAGCAGTCCGCCGCGTACAGACCGATTTCAAGCGCATCGAGACCACCCGCTCTGCCCGCATCATGGCCGAAAAGCAGTTACAGGCCGAGCAGGAGCGGCTGAAAGTCGGCTTGAGCACCACCCGCTTCGTCCTCGACTTCCAGCGCGACCTTGCCACTGCCCAAGGCAACGAACTCCGGTCGGTCGTCGATTACAACAAGTCGCTCTCCAATCTGGCTCGGCACAAAGCCACCACGTTGGACCGGTACAATCTGCAACTCCAATAATCCTCGATGCCGACGCCCGAACCGAGCGGACTCGCGACCACGGTTCAGGCTCACGAACGGGGAGCGGCGCTAGCGCTGCTCCCGATCGCCGCGACCGTCGCGTTCTACCTACTCCCTGCATCCTGGCAGGGACACACCTTCATCCAATTCGCTCCGCAACTGATCGCCTATCTTGCGCTCGTCTTATGGGCGACGCACAACCGCCCCCTGTTTCCGCTGCTCGGTCTGCACCCGCGAGGATTGACGTCCGGTTTGCGGCGGGGTCTCGTCATCGGGCTCGGGCTCGGCTGCTTCAACACGGTCATGATTCTCAAGGCTATCCCCGCCATGGGTTTCGACATCACCTTTCTCAAAGACACCCCCCATGCCAGGATTCCCCTTGCGATCATGCTGCCATGGTTCATCGGCGCCATCGCGCTTTTCGTTGAAATTAACTTTCGAGGCTTTCTCCTCGGGCGACTTGCCGTGCTCGAATCTGTTCTGTGGCAATCACTCCTTCTCCAGCGCCTCTCGCCTCTGGCCCTCATCAGCAGCGCCGTCGCCTTTTCCTTCGACCCCTTCATGGTCACGACCTTCCAACACCTGCATTGGATCGCAATCTGGGATGGTCTCGTGTGGGGGACGATCAGACTCAAGACGAATAACCTCTACATCCCCATCGTCGCGCATGCCATCGAAGTCATCGTGATGTATAGTGCGGTGCGAATGGCACTTGGGTAGAATCGCTGCACAGGGTGCGAGGCAATCGAGAGTCAGCTATTGCAGGAGGATAGTCCGTGAACGACCTGGGCAAATATGTGCTCTATTTTCTCTTAGGCGGCACCATCGTCAGCGTATCGACCTATCTCGGCGCGCAGGGCCGCTCGTTTCTTGCGGCCTTCGCCAGCACCTTCCCCGCCATCACCGGGGCCACCTTCATCCTGATCTACCTGAACGGCGGCAACGACGCCATCGTCAGCTACGCCAAGAATCTGCTGTGGTTCGTGCCGCCCTGGACGGTCTACGTCGTCTCCATGATCGTCGGCGTCCCGCGCTTCGGCTTCTGGCCCGCGATGATCGGTTCCCTCGCGCTGTATATGAGTTGCGTGGGCGTGGTCCGGCTTATCCTCCGCTAGGGACGATCAGAGCACGATCCCGAAGTGATCGTGCAACAGCCGCGCGTAGTCTGCCTCGCCCTCCACAGCAGACTTTTCCGTCTTGCCCTGCCGCCTGACACTCAATGTGCGATCGACGAGAATCTTCCGCCCTTCGGTCGTCGGAATGGTGCAGATACGGCGCTGCATGAAGATCGAGTCGGGCGAATGCGAATGGAAGTAGTTCGGATACTTGTAGTCGATCGGCTGGCAAGCCTCCGTGGTGAAGGAATAGAGGCTATCCCATTCGCCATGCACGCGACATTGGAGGAGGTACTCGCCACCGTCCGCTGACATGAGCTTGAATGTCTCTGAATGCTGCGTAACCTCCGAACCCGCCTCCAGCGGCATCGGTTCCAAGAGTCCATTGCCGCCGAACCCGACATCGGCCAACCAGGGCTCGCCAGCGATCTTCACCAGCAAGACCTGGTGACTTCGCGGATAGGGAGGCTTCGCCCCGTACCGCACCCGCGCGATCAGCCGCGTAACCTCAAACCCCATGGCTTCCAGGAGCAGACTGAAGAGACCATTCAACTCGAAACAATACCCACCGCGTCGCGCCGTCACGATCTTGGCAAACAGATCGGCGGGCTCCAGCGACACCGGCACGCCCCGATAGCCGTCCAGATTTTCAAACGGCACAGCCAGGACATGAGATAGATGAATAGCTCGCAGCGTTTCACGGGTAGCCGCAAAGTCGCCACGATAGTTAATCCGATCAAGATAGGCTAATGGATCCATGACATCTACCCAAATAAACCAAACAGAAACAATTATAGGCAGGATCTAATGGCAGATCTATAACAGCTCGACGGACGCCATGAGGGCTATGGGAATTATGCAATTACGCAGAAGCAGGGAAATGCAGCCGGTTCATTTCGTTGAGGGTCGAGATCATCTGATTGAGGGCGTGGGTGACAGTGCGACTGGCTTCTCGGGAGGGGCTATTGGTGCCGGCCCAGATATCGGGCGGGTTGGCGATCTCTTTCACGTTCTGACAAAAACGCGAGATAGTCTGTTTCCAGTGAGAGGCATCCGGACTGGCACCGAGAAACTCGGCGCGATCATTAAAGAACGGCTGCTCGAATTGCCCGGCGCGGAGCTGCCACATCTGCTCCATAGCCTGCTGCCGGTCCGAACCCAATTCCAAGCCGCTCATCTTCTCATTCAAGGCGGCGAAGAACCCGCCGACCACATGTTCGACATGCGACTCGGGAAAGACCCCGACACAGGCTTGCATGAGCAGGAATTTGTGGATGAGAAAGACCTCGGCGCTGATCCGGGCATCGTTGGCGGAGGGATCGTAGGCCAGCGCGAGTTCGCGAAGAGCGTCCGCAGAAGCCCCTTCGAGACTCGAGCCCAGCAGCCGCGCGATCTGACGGCCCAAGCCCAAGTATTCGACATTCGATAACAGTGCCATTACCACACCTTATTCAACCACCACGGCCGTGCCGCTCGCACTCACCATAAGCATACTGCTGCTGGCGCCGATCGTTTCGTAGTCGATATCAATCCCGACAATAGCATTCGCCCCGAGATTTCTGGCCTGTTCGCGCATTTCTCCGATGGCGATGTCTTTGGCCTTCCGCAGTTCGGCTTCATACGAGGCCGAACGGCCCCCGACAATATCCCGGATCGACGCGAAGAAATCGCGGAAGATGTTCGCGCCTAGAATGGCATCCCCGCTGACGAGCCCCAGATATTTGACCGCGCGCTTGCCTTCAATGCTCGGTGTCGTCGTCAAAGTCATACGTCCCTCCCGGTGGATGCCCCCATCCTCTCATCTCCGGAAGTAATCGCCAAGACTTTCTCCGTTTGCCTATCCTAATCATAACCGGCCATCTTTTCCGACACCGGCGGCTGCCCAAGTCCAAGACGCTCACGCACCGTAAGCAGCGCTGGCCTGAACCTCTTCACCATGCGCGACATGATTGGCAACATAACTACTGCGACGCATAGACCTATCCCCAACGGTCCAAAACTGACACCCAGTCCAACAGCCAAACTGAGAGATATTAGTTCTCCGTGGGACAGCCCACCACTCTCGCGATACGCAAGGCGCCAAACTTTGCGTCGATTGGCAGCCGAAAGATCTGAAAGTTCCGGAACTGATTTCAGCGTCCAAAATAATTTCATTGAGGTTCATCGCATCAGGGCAGTCACGGTCTGTTCAGGAATCCTTTCTGTTGAAGCGTACCCGTTGGTACGGTGTTCGTCAAAAGAAAGATTAGACACGAGACACGATGTGAAGATAGGGCCTCAAGCAGAACGTACGCGCATGCCCGCCCTAAAGGGGAAGAACTCTCGGAGGAGTTCACCATTTGAACCCAACCACGGTTTTTATTCTCACGATCACACTGAACAGTTGGTCACGGACTCGGAATGACCGACCGGATGAAGCGAATCCCATCTCCTGTTGCCTGTTGAAGCCTACTACCCCACTTGATAGGATCACCAATTCGTCTAGAAGGAATTTTCAGCTTGGACATCTCCCCTCTGCCCAAACCTCCATCTTCCGACCTCATCGTCGAGGGCGCGCGGCAGAATAATCTCAAAAATATCTCGCTCCGTATCCCCCACAACCAAGTCACGGCCATCACCGGTCTGTCCGGTTCGGGCAAATCGTCGCTGGCCTTCGACACGCTTTTCGCTGAAGGCCAATGGCGCTATGTGGAATCCCTCTCGACTTACGCGCGCATGTTCATCGACAAAGTAGCGCGCCCGGATGTGGACCGCATTCTCAACGTGCGTCCCGCGATTGCGATCGAACAGAAAAACCAGGTGCGCACCGCCCGATCGACGGTAGGCACTACCACGGAAATAGCGGACCTGCTCCGGCTGCTCTTCGCCAAGATCGGCAAGCCGGTCTGTCCCAACTGTCACCAGGAAGCCCGTTCATTCCACCCTGATACGGTTGCCACCCAGCTGCTCAATCGCTTTCCCGACGCGCGCGCCATGATTCTCTTCTCCGTAACCGTGCCCACAGCCAAGCTGGAGTCGGCCTTCCTGCAATCGCTCCTGACTCGCGGGTTTACCCGCCTCAAAGCCGGCAATGAGGTTCTGGATCTGCTTGAAACCGCTCATCCGCCGCTCCACACAGCGACGTCACTGCATGTTGTGCTCGACCGTCTCGTGATCCGTGCGGATAATCGAACCCGCCTCGTCGAAGCGATCGAGACCGCCTTCCGCGAAGGAGAGGGCCGCTGCACGGTCGAGGTGATCGGCCAAGGCATTCACTCCTTCAGCACCAATTTCCTCTGCCAGCAGTGCGGTCGCACCTTTGAACCGCTCAGGCCGATTCTTTTTTCCTTCAACCATCCAATCGGCGCCTGCCCCGAATGCAAAGGCTTCGGCAATGTCCTGCGTTACGATCCGGAACTCGTCATTCCCGACCACGGCAAATCGCTCGCCGAAGGCGCGATCGAGCCCTGGAGCAAGCCCGGAACGGATTGGTGGGAGAAGCAGATGCTGCTGGCGATGAAACGGAAAGGCATCGACGTGACGGCCCCGTTTCGGAGTCTCCCGAAATCAACGCAGACACTGCTGTGGGAAGGCGACGATTCCTTTGACGGCATCAACAACTTTTTCGAGTACATGGAAGGGAAACGCTACAAGCTGCACGTACGCGTGCTTTTGAGCCGCTACCGCACGCCGGTGGAATGCCCAGCCTGCCACGGCAGCCGGTTGAAGCCCGATGCCCGGTTCGTGAAAATCGCCGGCACCGACATTCACGAGATCACTGATCAGACGATTGCAGGCCTGCTGAGCTGGATGGAGGCCCTGACGCTGCGGCCGTTCGAGCAGGAGATTGCCGCCGATATTCTCCGCCAGTTGAAGGCCAAGCTGGGGTTTCTCCTGCGAGTCGGACTCGGCTATCTCACGCTGGCGCGGCAAACAAAAACACTCTCCGGCGGAGAGGCCCAGCGCGTCTCCCTCGCCAATCAACTCGGCGCCCGGCTGGTCGGCACGCTCTATGTCCTGGACGAACCGACCATCGGCCTCCATGCCCGCGACACCGATCTCCTCGCTGGCATTCTCAAAGACCTCGCCGCTGTCGGTAACACCGTCGTCGTCGTGGAACACGATCGCCACATGATCGAATCGGCCGACTATCTCGTCGAACTCGGGCCGCAGTCCGGTGAACGGGGCGGCGAGATCATCTGCGCCGCGCCGGCGAAAGAATTTGTCCAGGATAAGCGCGCCCTCACGGCCCGCTACCTCCGGGGAGAAGAACACATTCCACTCCCGAAATCCCGCCGTTCAGGCAACGGGAAGGTGCTCGTCATCGCGGGAGCTAACGAACATAATCTGAAAGATCTCGTCGTCCGGCTGCCGCTCGGTATGTTCATCTGCGTCACCGGCGTGTCCGGATCAGGAAAAAGCACGCTCGTCGAAGACACGTTGTACCGCGCCCTGGCCCGCGCCTTTCGGATAGATGCGCTCCCGATGGGACGCTTCAAGGCCATCAAAGGCCTTGAGCACTTGAAGGGCGTGCGCCTCATTGATCAACAACCGATCGGCCGCACGCCCCGCTCCAATCCCATCACCTATCTAAAAGCCTTCGACGAGATCCGCCAGCTCTTCGCCTCCGAACGGGAATCCCTCAGGCAGGGCCTGACACCCGGACACTTTTCCTTCAACACCGCCGGCGGACGATGCGAGCGTTGCGAAGGCGCGGGCGTAGAAAAGCTGGAGATGTATTTCTTCGAGGACCTGTACGTGCCCTGCGAAAGCTGCAACGGGAAGCGGTTTAAGCCGGAGGTCCTGGCGATCCGTTTTCGTGGAAAGACCATTTCAGAAGTCCTGGCGATGACGGTGGATAACGCGGTGCAATTCTTCACCGGCACACCGAAGCTGCAAGAGCGGCTGCATCTGCTCTCCTCCATCGGCCTCGGCTACCTGCGCCTCGGGCAATCCGCCACGACGCTCTCCGGCGGCGAAGCCCAGCGGCTGAAAATCGCGGCGGAACTGAAAGACGGATCGACAAAGGATCTCCTCTACATCATGGATGAGCCAACGACCGGCCTGCACTTTGAAGACGTGAAGAAGCTCCTCGCCGTCCTCCACAAGCTGGTCAACGCAGGCAACACCCTCGTCGTCGTGGAACATAATCTGGACGTGATCAAATCAGCCGACTGGGTCATCGACCTAGGACCAGAAGGCGGAGCAGCAGGCGGCCAAATTATCGCGGAAGGCAGACCGGAACGGGTGGCAAAAGTAGCGGGGTCTCATACGGGACGATTCTTGGCGCAAGCCCTAAGACCACAACCTAATTGACATAATTCTGTACGCAATTTAGACTGTACCTATTCACTCGCCTGGAGGGCCCGATGGGCATTACAACCAAAGACATCGTCTCACTCAGTCACGCGCGTGCGAAGCTCACCGAATTGTGCGATGAGGTACGAGAAAAGGGAAACGAGAAACTCATCACCAAAAACGGAGGCAGTTGCGCGGCGCTGATTGATGCGGACCGCCTGGACTACTATCACCGACTGGAGCGAGAACACATCCACCTCGGACTGCTTGAAGAAGCGATCAAGGGCCTTACCGATCTGAAAGGCGGCAAGACGCTCAGTCTTGCGCAACTCAAATCTCGTCATGGCCGCTAAACAGCCACGTTTTACCGAGAACTTCTCAGCCAACCTGACAGCCATCGAAACCTTTCTCGGCCCCCAAGGCCGATCGGCATACCGTCGATTTCTCGACCGTCTCTTCGAAGAAACCATTCCCTCCCTGTGCCGATTCCCGCAATCCGGGCGCTCGTTCCTGGCTCATACCATCAAATCTGCAAAAGCAAAGACACTGACCAAGGCACTGCGCAGACTCCTCGGCAAAGAAGACGACCTACGCGAGTTCGTGACGGATGAATATCTCCTGCTCTATCTAGTGCGCCGAGGCCAGGTGATCTTTCTCGCGGTGAAACACCATCGGCAATTGTCATTCGATCTCAAACAATTCTGGAGCGAAGAATAGCGGCAGGGTATGCGCTTAGCTGACAACACCCTCATCGTCTTCGAACACAACCTCGACGTGATCAAAACAGCGGACTGGATTATCGATCTAGGCCCAGAAGGGGGAGAAGCAGGCGGTCGAATCGTCGCGGAAGGCAGACCGGAGCAAGTAGCAAAGGTGGCGGGATCTCATACCTGACGGTTTCTGGCAGACACGCTTACAGCAACTACTTCCCGAAATACTTCCTAATCTCTACGTTCACCACTACTAATAATGACCAGTGGTAGACGCCGGCTCCCAATTTTCAGCAACACGTCGAGCGAAAGCAATTTCGTCGGGCTTGAGATAGCTGGCGCTCTTATCTCTACAGTTCGTCGCTCCGTTTTTTATCTTTTCCTCTGAAGCAGAAAGTGCGGCTCGATGGCACCAAACATAAGAGCTTGCAAAGCTCTGCAGGGTACCGATTCCATTCTGATACATATGCCCCACAATAATCTGAGCCTCAGCAATTCCGCTAAAAGCAGCCTTCCTATACCACCTATTAGCTTCCCATGCATCCTGCCTAACGCCTCGTCCATGTAGGTACATGCCTCCCAAAATAGTCTGAGCGACACCGTGGCTCTGCTCCGCCGCTTTACGTATCAACTCTGCAGCTTGCAGGTGATCTTGCGGCACACCGTCCCCCCTCTCATACAGCATACCCAAGAAGAACTGAGCTTGAGCATGCCCCTGATTTGCAGCTTTTCGGAACCATGAGATGGCTTGAGCAAAATCTTGCGGGAAACCCTTGCCAGTCTCATACATTGAGCCCAACATCACTTGTGCATTTGCATCTCCCTGCTCAGCAGCTTTGCGAAACCATGAGGCAGCTTGCACATAGTTCAGCTCCGCGTAATCGGCAATGCCGAGAGCGAATTGTGCCGCCGCTTCTCCTGTTTCAGCGCGTAAGCGTATATAAGCCGCCAACTCAGCAGCACGGTCTTTTTGCAACTTTTCCTTAGAGGACTCCGAAACAACCCTCAGCTGCTCACTCAGCATTTGTAATTGTTGTTCCATCTTTCTTATCTGCTGCTGCTGTGCATCCACTTTAACTTGGAGGGCTTTGTTCCCCACAATGCCCTCTATATGTTGCCGTACCTCCTCGCCGTCAACATCGGCTTTCAGTGTTAGCGTTAGCGTGTTTACACCATTATTAAATGCAACCTCCTCTTTCACTATCTGCACCTTCAAGACGGCTGCCGAATAGGAAGTGATCTGATCTTCGGTTAATTCGAAGCTTCTCACCTCAGTGGAGCTCTGAATAAAAGACCCGGCTTCCTCCAACAACTTGCGCTTTGCCGTCATGTAACACAGGGAACGAGCATCTTCCTTGCTGTCTCTATCGCCCATCACGTAGGTGTGGGTGGCCGTAATGATCCGAGTGGCGGCCTCAGCAGGAAGGGTAACAAAGACGATGTGGGGCAAGACGAGAACGGAAAGAAACCAACCTACAATCATGGCAGTCTCCATAACAGGCACGCGGGGTACAGAATTTGGGTTATTGCACTTAGATCAGCCACTCCCACTCACAACCCCGGTCTCGGCTCTGCCACGATACCTAGTTCCAAGGGCGATCCAGCCCGGCGGATATCGAGCTTCAAGGACTGCCCCGCCTCGATCTGGCAAACCCGCTTGGCTTCGCGTTCTGATTTCACCCCCGCGAGTGAAGAACCGTTACAGCCGACGACCTGATCACCCACATGCAGCCCCGCCTTCTCTGCGGGGAGGCCGCTCCGCAGTTCACGGACGGCGTAGTACCGGGAGCCGCCCGATTCGAGCAGTTCCCAATTCACGCCGATACGTCCGGAGCCGAGCAAACCGGTCTGCGAGCCAAAACGCGCCAGGATGCGATGGACGATGATGCGGGCCGAACTCTCCGGATCGTCGGTGGTCTGATCGGTCAGATGGCCTTCGCCGTTGAAGAGCAGCTGCCCGGTTTCCACATCGATCATCCGCAGCGACAGAGACACGCTGTTCGTCCGTGCTTCGGAGTGTTGATCCCATTGTTGCACACCACCGACGATGATGGCCTGGGCACCGACCAACTTGCCGACCTTCAAGACGTTGGCATCGTCGGCGTGCGTGAGCTGAATTACCTGTTCTTTGAGCACTTCATCGAGCTTCGCACGCTCGACCATGTTCATATCGAGATCCAACAACAACGTGGTGACAATGCCGGCTACGCGTGAACCGGAGCCCGGCGCATTCGGCCCGTCTTCGAACAACATGACGGCCATCGTGCGGTAACGGTCGATGGAGTCACGATTGATCGGGCCCAATCCGGTGATAATCGGCTCGGATCTCCCCGCCCCAGTACCGAGACGCCCGTGCGGCACGCCGGCAACCTCACAGGATTTCCGTCGCTGTAAAATGGCGGCAGGGGGACCCCAGGTACAAAGTTCTTCATTCACCAGTACGACATGCTGGGGATATTCGCGCTGACGTTCCAGAGCAATATTAGTAAAGGGATAGATCACACAGCCGCCGATCCAGACGGAGATCGGACAAAGGCCCAGCTCATAGAGCCATTGATTGCGGGTGGTCAGTGAATATTCCCAGACGAGCATGCGGCCATCGTCCCGCAAGACGCGATCGGGCCGGCCGATCTCATCAAGCACCTGGGCCTTCGTCATCGGGACAGCCAGCCGATCCAGCTTCGACTCGGATTTATAAATGGTGTACCCGACTCCGCAGTGGGAAGAAAGCAGCGCTGCCACGAAGAGACTGATCAGTCTTATGAACCGACCGACTGCAACAGGAGGACGGGGAAGGCATCCCATGCAGGCAGCCTAACACTGCCGCCAACAGGCTTCAATGGAGGAAGCACCTGCGTAGGTTGCTCAAAACGGCTGTCCAGCAAGGCTGCAGCCGATAAAAGCACCGGAGGCGTAGCATTCCTCACCCGCCCATCCCGAGCTGCCAAGACAGCTCGCTTCCCAAGTGGGGTACGTTGAGGACGCTTTCTAGGCGAGAACGAAGCTGGTAGGCGTTTTCAGCAACCTGCTAGTTACAGGAGGGGTCGAACGGCATATCCGCGTAGTGTTGGTATGCATCCCCCAGACTCAGCAGAATCTCCTGCCAGACCTGTGCGGGATCTTTCTCAAACACGACCTTGGAATCGGCGGGCAGGGTAATCCACGAACCGGTCTTCATCTCCGACTCCAGCTGGCCCGGACCCCAGCCAGAATATCCGAGGTAGGCACGGAAGGAATCTTTCGTCGTGGGACCGGTGAGGATCCGCTCGACCACCCCCATGTCGCCGCCAAGACAGACTCCATCAAACACATGGTGGGAATTCTCCGGCAGCTGGTCAACCCGATACAGGAGCATGACGTGATTCGTTTGCACGGGCCCCCCGGCATAGAGCACGTGACTTGCCCCTTCCATAATGGGCACCTGCGGGAGGGCTTCAGAAATGGACATGGCCGTCGGCCGATTGACGACGACACCGAGCGCGCCTTCATCACCATGCTCACAGAGCAATACCACGGTCTGCCGGAAATTCGGATCGCGCAATTGAGGCGTCGCGACGAGGAAAATGCCCTTACCGAGTTCCACATCCATAACATCATCGTACCGTGCTCGCGACCACGGCGCAAGCCTAGGCTGAGAAACGCCGCTGCGCGAGGGTCCGTTCCCCACGGGACGTACTACTTGTGATAGAGGGAGGGCCGGCGATCGCCGAGCAGATCGTTGTAGCGGGTGAGGGCCTTGTTCCGCGCTTCGGTAGGATCGATGTCCATCACGGCCAGCTCGTCACGGTCGCGCGGCGCGCGCTGCAGAATGACGCCGCGGGGACTCACGATCTCGCTGTTGCCGATAAAGGTGAGCGCATCTTTGCCGCCGCGCGCCTCAGTTCCGATGCGATTGCACGTGACGGCGAAGATGCGATTCTCCAGGCAACGCACCGGCATGGAGTCCGGACAATTCGGCAAGACCAAATTGGAGGGATGACAGATAATGTCCGCCCCCATGAGGGCCAGCGTCCGCGCGGATTCAGGAAAGTACCAATCGAAGCAGATCATGACACCGATCTTGGCGGATCCGATATCCCACACCTGAAACCCGGTGTCTCCGGGAGCAAAGCAGAGGGTCTCTTCAAAAAACAGGTGGCTCTTCCGATAGCAGCCGAGAAACCCCGACGGTCCGACGATCACCGCCGAGTTGTAACACTTCGCCCCGGCCCGCTCCGGCAGCCCGGCTACGATGTGCATCCGGCGGCGCTTGGCGACATCGACCAGCATCTTGGTGGTCGGTCCGTCCGGCACCGGCTCGGACAGATTCCAGGCTTCCTCGGCCGAGACGAACTGATAGCCCGATACACAGAGCTCCGGCAGGACCATGAGGTCGACCTCGGCCTGCTCAAGCTTGGCACGAATCGCCTCCAGATTCTTCGCGACTGCGCCGAACTCCGGCTCATATTGGTAATACCCGACGCGCACTGCGCTCTCTCCCTCAAGCAAAAACGGGCAGGGTACCTGTCCCCTGCCCGCTCCGAACACTCCGGCTGTCAGCTGACAGCCGGGCAACTTTGTGCTGTGGCTAGTTACTTCACTTCTGACAGATGCGTGACAGCGCCTTCGGCATGCTGCGTGGCGACATCCGCATGACCGGCTTTCCCGTGCTCGACGGCTTCCTTGAGGTGCTTGATGCCTTCGTCGAGGTGGGGATTCTTCACACCCGCTGCCTCGGCATGGTGGAGGGCGCCTTCGGCATGCTTCACCAAGGCATCGGCATGGCCTTGCTTGCCATGGGCCGCGGCTTCTTTCGCATGTTCAACAGCCTCAGCCACATGCTTGTTATCGGCCAACGCCAGACCGGTCATGACCGGACCGCCAACGAACGCACTCACGGCCGCCAACATCACCAGGCTGCGACGAATAGAGATTGTCATAGTGGCCTCCCTAAAGGTTAATCATCATAGAAAAGGTGCGGATAAGCATTCCTCGTGGATTCACCTTACACAGCGCGTTTTTGACTGTCAAGAAGGCCGCGCCGACTCGTTGAATCCCAGAATTTTCTGCAGCCCTTGTATGTCTTTTTCAACCGGACAGGCGAAATCCCGGCTCCACTCCCACCAGGACCCCGGATAGTTGCGGACATTCTGATAGCCCACGAGCTTCAGCACAAAATAGAGCCAGGCCGATCGAACACCGCCGGTGCAGTAACAGACAATCTCCTGGGAATCCTGGATCCCCTTGTCCTGCAGGGAATCCTTGATGGCGACGAAATCCTTGATCGTCGCATCTTTGTTGAGAAACGTGTTCCACGCCACATGGATGGCCGAGGGAATATGGCCGGGGCGCGGAATCCCCGACACTTCCTTGCCGAGATACTCTTCCAGACTACGCGCATCCAAGACGGCCGTTTGCGGATGGGGCTGCCGAACAATGAGCTTCAACTCATCCTTGGTTATTGCGACACTCTTCACCGGCTTGGCTTTGAACGTGCCGAGCTTCGGCGTCTCGCGGCCATGCGCGAAGGGGCGCTTCTCCGCCGTCCACTTGACCCAGCCTCCGTCGAGTACTTTCAAATTCTGGTGGCCGAGATATTCCAGCATCCAGAACATGCGCCCTTCGTCGCCCCAGTTATCGAAGGGATTGGAGTAGATGACGACCTCGCTGTCGTTGCTGATCCCCAGTGCCGAGAGCTGCCGTTCGATCTGGGCGAGATCGGGGTTCAGGAGCCCTTTGGGAATGGCATTCGGATCGCTGTATTCATGCCAGGTCGTATGCACGGCACCGGGAATATGACCACCGAATTCATAGGCCGACTTTCCCCGGACATCGACGATCACCAATCCCGGCTGCCCGAGACGCTGTTGCAAGGTTTCCGTATCCATCAATAAAGGGTGTGTCATGTGGTTCCTTCTTGTGAGCAATCAGCTATTGGCTTTCAGCGGACAGCTTGTTGGTTCCGGCTGACGGCTGAGAGCTGACCGCTGATTGCTCTCGACCAACGCCGCAGCGAGCGCACCGGACAGCGGAAACTCCCGTTCGTAGATCACGAACCGATAGGGATCGTTCCCCGTCAGCCCGTACTTCGTCCGGAGCATCTCGTGCTGCCCGTCCGTCAGAATGTGGTACTGCACCCGCGCCTTGAGAATCAAGCCCTCTGATTTAGGGGGGAGACGATAGGCAAAACTGTACTCCCGGCTCGCCAGAGGCAGGAGCCGGTTGTCGTACAGTTCGAGAATGGCCGGCTGCCAGAGAATCCAGCGCCCCATCGTCGATTTCTGCTGATCCAGCACGTTGTGCTGCGCATCCTCGACGGAAAACTCGATAGTAAAGTGCCGGTCGGGATCGCCTGTCGGAATCTTGTGCCCCGCACCGGCATTGATCAGATTCAACGTAAAGGCGATTTCGTCGCCCGGTTTGGGCTGCGGGGTGTCCGTCTTGACCTCGATCGCCACCGCCCGTTGAATCATGTCCGGATCGTGCCCGCCCCGCCACAGATGCCGGCGGCCATGGCGAATGGGACTATCCGGTGCCACCGGGCGAGTCACCTCGGGCATGTGGCAACTCTGGCAGATGAAGCCCCGCTCCTGCATAAAGAACTTGCCTTCGTACTCGGCATAGGTCCCGCAAGGGCCCACATTGTAGAATTGCGCAGGCCCCGACACGACGTTATGACAGCGCTGGCAGACCTGCGTGGTCCGAAAGTTCGGATCGAACTTCGTGGGATGCGGGGCGGCGGAATCTTCGAACGGCCCGTAGATCACGCCATCGCGCACATGGCAGGCGGCGCAGGTGACCGATTCCTTCTGATAGGCGGGGTCATAATGCGGATTGGGCTCCTCCACCGCCTTCTCTACCCGACCGCGCGGAATCTCCTTCACCAAGGTCGGCTGCTGATTCTCCAGCGGCGTGTGGCAGTTCAGGCAGACCCAGATGTTCTTATCCTTCTTCCAGTAAGCCTGAAAAAACGGGTCTTCGTAGGCCTTCGAGTGGATGCTGGTCTTCCACTCATCATAGATCTCGCGATGGCACTGCCCGCACGATTCAGCGCTCAGACTCGTCAAACCTTCCGGCACTTTCTGAAACGGAATCGCATGCGCATACTCATCGCGCAGGCCAAAAATCACGACGGGTTTGATCTCGGTGTAGTAGACATAGATCGCGGCGGCCAGACCGACGACGCCCAATCCTATTTTCATCAGCCGCGTCATGCGGCCAGGAGCCCGCGCACATGGGCGTCGACCGACACCGCCAGCGCCGTAAGGTGATACCCGCCTTCGAGAGATGAGAGGATGCGCCCTTGCGCATAGGTCTTGGCGATGCCGGCGACGATGCCCGTCAGCTCCGCATAGCCCGACTCGGTCAATCCCATACTGGCAAGCGGATCGTCTTTGTGCGCATCGAATCCGGCCGAGATGATCACCAGCTCAGGCTTGAACCGCTCTGCCGCAGGCACGAGCACCTTGTGAAAGACGGCGCGATATTCGTCGTCACCCTCTCCCGCTTCCATCGGCACGTTGATCGTGTAGCCTTCCCCTGCACCCCGGCCCCGCTCCGACTCACGGCCGGTGCCCGGATAGTGGGGAAATTGATGCGTACTGAAAAAGAGGACGGAGGGATCGTCTTCAAAGCTGTGCTGCGTCCCGTTGCCGTGATGCACATCCCAATCAACGATCAGCACACGCGAGAGCCCGTGCTTCTTCTGGGCATAGCGCGCGGCGATGGCCACATTATTCAACAAACAAAACCCCATCGCGCGATTGGCTTCTGCATGGTGCCCCGGAGGCCGCACCGCGCAAAACACCTGATCGACCTGCTTCGCCATCATCGCATCGACCGCGGCCAGTGCGCCTCCGGCCGCCAGATAGGCAGCGGTGAGCGAACCGGGGGACATCGACGTATCGGGATCGAGCGACACGCGCCCGCTGGCCGGCGCATGTTGTTTCAACGACGCGAGATAGGCCGCCGTGTGAACCAGGGTGATCCACTGATCCTCGGCCATGCGTGGCTCGATCCTGGTCAGTTGCGCCATCGTGCCGCTCTGTTCCAGTTGCTGGACAATCGCGCGCAGCCGGTTTGGCGACTCGGGATGGCCCATCCCCATGTCGTGTTCGAGATACCGCGGATCGTAGACGAGCCCAGTCTTGCCCATAACGAAAGCCGTGAAACGCTAAAGGTAAAACGTGATCTGCATCATCGTGTCGTATGACGTGTCGTATGAAATGAGATTAGCATGCAGGAATCGGCATAGACAACGAGCGAACCTGCGTGCTACGGTCGATGACCAATTACGCAGGCTGATCAAAAAGCCCGTCCAGCAAGGCCGCAACGAGCGATGAGGCGAATCGTACTTTTTCCGTACGTTGAGCCTCTGAGCGATGCGAGAACGCCGCTGGCAGGCTTTTTCACCAGCCTGCCTGGAGGATGACATGCCCAATCCCCGTATCGAACCGCTGAAGAGAGTGCTCGCGATTGAACCGACGGACGATGTCGCGTGGTTCGGTCTCGGGAAAGCCTATATGGAAGACGGCAACTTCGACGAAGCGGCCAAGGCCCTGCAGCAGTGCATCACGGTCAAGCCGACCTACTCTGCCGCCTACTACGCCCTCGCGCAGTCGCTGCACAAACTCGGCCGCATCGACGAATGTCGGGCGGTGTCGGTCACCGGCATCGACGTCTCGACGAAAAACGGCGACGCGATGGTGACGAAGAATCTGGAAATGCTGAAGAGCTCGCTTCCAGCTTGACGCTTAGAGCACCTGTCGAAAGGTCTCTGCCTGTAACTCTGTGAGCGGTGACCGCACACCGGGGTTCTGCACCAACATCCTGACACGCGGATAGCCTCGTTGCCGCTTCGGCCGTTCGATGAGGTCGACGTTGGCCAGTCTCGTCCCCGCCTTCGACGGTAACGGCTCCACATCCCACAAAGCAATCATCACGGCGCTGAGCTGCCGCAGCGTGGTCAGGAGCACCGTGACTGAACCGGCTAGCGCTTTCAGATCCAGCCAGATTTCTTCATGCCGGCTCGTCTTATCCCCCAGCAGATCCGCCCGCGGGACGGAGATACAGAGCACCACCGGATCGCAATAGTCGGCCAACTGCTTCGCCTTCTGCCGGATGCGGGCCAGGATGCGATGGATCAGGATGACGCCCCGATCCTCTTCGTCGCCTTGCACATCAATCTCAGCCAGCCCCCGAACCGGCAGCTGCCGGCGCTCTGCGGAGCCCACCATCGCGGTCGCTTCGACGAAGAATCGTTCCCGGCCCAGATAACATTCCAAATCGGCCGTCCGCGCCTGCGACTCCGGCAGAAAATTCACCCGGGCGCCGACACGGATCAACTGGGTGGCCAATTCCAGTTCAGCCAGCGCGGACTCTCGGACCCCGTAATCGTAATGGGTCAGGCGGGGAACGAGACGACCCAAGCGAAGATGACTGGCTGCGTCGCCGCAATGCTGCTCCACCGTCGAACAGCGCTCTTCAAGATCGCGGGAGAGCCCTTGCTCTTCCCGCTTCCAGGCGGGCAGCGACGCCTGATGGCCTTCCCGAAGATGGGTGACCAGCTTGAATGTTTTTCGAGGTCGGAACCGTGCCATGGCTCACACCGCTTCAGTCCCCTCGTCATCACCGGAGGCCAACCCCAACGCTTCCGGCTGACGCTTCGACACTTCTTCATATACTTCATCCAACCACCGGCTGGCACAGCCGAGGACTTCGCGGACCAACGGCTCAGGTTGCCCGGTGCGCTTGATGGCCCACTGCGTCACATATTCCAGTAATATCGCCCGTTCAAATTGCCGCGACGACTGCGAGGCAATGGCCGACAATTCGCCCAGACCCGTGTTGATGATGTCCGCCACAATCTCCCGCGCATACGAGGTGCTGGCCGTCACATATTGGATCGCCCTATTGAGTTCTTGATCGGTCATGCTCGATTCCTTTCCAGCGGGATTTTCACATCCCGTCGGACCGCTGTCAACGCAGCGTTGGCCATAGCACCTCTCGTTTTTTCTCCGCGCTTGACCGGCCTCCAATGGTATGATCTCGGCTCATTCACCCCTGTGTCACGAAGGAGAAGACGATGGCCGGCAGACTCTCTACTCGAACCGCATCCTCATCGCGCCAATCCAAAACTCAGGCGTTCTCAGACAAATGGGACCTGACTCATCTCGTCAAGAATCCGACGCGCCAACTCGATGCCCTCCTGGCCGAGTTGGAAGCGAAGGTGGTGCAGATCGAATCCGCCCGGCCCGGTCTTTCTCCGGCGATGCCCAACCAGGATCTTCTCGCCTTATTGCGGTGCAGCGAGGCCATCGCGCAAGGCTCATCCCGATTGGGCGCTTTTGCCTATCTCTGGTTTTCAGAAAACACCAAAGACGACGCGGCCCGCTCGTTCAAGACACAGGTTGAAGAACGGCTGACCGCCCTCAGTAACCGTCTGCTGTTTTTTGAACTCTGGTGGCAAAGCGTCGACGACACCAATGCCGCCCGTCTGATGGCCGATGCCGGCGACCTGCGGTATCACCTGGAAACCATCCGGCGGTTCAAGCCGCACACGCTGTCCGAGCCGGAAGAAAAAATCGTCAACCTGAAGAATGTGACGGGACGCAGCGCGATCCATACGCTTTACGACATCGTGACCAATGGCTTCACCTTCACGCTGACGGTCGGCGGGAAGAAGAAGACGATGAGCCGCGAGGAATTGATGGTCTACGTCCGCAGCCAGAAGGCCTCTGTTCGGCAGGCGGCCTATCAAGAACTCTACCGGGTGTTTTCAGGCCAGCGCGACCTGCTCGGCGAGATCTACAAAACGCTCGTGAACGACTGGAAGTCGGAAAACCTCGGGCTCCGCCACTTCGGCTCCCCGATTGCGACGCGCAACCTCGGTAACGATGTCCCCGACCAGGCGGTCGAGGTGTTGCTCTCGGCCTGCGCCAAGAACGCCGACATCTTTCAAACCTATTTCAAACTCAAAGCCAAGATCTGCAAAATCACGCCGATGAGCCGCTATCACCTCTATGCGCCCCACCGCACAGAGGCCAAGAAGTATAAGTATGCAGACGCGGCAAAAATGGTGCTGGAAGCCTATCGCGGATTCTCTCCCCGCCTGGCCGATCTGGCAGAGCAAGTCTTCACAGACCGGCACATCGACGGCCCGACCCGTTCAGGGAAGCTCGGCGGCGCCTACTGCTACAGCGTCGTCCCCGGCATGACGCCCTATGTGATGCTGAACTACACCGGCGAAGCCCGCGACATCGCCACCATGGCTCATGAGCTGGGACATGCCGTCCATGGCATGATGGCCAAGGATCACTCCGTCTTTACCTTCCACTCGACGCTTCCACTCGCGGAAACCGCCTCGGTCTTCGGCGAACGGATTCTCTCCGATGCGCTGATGTCTCAAGAGCGCAACAAAGCCGTTCGCCAGGGACTGCTGATCGGCCAGCTCGATGACATCTATGCGACGGTTTTACGCCAGGCCTATTTCGTCCGCTTTGAAAAGCTGGCGCACCAGATGGTGGGGGAAGGCGCGACAGGCGACCAGCTGGCAAAAGCCTACCTGGGCGAACTCCGCCAACAGTTCGGCAAGGCCGTCAAAGTCCCAACTGAATTTCAGTGGGAATGGCTGAGCATCCCCCATATCTTCGCCAGCCCGTTCTATTGCTATGCCTACAGCTTCGGCAATCTGCTCGTGCTGGCCTTGTACCGCATGTACAAGGAACAAGGTGCCGCCTTCGTCCCCAAATACTTGGAACTCCTGGAGACCGGCGGATCTGAAGCTCCCCGCGACATTCTGGCCAAAGTGGGCGTCGATATGACGGCTGAAACCTTCTGGCAGTCAGGATTCGACACGATTCGCGAAATGGTCGTCCAGTTGGAAGCGACCCTTTCCTAATACGGGGCCATCTCAGAACAGCGAAACACCCTACTCCTGACTTATCGAAAGAGGCTTGACAGAACCCCCACACGCTGGCATACTGATAATAGTTATCATAATCGTTCATGGAGGTTGCCATGTACGTGTGCCTCTGCAACGGGATTACTGAATCGGATGTGCGCGAAGCCGGCCGGGCCGGCCATGTGACTCCCTGCGCCCTCAAAGCCAAGTTCAAGCTCAAGGGAAACGGCTGTTGCGGACGTTGCGCGAAGAATATTTGCGAGTTCGTCGAGATTGCGACTCAAGGATCAGCGACCTCCTGCCCCCGCACAACCGACCAATAACGCTCTTCCCGACCTCAATCTCCTGAGAATCGCATTCTCGCTCACGAGAATGCGGTGCCCGATCGAGACCGTGAACCGGCCCTTCATTGACCACCCAGCCATTCAGGGTACTGCAGCTTGTCGAAGATGATCTAGCGGGAAGGAACGGAGTGGATGAGTCTAGCGACTTCGGCAACCCGTTGGCCCAAGGCTCTGGCCTCAACCAGCTCTTTGTTGTCCAGGATCGGACAATGTACCAGGAGTCTTTTCTGATTGCGCGGCATGATGCCTCCCACCCCTCCCTGCTTCGCTAAGCGCTGAGGATTCTGCACGAAGTATGGGGTCGCATCTCGCCAGTACTCATCAGATGCCTCCACGCAAAGGCGCGTCCCCGCGAGACTGATCATATTCATGCAGAAACAATGCGCAGAGGGAGGGAGGACCTACTCATACCAAGCCCGGCGCGAGCAGAAAGTCAAAGTCTGCTTTGGTCAATACTCCTTGCCCGGAGCCGCGCACGACGCCGCGCATGACGGCGTCGTACAACTCGAGTTTCCGCTGCTTGAGCGCCATCATCTTTTCCTCGATGCTGTGGCGCATGAGAATCCGCACGATGGTGACGGTGCGCTGTTGCCCGATTCGGTGGGCGCGGTCCGATGCCTGGTTTTCCATCGCCGGATTCCACCAGGGGTCCAGATGAAACACATAGGTCGCTTTGGTGAGATTGAGCCCCTGCCCTCCCGCCTTAAGACTGAGGAGAAACACACTCGGCTGTTCACCAGTCTGAAACGCCTCCACACGAGTCTTCCGCGCGGCGGCCACCGTGGAGCCGTCCAGCCTGTGATAGGGCAGTGCATGCTTGCCGCAAGCCTCCTCCACCAGATCGAGAAAGCTGGTGAACTGGGAAAACACCAGGGTGCTGTGCCCCTCATCCAACAAGACCTGTAATCGCTCCACCAGAAAACTAAGTTTTGGGGAGGGCTCATCGGCCCGGTCCGTCAGGAGCCGGGGCGACAGACAGACCTGGCGCAGCTTGAGGATCGCCGTGAGCGCGATGAACTGGGCCTGGCCTGACGTCTTGGTGCGGTAGGCCTCGTTGATCGTGCTGCGGACCTGCGCGACTGTCTGCTGGTACAGCGCCTTTTGCCGATCGGTCAAGTCGAGGAACACTTCGCTCTCGATCTTCGGCGGCAAATCATGGAGGATCTCCGCCTTGGTCCGCCGCAAGATGAAGGGCCTGGTCCGGCGCAGCAGGCGCTCCAACGCAACACCCTGTGCGCGCTTGAGACCGGCCTTGAACCAATCGTACTCGCCGAGCAGTCCCGGCATGCAGAGATCGATCACGGAAAAATACTCGCCGAGATGGTTTTCGAGCGGGGTGCCGGTCAGCGAAATCTTAAAGCGTCCGGTAAGGCGGCGGGCGGCGCCCGTCGTGTTGGCCTGAATGTTCTTCACTGCCTGCGCCTCGTCGAACACGATGACATGAAACCGCATGCGCACCAGCCGATCGATATCCCGCCGAACCAGCCCGTACGTCGTGATGACGACTTCGCCATCCTTGGCATCGAGCCTCAGCTCGCTGCCGCTGTAGACATGGACCTTCAAGCCCGGCGCAAAGCGCGCCAGCTCCTGCTCCCAGTTGAAGAGGAGGCTCGTCGGCACGACCACCAGATGAGGCCCCTTCACACCGACCGACTGCCTGATGCGCCCGTCCTGGATAGCGGCTAGGAGACAGATGGCCTGGAGCGTCTTGCCCAGCCCCATATCGTCCGCCAAGCAGGCGCCGAACCGATGTTCATAGAGAAACGCGAGCCAGGCATACCCGTCCTGCTGATAGGGGCGAAGCGTAGCCTGTACGCTCGCAGGCAGGGGCGGTGCGACAATCCTCGTGAATCCCATCAGGCGGGCGAGGACGGCCTCGTCTTCCGCAGGCAACGAAACCCGGATGCCCTGCTCGCGCAACGCCAGCCAATCGAGAATCTGCAACCGCGGCACTCGCACGATCTTGCCGGCACCACGGCCCGCTTGCGCCTCTCCGGTCAGGGCAAAGATCGCACGCAACTGCTCCAGCGTCTGTCGGTCCAACACCCGCAACCGGCCTTCGGCATCGATCACCCCTCCCTGCTGGAGGGCGGCCCGCCACTCTGCCTCGGCCAACATTACACCGTCGCACCGGATTTCAGGACGGATTTCAAACCAATCGATCCCGCTCCCTTCCGGCTCGACACGCTCCACCTGCGCGGAGCATTCCCATCGGGAGGGCTTGAGAGGCTTATCCTCGTACAGCAATTCGATCCCGGCAGACGTGAGCCGGTCTAAAAGATCGGGCAAACCGTGGAACAACCGTGGCCCGTCGATCGCCATCTCGTCGTAGCGCGGCATGCTGCGAAAGATATCCTGGCCGAACACGTCGAAGGGAATCTTGTACAGCAACAACTCGCGAGCCTTGGCCACAGGCTGCAACTCCCAGCGCCCGGCATGCAGCGCCAGCCGCACATCGGCCCTGGCATAATCAGACAGATGCTGTTTGAGCCACTGCACACCCTCGTCGATGACGGTGCGCGGCCACCCCTCCAAAGCAAGGGCCATTTTAATGCGTGCGTCTCGCTCCTTGGCCTCGCCCACCTCAGGAAAGCTGAAGAACGTGTCGTACAGCACGGCCTTCCGTTTGTGCGCCCGCAGCGCGCCGGACACGCCACGACCTTGCTCCAACGCTGAGAGGCAGTCGAAGGTGGCCACGCTCGGCGCAAACCTGGCAGCACCACGGCGACATTGTGCCTGCAGGGTCCATGAGGCAGACGGATGCTCGACCGCGCCGGACGGCGGCTTCAGGATCAGCGCGCAGGATAATCCCTCACCAACAGACGACAGGGCCGGACGAGGCACCGGCACCTCCTGACCCGCTACCTTCAACATGAGATCGCGCACGATCCGGTTGATCTGCTTGTGCGTCAGATCGATTTGCGTAGCCTGAAAATCCTCCAGCGACAGCGTAAACTCCGTATCCTCGTCCGTTCCTTTCCACCGCTCATACCCGAACTCGCCCGATAGCGGCACCGCCCGGAATCCTCTGTCGAAATCGGTATAGGGATCGAAGAACGGCGCACCTCCCTTGAAACGTTGCCGCAAAGATCGAAACAACGCCCACCCCTGCTCGTCCTTCAACTGGAGGAGCCTCCCACCGCTCAGATCGGCGACAAACGTCATGAAGCGGACGGTCCGTTCAAGGGGAACCTCATCGGCAAGGCAGACGGCGCGAGCGCTGACCTGGCCGCTGGCGAAGTCGATCTCCGTCTTACTCCGGCACTTGACCGACTGGTCCCAGTGAAGCGGGATCGACTCGTCGCCGGAGACCAGCACGATCGGATAGGGGCTGTCCTGTCCCCTGAGATACCGGAGCAGGGGGTCTTCCCCAAACCCGGACATGAACCAGGACGCATCAAGGAGAGGAACCAGCTCAGTTGGAATCTCAGAGCCCCATCCCCCGGAAAGCGGCACGCCATTCTTATGGATCTGGAGCTGTGGAGGCAGGTGACGGGCATTGATGACAATCTCATAGGCCGATCCTTTGCGGACCGCTCCGGCAGGAGACGGCCGTGACAGCCTGGCCGGCTCCGTGATGCTGCCGAGCAACTCGGCCTGGAGCCCGGACAGCTCACCCTGATGCCCGCCCGGCAATCTGAATAATTCCGGTGAAAGCAGATGCTTGGTCGTAAAGTAGGCGCACAGCACATGTTTGCATAACCCGTCGGGGTCCCAGGCCGGACAATCGCAGGACGCCGAGAGGTATCCGTCGATGATGGAGAACACGACCTCGTACAGCCTGGTTCCCTCCACCTGCGCCGTCAGCGTCGCACGATCCTGGCTCCACGCATAATGTTGCAGCCGCTGCTCTTGATAATAGTTGTAGCCCTTGAGGACAGAGGGCTTCGGCGCCAGCGTATAGACCCTGTTGGCAGAAATGGCGCGAAACGCGGCCAGGAGCGCGAACGATTCTGGGGCAGGACTCGGAGTGACCGTCCCCTTCTCGGGAAAGGGACGGTTCCCCTGCCCGCGACGGGATGAGGTCTTCATTCGCATAACGTATCACTATAAACGGGAGAACGAAATGGCATCAAGGCACGACCGCCGATGAACCGTCGATGGACCAAGCGGGTCGGTCGTATTGCGCGAACCAGCGACTCGCCGTTCGCACGACAGAATGGCACTGTGGCAGGAAGCGCTACTGGGCAGAGCCGGATTTGAATCTCACCGCGACTTCGGCAACCCGTTGGCCCAAGGCTCTGGCGTCGGCCAACTCTATGTTGTCGACGCCGGGACTATCGCCTTCCGTAGTTGCAGAGGCGCCAAAGGCACCGCCGCCACTGACCACGATCATTTGATTCCCGAGCATCGCCGCCAGAATAGTCAGCATCGTTACTTCTTTGCCGCTCGAGATCTGCCCACCCGTGGCGAAGGCCGCCCCGACCTTATTTTTCATCTTGAAGTCCGGAAAGACCCCGAACTTAAACTGCCAATTGTCGAAGAAGGTCTTCACCTCGCCCGACATATTGGACCAGTAGACCGGCGAGCCGACGATGACCGCATCGGATGAAAACAAATCATCCGCCGTGACCTGCCCGACACGCTTCATCACGATCACGGCTCCCGGAATGCTCTTCGCACCTTCGACCACTGCCTCGGCCATTCGTTCGGTATTGCCAGAGAGGGAATGATAGGCGACCAGAATTTTGACGGGAACGGATACAGGCTCCTCTGCAGAGACCGGACCGACTCCGAGAATGGGGGGACAAACAAAAAGACAGACCGCTAAGAGTAGAGGCAAGAAATGGATGGAGACTGCGGTGGGCACAGGACCTGTGGCTTGACCATGGTCCTCATGCCCGGCAGGAGATGAAAACCGGATCACCGACGAAACGTTTCCTCTTCCATCCGCTCTTCGACGGACACGTCCGTGAGGGCTCCGCGATACTCGCAGCGATGACAGCGCACGCGCCAGGCTTCGATCCACTTCTCCTGGACATACGACTGACGGCAGCTCGGGCACACGAACACACCCTTGACGTAATGAACCTTGCGAACTTCCTTCATACGGTCCTCCAGGCTGAGATGGCCGAGGATCGCACAGGTCTCCTGGGGATTGCAAGACGGCCAACCCCGCCAGCCCACGCGCCGACATCGCTCCGCGCCATCGTGCGATCGCCATACCTTGACTGCCACCATGCCGGCCAGTACCATGCCTCCATGACGACTCGCTTCTTCCTGATCGCAACTGTTCTGTTCGCCCTGATCGGCCCGGCCATCGGAGAGGCCACGCCGACGGCCGGCAATCCTGCTGCGAAGCTGATCCCGGTAAAAACCCCGTCGGGAACGGTCGTGCAAGCCGAAATCGCCGACACCCCTCAGAAGCGCGCCGCGGGGCTGATGTATCGCGATCACCTCAAGAAAGACCATGGCATGATGTTCTTCTTCGACCAGGCCCAGGAATGGACGTTCTGGATGAAGAACACGCTGATCCCGCTTGACCTGATCTGGATGGATGAAAAAAAGCGGGTGATCCATATCGAACGAAATGTGCCGATCTGCACGAGAACGGACGACTCCTGCCCGCAGTACCGACCGAATGACGGGGCGATGTACGTCTTGGAAATTGCCGCCGGAACTGTAGATGGATTGAAAATCGAGAAGGGCACAAAACTGCAGTTTGCGAATCCGTAAAATCTGCCGGCCAGCCGGCCGTTACTTCTCCTGCCACGCCCGAATACGCCGCGCCGAGATCACCCCTTCGACCCGTTCAATCGCCTTCAGCACATGATTGATGTGCTTCGTGTCATTGACTTCGACTACGAAATCCAACACCGCCTTCCGGTCTTCGCGCGTCGCGATTTCCGCCCGGCTGATGTTCGCCTGACATTCCGCAATCGCGGATGACACGTTCGCCAGCACCCCGGTCTTGTCGACCGCCATCACCGACACTTTCACCGGGTGCAATCCCGGCGTTGCCGTATCCCATTCCACCTCGACCAGTCGTTCACGATCGTAGTCCAGCGCTTCCAGATTGGGGCAATCCACGGAATGGATCGTCAGCCCGCGCCCGCGCGTGATGTAGCCGAGGATTCGATCCCCCGGCACCGGGTTACAGCAGCGGGAGAGCTGCATCAAGAGATCGCGCGCACCTTTGACTTGGACGCCCTTGTCGTCGGATTTGCCGGCTGGGGCCTTGGGCATGGGGACTGGCTCCGAGACCGGCGCAGCCGTTCCCGGCGCCGGTGCCACCAGCTTCGCAATCACCTCTGCTGTCGCCAGATGCCCGAATCCTACCGCCGCCATCAGTTCGTCGAGCGTGTCATGCCCGAGCTGACGAGCGACCTCCAGCAGTTGCTCCGACCGTAGCATCTGGGCCGGCGCGAACGAGTGGCGCCGCAACTCCGACTCCAGGAGACGCCGCCCGATATCAATGCTGCGCGTTTGTTCTTCAGCCTTGACCCAATGTTTGATTTTCGTTTTGGCGCGCGAGGTCCGGACGAACTTGAGCCAGTCTTTATGCGGCGTCTGGTTCGGCGAGGTGAGAATTTCAACCGTGTCTCCGCTCGTCACCTGATGCTTCAACGGCACGATCTTGCCGTTGACCTTGGCCCCCACACAATGATCCCCGACCTCCGTGTGAATGGCATAAGCGAAATCGACCGGCGTGGATCCCTTCGGCAGTTCCTTCACGATCCCCTTGGGCGTAAACACGTAGACCACGTCATGAAACAACTCAAGTTTGACGGAATCCATGAACTGACGATTATCCGGCAGATCGGTGTGCCACTCGACGAACTGGCGCAGCCAGCCGAACGCCTTGCTGTCCTTCTCCGCGACCTTGTCCTGTTCCTTATATTTCCAATGCGCCGCAATCCCGTATTCAGCCACGCGATGCATTTCGTCGGTTCGAATTTGGAATTCGACGTGCTCGCCCTTCGGTCCGACGACCGTCGTGTGCAGCGATTGGTAGAGGTTGGATTTGGGAATCGCGATGTAGTCCTTAAACCGGCCGGGAAGCGGGCGCCAGAGTGAGTGGATCACCCCGAGCAGGGCATAGCAGTTCATCTTCGTATCGGTGATGATCCGCAAGGCCGTGAGGTCGTAGACCTCCTCAAAGGAAATATCCTGTTTGTTCATCTTCTGGTAAATGCCGTACAGGTGCTTCGGGCGGCCGTACACCGTCCCCTGCAACCCAACGTCGATCAGCGCCTTTTCTACCAGATCACGCACCTCGTGAATGTACTGCTCCCGGTCTTCATCGCGCTTCGCGACGCGCACCCGCAGCATTTCGTATACATCGGGTTTGAGATGCTTGAGGCACAAATCCTCCAGCTCATTCTTCACCCACCCGATCCCGATCCGGTTCGCGAGCGGGGCGTAAATCTCCAGGGTCTCCTGGGCAATTTCCACGCGTTTGGCCTCGCTCAAATGTTCCAATGTCCGCATATTGTGGAGGCGATCCGCCAGCTTGATGATGACGACGCGGATATCGTCCGCCATCGACAACACCATCTTGCGGAAATTCTCCGCCTGCTTCTCTTCATAGCTCCGAAAGGTGATCTTGCCGATCTTAGTCACTCCGTCGACCAGATGGACCACTTCTTTCCCGAACTCGCGCTCCAGCTCGGCCGGCGTGGCCACCGTGTCTTCCAAGGTGTCGTGCAACAGTCCCGCCACCACCGCCGCCACATCCGTTTTGAGCAATGTCAGCACGCCGGCCACCGCGACGGGATGCTGCACGTACGGTTCGCCGGAACGGCGTGTTTGCCCCTCATGCGCTTTGGCAGAAAAGTCGTAGGCCTTACGCACCAGACTGAGATCGGCCTCCGGCTGATAGCTCCGCACGCGGTCGAGGAGCTGATCGATATCGGTGACGGTTTCGTAGACCATCGACGCGTTACTCCCTAGCCGTCGCGCGCATATCCCGGACGCGCAGTTGAATGCGGTCGTGCCCGTTCCAGTGATTGATCTCCGGCGTGAAGGCCAGATCCACCGGCTGATTGAGCGTCAAGCCCTGCTCCGACAATGACTTCATGCCGAACCCGATACTGTCGAACGGCAGCGACCGCCCCTGCCGGACCGTCATCTTCAAATGTTTCTCGCCGACGACACGCGCCTCCATGATCGCTAATCCCTTCACGGCAAACATCGGTTCAGGGTTCCCCGCCCCGAATGGATGCAGCGAACCGATTTCCTGAATGAGGCGCATGTTCACTTCCGTTAGCGACACTTCAGAGTCGAGGTGCAGCGTAGGGACCACATTTCCCGTCGAGGACCAGGCTCCTGCCACCGCCGCAAACCGTGCCTGAAATTCCGGCAATTGAGCTTCGTGAATCGTCATCCCCGCTGCGCTAGGGTGCCCGCCGAACGCCACGAGCAGATCCCTGCACGAGGCTAAGGCTTGGTAGAGATCAAATCCTGGGATAGTCCTGGCCGATCCTTTGCCGATCCCCTGGTCATTGATGGCCATCACAATCGCCGGACGATGATAGCGCTCCATCAACCGGGCTGCGACAATGCCGACCACACCGAGATGCCAGCCGCGGGACGCCAGGACGATCGCCGGCGGCGCCTCGTCCTCTCCGAGCATCGCGACCGCTTCCCGCATAATCTCAGCCTCGAGGTCCTGCCTGCGGCGATTGAGTTGTTCCAGCTCTTGCGCCAGCTGCATCGCCTCCGCTTCGGACTCTGTCGTCAGCAACTGTACACCTTTGATCGCATGATCCAAGCGCCCTGCCGCGTTCAGCCGGGGCCCGAGCTTGAACCCCACCGTCTCCGAGGTGCAGTCACGCGTCACTCCGGCAACCTGTTTCAGCGCGCGAATCCCGCAGCGCGTCCCGCGCGACAGTTGGCGCAACCCTTCCTGAACAAATCCCCTGTTCTCATCCTGCAACGGCACCACATCGGCAATCGTCGACAAGGCCACCAGATCCAGCAGCGAATCGAGCGACACCGTCCCCTGACCGTACCGTTGCCGATAGGCGTCGGCAACCTTATAGGCCAGCCCGCCGGAACAGAGCCCGCGGAACGGATAGCGCGCCTCCCGCCGATGCGGATTCATGACCGCCAGCGCCGGCGGCATCTGCTCATCGGTTTGATGATGATCTGTGACGATGACATCCATGCCGAGCTGATTGGCGACCGCAATTTCATGATGTGACGTGGTCCCGCAATCCGAGGTGACTAGCAGTTTCACCCCCTCCGCGGCCAGCGCCCGCACCGCCCCTTCATTCAACCCGTATCCCTCCCGAACCCGATGCGGCACATAGGCTTGCGCGTTGGCGCCAAGCCCGCGGAAAAACGAATAGTAAATGCTGGTGGCCGACATTCCATCGACGTCATAGTCGCCATAGAAACAGACCCGCTCACTATGCTGCACGGCATAGTGTAATCGATCGATGGCGGCTTCGATGTCGGGGATCAAAAAGGGATCGTGCGCACGGAGCGGGGTCATCCAGGCGGTGGCTTCATCAGGCGTGGTGACGCCGCGCGCTAACAGCAGGCCTGCCGTCGCGGGCGAGATCGACAAGGCCTGGGCCAATGCCGCCCGCCGGCCGGGATCGATATCACGAAATACCCAGAGCTTAGACGTCATCCATGCCTCGGTACGGGCTAGAGTAGAAGAGAGTCAACGGTTCGGATACCGCGGATGGTAAATGCTCACCATCCCTTTGTCAAACCATGCAAAAACGGTCGACACAGAGAAGGCCGGAGGAAGATCATGTACCGGACGGAGAGGACTATGAGGCCAGCGGAGTGAGGGAAATGAAGAAGGGGGAACGCGAACCAGCCGTTCGCTATTCCCCCCCTTTTTGCACGTAGTTCTTGACGAACTCTTCAGCGTTCTTTTCGAGGACCTCGTCGATCTCATCGACGAGCTTGTCGATATCTTCCGTGAGCTTCTTCCCGGTCTCAACGACCTTCGGATTCGCCTTGACCTCGTCCTTCGATTGAGGCTCGCGTTTCGGCTCCTGCTTGCGCTCCTGTTTTTCCATCCGAGCACCTCCCGTAGTTCAGGGAAACTCTCGTGGACCAGCGCGGCGCGTGATCCCTTGCGATCACCTTACCCTAGGGTTATTTCAGCCGTCAAGCCAAGCCTCAATACCGTGAAGCGTCGCTCGTCTCTCGTTGTTCGCAGACGAAATCTGCCTCCCCTGCGAGATACGCTTCACGAACGACGCTATTTCACAATCAACGATACAATCAGCAACGCCACGATGTTGATGACCTTGATCATCGGATTGATCGCCGGACCGGCCGTGTCCTTATAGGGATCTCCGACCGTATCGCCGGTCACAGCGGCTTTGTGAGTATCGCTGCCCTTCAGGCCCTGCTCTTCAATGTACTTCTTGGCATTGTCCCAGGCACCACCGCCGCTCGTCATCGAGATCGCCACGAACAAACCGGTCACGATGCTACCGACGAGCATGCCGCCCAAGGCCTGCGGGCCCAGGATCACACCGACCAAAATCGGGGAAATCACCGGAATTAATCCCGGCACCATCATCTTCTTGATCGCCGCCTGCGTCACGATATCCACGCAGGTGCCATATTCCGGCTTGCCGGTGCCCTCCATGATGCCCTTGATCGTCCGGAACTGGCGCCGCACTTCTTCCACCACGAGACCGGCCGCCTCTCCCACCGCTTTCATACAGAGGGCTCCAAAAATAAACGGCAACATCCCACCCAGAAAGAGTCCCACCAGAACAGAAGGGTTGGAGAGATCGAATGTGCTCGCTCCGGCCCCTTTGGCAACCTCGCGCGCATATTCGGCAAACAACACGACCGCCGCAAGACCGGCCGATCCGATCGCGTAGCCCTTTGTCACAGCCTTCGTCGTATTGCCGACCGCGTCGAGCGGATCGGTGATATCCCGCACCTCTTTGCCGAGGTGGGCCATCTCCGCAATACCGCCCGCGTTATCTGTGATCGGACCGAAGGCATCGATCGCCACGACAATTCCGGCCATCGACAACATCGACACCGCCGCCACGGCCACGCCATACAGGCCGCCGGATGCCGCGCCACCGCAAATCGAGTAGCTCGTCAGAATCGCCGCCCCGATCACCACGACCGGCCAAGCCGTTGCTTCCATCCCCACCGCTAATCCGGCAATGATGTTCGTCGCATGGCCTGTTTCACTGGCCTTGGCAATAGCCTTCACCGGCGCATAACTCTTGGACGTGTAATAGTCCGTAATAAAAACCAGCGCCAGCGTCACCGCCAAGCCGATCAACGCCGCAATGTAATAACTGATTCCGCTGACGCCGCCCACGCCAGCCATGATCGTGTTCGTTACTGGGTAGAATGCGACCGCCGCAATGCCGCCCGCTACGAACAGGCCCTTGTACAGCGCCGGCATAATCTCGCCGCCGGGGCTCACCTTCACGAAGAGAATCCCGATGATCGTCGCGAAGATCGTCACGCCGCCGAGGGCGAGCGGATAGAGAATCGGCGCGCTGTTCCCGTTGAACAAGGTGAAGGCCAGGACCATTGCCGCCACGGTCGTCACCGCGTAGGTTTCGAACAGGTCCGCGGCCATACCGGCACAATCGCCGACATTGTCTCCCACGTTGTCTGCGATGACCGCCGGATTGCGGGGATCGTCTTCCGGAATGCCGGCTTCGACTTTTCCGACGAGATCCGCGCCCACGTCCGCCGCTTTGGTATAGATACCGCCGCCGACTCGGGCAAACACCGAAATCAAACTCCCGCCAAACCCGAGACTCAGCAAGGCATGAATCGCCTTCTCCTGTCCCGCAATCTGCGAGGCCACCGTATAGAAGAGGGTAATCGCCAGCAAGCCTAACCCGATCAGCAACAGCCCCGTCACTGCGCCGCCGCGAAATGCAACCGTCAGCGCCGCGTTCATCCCTTTGTGGGCAGCCTGGGCCGTCCGGACGTTCGCCCGCACCGCGATAATCATCCCCACATAGCCGGCCAGCGACGACGCCCCGGCGCCGATCAGAAAACCAACCGCCGTCAACAGGCCAAACTTATCGGACACCGCGCCTGCGCCTAACAACAGCGCAAACAGCACCGTAGCGACAATGCCAACGGTCTTGTACTGGCGATTCAGATAGGCACTCGCGCCCTCCTGAATCGCCTTCGCGATTTCCTGCATTTTAGGATTACCGGCGTCGAGTTTGAATACCCACATCGCCAGATAGAGACCGTAGGCAATACCGGTGACGGCTGCGAGCAATGCAAAGGAGATGATGGCTGAGTCGCTCACGGGATACCCTCCTAGTGGTTAAACGACCGTTGAATGTCGCTCAATTCCCCGTGGCTTCAACCCATCCGAAGGACACTTCGAGAAGAAGTCCGCAGGGTGGTGCAGGTGCCGCTATGGTGCTAACTAGCCGAAAAACTTGGCTAGTCTATACAGATGGCTGAAAGGGATCAAGGTGAAAGATAGGCCGGGACCGCCCGATGCACTCTGGCTACAACCGTTCAACCAGCTCCCGCATGACCGCAAATGGATGAATCCACGTCTTGTGAACCGCACAGGGCCGGTCATTGAGGCGTAACGAGGTTGAGATCGGGTCCAACTCCATCACGTTGCCAATTTGATTGAGCAGGCCATATTTCAAATCGTCCGCGACGACACGCATCGACCCAAGCACCGATCGATCCGTCGTTTGATCCGTCCGCAGCGGCCCCAAGAGCAATCCCGCCTGAGCAATGTGATGGTGCGCCAGCCCCTGGGCTTCCAACACAGCCAAAAATAAATCGCGATGCCAGCGCCCCAGGTCGGCGAATTGCGGCGCGCGCAACCCCGGCATGAACAAAGCATAGCGGGTGGCGTCGTGACAAAAGAGCACACATTGGCGGCGGTCGAGCGTGAGGAGATGGCCGTGCCAGCTTGTCAGAGGACCTGACCGGCCCACAGGCTCAGGGTCTGCCTCAAGCCGATTGAGGGCGGAGGGAATCCGCGAGGCGAGTTTTCTGGTGCAGTGGAGAATCACAGTCGACTTATGAAAGCCCTTCGTCCAGCCGCCGCAGCCACATCTCGGTCAGCAACTCATACTCTCCCCGGTCTGCAGCATTCAACGCCTCAAGATAGGTCCGGCGAAACTCCGGCCCCTCTGGGATAATCTGGACGTCGGGGAGACCGATCACATGCATCAGTGTAATGAGCAACACACGACCGACTCGCCCGTTGAAATCTTGAAACGGATGAATGGATTGAAACCGTCCATCAGCCATAGCCAGAAGCTCCACTATCGCCCGGAGATCCGGCGCTTCAGACCGAACTTGCCGTACACGTTCAGCGAGATCGTCGCAAAGCAACCGCATGTGAACCGGCACTTCATAGCAGGGAGGCGGCTGATGCCGGCCGATTTGCACATTCCGGTCACGGAAACGGCCGGCCCAATCCGGGAACAGCGCCCCGGCTAATTCACGATGGCGTAGGCAAAGCCATTCAGACGTGATGTGGATCGTGGCTGGATCGGATTCAACAATCTGGCGGAGAATGCTCGTCAGAGAAACGGCAAGTCGTTCAGCGACCTCAGTATAGAGCTTGGGCCCTTCAGCGGTGTCGAGATAACGGGTCGAGCCTACGCTGCCGGTCTGGTGCTCTTCTGGTTGGCCAGGAGTTCCTGAAGGCGGGCCATAGTCACCGGTTCGTTCTCGAATTTCATCGATTCCACCACCCAATCCAGTATTCGACCCCGATACAGAGCCTGCCTCGTCGCCAGATCGGCGTGCTGCTGGCGCCAACGCTGTAACTTGGCGTTGGCTTGAGTGAGATTCACCGGCTGAAGTGTGGCTTTCGTCATGGCTGTCATTCTCCTTCACTTTGGATGAAGTTGCAACCGAGGCCGCTTCAACGATCGCAAGCTCCTCTTCCGTCAAGCCGTAGAGGCCATAGACCAGCCGGTCGATCTCCTGATCGGTCACGTCGATTTGGCGTTGCAGACGGTCCTTGTCGGCAGGGGTGTTGGCACCAGAAGATCGTTTATGAAGGTCGAGCATGCGCTCGACGAGCGCGACTAGATGATCATGCGAAGCTTTGTCGTTCGAGTTTTTAAAGTCTATGGGTCGAATCGGAATAGGCTCAATGTACTGACGATTGAAGGAGTAATAGCCACCTCCGAATCGCGAGTTTGCCAACTTTGCAAGCCAATCCGCCATCCGACTATTTAGAACTCCTAGAACATAATATTGCGATACGTGGACATTTGGCTTTAGTGTTAAGCCATAAGCTCCGCCACCTCCGCCACCACTACCTACGAAATGGAAGCTCCCTTCTGCGTCATAACCCGCCATCAATCGCTTACCGATTGATGGAACCAGAATGCGACCGAACCCTTCACCCAAATCATAATTTCGTCTTCGAAAGGCGTGCCAATCTTTATTGTTCCTTGCTCTCAATCGATCATAGTTCTCCTTCAGGTACTTCCATGCAAGTGGGTATGATTTCTCAATCGTTTCCTTCTGAATAAGAAGAGCCTTGCCGGATTCATGGCTATAGGGAAACAACACGAGCCGGCCACCCACATCAATCGAATAGCGACGTATATCGAGAGAACCCTTAACTAGCCTCCGAGTAATCGACCTTTCGATTTCAAACGCCTCGGGGCTTGCCTTCGAAGTCACGGTGATGATGGGACTGTTTCCGTTCGGCGTAACTACTTGCAGCAAGAATATCTCATCGAGTCCAGTTTGGAGACCGTGCTTAATTTCGCAAATCTTTCCTAGGCAGGGGAAACCCTTGAGTCGTCCTAGAAGAGTGGTGGCCTGGGACGATTCAAAGGACCAAGGCTCACCCGAAAACCTGGCTAGGTCGACTTCAATCAGTGAAGAATTATCTACCGTCAGTGATGATGGACTTGCGATAGCACTCTTGTACTTGACGATGCTGTGCGGCTCTTTGCTTAGAAACAGAAGGCAGGTATATGTTGATGCACCAGGAAATACTTGCGAGTCACCAAAGTCCACAATGCTTCGAAGCGATTGTGACGAAGAAAGAAAATCTCGAAGATTCTTTCCGTAGTCTGCCGTAAAGAACTTATTCGGAAGAATGAAGCCGAGGTGCCCCTTCGCAGACAATAGTTGATAGCTCCTCAAGACAAACACGACATAAATATCAAATCTGTGAGTGATGTCGTAACGTTTGTATAGATATGGACGCACTTCTTCTTCAATATTGCTGACACGCACGTACGGCGGATTGCCGATGACGGCATCGAAGCCGCCCGCTCCCTCACCCTGCCCTCTCCCAGAGGGAGAGGGGAATATGTGAGGAAACTCGGCCTTCCAGTCGAACGGATTGACTCGCCGCATCTCCTCGTCGTCCGGCATGAGCTGGCCCGAGAAATAATCAGGACCAATGAGGCTGTTACCACATTTGATGTTTTGCCCGAGATCGGGCAGCGCGCGTTCATGCACGAAGGAGAGCTGCCGCTTGAGCGTCTCATCACTTTCCCCTTCCAACACTTTGAGCAAGAGACTGAGCTTCGTCACTTCCACGGCCTGGCTATCGATATCGACGCCGTAGATGTTGTTCAGGAGAATCCGTTTCTTCTCTTGTGTCGTCAGCCGCCACTCGCCGCTGGCCGTCTGAAAGAGTTCCTTGCGGTGTTTCTCCTGTCCATCTTTCAGATACCAGTCACGATGATAGGTCAGGAGGTAGCGATAGGCGCCGAGCAAAAACGAACCTGATCCGCAGGCCGGATCGAGCACGGTGAGTTTGGCGATCTGCTTGGGCGTCTTGCCGTCGCACAGCACGCCAACCGTCTGTTTAACGATGTACTCGACGATGTACGCGGGCGTGTAATAGACGCCGCCGGCCTTCTTGACCTCCGGCTTCTCTTCGATCTTGGCCTGATGGCCAGAAGTGAGGCGAATGACCTTGCCGAGAAACTGCTCATAGACCTGGCCGAGGATTTCCGTGGGAAGGACTGAAAACTCGTAGGGACTCTGGGGATAGTAGAGCCGGCCGAGAATCTCTTTGAGCACCTTGTCGTCGATCTTCAGGCTGGGAGTCAGATCGTCGGGCGATTCGGCTCGATCCTGTTCCTTGTGGAAGTGAAAGAGACCGGAGTTGTACCGGTCGTCCGCCTGTTCGTAGAGATAACGCAGCCGTCCGTAGATGTTCTGCCCGTTCAGCAGGGCTTGCAGTTGGCCGTAGGGCTCGACGCCACGATCTTCACAAATACGGAGGAAGATGAGCCGGTCGATGGTGCGCTGGACGGAAAAGTTCAGTTCATGGACGGTGAGTGCAGGATTGCGGAGCGCGAGATTCTTGGCGAGCGATTCCCGCCAGGTTTCGATCTCCTTCAGAAACTCCGCATCGACGGTGGCCGTGCCGCGCTTGCGGTCGGTGACCGCATATTTATCGAACGAGCCTTTGAGCACCGCCTCTTTGGTGAAGATGGAGGCAATCTCGTCCCATCTGGTCAAATACTCCCGATAGGTCAGGTAGAGAATACGTCCGGCGCTGGGCTTGTCGGTTGGATTCGGACGCGTGCGGCAATCGTAGACGGCGAACTCTTCGAAATCCGTCAGGATGGACAGCGGCAGTTTGGCCGACCAGGCATAGCGGCGGAGCTGATAGGCCGGAGGGATCTCGTCCTTGACGTTAACGGCCGGCTTCTTAGCTTCCAGGAAAAACTTACGCGCCCCGCCAACCCGGAAACAGTAGTCTGGCGCTTTGGTGTTGCCGCCGATCTTGATGGCATCTTCATGGATAACGTCTTTGTACGCCTCGGCATGGCCCTGCTTGTTGGCGATATCCCACCCGAGCGCCTCGAAGAACGGATCGAGAAACTCCCGGCGCACTTGGGTTTCGTTGTAGCTCTGGCTCTTATAGGAATCGCGATTCTGCTCGAACCGGTCGATGAGAGTGGCAACGATAGGAGGCGCCTGGCTCATAGTGGGCCCATGCTCTGGTCCTAGTGCGATCGAATCGTGAGCCCAGTTGATTCACATCGTAAATGTTGCGTCATGACAAGGTCTTTCCAACACAGCGAATGACTCGCCCCACCCTCTCCGCCTTCAGCCAATCAAGCCGGTCGAGAATATGTGTCGGCATGCTGACACGAAATCCGCATCGACGGCGCAACTGACGCAGACGCTCGTATTCTCTCCAGACGGATTCATCTTCATTAAACCGCCGAGTCAATTCTTGCGTATCAGTGCACAGCTTCATGACACCTCACACTCACTGGATGCTCGGCGAAAGAAAATCTGACAGCCCACACGAAGCACTTTTCAATAGGCATATGGCGCAAGCGATTGCCGCCGAAGAATACCCGTTTCGTGAAGGGAAATCACCCAGGCCTGCTGAAATGGAACCATTGTGTACTGGCACCTGGGGACTTCGCAGTTTGCGGGGAAGGAGTCAGACTTGCTATAGTCCGCGCAAGTGGAGGGCTGTATGGGATTTGAGCCGAGCTATATCGTGATCGACGGACAGACATTCAGCAAGGTCAAGCTGGCGTTGGACAACCATGTCTACAAGAACTGCCAGATCGACGATTGCGATCTCTACTACAGCGGCGGCCAGTATGAACTGCTCGATACCCACGTGACGAATTCACGCCTGGTCCTCAACCACCCCGCCAAGGGCATCTACAACTCCCTGCAGATCTTCAAGATGAAGTCGCCAAGCTCCAAAGTCATCTTCGAGTAGCGCCCTTCGTATCTCGTGAAGCGTCGTTCGGCTCTCGCGTCATCAAACATCATCGCCTTCTACCGAATCGGCGCCGCAGCGAGGGTGGCGCTCCAGCGTTGACTCCTTGACAGAGCGTACGATATCACGTACCGTTACTCACATCAGAGAGTAATCGACTCGTCTTGGAGAATCCGCTATGACCACGCTCAAAGCCAGCGCCGCTCGCTCAAAACTGTATCGGCTTATCGACGAAACTGCGGCCTCACACGAACCGATTATGATCGCGGGGAAACGGTCGAGCGCGGTGCTCGTGTCCGAAGAGGATTGGCGCGCGATGCAGGAAACCGTGTACCTCCTCTCCATCCCCGGCATGAGACAATCAATCCGCAAGGGAATTGCTACTCCTATCGGAAAATGCTCGAAAGACCCCGGCTGGTGAAGTGGCAGCTCGTCTTTACGAAGCAGGCCCAGAAAGATGCGAAGAAAAATGCTGCGGCAGGCTTGCGAGAAAAAACAGAGCGCTTGCTGGAGGTCCTTCGGAAAAACCCGTTCCAGACTCCTCCGCCCTGCGAAAAACTAGTCGGTGACTTAGAGGGTGCCTATTCACGGAGAATCACCATCCAGCACCGGCTCGTCTACCACGTGCTCGCATCGGACAAGATTGTGAAGATCTTGCGTATGTGGACCCATTACGAATAGCCCACGGGACCGGCTATTTATTGACAGGAATATTCTCGGTGCGTTTCACGATGTCGATCGCCTGAAAGACGGGGTCTTGCGATCCCTTGGAGGCTTCGGCTTCGACACGCTGGAGGAACGGCGCAGGACCGCTGATCGGCGCGTAGTTGAGTGTCACGTCGACATCGAACGTCTTCGTATCTTTCGGCGTGGGGAAGGTAAAGGTTTCGACCCGCGTTTCGTCGGGCTTCAACACCGTGTCTTCGAGCACTTTCACCGCCTCAAAATCAAAGACCGTCTTCTGGCCCTTGGCGTCGGCATAGGTCCGTCCATAGACACGCTTATCGGCGAAGACCGTTTTCAGGTTCTTTCCCTTGATGTCGAGATCCAAGACCACAGTCGCCCAGGCAGGATGGGTCGTCGGCAGGTTATGCGGCACGAGGCTTTGCACCTTCACCGTGACCGTCGTCTTGTCCCCGTCGATCTTGGTTTGCACATCCAGCTTCGCCGCTTCCTGCCGCAGCTTGCCGATGCGGCCAGGGAACGTATGGTTGGCAACTTTGCGCTTCTTCTCTCCATTGGCCGACTCCCCGACCTGCTCCGGCATGTGGCAGCTCTGGCATTCTTTGCCGGACTTCACCGCCTGGCTCTGCTCGTAACTCCCGAGCAAATCGTTGGCCTTGCCGAGATTCGCCGCAGAAGGTACCGACTGGTGGCAATTCAAGCAGAGATCGGACTTTTGAAACAGCCCCAGCTCCATCGACTGATGCGCCAGGTTCTGGACAAAATCCTTATAGGGGCCATAGAGCGTCTTGCTGCCCAGTTCGTATTTGGGCTCCGGCGGATGCTTGGCCCGATCGACCTGCTTGATCAAATGGCATTGGGCGCAGGCCACGCCATCCAATGAAGGATCTCCCGCCTTGGCCTGATCCACGAAGAGCTGGGCCTGGTCAGGAAATTCACGCACGTGGGGCGCGTGACAGCGGAAGCACATCGCCTTATCTTTACCTGCGGAAGAATTCAGATAGGCATCCAGCGCAGCCCGGAAGGCCGGCGAATGAATCGACTTGGAGAGCGGAGAAGTTTCCCACTCTTCAAAGACCCGTTCATGGCAACGCTTGCACTTACTGGAGTTCGGAAAGGCCTTTTCGATCACGGCCTGAGACTTGGCATCCTGCGCATAGACGCCGGACTGCCCGCCGCTCCAAAGCGCCAGAACGCCGAGAAGCACCGCAATACCCAGGACTCCCTGTTTCATACGCCTGAATAACCTCACGTCACGATCCTTCTTCAACAGTCGCCCTACAATGTCTTGACGCGATAAGTGAGGAGCCGCGGCTGCTGGTACTCATCGAGCACATGCTTGGCCTCGTCCCGCTCCTTGTCGTTCTTCAATGTTGCGAGATACTTGTCCCGCAACGCCGGCTCCGGCGCCGGAATCAATGCGTAGCTCAAGACCGCCTCAACCGAGGCTGGCGCCGAGCCAGCCGGCATCGAAAAGGCAAACGGCACTTTTCTCGTATTGCCGCCCTTAATGAAGGGATCCGGAATCGGGCCGCGGAGGATTTTGTCGTAGGGTAAGCCGAACCGCTTCGTCTCTTCCGCTAAGACCTTGCCTGCCGCGTCTTTGACGGTGATGGTGAGGATCACCTGCTTGAGCACCGGATCCCCGTCGGGGAAGCTGTGGGGGAGGCTTCCCACTTTGACCAGGGTCGTACCCTCTACTGTGCCGCTCGACTTCGCCACCTCGATATCGACACGCGGCATCCATTCGGCTTGGAGATTCCGGTTCTTTAACAACGTGCCGGGAATGACGACGCCCCGAAACCAGTGCCGGCCGATCGCCCGCGTCATCGATCCGCGCCGGGACGTCGAGCTTCCGGTCGAGGGCTCCATGTGGCAGTCCTGGCAAATCGTTCCCTGGAGAATTTCCCCGGGCAACTCCCGCTTCGTGACATCCTTTACTTTGTCGAAATGGCAGGAGGTGCAGTAATTGGCCCCTCGGAACAGATCCGACTGCGCTCCGACATGGACGAGGTTTTCCTCAGGATTCGCAAAGGGGCCATAGAGCGTCTTGCCCGGCGTCAACTTGAAAGTCGGCGGCGGGCCCGGGGTTGTTTCGACGGAGCCGATCATATGACAGGTCGCACAGCCGATCCCCTCGACCTGCGGCTTCCCGGCTAACACCTGGCCGACGATCTTCTCCGCATGTTGGGGGAATACGGTGGTGGACGGCACATGGCAGGAGAGGCACCGCTGGCGCTCGTCCGCGGTGGGGTTCGTCTGCATCCACACGCCCAGCACGGTGCGAAAGACCGGGGACTCCAGCGACGTGCCGTGCAACAACGCGGCATCGACCCGGCCGAAGGTTTTCAGATCCGGCGTTTGCTCCCGCATGCCTTTCCACTCTTCATAGTGGCGGTCATGGCATTGTTTGCAATCTTCGGAACGGATAAAGACATTTTCAATCTCAGCGACCCACTCGGGTGTCGTCGCGGCATCGGATTTTTGCGCGATAGCCCGCTCGTGGGATAAGGCCGTCAGCCCGATGGCGAGGAGCAGAAAACATCCGATGGTGAGACGTCGTGTCAACGGCATCTGTGACCTTTAATCCCGTTTGCAACCGACAAAATGGAAATTCACACCCCATCCGACCGGATCGCCCGGATCGGCCGGTTCATAGGTCCCGACGGTGAAGTTGCATTCCTTCATCGCCTTCTTGATGGCCTGGCCGAAATCGATGATGTTCCGGATTTCACGCTTATCAATTTCTTTAATGACGGACCGCACTTTGATGCCGGCATAGTCGGCGCGGGAATTCCCGATCACTTCGAACACAGCGACGCCCCTCGCCTCCTGCAACTTCAACTCTTTCCGAATATCTTCGTCTACCGAGCCGACCGCCACACCGAATTCCTCTCCCAGCCTGATAGCCTCCTCCTCAGTCATGGCCTCGGCATCGACCGACGCCGTGGACGTCGAGAGCCCCCCCAGGACCGCACCGAACAGCATACTGAGGGCCAGAAGAAAACTCCCCCAGGAGCGAACGGAACGTGGAGTGAATCGTTGACTTCGAATGGTGGTCCTTTCACGCGGCCATCATATCACCGCTGCCAGCCCACGCCGGGAATCAGGTAACTCAGAGCTTCGCGACCGGATCGATAGACAACTGGAACCAGGGGGCAACGGACTTCTGTCCGTTGCGCTCTTTGTTCTCGCCGTTCCACACTGCGAATGAGACGGTTTGCACGCGGCCCGGAATCAGCTTGGCTTCGTTCTCCGGCTCCTCGCTCACCAGAGGGCGGCGCATCACCACGCGCCACACCCCGTCTTTCCATTGCGCTTTCCCCTGGATGCGCCCCTGCTTTTCTTTTGTGGTCAACGTGCTGAATCCCCCGCCGATCAAGTCTTCCACAGAAGAGACTCGCCGGGGAATGACCTCAAAGGTGCGGACCCCGCCCTCCTTCTTTTCCGCCTGGCGCGAGGCGCGGCGATCGATGTCACTCTGCCAATCGGCTTTCCAATGCCAGATATTGATGTAGTGATCGAGTTGGCCCATGCAGAAGAACGCCGGTGCATCGCCGAGCGGCAGCCCGATGGCGACGCCGTCTCGAAAGGTGCCCGGGGTCAGGCGATCATTTTTGGTGTTGTCCTGCCACTCCAGCAGGAAGGCGATCTCGGTGCCGTTGTGAAGGGAGCGGACGACGAGTGCGCGCGCCGTCGGCTCAGGCCAGACCGGGCGGGTAATGACCTGTCCGCTGAGTGGCACCGTTAAGGAAGAGGCTTTGGCCCAGGCCGTATCGTCAGGAGCCGATGGGAGTTCACCCTCGGTGAAATGGGACCGGATAGTCATGCCCGCAGAGCTGACCAGCGGAATTCCCCATCCGGCTAGAAGGCTCGCGATCACGAAAAGACCGGTAAAAAACACCAGCAGAAGAGGACGGGACTGGCTGAGATTCGTCATTCGCACCATGCAGATGATTCGAAGTTCGACGGTCGCCGTCTGGATCACTGCAGCCTATCACAAAACCAGCCGAGCGGCATGGCCGTAACGCAAGAAACCGGCCTACGAGAGTTTCACCCGGCGAATTTTGTTCTCGCCGCGCTCGCAAATATAGAGATGCCCCTGTGAGTCGAGCGTCAACCCGACCGGCGAATTGACCACAGCTTCGATACCCAACAATCCGTCGCCATGTTTCACCGTGCCGGCCGACTCTTTCGCGACAAACCGCGCGGCGCCGCACCCGCCCATATTCTTGTCTTCATAGCCGCTGTCGCCGTTGCCCGCCACCGTGGTGATCGTGCCGGTCACCGCATCGATCCTCCGCACGCGATGATTCATGGTATCGGCCACGTAGAGATTGTCTTCGGCATCGAACACGACGCCCTCGGGCGCATGCAGCATCGACTTCACGGCCGGCTTATCGTCGCCGTCATAGCCATACCGACAGATCCCCGCCACCGTGGAAATGATCCCGGTCTGCATGTCGATCTTTCTCACGCGATTACTGCCCTTATCCACGACGACGATGTTGCCCTTGCTATCGATAGCCATTCCCACGAGATCATAGAGGCGGGCTTCCGTTGCAGGTTTCCCGTCATCCAGGTACATCGAAAGATCCAACCCGTCCGAACAGACCGGCATCAGCCAGCCCTGATCGTCGCTAAAGTCGATGCCGATCGCATCGCCGGAAAGCACGACGAGACTGCGCGCCACCAGCGGCTGCTCACGCGACTCATCTTCCGCTGTCCAGGCACCGGCGACCGTAGTCACCATCCCGGTCCGCGCGTCGAACCTGCGCACCTTATGCGCCTGCGTATCGGCGATATACATGACATCGTCCCGATCGAATGCAATCGCGGCAGGCCAGGTCAGATTCACTTCAAGCGCCGGACCATCGCCATTGAACCCGTGCTGGCCGGTCCCGACGACGGTCGTGATAATACCGGTTTCCCGATCGACCCGGCGAATGCGGTTGCTGCCTGAATCACAAATGAAGAGGTTGTTCTGTGAGTCAAATGCGACATCCAGCGGCAGATACAGACCGGCTTCTCCGCAAGGCCCCTCATCGCCGCTGTAGCAGGTTTCCCCGATCCCGGCAAAATTGTGCAACGTGCCTTCGAGGATGTTGACCCGCCGGATACGATCGGACCCGGACTCGGCAAAGTAGAGCCACTTCTCTTCCTTGTCGAGTGCGACATGGTGAGGGAGGGGAATCCCCGCCTTCACCGCTCGCTTCCCGTCACCGGTACTCCGGGCTTTCCCGTTTCCCGCAAAGGTCTCGATATAGCCGCCGGCTAACTGCAGTTCTGTATCCATAGACGTCTGTGCGTCTCCACTTCACATCGGAAAGAAAGCTTACGCGCGCGAGGCCGGTTGCGCGACGGCAGCCGGCTGATCGACGGTCATCGATTGAACCGGAGCTGCGGTAATGGCCGGAGCCGTGGCCGCGGCTTGCTGCTGCGCGGCGAGTGCCTGGGCCTCGGCCTCGATGGCGTCGGCTTCATGCACGGACTTCTTGAAGCCCTTGATGGCTTTGCCCAATCCCTCGCCCAGCTGCGGCAACTTGCCGGCGCCGAAAATGATCAACACGATCACGAGAATGAGGATCAGCTCTGTGAATCCAAGACTCCCAAACATGATGGACTCCTTCGTAAGGGGTAAATCAGGATGCGGAACTCTCTTTGGCTTTCTTGGCAAACCGCTCTTTCAACCGCTTCCGCGCTTCTTCCGCCTGCTCGAACATTTTGCACTTGTCGTACACACTGATGAGATTGTAGTAGGCCAGCGGCTCATCGGGATTGTTCTCGACGGCGCTCTCCATCACCTTGATCGCCAGATCGGATTTCTTGTGATTCAGCGCGATCTCCATCAACTTGAAGCTGGCTTCCAGATGCGTGGGCTCGAGTTCGAGTGTGCGCATGTAACACTGGATGCCCATATCGATCGTGTTGTAGTCGGACACCAGGGGATTATCCAGCTCCACATACACGCTGGCGAGATTGTACCAGGCGATCGGATCTTCCGGCGTCATCTCGACGAGGCGCTCGTAGTAATCCTTGGCTTCCATGAACTTCTTCTTGTCCGCATAGACCCGACCAAGATTGAAGAGCGCCAGGATGTCATGCGGGAACACATCGAGGGCATGCTTGAATTCAGCCTCGGCTTCGTCGGCCATGTTCTTCGTGGCGTAGATGGTCCCGAGATTCGAATAATACATGGCGAGCGAGCGATTCATCTCGGCGCGCAAGCCCTCGGCCATTTCGATCGACTTCTTGACTTCGATCAAAGCATCGTCCATCCGGCCTTTACTGAAGTACAACTCGCCTAACCGGCAGCGAGCCTGGAAATCGTCGGGCTCCTCCGCCAGCAGCTTCTCGATCGCAAGGATTTCCTCGTCAGGCGAGAGCGGCTGATCTCCGGGATCCAGCGCGGTCGCCGTCTGCGTGGGTTCATTGCTTGGGTTCGTTGTGTCCATACATGCCCCTGTGTTCAGTTGCGGTGATTATACCTGTTCGGTTACCAGGGCATCCGAAGAGCCCATGAGTGTATTCGCGGCGGTCGACGGAGACTCCGAGACCGCCGGTCTAACCCGATCCATCGTGAGCAGCATCACTCCCAGAATCACCATCAGCGTGAGATTGGAAAAAAGCAACGCGTACCCGGCAATAAACATCAGTCCGATCCCATACCCCGCCAGCCGCCCCATGTTGAGCAGCTTAATGACGGTGTAAGACCAACAGAGCAGCCCCCCCATATAAATGGCAAAGGGCAGATAGAAGGTATAGCCCATGCCGAACTGGAAAATCCACCCGATCCCCTGGGAAGCTTGCCGCACCCCGGATGCCAAGCCTGGATCATACAAGCCGAGCAGATAATCGGTAAAGATGAGGGTCGTGAAGATCGTCCCAGTCGTCGCCCAGAACCAGATCGCCCGGTTGCGCTGCACGCGGTTCTTCGTCCTGAGCGACAGCCCCTGGCCGTAGGCCACAAAGGTCAGAAAACTCGCCAATACCATCAAGGCTTCGCCGATCCGGTGAGCCTCATACACGAACGGCGGCGCGGCAACGGTATTTGCCACACTGTAGGCGGTCGAAAGAATCTGGTAATAGAGCCAGCCGGAAATGCCGAAGTAAAACGTCACCCCGAGAATCCGATGGGACCGCTGCTGCTGCGTCGAGACATACTCGAACATGAACAGCGTCAAGGCCAGAAAGGCGATGACGTTATAGATCAATGACCCGACCATCCCGGAAGGCACCACCAAAAAGGCCGCGGTCAGGAGCAGTAGCAACACCACACAGCTCATCGCTACCTTGGCCATCCGGCTCACCTCCTGGCCGGCGCTTCGATTGACCATCGTCACACCCAGCGCGAGGAACAAGAGAATGGCCACGATATTGAGGAGCCATGTGCCGATCTCCGTCAGCGTCGTGAAGGTCGGGGTGATCCACGGATGCGCAACGGCCATCTTGCTCAGGTGCATCCCCAACCGTGAGACCAGGCGATAGAGCACCAGCTCCAAAAAGGAAGTGAGCAGGACGAGCTTGATCGTATATTCGAACATCGGGCCGTAATCGCTGATCCGGCCTGAAATTCGATCACTCATCGTTGCGATCTTCATGCCCACTCGCACGCTCCAACCAGCAGGATCTGATTATAGCTGTCACCAAAAAACAGGGTCAATGCCGGGCCGCCACCATCGTCCAAGGACGCTAGGACGCACTGATCGGCTGCGGCGCCTGGCCAGCCTGCGCCTTTTCATGGGCAATGTAGAGCAATCCATCCGCCATCGAGTAGTTGAACGGCAACTCACACACCACTTCACTCACCCGTTCATAGACATGCTGATAGAGCTTTTCCGACTCGTCCGGCGTCATCCCCTCCTGCACCTCATAAAAGAAGCCCAGGCTCAGATCCTCTGCAGAGGGCCGCATGATTCTCCGTATCCCATACCCCCCTGGATCACTCATGATCGGGGCTTCCTTTTCAAGGTCAAACAGGCAGGGCTGGCAGGAGAATCCGAACGACTCGTGCAACTTCTTGTTCTCCACGATGAAGTTCATCGTTTCCAGGGCTTCTTCTTCCTTCTCCGTAGGGAAGCCGACGATAATGTAGCAGTGGACCGCAATTCCCAAGTCCACACAGTCGTCGGCAATCCGCCGGACCCACTCCTGCTTGATGCCCTTCTTCATGAAATCCATGATGCGCTGATTGAAGGATTCCAATCCGAACACAATCTTGAGACAACCGGCATCCCGCATGGACGTCAAGAGTTCGCGGGAGAGGTTCTTCTCAAACCGCATTTCGCAGGTCCACTTGATGTCCAGCTTCTGCTCCGTCATCTGCTGACAGAGCCGCTTGGTGGGTGCGAGCGCAAAACACTCGTCGGTAAAGAAGAAGTTCTTCGCCCCGTACCGCTCCTTGAGCCATTTCAGCTCTTCAATGGTCCGGCCGGGCTCTTTCTGCCTGAAATTCTGGTGATCGAGCGTGAGGGCACAGAAGGCGCAATCTTTGTAGTAGCACCCGCGCGAAAATTGGACCGGAAGGACCGGCTCCGGCGACAAATACTTGTCGAGCGGAAACCCGTCGTAGTTCGGCGCCGGCAGTTGGTTCACATTCTCAGAATAGAAAGGCTGATTGACTGTGATTTTCCCATTCTGGCGATAGATCAGATTCGGCACCTTGCTGAAATCTTTCTTCCCGGCCATCTGATTGACCAGTTCCAGCAACGCCGTCTCTCCCTCAAACACCACAATGTCGTCGGTGATATCGAAGAGGCTCGGACAGCGACGAATATTATCAACCAGGCGGGTGAAGATACTGCCCCCGATCGTAATATGCAGGTCAGGAGCCGCTTCCTTGATCAACCGGCACAGCGTCAGGCCTGGAATAATCTGCGAAGTTGCCGTAATCGACACTCCGATTATATCCGGGCGATCGTTCACGATGGACGGAATGAATTTCTCGCGGAACAGGCTGATATAGGGATTCTGCGCCTCATCCCGAATGACCTTCATAAGGTCTTTCGAGGAATAGATCGAATAATTGTTGAACTGATTGTCCACGACCGTCAGTCGAGTCGGGAAATACACCGACGATACCAACTCCAGCCATTTGTCGATCATGAAGAGACTGCCTCGATAGGCATCGAGATCATAAAACGCCTCGCTGCGCAGCGTCTCTTTTGCCAGTTCGACGCGATCGATCAAATAGGGGAACCGATCGAGTGACTCCGCAATTTTGGCAGCGTGCTCGCGGCTTCCCGGACCAGTCTCTCCAGACGTGCTCTTTTCCAGCTCCCGCTGCTTTGTGAGCAACTGCTCATGCACCTCTGCTCCGAAAGAGCGGGTCAGAAGTTGGTCGAGCAACTCGATTCCAAGATCCCGCTGAGAGACGTCTTTGACGCCGCCTTGGTGCAGGAATCCGGTGAGAGAAGGAAGACTGAGATACGGTTGAGAGGGATGCCAGGTAGGCGGAAACAACAACGAGACTTTCATGGAAACCACTTTCTAATATCTTCGGAAAATCAGATAGTTTCGAATGATTTCACTGAATCGTTTATACACTCCCGTGTTCTTCATTTGCAACCCTGATGCATCGCACTTTGGAAAAGTGAAATAGCCTCCTCCGCGATGCCGTAAACGTGCAAAAAAGAAAAAGCCCCGGGTCACTTCGCCATTCACATAGCGCAGACCCGGGGCCATTTTCTCACTTCACCTCAACGCGTTCAGCGATGAGCGATGGTCTCTCGTGAGACCGCTTCGCTCACGGAAGCTTGAGCGTGAACCAGGTGGAGAGCGCCTTCATACCGTTGCGCTCAATGTTGTTCCCATCCCACACTGCAAACGCGATGGGCACAGACATTCCCGCCTTGAACTGCGTATCGTTCGCATCGCTGGTCTCCAGGCTACGCTTGATGACCACGCGCCAGGTCGGACCAGAGTAACCGCCACCCTTGACGGAGCCTGACGGCTCCCACACACCGTTCCCGAGCACATCCTGGTGGGCCTGAGTGGTGAGGGTGCTGAATCCGTTGGCATTCAGGTCTTCAACCGAGCTCACGCGGAGCGTCGGGTCGGACATGATGTTGCCGGACCAGATACCTGAATTGAATGGCCCAAGGCTCCGACCGATCCGATCAGGATAGGTCACGCCACCGGCCGGCTCTTCGAAATAGTAATCCCAGAAAATACCTGGGTACTGATCGTCCACGTCCCACATGCCCGCGCTGTCCTTACCAAGGTCCTTCTGCCATTCTGCGTTCCACCGCCAGATGTTGGTGGTTCCGCCGGACTGGCCCATACACTGGAACGGTGGCGCACCTGACGTGGTGACCGGGAACATGATCGCAGCCTGGTCGCGGAAATCCTGCGGACCGATAGCTGTGTCATTCTTCGTCTGATCATTCCACTCCACGCGCAGGCCGAGCTCCTTACCGTTGCTCATCGCCTTCACGAACACCGACTTCACCGAGATGTTCGGGTGCATCGGGGTGGTGATCAGCTGACCGCTCAACGGAACGATTACACCAGGCACGCTTTCCCACACGGGGTTGGCGCCATCCATGGGAATCGGTCCCTTGACTGCCTTCGCCGGAATCGTGACCGGCTGGCTCACGGCCAAGGGCACTTGCCCGATCGTCAGCATGACGCCGACGACGAGGGCAGAGAGCAGAATGCCAAACACCAATTTCTTGTTGGTCGTCTGCACAACTCTCATACAGCTAATCCCTCCTCTCAAATTAATGATTAAATAACATCGCCCAAAATAACTACCGTCGAGAAAACTAGGAATAATTGCTCGAAACCTTACGCGGTTCCGACTGGTCCGCCCTCCTCCTTGTCCTTATCCTTGTCCTTCACATCCAGGAAGGACTGCGCGCCGACTTCGTTCAACAATACGCTGAGCTCATTCCCCTGATCCTGCGCACCGCATTCGTACGTCTGACCTTCAGGCGAATTAAAGGTCGCCGGACGATAATCTGTTTCCGTGTAGGGCTGCGGGGTGACCCCGAGGAACGCGGTCTCGAATTCAATCCAATCAGAGGTCATATCCGCGACGATCTTGAACAGACCGGAATCTGACTTTTTCGTCAACATCCGGCAGAACAGAGGCACCCATCGCCCGATGTGATTTTTGACGAACTTTTTCTGTGCATCCACGACGATCTGCGTCTTGTCAGCACCGTCATGGCAACGGGAATAGGATTCTTTATAGGCCAGGAAATGCATGAACTCGAACTCGACGCTGAGATGGTCGAGCCGCTCATGAATATCCTTCGACAACTCAACGCCAAATGCCTTGTAGAAGCCGGCGATGTCGCCCATGGTATGGGACTGCGCAAACACGTGATCATTACCGAAGAGGGTTTCGTAGGGAGGACAATCCAGCGTGATCACATTGCTGAACACACGCCGATGCTCCGACTGCAGATCGCTCAACTGCCAGTTCACGCATTCTGAGGCCACCAGCTTCTCGACATTATCCAACTGTTTTTTCAAGGCCGCCAGTTTCAGCTTCGCACGATCTCCACCCTGATTGGCATCCAATGCCGCCTGGAGGGCATCCAATGCTGCACGACCGTCTTCAACAAATTCCCCACACTGCAAATAGTCAAGAAACTCCTCGTCTTCAGGATACAAAAGGCTCCATGAAACAAGGAGATACAGCTTGCTGCGATTGAGAGCTCGCTCGACCGCGGGAGAGTCTTTGATCGTCGGGGTATTAGGAATAACGGTAGCAGCGGTAGATGTTGCAGTCTGCACCGATTGTTTACTCGTCATGACAATTGTCTCCTGGATGTGGGAATCAACCCAGGCCTCACAACTCACACAACTTCTGAACCAGCACTACTTCGACCTATCACGGGCCTGCGTATGATAGGTAAAGGTCAAATGGATGTCAAGCAAGAACTCGGACCTCGATCCATAGATTTCATCCGGCTTAAGTTTTTATTAATTTCCTCTAGACATTTCAATTCCCCGCTTCAGGACAGTGGATTTCAACATCTTCCCACCGTCAATACCCGGCCAGTTGCCGCGCCGGCGTCACACGGATTGCCACATGATCATTGACAGTATGACAGATGTGTTCGCACATACCGCAACCCACACAACCCTCTGCGGATACCTCAAGCCGCATGGTCGAAAAATCCATCGATAAGACGTCAGCAGGACACTTCGAGACGCAGGCATGACACCCCTGCCCGGCCGTACAGAGCCGCTGAGACACCACCGCCACGCCGAGTCGAATATCCTGCTGCCGGTCAACCGGCCGCAACGCGTCAGTCGCACAGGCGGCAATGCAAGGGAGATCGTCACATAAGAGACAGGGCGACCGGTCGGCAAAAATCACCGGGGTCCCGTCGCCGGCATGACAGGCAATCGCGCCCGGATCGCAGGCCTTGATGCAGTCGCCGCATTTCGTGCAACGATCTAGGAATACGACTTCTTCTACGGCCCCCGGCGGCCGAAGCCAATCCGTCCGCAAGGCCGGAGCCGGCGCTTCAGGGGCAGCATCGACGTGCTTGGAAAACTCCTGCGCCGCCTTGGCGACAGACATCACGGAGTCTTTCAGAAAGTCCCGCCGGCCATATGAAGGATTAGAAGCCATGATGTTCATTGATTCAGCATATGGTCAAAACGCCTGTTCAACGAGGCCGCAGCAAGTGAAGGCCGACGCGTACCCTCTGAGGTACGTGGAAGCCTTGAACGATGCGAGAACGAAGCTGGCACACGTTTCCACCATCCTGCGACTACATGACGCCGTCAGCCCGCAGCTTGTAGACCTCCACACACCGGTCACAGCCGCCGTACTCAATGTCCCACCCGGGATGATTCTCGCGGATGAAATCCAGGACATACGGTTCCAGCTTGGTGCCCATATCTTCTACCCACGAATAGGTCGGGAAGCGGCAGAGCGGACAGGGAAAGCCCGGCATCAGCATGACCTTATTTTCCGTCTCCGGAACCTCGCCCCCTTCCACATCGACCGCGCGGTCCATCACGCGCAAGGTATCGGTCGACATTTCGATCAACTCGGAATGGGTGAAATACGAGATCTGCCAAAGCCCTTCGAACACCGATTTCAACTGAGGCGGCGGAATTTTCCGATACCACGAGCGGAACTCCTTGAACCGATCTTCTTTGCTCAGCATCGGCTCCCGACCCGCCGCACTCAACCGGCTATCGACGCTCACACTCCATAGCACGCGGTAGCGCTGCAGGATCAGCGTTTCTTCTCCTGAATTCTGTCCGACCTTCGTATCAGGGTCATATCCGAAAACTGGGTCGAGCATGTCCGAGATGTGCATCAGCTCATGGCGACAATAGCGGGTCAAAGCAGGATCGTAAAACCGTCTCGGGATCAGCTTAATACCCACGCCCTTCATACCCTTGGCCTCAAAATCCTTGGCCAAATCCTGCTCGACCGATCCCCACTTGCGGAGAATGTCCACGCCTTCCTGATCTTCTTTCAAGACGCCCTTCACCAGCACAATCCCGACCTTATCCTTTAAGAGCGGATATTCGTTGAACGAATCCCGAATAATGTCCGAGAATCCCCACGTACCGAACAAATACTGGTACAGCTTCTTAAATTCCCCTTCCCGATCCTCAAGCATGAACTTCTCGTAGATCGGATCGGCATGCTCATGGAACTCCTTGTAGTAGGTCGGATCGCCTTCGCGCTCCGTCTTCTCCACGAAAGAGTCGATGACCTCTTGCAGCAATGCGGGCTGAAATCTAATTTCCATTGGAAGCCTCGAAAGAATGGATGTGACGGGCACTCAGTGCGTTGACACCACCGGAATCGCCTGCGCGGGGGGATGCGGTGCCCCGCGCCACCTTGACTTGAACGCCGAGCATCTCTTACGATCTCCCAGCGTTGACGAGAGAAGTATACTGGCCCCAAAAGCCGATTTGCAATCAAGGGAGAGCCCGAGCCCTCCCGGTGAGTGGAGTACCCAATGTCTGAACACACGATGACGCCCCCTCTTCCCAGCGCCACCCCGGAAGCGGCCGCCCCGCAGCCGCCTATCGACTTCCTTGAGTATTGGAAAACCGATTGCCGGGAGATCAAGACATTTCGGGGGCACTCGCACGGTGTCTGGACGGTCGCCTTCTCGCCGGATGGACTGACTCTGGCCAGCGGAGGCGCCGAGCGCCTGGTGCGCATGTGGGACATTGAAACCGGCCGGCTCCTGCGCTCGCTCCGCGGCCATACAAATGACATCCGCGCCATCGTCTTTACCCCGGACGGCCTCACCCTCGCCACCGCGAGTGAAGACCGCACCATCCGCCTGTGGAATCCGAAAACCGGCGAACCGACCAAGCTCCTGTTCACCCGATACGATCACAATGTGTGCAGCCTCTCCCTCTCGCCGGACGGCCTCATGCTCGCGCGCGGGAGCCACAATAAAGACATCAAGATCTGGGAAGTCACAACCGGCACCGAGCTGATGACGCTCCTGGGAAAAGATCAATACGACCATCACTGGTCCGTGTGCGTCGCCTTCTGCCCGGACGGCATCCATCTGGCGAGCGGTACCGACATCGGAAAAATTAAGTTGTGGGAAGTGCTCCCGAGCGGCGAAGAGAAAGTCTTGCACGACGGGCACTGGCAGCGCGATGCCGACGATTCCACTGAAACCCGCGGCTACTTCATCGAAGACGACGGCGGTTTCCAAAAGCCGATGGACTACTGGATCGGGGCCATGACCTTCACGCCGGACGGCAAGACCCTCATCACCGGCAGCCGCGACAAAACCATCAAGTTTTTCGAAATGCCGAAGCTGATTGAGAAGAAGGTCCTGACCGGGCACACGGCCTGGGTCAGATCCCTGGCCGTCTCGCCGGACGGGAAGGTGCTCGCCAGCGCCGGGGACGACAACACCATCAAGTTCTGGGACATCGCCGCCGGCCGACACTTCAAAACCGTGAAAGGTCATACCGCCGGCGTCCGCCAGATTACGTTCTCTCCGGACGGCAAACGACTCGCCAGCGCCTCCTGGGATCGCACGATCAAGCTCTGGGAAGGCGGCGCCGAACCGACGGAGTAATCCCGCATTCGATCGGCAGCCGGCAGCATCAGGCCGGCTGCCGGGAACGCTCACAACAGCGCCTCATACTTTCCGACAAGCAACTCTCCATTCCACTTCGCCATCGCTGCCCGGCGCAACCTTGGCCCACTGCTTCGTCCCTTTGCCCTGATACACCAGGCGGCCCTTACCCATCTGCTCCGCATAGTACTTGGAGAATAAGAGGCGGCTTCGATTGCTTTGGCAATCGTACTGCTTCTTGGTTTTGACCGAACGATACGGCCCCCGCGCAACCTGCCTGGTCACAGTGAAGTCTCTCAATGTCCAGAGCGCCACAGTCTTGTCTGTCTGTCCGATAGTCGCCATATCCACGTAGCCGTCGTACTTGTGAGTCCCGCCTACCCGCACCCACTCCCCCGAGGCCGTTCCATAAAACAGGGCTGTAGTAATCATGACAACCAGCCATCGAACCACCATGTTGGCCTCTTACACATCAGAAGAAAGGCAGCGCTGCACATTCCGGCAGCGGCCACCTCAGGCTTCTTCCTCTTCCACATCCTCAACGGCCCGCCTCAACGCGGCGACAAAGGCCTCCGGCTGAGCCAGCGCCGCCTCTGTCAGCTGAAATTCAGACACCAACACGCCGGCTTTATCAACGATAACGAGACGATACCCTGGCTTCATAACGATCCTTTCAGAATCACAGGTGGGATGGGAAGAGGGAGGCGGACCAGCACTGGCGTTATCTATTCTTCTTCGCCCTCATCCCTTGCCGAGGGAATCCCATACCTCTTACACTTTTCCCACAACGCTTTGCGTGAAAGGCCCAAAATCTTCGCGCCCGTCGTGCGACTCCCCTCCACCCGTTCCAAGACAGAGAGGATGTACTCCTTCTCAAAGGCTTCTCGGGCCGTCGAAAGCGCGGTGAGGGATAACTCTTTCTTCTTGGGCTTTCCGGTCAGGCCTTCATTACAGAAACCGCAGGACTCTTGCGGTTCCCCGCCCAGATAGGGACAGGCCTGAAAACCGCACAGATCGGACGGCTGAATCGGCTCCCGATCACGGCCCAGCGCCACCGCCCGCTCGACCATATTCTCAAGCTCACGCACATTGCCCGGATAGGAATAGCGAAGCAACAGCTCTCGCGCCGGCTGGGAAAAGCCCCGCAGCTTTTTGTTCATCTTGGTCGAGCAGGTCTGCAACACGTGATCGGCGATGACGGTAATATCCTCCTGCCGCGCGCGTAGCGGCGGAATCACCACCTGGACGACGTTCAAACGGTAGAAAAGATCCTCCCTGAAGCGGCCCGCCGCCACCTCTTTCCGCAGGTCTTTCTGAGTTGCACAGACCAGCCGCACATCCACATCGATCGTCTGGTTGCTCCCGACCCGTTCGAACTTCCGCTCTTGCAGGACACGCAACAGCTTAACCTGAACGACCGGCGAGATTTCTCCGATTTCATCGAGGAACAGCGTGCCACGATTGGCCATTTCGAACCGGCCCCGTCGCTGACGCAATGCGCCAGTGAAGGCGCCCTTTTCATGGCCGAAAAGCTCTGCCTCCAGCAGCGATTCAGGAAGGGCCGCACAACTCACCTTGATCAGGGGATAGTCCCGCCGCGGGCTGTTCTGGTGCACCGCATTGGCCGCCAGCTCTTTCCCCGTTCCACTCTCGCCAAGAATCAGCACCGTGGAATCCGTCGCCGCGACCGTCTTGATCTTATCCAGCACGGCCCGCATTTTTGTGTTGGAACCGAGAATACCGCCGAAACTGAACTTATCCTCCAGGATCTCTTTCAGATCCTGATTCTCTTTGCGAAGCGCGACCACGGTTCCCGCCCGTTCGACGATCAGCAACAGCTCATCCATTTTGAACGGCTTGGTAATGTAGTCGAAGGCGCCGAGCTTCATCGCGCCCACGGCGGTTTCGACGGAGCCATGCGCCGTGATCACCACCACTTCGGTCTGCGCCCGCGCCTCTTTCGCTGCCTTCAGCACCGCCAGCCCGTCGGCGCCCGGCAATCGCAGATCGGTGATTACGAGATCGTATTCCCGCCGGCGCGCCTCTTCGATCCCTTCGGTTCCCGTAGCCGCGGCGCAGACGTCATGACCGACCGCTTCAAGCGCATCGACGATGGACAAGCGCATCAATGGCTCATCGTCGACGATCAGAATCGTAAGTGGTGTCATGACACCCGCTCCACCGGCTGCCGCTCGCGGGAGACGGGCAACCAGAGAGTAAAGACTGTGCCTTTGCCGACTTCACTATCCACAAGAATCTTGCCTCCATGCCGTTCCACAATCCCAAGACTTACCGACAACCCCAACCCCGTCCCTTCCCCTTCGCGCTTGGTCGTGAAGAACGGATCAAAAATCTTCGGCAGCACCGCCGCCGGAATACCGGACCCGGTGTCTCGAATTTCCACCAGACAGATCCCCTCTTCCACCCAGGTCCGGATCGAGAGGACGCCGCCCTCTTTCATCGCCTGGACGGCATTCAAAATCAGATTCATCAAGACTTGCTCGATCATATGCCGGTCGATCATGACCGCCGGCAACCCGTTGCCTAGAGAGGACTCGAGCACAATCCGATTCGGCGCGAACAAATGGTTCGTCAGCACTAGCACCCGTTCGATCACCGTGTTGATGTCGGCCGGCGCAAACTCCGGCTGATGCTGCTGAGAGAAATCCAACAACTGCCGAACGATCTTCTGCACACGGTGCAATCCATCTTCCATCGAGGCCAAATACTCCTCGCGCCGGGCCGGTGCGATCGTCCCCTTTCCGAGATTGTAGAGGCAGTTCAGAATGCCACCTAACGGATTGTTGATCTCGTGGGCCACTCCCGCCGCGAGCTTGCCGACGGACGCCAACTTCTCCGAATTCCTGATTTGCTGTTCCAATTTTTTCGTGTCGGTCATATCGCGGGCGATCCCGAGCACGCCGAGGATTTCCCCGTCTACCCCGTGCAACGGCGACACACTCACCATAACAGACCGGGCCTCGCCCGTGCGGGTGACCACTTCGACTTCGTACACCTGCTTTGCGCCGATATCGAGCGTGCTCTTGAGCCGGCGCCCCCGGTGCCGCTTAGATAATAGGGACAAGTAGGGCCGGCCAATAAGGTCGTCTTTCCGGTAGCCCCAGGCTTCGATCTTACTGTTGACGTAAGTGAAACGCTGCTCGGTGTCCAACGTGTAAATGACATCGTTCGCATTTTCGAGCAGGTTCTCTAGATACTGCTTCGTCTCTTCGATTTCCTTCGTGCGCTCCCGGACTTTCACTTCCAGTTCATCCCGGTAAGACCGCAGCTGCCGTTCCATCCGCTTCCGGTCGGTGATGTCGCGGAGCTGCACCATAATCAGCGGGGCCTCGGCGGCGCCGGTGCGAATCAGATCCATTTCAACCGGGGTCTCGACACCGGCGGCGGTGAGCACAGCAATCTCGTGGGTAGGGACCTGCCGCTGCCCTCCGGCCAACTCCATCAACAAGGCCCGAACCCCCTCGCGAAATGCAGGCAGAGCAATGTCGAAGATACTGCGCCCAACGACCGACGATTCCGAATAGCCCAAGGCCTGCTCTTCCCGCTGGTTGACCGCAACGACCTTCCCGTCGCGATCCACCATGAAGACGGAGTCAGCCACAAGGTCGAAGAGCGCCTTATAGCGCGCCTGCGACGCGACCAGCTGCTGCGTCCGCTCGGAGACGGCCGTTTCGAGCTTGCTCGTATATTGCTGAAGCTGCCGTTCCAACTGATGCCGCTCAGTCACGTCCCGTACAAATGCGCGCGTATGGACGATGCCGCCCCCTTCCTGATCGAACAACGCCGTCGCATGGATCTCCACGTCGATCTGACGGCCGTCCTTCGCAAGAAAGATCGTTTCAATGGTGTTGCGGCCTTTCACCATGAGCCGCTCAAGATAGCTCAGGACATGCCCCGCCTGGTCCGGCGGCACCACGTCCCAGAGCCGCATGGCCAACATTTCGTCGAGGCTGTACCCGAGCTTCTCCAGCCCGGTCTGGTTCACATGGACAAATTGCCCTGCCCGATCCAGCTGATAAATCATTTCCGGGGAATGCTCGATCAGATCCCGGTACTTTTCCTCCAACCGCCGCACTTCGAGCATCCGCTGTTCGATTTGCGTAAACAACAACTTTAGATTAGCGGCCATCTGATTGAAGGCGCCGGCCAGGTGTTCAATCTCATCGCCGGTTCGGATCTGCAAGGTCTGATCGAGCCGACCGCTGGCGATCTCCAGAACACCGTCGTGCAAGATTTTGATCGGCCTAGCGATCCGCCGGGCCACGATCAACCCCGTACCCACCAGCACGGCAAACACCAACACTCCATACAGCAACACTCGGCCGACGAGACGCCCCAAAGGAGCGTAGGTCTCTTCCGGATCTTGCCGAATGACCGTCACCCATTGTTTGCCGCCCATACTGCCCGGCGCCAGGGGTTCGCTGAACCGCACCGGGGCAAACCCGATCAGGGCATCGTGGCTTCCATGGGAGTCGTCAGGCGCGATCGCCCAACCGGCCTTCTCCTGCACGATGGTCCTGACCAGTTCCGGCGTCATCGTATGCTCTTCAGGCGACAACACCGGACAAATCAAGGAGACGCCGTCGGAGTTGAAGAGCATCGCGTGGCCGGATGAGCCGATCGACACTTCGCCGATCGAATGGAACAGCGTGTCGCGCCGGAGCAAAATGGTCACGGCGCCGATGACTCCCCGGCCACCGTCCTCAATAATCGGCACCGCCACGACCACGACGTGCGTTCCGAAGGCCGGATCGAAGGCGATGTCACTGACGTACGGACGGGACACCTGCGACTTCACCAGCGCCGTCCACCAGGGCGTCTTGCCGTAGAAATACTCTACCTGGGGGATCGAACTGACGACCAGGGCGCCGCGGACGTCCGTCACCAGAATCCCGACGTAATCGGACTTCCGGATATCGTGCCAGCGGATGAGATAATTCGTGACAATGCGGTTGATGAACAGCGGGAACTCGCTGCGGGTGTCGCGCTGGCGCCAGCGCGCCTGCCAGTCTTTGATCATGGCATCGACCGCACGCTCGTCCTTCCCCTCATAGGTGCGGTTCGACTCCGTGACAGCCGTGCGGAGGAAGGGAGTGGTCCCGAGTTGCTGCGCTTCGTTGATCCCGCGGGTCACATGCATCTCGGTCCGACGCGATGCCTCGACCGCCACTTCCTTGAAATTGGCGCCGATGGCCTCGCGGAGAGCCCGCCGTTCTTCCACGTAACTGAGCAGGAGGGAGAGACTGAGTGGCAGAAGACCCACCATCACGATCGCCGTGATGATTTTCTGCTGGAGACTGTGAGACCGACTCCAGAGTGTCATACTGATGCCCCACGCAGCATGCGGACAGAACCCGACGGCATCCGGAATCCGGGGGGTCGCGCCTGCCGGCCAACCGGCGTCGGCGCACAGGCGCGACCCACGAGCGCCTCGTCTCCGTTAGCTCCGCTTCATCATCCGTCCACTGGCGCCCGGCCAGAGGAGAAGCAACGGACTGGCGACGAACACCGACGAATAGGTTCCGAAGATGACGCCACTCAGAAGGGCGAGCGAAAAATCATGCAAGACTTCGCCGCCGGCCAGCGTCAGCGGAATCAGCACCAGCACCACCGTCAAGCTGGTGACAATCGTGCGGCTGAGGACCTGATTCACCGCGCTGTTGATCATGCTTTCTTCCGAATCCCGCCGCCGGATCCGCAAGTTTTCTCTGATCCGGTCGAATACCACGACGGTATCGGTCAGTGAATAACCCGCCAGCGTGAGCAACGCCGTCACCACAAGCAGCGTGATTTCTTTATCCAGGAGATAAAAGGCACCCAACACGGCGAGCACATCGTGGAACGTGGCCAGGGCGGCCGCAACGCCGAAGCGCAACTCGAACCGGGCCGCAACGTACATGATGATCCCGGCAAACGAGATGACGATTGCGATGAGCGCATCTTCCTGCAGCTTCTTCCCGATGGTCGGGCCGATTTCCGTCGACGCATCCACGACAAATTTATTATTCGGAAATTCTTTTGAGAACACCGCCATGACCCGTTCAGCGGTCTTTTCTTCAATGGTGGTCGAGGCTTTAATGCGGACGAGCAATTTGTTGTCCTGTCCGAATTCCTGCAACTCCGCATTGCTCAACCCGTTCGACTCCAGCGCCTTCCGCGCTTCCTCGATCCGAATGGTCTGGTCAAACTTCAACTGCACGGCCGTTCCGCCGGCAAAGTCGATCCCGAGATTGGCGGCCCCGCGCGAGATCTGCACCAGGGCAATCAACCCGAACAACACCATAATGCCCGAAAAGATAAACGCGATCTTGCGCTTACCCATGAAATCGAAGTTTGTTTTTCCGAGAATCTCTAACATGCTCACTCCCTTTTCGTCGTGTTCAGCTCTCAGTCTTCCGCCATCAGCATCACGGCTAAATGCTGAGCGTGTCCACTTTCTTCCCTTGATTCAGCAGATCAAATACGACCTTGGTTCCAACGAAGGCCGTGAACAGATTGATCGCGATCCCCAAGCACAACGTCACGGCGAATCCTTTAATCGGACCGGTGCCGAACAAGAACAGCGCCACGCCCGTGATCAACGTCGTCACGTGCGCGTCGATGATCGTGAGCAGCGCCTTGTCATAGCCGCCGTCCACCGCCAGGCGCACGGCTTTTCCTGCACGCAATTCTTCGCGAATGCGCTCGAAGATCAGCACATTGGAGTCCACGCCCATGCCGATGGTCAGCACAATGCCCGCGATGCCCGGTAACGTCAGCGTGGCGTTCAGGGCCGAAAGCGCTCCAAGCAAACAGATCAGGTTGAGCAAGAGCGCGAAATCAGCGATCACTCCGGACAAGCGGTAATACACGATCATAAATACCACCACCAGCAGTCCGGCGATGAAGGTGGATTTCATACCCTGATCGATAGAATCCTGTCCAAGCGACGGCCCGACGGTGAGGTCTTGAATGATCTTCAATGGAGCCGGCAATGCGCCGGCGCGAAGGACGATGGCCAAATCGTTGGCCTCCTGCGTGGTGAACGTCCCGGTGATCTGAGCCCGTCCGCCGGAGATCCGGTCCTGAATCACCGGCGCGGAATAGATCGTGTTGTCGAGCACGACGGCCATGCGCTTCTTGATGTTCTCACCGGTGATCCGCTCAAACTCCCGACCGCCTTTGCCGTCAAAGGTAATAGAGACATAGGGGTCGTTGAACTCTCCGATGGAGACCCGCGCGTCGCTCAAGACATCGCCTGTCAGCATCACCCTTTTCTTCACGAGGTACGGCGTCCGGAATTCCCGGCCGGTGTCTTTGTCGACTTGGTGCTCGAACAGGATCTGATCGCCCTCCGGCACCTTGCCCTGGAACTGCGCCAATACTTCGGCCTCTTTTTCCTTCGGGATGCGGGCAGGGAAATCCATCTTCATCTGATTGTCTTCGTCGAGCATCTTGAACTCGAGCAAGGCGGTTTCCTTGATGAGATCCTTCGCCCGTTTCGGCTCTTTGACACCCGGCAATTGCACGACAATCTGTTTCAATCCCTGACGCTGTACCAGCGGCTCGGACACGCCGAACTGGTCGATCCGGTTCCGAATCGTTTCGAGCGCCTGATTGATCGCCGAATCCTTGATCCGCTTGATCTCCGTCTCGCGCAACTCCCAGACAAGACTGTTGGCCGACCCCGTGGCATCCACTTCAAAGAACGTGGGATACTCATCCACGAGCTTCTGGATCTGCGCTTTCAGTTCGGCGTTGGCAAACTGAATAGTGACCTGATTCGCGGCGGTCCGTTTCACCGATTCAGCCGGCAGCTTCTTGTCGACCAAGACATCCTGCAACGATGCGACCGACCGCTCGACGGCGATTTCGACCGCCCGGTCTTCATCGACCTCCATCACCATGTGAATGCCGCCCTGGAGATCCAACCCCAGCGTAATGCCCTTATCCGGCAGAATCTTCCGCGCCCAGTCGGGCAAGGCCAGATACAACGGCTTGTACGACGGCAGGAAGAACACCACCGACAGCACAACCACCAGTGCAAGCAATGCAAACCGTCCACCAACTTTTTTCATGTCTCTGCCACCCTCTCTTGCAGAATGCTGAAACAACCCGCCAGCGTCGTTCTCGCCGCGCTCAGAGGCTCACCGTACCGCCGCGTACGCCTCGCCTGTTCGCTTGCTGCGGCCTTGCCGGGCAGCCTGTTTGAGCATTCTCGTGTGATTAACGTCGTCCGGCTACTCTTTGTCGTCGTCTTCCGCCCGTATTTTCGCGATATGCTCTTTCTGAATCTTGACCTTGGTATTGTCGGCAATCTGCAGCGTCACCGTCTCTTTGCCGAGATTCGTAATGGTCCCCCAGAAGCCCGATGCCGTGATGACCTTATCCCCCTTCTTCAGATCGTCGAGCATCGCCTTTTGCTGCTTTTGCCGCTTCTGCTGCGGCAGAATCAGCAGGAAATAGAAAATCACAAAGATCAGGACAAACGGCACCAACGAGAGCAGCGAACTCGATGTACTCCCGCCGCCCCCGGGCCCCTCAGCCCACGCCACCGACGCCATCGCGACCATCATCATAACTCTAGCTCCCCTTACGCTAGTCGAGGCCGGCCCGCGGTTCCTGCGCGGCGATTGCTGTCTCGCCGCCGGTCCGCTCGGCTTCCGCCCGCGCGCGATAAAACTCCTCGCGCATTGTGAGAAAAGTCCCCCGCTCGATCGACGAGCGCACTCGTTGCATCAGATCAGCAAAGTACCAAAGATTGTGGATCGTATTCAGTCGCGCTCCGAGCATTTCCTTCACGTTGAAGAGGTGATGCAGATAGGCTCGCGAATAGCGCTTGCATACCGAACAGCCGCAGTCCGGATCAATCGGCCGTTCGTCCCGTTTGAATTGCGCCTGTTTGATGGATACACGTCCGAACCCCGTGAAGAGCCATCCGGTGCGCCCATGGCGGGACGGCACCACACAATCAAACATATCGACCCCGCGAGCCACGCCTTCGATGAGATCCTCCGGAAGGCCCACCCCCATCAGATAGCGAGGCTTTGCTTCCGGCAATTCCGGAGCGGTCACGTCCAACATCGCATACATGTCGGCTTTGCTCTCTCCGACGGAGAGTCCGCCGATGGCATAGCCTTCAAAATCCAGCGCCACCAGCTCCTGAGCCGACTGTCTCCTGAGATCGGCTTCCAGCCCGCCCTGGACAATGCCGAAGAGCGCCTGATCGTTCCGACGCCGGCTCGCCTGACAGCGTTTCGCCCACGACGTCGTCCGCCGCAACCCCTCCAGAATCGCCGCGCGCGACGCCGGCAGGGCCACACATTGATCGAACGCCATGATGATATCGGCGCCGAGCGCCTCTTCGATTTCGATCGCCGTTTCGGGCGTGATGAAATGCGTCGAGCCGTCGATGTGCGACTGAAACGTCACACCCTCATCGGTGATCTTGCAGAGCTTCGCCAAGCTGAAAATCTGAAACCCGCCGCTATCGGTCAGAATCGCGCCAGGCCATCCGGTAAATGCGTGCAACCCGCCCAACTCCGCCACAATTTTGTGCCCGGGCCGCAAGTAAAGATGGTAGGCGTTGTTCAGCATGAGCCTGAACCCAAGATCGTGCAGATCCTCCGGCTCCAGCCCCTTCACCGGCCCCAACGACCCCACCGGCATGAACGTAGGCGTGTCAATGACGGCCCGGGCAGTACGGAGCTGTCCCAGCCGCCCCTTGGTCTGTCGATCCTGCTGTCTTATAGTAAACTGCATCATCGTGCGAATACGTTCCGTTACATCTGCTCGGGAGCTGAAATCCCCAAGACGGTCAATCCGTTTTTCACGACCTGCTGTACAGCCCGCATCAACACCAACCGAGCTGCCGTCGTCTTAGGAGATATCTCTTCCGCCACGGGCGCGTCGCCGGTCTCCAGATCGGCCGCCGGAGGAAGAATCCGATGCTTGTTGTAAAAAGTGTGCAGCAGGGCCGCGAGCTGCTGAAGATAGTAGGTCAGGCGATGGGGCTCAAACGCCAGCGCGCTCGACTCCAACACTTCAGGAAACATCGAGAGTTTCCGGATCAAGGCGAGCTCGTCGGGATCGGTCAGCACCGTCAGATCGGCTTCCGCCGCCGTCGGGCAGGCAATTCCACGCGCCGCGGCCACCCGCCAGAGGCTCGCAATCCTGGCGTAGACATACTGCACGTAATAGACGGGGTTGTCCGAGGACCGCTGCTTGGCCAACTCCAAGTCAAAATCCAAATGCGTGTTCGAATCCCGCATGAGAAAGAAGAACATGGCGGCATCGACACCCACCTCGTCGATCACCTCGCGCATCGTAATGAATTCGCCGGAGCGTTTCGACATTTTGACTTCGGCGCCGCCTCGCAACAACTTCACGAGTTGTACCAGCACGACCTGCAGCCGCTCTTTCGGATGCCCGTAGGCCTGAATGACCCCCTGCATGCGCGGGATATATCCGTGGTGATCGGCGCCCCAGACATCGATCAACAGGTCATAGCCCCGCTGGAGCTTGTCGCGATGGTACGCGATGTCGGAAGCGAGGTAGGTACATTCGCCGTCCTTTTTGCGGACGACACGATCCTTTTCATCGCCGAATCGGGACGAGCGAAACCACCAGGCCCCGTCTTCCTCAAACAACAAGTCCTGACTTTTCAGCTCTGCGAAGGCCCGTTCGACGGCGCCGGACTCAATGAGCGAGGCCTCGCTGAACCAGGACTCAAACTCAATGCCTAACGTCGACAGATCTTCACGAATGCGCTGAAGCAGGGCCCGATAGGCCAGATCACGACAACGTTGCTCGGCCTCCGCCGGAGACAGCGTCGCCAGCGTCGCCCCGTCTGAGGCCTGAATCTGCTCGGCCGCAAGACGGATATACTCGCCGTGGTAACCGTCTTCCGGAAACGTGGCAGACTTTCCCGCCAGCTCCTGCAACCGTGCATACACAGAGGCACCCAGGAGTTTCATCTGCCGGCCGGCGTCATTGATGTAGTATTCGCTGACCACGTCGTATCCGACCGCTCTCAGCAGCCGTGCCAACGCCTGACCAACCGCGGCGCCTCGCCCATGCCCCACATGAAGCGGCCCGGTGGGATTGGCACTGACATATTCGACCAACACGCGCTTCCCGACTCCGACCACCGACGTGCCATAGGCCGCGCCTTTTCGCTCGATGTCCCGCAAGACTTCTAGCCAGATGGCAGGCTTCACAGTCAGGTTGAGAAATCCTGGCCGGACGATCTCCACTCGCTCGAACAATTGATCACGGGTCAACAGATTCTCAGCAATGATTTGGGCAATGTCATGGGGTGCGCGTTTCTCTGAGGCAGCAAGAGACATGGCAACGGTGGTGGCAAGGTCGCCCCACTCCGGACGCTTGGGAGCATCCAGGGTAACGGTAGGCCAGGACTCGATCTTCAATTGTCCCTTCGCCTTTGCGTCAGAGAGAGCTCCTTGGACCGCACTCGCCACCTGTTCCTGCACAAGCCCCTGCGTCACAAAATCTCCTAAGTCCTTAGAGAAGAAAGAGAAAAACAATTTTGCACTGTAGCATATGGTACATAGTGTGACAAGGTGAGCCGTCAGGAATTTGTTACCCGCCGGTAGCGGAAATCGATAGCATTAAGCGCCTCGAAGACGTTATCCGAATTCACATTCAGGCAAGACTTTTCCGTGCAGGCACGCACAGCATCCCAGTCCGCGCACGTGCAGCGTCCTCCCCTCACAACAGTCACATGCGCCCCGCGAGGAGCCCATCGTTGCTCATCGGTTGGCCCAAACATCGCCACTGTCGGCACACCCAGCAGAGCAGCCAGGTGAGTCACGCCGGAATCGTGGCCGATATACCCCTGCGCCTGCGCCAGGATCGCGGCGAGCATCGTGATGGACGGAGGGCGAAGCATCAACACTCCCGGAAGACCCAGCGCCAGGATGGCGGACTCGGCTTGCTCATCAGCAGGCCCTAGCACCATCACAGGAATGAGCCGCCTCGCCTGACATCCCCGAATAAGCATGCCCCACGTCTCCGCTCGCACACACTTATGCGTGCTTCCGCTTCCCGGGTGACACATGATCAGAGGCGCCGTTTGCTCGATCCCGACGGCACGAAGTGCGTCCATCCCTGCCTGCAGCACCTGATCAGGAAGACGGAGACGGATGGAAGGGTTCGCACCGACCGGAAATTTCCCCTTTAGTGTCTCCAGAAACCGATCGCTTTGGTGATGCCCTCCGGCATCAGCCGGCGATTGCAACATCACACGTGGAACTCCCAACTCCTGTAGCCCACGCCGGATCGAACCATCCCGATCACTCAGCCATCCAACCACAAGATCGCATCGCCTCAAGAGATCATGCGGTATATCTGAAATTTGCACCCTTCCGGAAAACAGCGCGCTGAACCGGCTTGATTCGATCGGCAACGATTGATCGATCACCCCGCACTGACCCAGTAGATGCCCTACGTCAGACCCCGCGAGCAGGATCATCTTGTGTTGCGGGAAGGCGCTCCGCAGAACGGCCATTGCACCAATCGACAGCAGCACATCGCCCAATCCACCGGGATGAATTACCACAATAGTGCGCTGGGAGCCTGGCATTTTTAAGTGAATGAACGGTCACGAAGTGCGGCTCTCGCCGCTTCGAGATCTACCGGCGTGTTCACATTCTGAAACGATCGGGCGAGTGCATCCCGTTCGCCCCATTCAGCGGGCAAAACGACGGTGGTGTGGAGCGATGGCTCCGAGATGATATGCTGGATCTTTAGCTCACGCATGGTGGCCATGCGCTCAAGGACAGGCAATGCCCGCTTACTATAGAGCGCATGAAGAGGCTGCAGCCCAGTCGGCAACCGGGCCATCACGATATCGGCTGCGGGATCGCGGGCAACAAACCAGCGGATCATGTCGGGATTCAGAAACGGCATATCGCACGCCACGACAAAGACACGTGACCCGGCAGCTTTTGCCAAACCAGTGTAGAGGCCTCCGAGACTCCCGCAATCTGCAATGAGATCTCTGTGAACTATGCATCCAGAGACGGTGAGTGGCGGACTATCCTGCGCAATAATCACCAGTACTTCAGAGAATAGCTTGGCCATGACCGAAGTCGTTCGCGTCAGTAACGTCTCCTCTCCAACCAGGAGGAAACGCTTATCCTCCCCCATCCGCCGACTCTTGCCGCCAGCCAGTACGACTCCCGTGACATTCATACAGATCTACCGCTTCATGGCGTAAAAACACGAAGGGGGTGGGTTTCCCCACCCCCTTCATTCGCTGCTCAGCCACTCACGTACAGAGTGCGCTTAGAGCGTCTTGCCCTTCCGCTTGTTTGCGCGGCGCGTCAGGACCCATGCTTCCAACAGCACGATTCCGCCGGCAATGACGAACGGATAGATATACACTTCACGGGGCGTCGGCGGCTGCATGAACGTGTAGTAGAAAGCCGAGACGGCCATCTTGCGTCCTGCATCACCGTTATGACCATCCCAGGCAAAGAACACGGTCGGGATGTATTTCCCCATTTCGAACAGCGTGTCCTCGTCATAATCCTGGTCCTTCTTATTCCCGACTGGACGCTGAATCATGACGTACCAACGACCGTTCTTCCATTCAGACTTGAGAACCTTCAGATTCTCTTCATAGCTATCGCGTTCTTCGAAATCCTTATCCCAACCGGTTCCCTTGAAGGCCCGGAGAGATCCGTCCGCTTCCCACTTCACAATATCCACGGGATATTGCTCATTGCTTCCAAAGAGGTACCGCGGCTTAATCGGAGCAGGAAGATCCTGCCACTTGACCGGCGTTTCGATTGCGACCGCGTCATTGTAGACCGCGTAATTGTTTTGATGCGCGGCAATGGATCCTTCTTCACCCGTCTTCGGATCCTGCTCCTTCACATCGATATTTACCTGAGTCGGAGCCCAGGGCAATTTCCCTTCGGCCACACTCTTGGTACGATCGTCCCACTCGATCAAATACACAATCGACTTTTCGTTATACAGCGAACGAACCCAGAGATCATCGATCCGGTTCACGAAGTTACGCGGCTTATGCGTGATCTGACCACCCATGGCGATTAGTCGCTTCTGGGTTTTCTGCCAGGCTTCGTTCTCCATATCCATTGGAATTTCACCTTCCACTGGATTCGATGGAAGCACGAAGTTGACCTTCGGCTTATCCGTCTGAGGATCAATTGACAGCGGATTCCCTTCCTGGTCTCTTTCGCACAATGAATTCACGAAGTTGGCAATGTCCCAACGATCGTCGATGCTGGTGCTGTCGGCAAACGACGGCATCGGCGTACCATTGACTCCGGTCGAGAATGTCCGGAAAATGTTTTTCACATTGTACGGATCCTGCCGGCTTCCACGGAAGTTCCAGCACTTGTGCCAATTGGCTGGCTGAATCGAAAAACCCCAGTCATCCTTTAGATTGAAGGCGTTACCATCGCCACGGCCTTCCATGCCATGACATTCCACGCACTTCTTTTCAACGATCAGCTCAGATCCTCTCTTCTTGCTTTCCTCTGTCGCCTCTTTTGGCTTCAAATCGGCCAGCTGAAGAATCGTCTGGGATTCCGACTGCTTATCGGTGAATTTCCGATCCTTCACCAACTGCGTAGTAACGAAGGACAAGACCTGAAGGCGTTGTTCTTCGGTCAAGATACCTTCCCATGAAGGCATTGCAGAACCTGGCAAGCCATGGGTCACCGTCTCATAAAGGTCGTTTTGCCCTGGGGTCGGCTTCTTGGCATCAAACAACGGCAATTCACCGCTGGCAGTATGCCGGATCTTGAAAGTCCCCTGGTTGAAGTTGCGGGGACGCGGCCAGAGTCGGTCGGCGCCTGGCCCGTCGCCGGCTCCATCGACTCCATGACACCACACGCACTTGGTAAAATAGACGCGCTTCCCGGCTTCGATCATATCTGCAGCCGGCTCCGGCGCCAACTCACCCTTCTTAAACCCTTGCGGAACTTCTTCAGCAGATGCCGTGAGGACCAAAGGGCCGGCAGAGAAAAGCGCCAGTCCAAAGGCCGAGGCAAGGACGATCCCTGCTTTTTTGCCCATCGACGTATTCATCATTTTTTTCCTCATGTCGTAATCCAGGGTTATCCGCTATGCCAGAGGACTGCTTAGTCCCAGGTCCGGGGGTAGTAACCCGTGTGCCAATACTCAAACAAAATGACCTTCCAGATCTCATCCACGGTCAAATGCTGTTCCCATGGCGGCATCACTGAGGCCCAGGGGAAACCTTCGTTCGGCAAACCAATACCGCCCTTGGCGACGCGCCAGAAAATGAACGTCTCCTGGAGCTGAGCGATTGTGCCCGGATCGGTAAAGTTCGCAGGAATCGGGTTGAATGCAAAGGCATGAAGACCCCGACCGTTCAAATTGTCTCCGTGGCAGAAGTGACAGTTCTGGAAGAAGATTTCTCCGCCTTCCTTCACATACTTCAGATAACCCTGATTCTTTTCATCCCACGGATTGGCGTTAGGGGCCATCAAGCGCCCCATGCCCTGTTCGACGATCAGCTTATTGCTATATTCCTGGTCAAACTTCCCTTCCGGGTTGACACGGTACGGATTCTGAGAGGTCTGGAGGGTATAGGTTTTACCATGAACTTTCGTGCTGGCCGGAGGGGCCGGATGCACCGTGCGCAACTCAACCGGCTCTTCCGACTTTGGCTTCATCGCATTGAAGGAGGTGAAACCAACGAGAACCGGAATCAGAACGAGATACGCGTAGCGGAGCAGCTTGTTCGCTCCACTCTGGGCATCGAGGACGTTCATTATCGGCTGCTTAAACTTCTTCCAGTCGTCCTCATTCGCGGACACCCACATAAAAACCGCGACGAGCGACACCGTGCCATACATGGCCCGAACGCTGAACGGAATGGGCGGATAGACGCGGAACTTCAAATAGAGCAACACAAACGCCCAGAACCCGATTCCCTGCCAGAACCGGGGAACCGCCATACCCATTGAACTGAGCATGTAGCTCAAACCGGTAAAGCCGGCAACGAAGCAGGCTACCTCAAGCAACATTTGGATAGGCATATAGCCTTCGACTAAGCGGACGGTATTCGACGGGACGACGTCGAGGATCATCCCGACTAGCAGGAGGAGCGCAATAGCCCCTACAAGCGCGCCGACTGACATCAATGCTTTCATGAGTTCACTCCCTTTGGTCTAAAAGATTCACAGCTCAGTTACGAAATCTTTGGAGGCTCTTTTCCCTCGTAGACTTGCGAGAGATAATCCACAATCTTTTTGAGCGCTCCCGCACTGAGTTTCTGACCAAACACCTTGGGCATCGTATTATCTGGGAATGGCTTCACCACATATGTACTGGGTGAGACGATCGACTCCATAATGTAATCGGATGTCGACTTGGCTGTCCCTTTATAATCCTTATCCTTGATTCGATTCGGTGCATTCGTTCCCTCTACCAACTTGGGACCGATTGTTCCATTCGCACCGGGAATGCCAGGAATCGTGTGGCAAGACACGCACTGCGCCTTCGCAAGAATCTGATCGACAGGCTCGGTTCCGTCTGCCATCAGGGCACTAGGAGGACCAGTTTTTTCTTCCTGCTTCTTCGGACGATCCGCTTCAGGGATAAACTTCTCGTACGACTTCACAATCTCATCAAAGGATGGAGCATCCCGGCCTTCGCGGACATACAACCACGTATCAACGGCTGCAAGCTCATCCAGGCTGAGCGATATCGGCGGCTTGTGGATCGCCGGCATCGGGCTTTCCTTGTCATTGGTTCCCTTGACGCCGAAACCAGCCACTACGTAGCAATTCGGGCAGGCATGCGACTCAGCAATATATTCCTGTCCATTTTCCGCGGTACCCGACCCAGGAAACGCCTCTTTTTGCGCATATTCACGCTTGGCGGCATTGCCCTTCGAATATTTCGGATCCTCAAGACGCTCTTTGCCGGCGCGCTCTGGCAAGCCGTTCAGATTGGGAGCACGTTCGCCCAACATGCCAGCGTGGAACGCGTGACAGAGCGGACACTGCCCCTTGCCGATGGCACCCTGCTCTTTATTCTTCCCAACTCCGCCGAAAATAATCTTCTCACCCTCATCGGCCAACTGCTGCGCGGTCATACCGCTATACTCAAGCTTCTCTTCCTTTGGAGGAAATCCACCTTCGACCTGAGGCAACCAGTTTCCATAACCAGAAAGGAAGGCGGCCACGAAGAACATGAGGCCGCCGATTTTGAGTAACGCCCCGAAATTTGGGAAATAGATCGCCACCATGAAGGCTGCAGATGTAATCATGACGAGCGAAACCGGCAACAGCCGATTTTCGCCATAGAAGTTCTGCGTGTAGTTCACGATCGCAATAAACAAGAGAAACGTCGCCGCCATCCCGATGATGGTCTTGAGCGTGGCCCGCTTCTTTGCTGTTGGATCACTGATGGAGAACTGAAAATACACCAAGAGGCCGGCCAGCAACGCCAGTGCCGGCCACCCCATCGCTAGTGCTTGATTAATCAAATCGCCCACGGTTTTAACCTCCTGCGGCTACACCGGGGGAAGGTGTTTACGACCTTCCCCCTGAGCCAGTTGCTCAATAAGATGGTTAGTGGCTACCTGCCGGTTGAGGCGCGCTACCAGGAACCCCCGCCTTTTCACCAGCCGGAGCCTTCTTTGCCGCTAAGCTTCCAAGCCAGAACACAAAGAGAATGCTGATCCAGAAAAACAAGACGTTGAATGAGATCATGTTTGCGGCAAATCCAACCGTGTGCGTATAGGCCCACGGCGAATTGTCACGCATGATTTCATTCACATGCCAGAAGAGACGGACCGATGAACGAATGTAACCCATCAGACCCATCATCCAAGTAAACGCGGTCGCCAACATAATCAGCGCATACTGCGAGCGGGCTGAGATCTTGCCCCACTCGATCGCGCCGGTCTGCTTGGCTCCCTTCATCATGACGCTGTTCAAAGCGAACATGAAGAAGAGACAGGAGAGCGTTGTCGCCACCTGCGGAACCGATAATCCAACGCGGACATTAGCTGGGATATAGTATCCGTAAATAGCCAGACCAATGATATTGATGTAGGCAAAGAAGAAAAAACATCCCATAAAGATGTTTCCAAATTTCGACCAAGACACGGTCGAAACTTTATTGCCTCGCATATACCAGACGAAGCTCAACACCGTGGTGGTAATAATGACGTTAATGCCGCCGTTCTTCGCCGACATGACGCCGTAATTACCCAGCACCGGATGCTGCTGTCCGCCCATGGCCTTCAACTCCGCCGGAGTCATGACCATCGTGTGCGGCGTAATAAAGACCAGGTATCCGCAAGCAAGAATAAACACCAGATACTTGATATACCGTTGATACTTCTCTGCTCCGCGCATCCGACCCATCGCCTGCCACAAATAGTAGTTTGTGCTCAGGAACAAGATACCGATCATGGTTGCCTGAATAATGAAGAGCCAGGCCAGCAATCCACCCATGAGGGTGATGCCCATCTGTTGACGATAGGCATAGACTTCACGCATGAGCCAGTAGCCGGCAAACGGCAACGGGATCAAAAACGCGACACCGAGCGCCATCGCAATGTAACCCATCCAATCATAGTGGGCGCGATCTTCGTCGGTCTTCGAAGCCAGGAACTTATACGCCGCGTAAGCAGCAACCACACCACCACCGAAGGCCATGTTACCAAGGATACGATGGAGGTTGAGCGGGTTCCATAATGCCGTATGAAGAACGTGCCAGATGTTCCCGAGGAACCGCCCCTGCTCGTCAACACCGGCCGGCGACATCATGAATCCGATCCACGAATTCGCCAGGAACATGAGCAAGGTCCCGATGATGTTCAAAATCACCGACATGCTCAGATGGATCCACTTCAGGAATCCCTCTTTCATCTTATCCCAACCATAGTAGTAGATGTAGAGGGTGCCGCTCTCAGCCACGAACATCAACGCGTAGATGTGCATGACCGGACGGAAAATGCTGGACAGATAACCAAAAAACGCAGGATAGAGCGTGAGGAAAGTGAAGATCAGAATGCCCCCGAGAACGGCCGTCAACGAGTACGCCGTCAGACTAATCTTAATAAAGTCATAGGCGAGCTGATCATACCGCTTCGCCAAGGCCTTATCCTTCGTCACCACACCCATGAATTCGACGACCATGCAGAAAATCGGAACGGCGAGCACGAAGCTGCCGTAATAGAGATGCTGCTGATTCGCGAACCAGAGGAGCACGCGGCTCTCGAAGTTATACCGGGGATAATCCCTCGGGCCGTCGACCGTCTTCGGGGCAGGCGCTCCAACCACGATGCCTTCCGTCTTATAATAGACGTCACGCCCCTTCTCAACCTTTGCATCCTCCTTCTTTGCCGCGTCAGGCGCATCCGCACCGATTGCCAGTGACGGAAGCGACACCACCACAGGAAACAGGAGGAGGCCAACCATCGCGCAGAGCGCCATGATTGAGAACACCTTCTTCCGGGTTACAAGGGCCATGGGATACCTCCTTAATGCATTACGAAAAAGACTCATCGCAAGCCCCAAAATCTACCGCAGCGCCGAACTACTTGCGGAACATGTACCAGAAGTCCAGGCCCTGCATATCCATCAGAAAATGGTCAACCATCAGGAAGAATCCTACGCAGATCACCACAGAGATAATCCCATATAGAACGTTCTGCCCCATCATCTCCTCCTCATCAGATCGATCAAAGTTTCACAACCGTCAGACTCACAGCGGCCCTGAACTAGCAGGGGCACTGAATGCCAGCAAACCAATAGAAAAACCACAAACCAACCGCGCAAGTGATGTAGAAAATCATCTTGCCGACCTTAACCATCAAATCGCTGTCTGCTGTTGCCGTCGCCATCTTGCCTCCCCTTCCATGCTCGAAATAGTGAGTGAAGCCCGTGAATTCCTTGACACCCAAAAACCTGTGTGTTATTCAAAATTCCTTAGCTGGCGGCCATAACAACACAAGGATACCCATGACAAAAAACTCAAAAATTTTCGACATTATAGTTTTGGCCGGTATGGTTGTCAATATCATTTTGGCCGTGTTTCTGATTCTCTACTACTTTGATTTTCTATAGATTTATCGCTGCGATTCGCCCTCTCACCAACCCCATTTTCCACTGACATCGCGCACCGAAATCCGATCGTTTCATCACGAAAATCCGGGACCATTTTGCTTCGACTGGTGAGGCGAAGATCGCCCCCAGTCGTCGTATACGCACCCCCCCGCATCGTTCGATAGACGCCATACTCCGGACTTGGCGGATTTCGGTCTGGCGATTCCTTGTAATACCCTTCTGCATACCAATCCTGAACCCACTCCATGACATTTCCCGCCCCATCCATGACACCGTAGGGACTCATGTCTGCCTTGAATGCTCCCGCAGGAGCACTCGCCTCGAATCCGTCGTTGACTCGCGCCCAGTTGGCCCCATCAGGCTGCTCCATATTTCCCCAAGGCCACAGTCGACCATCCGCACCCCGCATAGCCTTTTCCCATTCCGCCTCCGTGGGAAGCCGCCGCCCCTTCCACTGACAGTAGGCCACAGCATCGTCCCATGACACATAGATAGCAGGCTGATTCGGGCCGCGCATTTTTGACACATTCTTGGCGTACCGAGAAGGAGGCCCCGCCTTCCGGTGACCGGTGGCCGCAGCAAACTGCCCATACTGCGAATTAGTTACTTCGTAGCGGTCGATTCGAAATGCATCGAGGAAGATCTCCCTGGGCGGCCCTTCGTCAAGCCCCCCCATATCGGTCCCACGCAGAAAGGTCCCGGCAGGAATCAGGATCATTTCTTCATCTATCGCCGCTTCAGCTGCAGCAGGCATGTCGCCAGGCTGCACCGAAACTGGAGAACTGGGATCACTCTCTTCGAAAGGAGTCGTAGTCGTCCCGCGAAGGATGGCAATAATCGGCATGGCCGCAAACAGCAAGACCACGATAAGGAACACCACCTTGAATCTGGTTTCCAGCATGACCGCTACTGACCGACCGCATCGCCGCTCAGCTCCAAATCGCCGGCGCAACGAATTCCAATCGTGATGTCATTCCGCCAATGCTTAGCCGCGAATCGTTTGGAGAGCCTGGCGTTTTGCTCGGTTTCCCTCCAGGATCCACCACGCACCACTTTCAAATCACCCTCCTCGGGCCCCTTCGGGTCACGATAGCCACCCTTTTTGTAGTAGTGCTCGTCGTACGTATCCGCGACCCATTCGGCGACATTTCCCGTCATATCATGCAATCCGTAGGGGCTCCGGCCGGCCTCAAACGAGCCGGGAGGCGCCAGATACTTGAATCCATCCTCAGGCCCATCCACATTGGCCACGCCATTCATGAACTTGTCGCCCCAAGGGTATTTCCGTTTCCCCTCACCCCGCCCGGCCTTCTCCCATTCAGCCTCTGTCGGCAATCGCTTACCGGCCCACTTGCAATAGGCGACCGCATCGTCCCAGGAAACGCTCATCGCCGCCAACTCAGGCTTTAAGACTTTCGACTGGTCGTCCTCAAATACTTCAATCCTCGGGAGCTGCCGCTTGGTCATCTTGGCAAAACGCAGATACTCATCCTGCGTCACTTCGTATCGATCGATAAAGAACCCTTTCAAGAACACCTGTCGCTCAGGCGCCTCATCCGGATCCCCATCGCTACTCCCCATCATAAACGGCCCCGCCGGCACCTGCACCATCTCGCGCCCTTCATCGCCGATTCTCGTCTTATACATCGAGAAATCCTGCGCAACCGCCTTCGCCGCGACCGGGCGGGATTCCGTCTGGATACTCATGGCTAATTCCCGCATCTGCTTGGCCTTATACGACTCGTAGACTAGCCCCGCAATCAGGAGAATGAATGACCCGAAGACAAAGATGATTGACCCGATCAGCACACCCCTGTTTTCCATACGTCTCCACACACCCGGATAAATCTGACATGACCCCTATTGGCGAGCGTCCTGAGTCACCTCTTCAACGGAAGCACCCGCCGCTTCGGCCTTGCGGGCCGCGCGCATATCCAACAACATCGAGACCTGAACTCCAAGAAATCCACCCATGGCCGCCCCGGCACCGGCCCCGTACGAGATCCGTTCCGGTCCGGCCAATAGCCAGGCCAGCAAACCGCCCAGGACTGTTCCAACTAAAATACTGATCAGAAACCGTCGCCCCCCGAGGAACCCTACGACACCCCCCATTACAAGCCCGATTCCAATCGCCAACGGTATGAATTCATTGCCCATGATGAGACCGATGAGCGTTCCCACGGTTCCCATCACCACCACACCAAACACGATGTCTACGAGCTTTCTGATGGGAAGCCCCTGATCTCCAGCCTCAGTCATAACAACGGCAACTCCCTCCGTTACTTGGCAGGACCGGCCACTAGCGAGCCAAAATCAATCTCTACTCCAGGCGCGGCAATAATCGAAATCCCCCAGGCCTTGGGCGCCGGCTCATGTTGATGAATGCGCTTGAAGTCCTCATAGACATTCACCCGCTCCTCAAACCACTGACCGACTTCCTTGGTCCCGCTTTGCATGACGATCTCCGATCCGCTGAACATGCCGCCTTCCGTCAGCGTCCCTTCCGGTTTTGTCCCGCTCCAGACATACTTGGTGAACACCGGGATAAACATGAGATCGGTATCTAGCGAGGCATAGATCGCCGCGATTTGATCCGTTCCAGCCGGAGCCTTCAGTAAACGCCAGCGCCAGGTGAGCACGGGATAGGCTTTGGGATCCCAGTCGATCTTCTTTTTCTTGATCCGTTGTCCGGCATCTTTAGCCGACAAAAAATTCACCCCGTTTTCCGTCTGTACTTTGTAGGCTTCGCGGCCCTTGGAATGGCTCCGCTGGTTCTCGTGATCCCAGGAGGAGGGAAAACCATCGGCTTCTTTTCCCTGGAAATCTTCCAGCACCAACACTTGGCCTTCTGCATAAGCGGACTCAGTGATGACGGTTCCGACACACAGCGCCATACTCGCCAGAGCCACTGCACTCCACACCATCCGACCATTCATAGACGTTCCGACCCTTTCTTTAGGATGAGGCTTCCTGCGAAGAGGAGGGAGCCAACCCCGGCGCCGGCTCCTCGAAAAACTCTTCTCCCATTACCGGCTGCTGTCCGCGCTGACACATCCAAAAGAGCGCGAACACTGCTCCCCAAAACACCACCATGTTTAGCGTAACCATTTTCGCAGCAAACTCCAGATCGGGAGTAAAAGCCCAGGGAGAGACATCGGCCATCAGCTCACTAACGTGCCAGGACAGGCGCCCGGACGATCGAATGTAGCCCATCAACCCCATCACCCAGGTGAACGCCGCGGCCAAGCCGAAGAGCCCCACCATGCCGCGCACCGAAATCTTCCCCCATTGCACAGGGCCATGCACCACCGAGCCCCGCAGCATGAGACGGTTGATCACGACACCTGCCAGAATCACCGTCAACGTCGTAAAGGCTTGGGGCGAAGACAATCCCACGCGGATCTTCGCGGGCAAATAGAAGCCGTAGATCGACAGCCAGATCACATTCACGAGACCCACCGTGTACAGGGTCCCGATCAGAAGATTCCCTGTCTTCACCCAGGACACCGTCATCGTTCGATTGGCACGCCGATAGTAGAGAAAGCTGAGCGCCGTGATAAGAATCATCACATTGACTGCACCGTTCTTTGCTGACATGACCCCGTAATTCCCGACCACCGGATGCTGTGCCCCGCCCATCGCCTTCACTTCCGCCCCTGACATCAAGACCGTATGCGGCGTCAACCAGATGAAGAGGGCCATCGTCAGCACGCCAAGCAAGAACTGGTAGTACGGCTGGTAGCGCTCCCCGCCCTTGATTCGCGCCATACTCTGCCAAATGTAGTAGTTGATCCCTAAGAGCAACGCCCCGATCAGCAGCGCCTGCACAACAAAGAGCCAGGTCAGCAAGCCGCCCATCATGGTCACGCCCATGCTCTGGCTGAAGGCATACACCGAGCGCATCAGCCAATACCCGGCGATCGGCATCGGCAGCAACGCACAGACCGTGACGAACAAAAAAATGTAGCCCACCCAGTCGTAATAGGCCCGCTCTTCGCTGGTCTTGCTGGTGAAAAACCGATAACAGGCATAGGCCAGCACCACCGCCCCGCCGGACATAATGTCCGCGAGAAATCGATGGACGTTCAGGGGATTCCAGAGTGCGGAATGGAGCAAGTGCCAAACATTCCCAAGAAACCGGCCCTGTGCATCGACACCGGCCGGCGCCATCATAAAGGCCGACCAGGCGTTTGCCAGCAACAGCAATGACGTCCCGAAAATATTCGTCAGGATGCCGATCGCGGCGTGGATCCACTTCAACCCGCGTTCCGCCATCCGATTCCAGCTATAGTAGTAGACGATCAGCAGCAGCGCCTCTCCGACAAACACGATGGCATAGACCGGCATGAAGGACTTGAACGTCCCGCCCATATACTTCATGAACGACGGGTAGAAATAGATGAACATGGACAGCATGAGGCTCCCGACCACCGCGGTCACCGAAAGAGCCAGCAAGGCGACCTTCGCCAAGTCTCTGGCCAAGCCGTCATAGCGAAGCGACAACGCCGGTTTTTTCGTGATCAATCCGGCAAACTCCAGCAAAGCACAAAACAACGGCAACGCGAGGACGAATCCGCCGAAATAGGTATGCTGCTGCGTCACGAACCAGACCAAGAGCCGGCTATCGAATGAACCAATCCGTGAATAGACCGTCTCATGAGGCCCCGGAGCCGGCGGACCCTGCGGCGTACCCTCTGTGCCAAAGTACAAGTCCGTCGTGCCCTCGGCAAACGACAGAGTGGGGCCACTCCCGATCACGGACAACAGAGCGGCCAGGATCGTGACACCCACGACCACTGCGATCATGGAACCGGTCATCCAGCTGCGACGACGCATACGACTACCCCTTTGATCCCGTCTTGCCTAAGACCATGTCTCCGGCCAGTCCACTTATGCTGCCGGACACAGTGGACGACTTGCCAAGAATCCCCATGACAAACGGACAGCGCAGCATCCCGCTCGACAACTGCGGCGCCTGCTCATCTTCGACTTGCCGGCGATGACCCAGATAGTACCCGTACAGCGTCATGATCGCCGTAACCAATGCGCCCCCCACAACGGCCTGCCCTGTCGCTATTCCCGGCTGCCTGCCGACAAACAGCACCAGACCCATGACGACCAAATAGTACGTGGACGCAAAGGCCATCCCGGGCCACCACCAATACTTCAATAACTCGGTCGGCGCTGTCCGCTTGAGTGTCTCCACCCATGCCACGGAGGGGCGCAAGCCACCGAAATACGCGCAGAGCGTGAGGGCACCGCCAAAAACGGTGACGCCCAGCAGCTGAGCCAACGCAGCCATCTGCCCATCCGCGATCACATGCCCCGACAATCCCATCACCCCGCCAACGCCCAAACCGACAAGCCCCCAAGGCCCGAGCTGCGACAGCCGGCCTTGCACTAACGTACGAAGGGCTGCTCCGTCCGGGAAAGTGAGAAACGGGCGTCCCTGAACCGCAAGCTTCCGCACATGGCCGATTTCAAACGCATCGCGGGCCACCGACGTACAGGAGATAATGATCGCCATCATGGCCGGGCCGTCCGGGTGCTGCAGATAGCTGTACCCCACCACCCACAACAGTGCGAGCACCAAGAGCGAGAGCTGGATCCCATAGACAGCGCCGATCCAGCCAACCAGCCAAGCCAGGAGTCGGATCCCATCTTCTCGTCCAATCACCGTCCACGAAGCAGATCGTCCAACCCGATAGGCCAAGAGTGCGGTGACCATCGCCACCAAACTGCTCACCGCCAGCAAGACGAGCGGCTCCGTCAACGGCACTGCATGCTTTGCGAGGCGATAGACCCCGAATGCGACCAATCCCGGTACAAACATGACGAGACGCTTCTGTTTTCGTACGGCATCTTCCGTCACCGCCAGGCTCAGACTCGGAAGCACCCGCAATGCCATTCGATGCAACATACTGGTCTCGTCAGCCCTGCAACGGGAAACGTGAAAAAATAGCGCGTCGCTTCAATTGACCGTTCACGATTTCTGTGCCGCCATTCCAAAGTACTTGGCTTTAAGCTCTTCCATCAAGGCCACCGTGATCCGTGTCTGCCCGCGGTCGGCTGCCGTTCGTTCCAGTTCGACCTTGGCCATTGCGCGGACGGGAGCCGGCACTCTATCCAGACGCCGTTCCGCCTCGACATCCCATTCAATCCGTTCGCCGGTGCGCGGGCGAAGCAGCACATCGTATGTCACAACCCGTTCGCCACGAATCCGCAGATCCTGCTCAACCTCGTCTCGAAACAGCGGCGCCAAATATGGCGGCATGCGATCCAACCGATGCAGCGCATCGTCCGTCCACGTCAGACGGTCGACCAATCCGTTCATCTGTCCGGCTGGAACATCCACACCGACTTTGAGCCCACAGCCGCGACATTCCGATCTGATGAACCACTGGAGCGCCCCGTCTTCATAAGCCCGCTCTTCAATGCCTTCGGTGTGCATCCAGCGCCCGCAACCACACGTCAACATAGATCTACCCAATCTTGCCGGGATAGAGAATGTAGAGCATCGTGTAGGTAAAGGTGCCGGTAGCAAACAGGATGCAGTAGATGACCATCGTGAATCGGCCCAGCGCGCGATGCCGACGTCCGCCGTCCGGCCAAATGCGTTGAATCGTGATCTCCACCGCAAGCACGATCCCGACCAGCAACAAGAGCCCGAGATACACCTCCAGCTTCCGCATAGAGAAACCGGCCGTCGCCACGCGGGAGAAAAACAGCCCCAGTACCACCACCGTGACTCCACCGAAGATCACTCCGACCTTCTTCCACGTCGTCAACAGTATTGACTCGCGCAAGGACCGCACTCCGTCGACCACTTGCTGCGAGCGAAACCCCAGGACGATCATATAGACCGCCATGACCAATCCGATGATGACGAGAATAATGTGGAACGTCAGGACCGGGATAAAGACATAATCGTACAGCGCCTGCGAGCCTCCGAAACCTTCCTTACCCTCGACCGCCAGAACTCCGAGCTGCCGAAACAGGTAGTAGGCAATGAAAAAGCTGAGCATCGAGATCATCCCGCCCAGCATCAACCAATGATGGGCGTCTGCCTTGCGTTTTTTCGCCTGAATCCATCCCAGGATAAACAGACCGGTAAAGAGCGTCGCCATGAACTGGCTCAGGTCCGCGCCAATGGTGGCATGGGTGCCAAGAAATCCAGGATCTTTGAGCCAGTCCATCACACGCTTACCTTGTACCTTTCAGGCCCTGTACCACGGCGGTTTTCTCCAGCTCCGTAGCCGAGACAAACCCCGCTGCGGTCATCCATTGAATAGCGTCACTGGTCTTGTAGCAGCCACCCTGCTGCGTATTGACCAGGATATGAACTGCAAAGGCCGTCGTCCAGGCAGGACCGGTCCCCGCCTCGTCCAGAAACCGATCCTTAATGATCAGCCGTCCTCCCGGGGCCAGATGCGCCAGGACTTTCTTGACCAAGGCCGCATTCGTCTCGTAGGTCTGATAATGCAGAATGTCGGACATCAGCACGACATCATAGGGACCGCCGAGGTTGTCCGTATTGAAGTTCCCAGGAAGCAACGCAATCCGCGAGTCGAAACCGGCTTCCTTGACCGTCTTTTCCGTCAAACGTAGCGTCGCAGGGAGATCGAAGACGGTCGCCGTGAGTTCTGGATAGACCTGACAAAAGGCGATCGCATTCGTTCCCGCACCACCCCCAAGGTCCAACATGCGAACGGGGCCGGCCAGGCTCAGCCGTTTGGCAAAATCAGGCCCGCTTTGCTGCCCGATCCGGTGGAGCACTGCCAGAACGTTTGTGCCCAGTTCAGGATCCGTCTCAAAGACATGTCGATCGACGGCCCGCTGGCCTGTTCGAATGGTTTGCTCTAGCTTTCCCCAATTCTCCCATTCTGCATCATGCAGCAGGAGCAAGTGTCCGATATATTGAGGGGAATGTTTGACAAGATGACTGGCCGCTGCCGTTGAGTTGCTGTAGGCCTCGCCCTCTTTATTCAGCAGCCGCATCGCAACCAAGGCGTTTAAAAGGAGCGTCAGAGTCGGCACATGAGCGCCGAGACGGCTAGCGACCTCCTGAGCCGTTTTCCGTCTCCCGTCGAGGGCGGAAAAGAGGTCTAGGCGCACGCCTGTCAGGAGAATTTTCGTCTCCCAGTAGTACCCGAGTTGAAAAATTTCAGCGAGCGAGAGTTCTCGTGACACACCAATCCCCTTGACGCATTCTGATTCAGAAAATTGGCATCTTACCCAGTTCAGAAAGTGAAAGGCAAGGCGACTCAGCCGGGGGAAAACTCAGCAGAAACACAAAGGGCAGCGGATTGCTCCGCTGCCCTTTGTGGCGGGGTGATCCCGCTAAAACTGGAAACCGGCTTACTTGATTTCAGCCTTGAGGTCAGCCTTCCCGCCTTCGGGAACATCCACCTCGAACTCCACCTTCTTGCCCTTGGCGGCAAACGGGTGCCAGGCCACCACTTTGTGCTTGCCGGCCGGCACATCCTTGAGCTCAAACGTGCCATCTTCCTTCACCACGGCGTAATGCGCATTCGAGACCGGGAGGAAGAACGACTGCATGAACTCATGCTGGTCGCACTGTAACCGATAGAAGCCATCCTTCTCAGCGCCGCCGCGGAAGGTCACCGGCTTCTCCATCTTGTCGCCCTTCTTAGCCAAACCGATATTGAAACCGGTGGCCGAGCTTGAGCCCTTCACCACGAAGCTATGCGGATTGTGGAGCACGCCCTGGACGGACTTGGGGTCATCTGGGTCGGCATCGGTATTTTCAACACGGAAATTCTTATTGTTCACAACGACGCCGGAAAACGGAAGGAACTCACAGAATGCCGCAGTCACATCTGTTCCCGCGTACCCATCCATGAACGCCTTGTCTTCGATATCGACTACGGCCACGACTGCACCCTTCAGGCCGCCATCCTTGCCAACTTCGATGGTCTTCAAGAAACGCTTATCGCCATCCATCAAGCCCTTGTTCGGGTTCTTCGGGCAGAACTTGGGGTTCGGGAACTTGGCGAAGGAGAACTCCTTCTGCTCAGCCTTCCCGGCATAGGTCACTTTCCCGGCAATGGTTCCGCCGGCATTCGCCAACAGCGGGGCTGCCACCAACGCCACCGCGGCCGCACCAAACACAACTGATAACGCACCCTTCTTCATGAGACTGCCTCCTTGTGATGAACTAACTACCCTGATTTCTCACTCGTGGTTCCCCTCCGTCAACCACCGGCCTGGTGAGAGGAATGGAAGGGACAACTTCCTCTCTGGTGCACTCGATCGCTATCACGCTGGCGAGGCTGATCGTGGACCGAGTATGTATATAAAAGTCTACCGTACCCTGTCAATCCGAAACAAGAGGCGATTATCCGCCCCTACTATGGCTTCGATTGCAGTAGGTGCAAGAGTCCTCCTGCCGCTGTCGCCCGAACCGCCTCATTGGCATCGTGCATTCCCTCCATCATCAGGGGAATCACTTCACGATCTCCAATATGGCCCAGGGACCGCAGGGCGACAATCTTGGGACCGGGTAACGTATCGGCCGTGAGGCCACCCAGAAACGCGATCGCGTCTTTGGCGTTCGTCTTGGTCGCTTTCCCGAGCGCAAAGGCAACCGAAGCGCGGGCGGCGGTATCGTTTTGCTGCGCAAGCCCTCTGGCAGTCTCGGCCACCATCTGAAACGGTTGACCGAGTTGAAGCAAGGACGCCACCGCCGCTGCGCGCACCGTCACCTGCCCATCCTCTAATAACTGCTTGATGGCCGGGACTGATTCAATCGTACCTAACTCCGCCAGGCTCGACACGGCGGATTCTCGTACCGCCGGGATGGGATCCTTCAATAATAGCTCGATCTTCTCGCGAGCCTCTTTCCGTCCCAGTTGCCCCAGCCCTCTCGCCGCAGTCCCCCGTACGGAAGGCTGTGCGTAGGTTAAGAGCTCCATCATCAGGGGCGCACCCCGCTGATCCTTCAGGTCGGCGATGGCCCGCATGGCATCGGTCCGATCGTCCGGGTTGGCCGCATCGGCGACCTTCCGCAACTCATCCCAGGCCTCTTTTTTCCCCAGCCGGATGAGCGCCGCATACGCGGCAATCCGTACCGGCGAAAGTTCGTCCTTCGCCGCAGCCTCAATGAGGGGCAGGACGGAAGCATCTCCGGAACGCCCGAGCGCTTTGACGACACGCGCTTTGACCAGTCCCGCCTGATCCTCAATCGCCCCGCGCAACTTCTTCGACTTTCGCCCGGCTTCCGAGCGACCCAGCCCTTCGACCGCCAAGACGCGCACCGGCCCGGACCCATCGCTCAATCCGTCCTCAAACAGGGGCACCGCCTCATGAACGTCAATTTCTTTCAGTGCCGTGTAAGCCGCCCCCCGCATTTGCTCGCGCATGTCCTTCACAAGCACCACAATCAAGCCCAGCGCCACCTCGCGAAGCACCGGCTCATCATCGCGCTTGAGAGACTGGGCCAGCAAATCGTACTCATCCAACGCGTCTTTCGGCTTGCCCAGATTGATCAGGGATCGGATCTTGAGCCGCCTGACATCGGGGACAGCCGTTTTGTCCTTATCGAGCTTGGCCAGTTCATCGAGCACCTGCTGATAGGCTTTCCTCTCAAAGGCCGTCTGGGCTTCTTTGGGAACCGCCGCCGCCCCGGCCGCGAGCACAGACGGATCGAGCCATGCAAACACGCATAGAAGTCCTGCGATTGCCACAACACCCTGCTTGCAAACCATGTGCGTCATCAATGTTCCTTGTCGCCCGCTACCCCTGCACTCTCGGACCTGCAGGACTTGCCCGTTTTTTGTATCCGGGAGGCTCATCAAAATAGTAGTCCGGCTGGGGAGAGAGCCGAATCCGCTCATACTCCACGGACCAGTCTCGGTCGCGGCTCACCAGCTTCAACACAATCCCGGCTTCCACATCAACCCATTCAAAAAACCGCTCCACCCGGCCATGACGATCCGTCTGCACCTCGAACAACTGCGCCGGCCGGCCAACCGCCGTCGCATCCCCGATCAAGACCCGTTCTTTCTCGCCAGGCAATGTGGGCCGAACCGGCAACACGTCGTCCACGTCTACCGGCGTCACCAGGAGTTCTTTCCGCTGTGCGAGAAGATACCAGGTTTCGGCTTTGTCCAGACGAATAATCTCAATCGCGGCATACCCGTAGTCGGTCTTCAACGCGTATTTATACTCCAACCGAATCCGGTCGCCTTGCGCAAACACCTGCGCCTGATAGTTCTTGCCCTCCACGTGCTTGATCAGCGTCCCGGAAAACTCCGCACCCTTCGCGGCAGACTCTTCACTCCAGGCAGGGTTGCCGGCCGACACTGTCAGCAGCGCAAGCACGAAGGCGGCCAGGTCACTTCGCAGGCGCTGAGCAGTGCACGTACCGAGACCGATCAATGCTGATGTTCCACAAGCGGCTGGATATCGATCGAATAGCCCAGGGACTCCGGACCGAAACGAGGATTGTCCATCACCTTGTAGGCGGACCGATTTCCTTTGGGAGCCTGCAGCGAGAGCCGTTCGATCAGCTTGCCGTCCGCCTGGATCGTGACCGTCTTTGTCAGGCCGGGACCGGTCTGTGGATGCCAGACCACCAATTGGTATGTCCCCGGTGGAATGTGATCGATCTTGAAGGCACCCGCACGATCGGTCAGCGCATAGTAGGGATTGTTGACCGCCATCGCCCAACTTTCCATATAGGCATGGAACCCGCACTGCATATAGAAGGTCCGGCGGCCTTTATTCAGATACACCGGCCCGACCAGTGAGCCCCCGGGCGCATGATTGTGCATGGCATGAATATCACCACGTCGATGCTGATGATTCATCACCAGCGGCGTGTTGAATAATGTCCTCGCGCCGGCTTCCGGGGACGTTTCATATCCTTGAATATCGTGCATCACCGGATCCATATTAATGACTTCCACGGCATGGCCGTTCCGCACAATCGTCATAAACGGTTGAAACATGCAATCCCGCGCTTCGATCAACGGCACGGAGGTTTCAAACGGCTTTCCTGCCTCTACCCCCTCCAGCAGCACGATTGCGTCCTTCAGTCCGGCATCTGCGCTCACGACAAAATCGCGCAACAACCTCCATCCACGGCCGTTTGAAATCCGCCCGCAATAGGCAGGGTCCGGAAAAGTGATGAGGTTGAAGCCTTTGGGCTCAGGGACCGCGCCATCCAATCGGACGACCCCTTCGAGCGTTCCGCCATGTGGCACCTCAATGACATCATAGGCAGAGGCGACGCTTGCACCTATTGCCATGACCAGCAACGAGATCGCAGTCACACCTACCCGCTTCAGTTCTGCATGACTATTCACAGTGGATCCCTCCATGCCGAAGCCTATAGTCCAGATGCGTCATCGTATCAAATGGCTGCTAGAAAGAAAAAGGGGGAAGCCTCTCGGCTTCCCCCTTCCATCTCATCCCTCATTCCTACTGAACGTAGGAGAAAAGAGGTTACTTCGCTGCGACCGGGATCACCTGCATCGGCTGTCCGACCGATGCACTCTTCATCCCGGCGCCAGTCCCGTGCAGCGGCAACAACCGCTGGTCACCGGACGGCAGCACCCGCACATAGCCCCACTGGCCGGACTGCGAGTACGGCAACCGCTGGTTGCTGTACACGTAGTCGCCTGGCTGACGGTACGGACCGCCTGCCGAGGGGATAAAGGCATCAATCGTCTCGGAACCGGAGAACTCCACGACACTGATCTGGTCAGCGCCGCGCATGAACGGCTCAATCGGCCACTCATGCTTTTCCACGCTGAACATGCCGTTCTGTTCGTTGCTCACACCCAGGATGTGAATCCGGACAGGATCGCCTGCATGCGCCTCGATCAGAGGCGTCGCCGGATCCTCGGGCTTGTCGGCTTTGCAAGGCTGGAACACCTTGCCCAACGAACACCCCTGCTCTTCCCGGAACTTGTAGGGTTCAGACCGGTAGTTCACACCGGTCAAACCGGCCACGTTCTGCACATAGGGCATGAAGCTCGTGCCGATGATGTTGTCTTCGTCCTGGAAGAACAACGCCACGTCACGATAGTTCGGCCGATTCTCCATCCCGGGCAATGAGTGATCGAGGATCACGTCGGCTGCCCAGGCATTCTTGGTCGAGAGATCGGCACCGGTCTTCGGATCGCGATACTTCGCACCCTTCGGACCCACCACGATGGCGCCGAACAGCCCGTTGCGCGGATTGGTCATCACATTGCCCCAATCCCACACCAACGAGGTCGTTTCACCGTTGAAGGGATCCGCATAGTACGTATAGGTCCGCTCGGCTCCCGGGGCGATCGTCTGATCGCCCTGGTTATTGCCGACGTTGGCGCCCATCGACTCTTTCGGATCAAATGCCAACCCGATGGCCGAGAACGACGCCTTGCTGGCCTTCATCTTGTTCTTCAGATTCACCTTGACGCAATCGCCGATGTTCACACGAAGTGTCAGCGGCATCGGCTGCGCGCCGCTGGCCACCTTGGCGGTATCTTCCTCCAAGGCGTAGATCTTCGCTTCGGGATTGGTCATAAGGATCTTCCGCTCGAAGTCCACTTCGATAGTCTCAGGGGCCTTCGCATTGAACTTCATAGACGGGAAATCCAAGGCCACAACGTTGAACGACTTCACCGGAGCGTCAGCCGGACAGACCGGCAAGGCCTTCGGAATTTCGTTCTTCGTCGAGAAGCCCGACGTGAGCTTCTTCAGGTCGGCCTGTTCCTTATCGTAGACGCGAATGATACCCCAGCCGCCCTCGGAGAACTTTGAGGACCGGCCGTTGAAGTGAATGTAGTCGCCGGCCTGAAGGCGCGGTCCACCGGCCTGCGGCACCACAAGGTCGTACCGCTCGGCAATCCCGATGTGAATCGAATTCTTCCGATTCGCATCACCCGCATAGCGCTCCGTCAAGAACGTGTGGCCGGACAGGGTCCAGACCATCGACTCGTTCATGAGGGTATGGAGGAGACGGAACACCATGGTGTCTCCCACATAAGCCCGCAAGGTCGGCGTATACGGATCGCCGTGGATGTTGCTATTGAAGATCTGCGACGAATCCGGATTGGTCGCCAACCGCTGTGCGATGGGACCGGCCCGGAAGTTCAGACCGCTGCCGGTGGTGTGCGTCCCACCGTTCAGGAACGGCATCGGCGTCATGTAGATCTTTTCCGGCATCATGAACGACACGGTCTTTCCGGCCTCGAGCGCCACTTCGATCGGCTGCCCGGGAGGATTGCCCGCGGTCACGACGTTGACGGTGTGCGGCACGGTGTCGTGCACTTGCACCATCAATTCACGGAAGCTGTTGTTCACACCATGACCCACCGGCTCGACGGTCCGGACGTCGGCGATGGGGCCGCTCCGCACTTCCTTGCCAGTCTTCGGGTCATGATAAGTAGAACCGACCGGCTCAGCGATGAAGGTGCCAAACCCACCGTGCGGCCAGGTGGTCGCACCGAACGCATGGTCGTGCCAGAACACGGTGCCCACGTCCGCATCGACCCAGAACCGCTGCCGGACGAATTCCACCGTGATGATGTCGTTCGCCGGATGGTCATTCTTCAAGCCCTTCGCCAAGACGATCGTGTTGCCGTTGATCGCCTTGATGCGGGAGATTTCGTTACCCTTCACATTGTCGGCGCCCACCATAATGAGCGTCCCGACATGGTACTGCTTGGCGTTCTTCACGGAGAGGCTGGTCGCGCCCTTCTTGACCGCGCCCGTCAACACCGTGTTCATCGGGGCCGGAAGGCCCTTCTTGTTCTTCTTCTCCAGCATCGTGAACGGACGCACGGACTGCTCATATGAGAATCCGGTGATCACGCCGTCCGAGGCCTGGTTGTCGAACTGCAGGAAATGCCAGTGGGTGTTGATCTTCGACGACTGGAAGTTCGTGTAGTCGTCGTCGTCCCACTCGCTGGTCAGCGTCCAGTCCAGGCAATCATAGATATTGCCGCGGACCACCAACGGATACTTCAGATCGTCGTTGGCGCGGATCGCCGCTTCTTCTTCATGGAGCACATAGATCAAGCCGTTCGGATCGATCACTGGCGGCTCTTTCCCCTGTGCCTTCGCAATCTTAATCGGCATCTTCACGAAGTGGACGTTGTAGCTCTTCCGTCCGGCATTCTCCGGACAGAGACTCCAGACGCCGTTCTCACCGGGAAGCGCCTGGTCGACACTCTCTTCGCCGTTGGCATCCCGGCGGATCATCTCCAACCAGGGTGCACCGACGTGGTTCGGCGAGAACATCACGCGCCGTCCGAAGTGCGGCGTGAGATGCGGCCACGCCACCTTACCGGTCATCGGCTCGAACATGATCGGATGCCGCTTACCCGGATGCGTGGATTTATACTTGGGATTGTCGATCGTGCTCTCAGGTTCGCTCATCGCCACGTTGCCGTTCCACGCCCAATCCAGGACGGTGGCATCGTACGACTGGGTCTGGCCCTTCTCGTCATCCTTGTGGCCAGGCTTGCCCATCGTGGGCATCTGCATGGCAACCCAATCCTTGATGTTGATGACGGCCGGATTCCCCTTCCAGTTGCTCTTACCCTTATCGGTAATCGTGAACTGCTTGCCGAACCAGTCCACGGTCTGACCGATCAACTTATCGGATGCAATCGGGGTCTTGATGCGGCCTTTGCGATCCGGCAACTCACGGAGGTCCGGCATCACGTCGTTCCGCAGATCGCCCTGCTGAATCGTGTTGTACACGCGCCAGTAACCCCACATGCCTGCGACATAGTGGTGCGCCACGTGGCAATGGAACAAGAAGTCACCCGCCAACTGCTGGCAGAGACCGGAGCCGCACTCGGTTTCCAGGTCAAGGGCTTCTGACGGCCCGATGACTTCCACGTCGACACGGTCGGTCTTGGCACGGATGACCGGATACTTGACCGGACCATTGGTGCTGGTCGCCCAGAGGTTCATGTCATCGATCGCCCGCGGGCTGCGCGGCCACCGGATCGTACCGCCATGAGGATGGTGGCTGTGGAACACTTCCGATCCACCGTGCACCAGGCGGAACTTGGCCGGGTCTCCGATGTAGGAACGGGGAATCGTCGGCGACGGATCGCCGAACGTATAAGAGCTGTAGCCCATCGACTCATCTTCAAAGCCGAAGTACTCGTGCTGCACATGCATGTTGTTGATGCCGAACGGCTCGCTGCGATAGTTGATCGCGCGGCCACCGGGACGATAGGCGTCCGTCAGCGGATCGCGCTGCGGGAGGAAGTCACCCTTCTTATTCAAAGGACGGAAGGCTTCGTCGCCGACTTCGTGGTAGTAGAGCACGAACTCACGGAAGTCCGGGCCTGTCCCGTTCTTGATCATGACCTGCCAGCCGCTCGCGGCCGGGGTCGCGTCGCCGCTGCCGAGCGCTTCCCAATAGGAAGAGCCGCGGGGCTCGACGACGAAGGAACCGAACATGCCCATGACGGTCAGCTCGCGATCATTGCTGAACGTATGGAACTGACGGACACCTTCCTGGGTGTTCGGGTGGATATACCACTCGTAATCGCCGCTCTTATCCTTGGCAACAATCGTATCCGAATTGGTCGTGGTGGCCGCGGCGCCCGTTGCACTCACCACCATGGAGGAACCATGGATGTGAAGGCTGACTTCTTCGCCACCTTCGAGCTTGTTGCTCAACTTGATCTTGACGCAGTCGCCCTGGTTGGCGCGGATGGTCAGAGGCTGAATCCACTGGGCCTGCACGCCCGGGATGATGGCTCCGGGATCGAACCCTTCCTTGTCGCGCGCGGCCTTATTCGTCGCTTCTTCCGCGCGGACCTTGTCGAGGTTCTCATCCAGCACGTACATGTAGCCGGGATAAAAATCGAGCCACTGATTCAGCGTGATCTCGACGTTGATCGCAGACACGTTGTACTGCTTCACCGGCGCCGTCGCCGGGCACTTGCCGCCGCCGACCATCGCCACCGGCTCAATGCGGGGATCGGACACCAACAACATGTCCTGCCCACCCGCACCGTATTGGTGCATCATCGACTGAGTGTTGTACATACCGGTGTTGACGCCCTGCACCTGCGGATCATGGTTCATGTGTTCCATGATGCGCTGGTGCTGCTGCTCGACCATCGAGGACCGCTCGCCCCTTCCGGACATGGCATCTTCGACGATCGTCTGACCTTTGAGTTGCTCCGCCCAGGCGGGGAGCTGGTGAGTCATCGCGACTTTCGGAGCCGCATGACCTGCGGGAGTGACAGTCTCGGCTGATGCCAGCGGCGCCCACAATAGGGCTACCGCTGCCATGGCGCCAAGCATACGGGTAGGCACACATACCCGTGGCGTGTGAGATAACATGGACCGGCCTCCTTGTTATTATGATGAACCTATGTAAAACAGGACCAGAGAACCCAAATACACACAAAACGGTAACGAAAAATTTCGTATCTCGGACGAAGATGAATCGTCCGCCTAAAGGAGGCCGCACGATACTGAACTCCAGAATCTCTGTCAACCCCCTTGGACAGTTCAGCGATCGAAATGGGGCCGATTGCCTCACCTGCTCTTCGTTTCCACTGCCCCGTACCGTTCGGAATCTATCCGCCCCCTCTCCCCTCCACCGCTTCCTGCCGTCGCTCTATCTGACGCCTACTTGCTGCGCCGCCCGTCACCCTCGCATAATGCGTCGCGATCCACGGACTTCCATGCCCCGACTCCGGTAGGACTGACCGATTGTCATGACGCCGCAACTGCTTCACGTTCTGATCATTGGGGGCAGCCTTGCGCTCTTTGGCCTCGATCTCTTACTGCCATTGGGAGTCGCGAACGCCGTGCTCTATGCCGGCGTGGTCTTTCTTGCCGCACTCAGCCCGTCACCCCGGCTTCCCATTCTGACTGCCGGGGGATGCTCCGTCCTCACCATCGTCGGCGCATGGTTCAGCCCATCGATTCCAGACGTCCCGCTCTGGGTGGCCCTGTCGAACCGGACATTCAGCCTGGTCGCCATATGGGCGCCAATCCTGTTCCTCGCCCAACGCCGGCAGACGGAGGCGCTACTCCGGCGCCTCAATGATTCGCTGGAGACCCGGGTGCAGAGCCGTACGGCCGAAATTGCCGCAAAGGAGCTGGCACTTCGCCAAACGCAGGAAGAACTGCGCGCCCTGACCAGCCGCCTCCTGACCGTGCAGGACGAAGAACGGCGGCGCATCGCGCACGACTTACATGACGATATCAATCAGCGGCTCGCGATGCTGGCTCTCGGTCTTCGGACGCTGGAACAGCCTGAACATACCCTGCCCGAATCGGTCCGCACCACCCTGGATCAAAGCCAGGAGGACATTCTTACCCTCTCGAACGACGTCCGACACATGGCCTATCGCTTTCACCCCTCGATATTGGACGACCTTGGCCTGGACGCCGCATTGCGGCGCTTGCTCGACGATTTTACCCATCGAACAAAGATTAAAACGCTGCTAGTCAATCCACCCTTCATCACCTCGCCGTCCAAAGCGATTGCCACAGCCGTCTACCGAATCGTCCAGGAATGCCTCTCGAATATCACCCGTCATGCCAAGGCCACGTGCGTGGAAGTGGAACTCTTCAGCAGCGAGCGAGAGCTTGATCTCACGGTTCGCGATAATGGCGTCGGGTTCGAGGTCGATGCCGCCCAACACGAACGACTAGGCCTTGGCCTCTTCAACTTACGCGAGCGGGCACTGGCGTTTCGTGGAACCTCTCGCGTACAGTCTCAGCCAGGGCAAGGTACGGAAATCCACGTGCACCTCCCGCTGTTCGAGCCTTCCTCCCTATGAAGAAACCGACCGTCATTCTCGCCGACGACCACACCCTGGTACTCGAAGGCTTTCGGCGCCTCCTCGAAACCCACTGCGAACTCCTGGCGACGGTCGGAGACGGACAGGCGTTATTGAAGGCGGCCGCGCAACATCGTCCTGACATCGTCATCCTGGACATTTCTATGCCTGTGATGAACGGCATCGAAGCCGCCCGCACCCTAAAATCTAAGTTCCCCTCGATGAGGCTGGTGTTTGTGACAATGCATGCGGATCCCGCCTACGTTCGCGCGGCCTTTCAGGCCGGAGCCTGCGGCTATCTCCTCAAGCAATCTCTGGGCGCCGAATTGACTCAGGCCCTCCACACCGTCCTGCGGGGGCAGTCCTATGTGACCCCACTGATTGCCAAAGATGTGGTCGACGGCGCGCTGAGCCATGACCAACCGCCTCTCGTTGAACTGACCGCGCGGCAGCAGGAAGTCTTGCAGCTCATTGTTGACGGCCATTCAGCGAAAGATATCGCCACCAAACTGAACATTTCGCATCGAACGGTCGAGTTCCACAAAGCCCAACTCATGCAACAACTGGATCTTCATAGCACCGTTGAGCTGATTAAGTTTGCTCTGACAAACGGGCTGGCACGCCTGTCATAGACGATATCCCCCCCCCAGCCTCCTTGGTAATTTTCCCCCGGTACCCTCGTAGTCTTACTGGTGCCTTCCCCCTTTTTCCCCTCTATAGTTCGTTCCCTATTTCAGATCGAAACCGAGGGAGCCGGGATCGTGACATCACCCATTCGCCCCGCCATGATTATCGGTGATTCATCGCGCGCCATGCTGGCCCTTACAGAGGCCTTGGTGAATAGCGCCTTTGACGTGGTCGCCAGCGTGATGGACAGCGAATCGCTGGTGCTGGCCGCACACCATTACAAGCCGGCGCTGGCCCTCCTGGATTTCACGCCCTCGTTCGGGGACGCCTTAGCCGCAAGCCGGCAGCTCTCCCGGGAACTCCCGGCAACCAAGATCGTCTTCTTTTCAACCCATGACGACGCCGCCTATGCCGAGGCCGCCTTTGAGGCAGGAGCCTCGGGCTTTCTTGTCAAACAACGGACCAGTGACCTGACCAGCCTGCTGACCAGAATCCTGCGCGGCGAACGGATTCAGCACCCTGCAATCCTCCCCACCCTTTCGCGTCAGTAGGGGCCACGATCACAGAGAATGAGCAAACCCATCATGCCCGAATCCACCACGCGAATCGTTCCCATGTGCGAGCTCTGCCGACGAGTCTATGACCACAGTACTGACGCCGGCCATACAAGCGTCTGGACCCAGCTCCAGGCCTACGTCACCCGACACAACCTCCATACCAAGCATGTCGTCTTTGCTCAGTCCCATTGCGAGGACTGTCGAGACGGCTACGCCCTCGGAGCGACTTACGGCCAGCCATAGCTCTCGGTCTCGGCCTTCAACCAGCCCGCGCCCGCGTCTTTTCCTTCCTCCTGCCGGTTGTGCGATAATGCGCGCATGCTCTGGAAACGTTGGCTGGTCGGCGATCCTCTGAAGACAGCGCAAGCGGCGCACGAACGGCTTTCCAAAACGCTGGCACTGGCGGTGTTTTCATCGGACGCCCTCTCGTCCGTCGCCTATGCCACCGAAGAAATCCTCCTCGTCTTGGTGCCGGTCAGTATCGCGCTGGCCCACCTTTCAATCCCGATCAGTCTGATGATCGTGCTCCTGCTGGCAATCCTGACGTTGTCATACTCACAAATCATCTTCGAGTATCCCGGAGGCGGCGGCGCCTATATTGTTTCGAAATCGAACCTGGGCGAGTGGCCAGGATTGACCGCGGCGGCCTCGCTGATGATCGATTATGTCCTCACGGTCGCCGTCAGCGTAGCCGCAGGCATCGCCGCGATCACGTCCGCGTTCCCCAGCTTGTTCCCCCACCGTACGGCACTGGGCGTCTTTGCCATCACGATGGTCCTGCTGGTAAATCTCCGCGGGGTGCGGGAATCGGGAAAGTTCTTCGCGATTCCCACCTATCTGTTCATCGGAACCCTCTTGCTCATGCTGGGCATCGGCGGCATCCAACTGCTTTCCGGCCACCTCACCCCGGTGGTCGCGCCTGACCTCGCCGGGCAAGCAGCCATCGAATCGCTGTCGATTTTCCTGCTTCTCCGTGCCTTCTCTTCCGGATGTACCGCACTGACCGGCGTCGAGGTGATTTCAAATGGCGTCTCCGCATTTCGGGCTCCCGAACCCAAGAATGCCGCCATCACGATGGTCACAATGGCGGTCGTGCTCGGGACGCTCTTTATGGGAATCAGCACGTTGGCCTATCATCTCGGCGTGATCCCCAAAGAGGACGAGACCGTCATCTCACAAGTCGCCCGCGCCATCTTCGGCGACGGGGCGTTTTACTATTTGGTTCAAGCCGCAACCATGACAATTTTGATTCTGGCCGCGAACAGCGCCTTTGCGGGCTTCCCTCGCCTCGCCTCGCTACTGGCTCGGGACAGTTTCATGCCGCACCAGATGGCCGTCATGGGCGATCGCCTGGTCTTCTCAAACGGTGTCATCATCCTGGGCGTCCTCTCCTGCTTTTTGATTGTGCTATTTCAGGGCGATACCCATGCCTTGATTCCGCTGTATGCCGTCGGCGTATTTCTATCCTTCACACTCTCCCAGGCCGGGATGGTCCGACGCTGGCTCATCAAGCGGGGGCCCCATTGGCAAACGAAACTCACCATCAATGGCATCGGCGCCATCGCCACCGCCATCGCCACCCTCATCATTGCCAGCACTAAATTCTCGCACGGGGCCTGGATTGTCATCGTACTCATTCCGCTCTTTATTCTGATGTTCCGCGGCATCCGTTCACACTACAAAGCCGTGTCGGAACAAATTACCCTGGACCGCCGGGGAGCCCGGCCTCCCATGCCGCGTCGCAATATCGTGGTGCTCCCCATCAGCGGCGTAAACCGCGCCGTCGTGCGCGCCGTCGACTATGCCCGCAGCCGTCCCGGAGAAGTGCGGGCCGTGCTCGTCGACCTCGACCCCGAAGAAACCGCCAAGATTGAAATCCAGTGGGCCCAATGGGGGTGCGGGGTGCATCTCATCGCCCTCCCCTCTCCCTATCGTTCCGTCCTCGGATCCCTGCTCGACTACATCGAAGAAATTCTCGAGAAGGAACCGGATACCTGGGTCACTGTGATAATCCCCGAAATTCTCCCCGCCCGCTGGTGGCAGAATATCCTGCATAATCAGCGAGCCTTGATGCTCAAAGCCGCACTGCTGTTCAAAGATCGAGTCGTCTTAACCGATGTACCGTTCCACCTGACGAGGTAGCAATGGTTCATGAAGCGCCAAGCGTGACGCGTCAACCGTGGATTCTGAGCCTGTACCTCTTGACCTTGGCTGTCGGCAGCCTGCTGTCGGCAGACCCAACCTTTGCGTTTAAAATCGCGGCCCCGGCCGACGGCGCCACGCTGAAATCCGGGCAAACCGTGACCGCAAAGGTCGACCTCGGGGCGGACAGCGGAATCGTGAAAGTCCGTTACTACTGGTACGGGGAACAGGCCGAGACGCTCGTACAACAAGACGACTCAGACACGTCGATCATGCCCCAGCAAGACAGGCTGAGCGATGATCGCTTCTCCAGGAAAGACAGCATCTCCGGCGCCCCGGTGGTCGCCGTCGCCGCCCTCTCCTCCAGTTCGGACCAAACGCCGCCGTTCGGCGGCATCCTGAAGATCCCGAAAGAAGCGGTCGGACCGATGCGCCTCCTGGCCGTTGCTGAAATTTCACGCGGACGGTTGGGAACTCGCACCGTGTTTGACGAAGTCATTGTGAAGATCGAGCCGGAAGCGGCCCTGCAGACAATCGACTTCGAGACGGACAAACCGTTGCAACTAGGGCGCACGGGTCAATCCTCGGCATTCGGCCATGTCGATTCTCTGGGCAAAGTCTTCGAACTTCCGGTTGTAGGGGAGTTCGCCGACGGAGTCGTCCGGCCCCTCGCCTCGCCTGCCAGCGGCACGAGCTACCAGAGTTCCAACCCAGCCGTCATCAAGGTTCTCACCGGTGGAATGCTGCAGATCGTCGGGAACGGGAAGGCGATCCTGACCGTGACCAATCGCGGCAAGCAGGCATCGCTCGACATCAATGTGACCGTGAACGACGAACCCAACGAACCACCGGTCGCCGATGCAGGCAAGAGCAAGACCGTGAAGGCCGGAACGAAGGTGAAGCTGAGCGGGTTGAACAGCCGCGACGCCGAGGGGGAAGCTCTCTACTACTCCTGGAGCCAAGTCCGTGGCAGCAAAGTGCCTCTTCTGGATGTGAACGGCCCCGAAGCCTCCTTCCAAGCCCCGCACGTCTCCGAGCCGCGCACCTACCGATTCAAGCTGCGCGTGACGGATAAGAAAGGCGCGGACTCAGTGCCGGCCTATGTGGATGTGGTGGTGGAGCCGTAGCTAACCAACTAAAGGGTCTCCTACCTCATTCTGCTACAAAGACTCGCTGGTTAAGCTACTGCCCGATCAAGGCTATAACCCTATGCTCCCTGCTTCCCTATTTCTTTAGCCATTTTGGCTAGAGTCTTGAAGAGCGCCTCAACCCGAGACTGATATTGGCTCGTGAACCGATCCATCCATAGTCTATTGTATTCAATTGCGACTCGCTTTTTCATTTTCGCATCTTTTGCACCAACGGGAGTGGAGTAGTACGCTATCACCCCATCTAGCTCGTCTTCACTGAAACTCTCCGCGTACGCATCTTTCAGATGGTCTCCGATTGTGCCAATCTCACCCATTGAAGTCCTTAAGTCCTCCCAAAATACTTCAACGTGCGCGTCGATCTTTCTCTTGGTTTCTCCAGCGGCATCAGGAAAGGCAGCTTTTATATATCCCGCTACTTCTTGTTTATACTCATCAATATATTTCTGAGTAAGCGCATCAGATTCGGCCTCCAACTCTGAGATGTGAATCAGATCGAGCAACTTTTCAATTTTCTCACTTGCTTTAAACTTATCAAGATCCGCGACCTGCAATCCCACTGCAGACAAGACTATCCCCACACAGCACAACCAAATGATTGTTTGGATACAGCAACTTCCCATAGAGAAAGCGTTTCATCATCTGCTTGAGCACAATTCTCGCTTTGTACCATCGAGTTTAGCGTACATCCCCTCACCGTCAAGAGCGATCAGCTCTTCTGCCTGTGCTCTCTGCTCAACCGTACCGGCCCGAAGACTTGGCGGGCCTGCTAAAGCTCCTTGATGTGACGCCGGAGGACGAGACCGAAAATGGAGCAAAGAATGGTTTCCCAGCGGGAACAAAACGGTGTTTGGATTTATCCTCTCTCAGCCACCACACCAATCTGTACGCTTGGCGGGCTTGGTGGAGCCCCCCCACATGATGGCAGGTTCGCCTCAAGGGTTTGCCCTCAGAAGTCCTTTCCCCCATACTGACCTCGTTGCGAGACACAGCATCCTAAGCGAAGGAGCCGATCATGGCAACGCTCACAATCTCCCTTTCCGATGAAGAAATGCGGCGGCTGGAGGCGCTGGGCAAACGCGAAGGCCTGACGGTCGAACAGTTGGTGCGCCTCGGCTTCATGGACCTCATCGGTCAGCCTGATGACGCATTCCGTGCCACTGCTAAGCGGGTGATGGAGAAGAACGCCGAGCTTTACCGCCGCCTTTCGTAGGCTACCTACCCATTACTCTGCTAGGCGTTTCAGCATCGGCTCGTACTGTTTCCGAAAGTCCTTGGCAATCGCCTTGATCCCCGCCCGCCCTACTCCAACCTTGACTTTTATTTTGATGGCTTTCTTTTTCATAGCGCTGTGTCCATCGCAGATCATCACGCCTCGCTTAACCGCACCGGTCCGAAGACCTGGCGGGCCTGCTGAAGTTCCTTGATATGGCGCCGGAGAGCGGGACCGAATGTGGAGCGCAGGACGGCGTCCCGGTGGCGGAGGATGCGCGCTTCGGCGTTCCCGATCTGTTCCTCCAGCTGCCGGACTAAACGCGCGCCTGAACCGGTCAGCCACTTCAGATGACCGCCGGCATATTCAAGATCCTGAATCGAGTAGCGGACGGATTCGATTTCTTCAAGACAGCGGAAGCGCGCCCGCATGAGATCACGCTGCGTCAGCCCGGCGGCTTTCCACTGCTTCATCCCCTGCTTCGTTTCAGCCCACGACGAAAGCCGCTCGAACAGCAACGCCCCCATGGTAAAGGTAAACGTCGCGTGTAGAATGCCGCGCAACGGACGCAGGCTCCGGCGCCAGGGCGAATAGAAGATCTGCTGATTGTGGTCGCCGTGATACATGACATGTTTGCGCAGGAGCAGATTCAAGTGATGATGGCTGTTCTCGTGAATCAGATCGTCGATCAGGTCAAGATTATCCCGGTCGAAGCAATTGATGAAGGAGAGGCCGGGACGATGGCGATAGCTGAAACTGACCACGCCCTTGGCGTTGAGCGGAATAATCCGCGAGGTCAACAGTGCCAGCACCTCATGCCCTTCGGGCCACGCCGTGTGAATCGTTTCCCAGGCCTGCCGGATGCGGGCAGCCTGTTTCGGGTCCGTCGGAACCACCTTCTTCGGCTGACGGTCCTTCCCATAGACCAGGGTGGAACCGATGGTCACCGCGCCGTCTGAGGTACAGAGCACTTCGGCCGTGGGACGTACCGCCCAATGCCACTGAGGATGCCCGTCTGTCACGGACCAAATCGGCGCGAGCATACGCCCGACTTTTACGGCAATCCCCGAGGCATCGACACGAAAAGTCACTCGACCGGCAGCGCTCGTCAGGAGGCGTTTCAATGAAGGCGGGGCTTCGCATTGATCCCCCGCCACTCCAAGAGGCACGGCGCCGGCCTCCTCCGCTTTTTCAAAGTTCTGCGCCAGACAGCCCGGCACGTTCCACGACAACACCTTGCGCATGCGACACCAGGCTGCCGCGGCGGCGGGATCGAGCCACAGGGCCTCTTCCGCAATGTCCTGAGCCAATCGCTTGCAGAGGCGCGCGAGCCGCCCGTCCAGGCCGCTGATATGCGGCTTGCCTTTGGGAAACAGCTCGTCGAGATAACTGTTTTCGAAAAATTTTTCCTGACACTCGGCAAACAGCTGCTCGGCAAACTCCCGGCGGTCTGACTCTCCCCGCCACTGCTGCCAAATGTCCAGGAAGTACACAAAATCGTTCAGCGACTCGATCCATCCGACGACTTTCCAATTGGATAAGTCCTCGGCGTTCACCGTGCGACTGAGGAATCGCAGATAGTCCGTCGGAAACGCGAGCTGGGATACCAGATCAGCGTAATCGTCCTGCAACTCCCGGCAGAGATCCTGGAGCAGCTTCCGCATGGACAGTCGAAGTTCAAGATTCAGGGCGATGAGCGATGGGGAATCGAATAGCAGCACCTTCCGCCTCCCGTAACAGCCGTGTGAAATGAGGGAGACTGTAGCGTAGGAAGGACAGGCCTGCAAGAAGGAACCGCGGCAGGAAACGTTCAAAAACGGCGGAGAGAATACCCCATGAGTGCGTTCGGACAGCGATCGACGCAATCAGACTGCAGTGAAAACCCTACGCTGCTCGGTCAGGCTGTGGCTTTCAGATGTCCTGCGAACTCCGGCACCAGCACGCCCGGCTTCAGGAGCTTCATCGCTCCGGATTTCTGAATCATGCGATGACGCAGAATCAGCGGGTCCACGATATTGCCGCAGGACACACACCGCATGCCGCGCATCCACATCGGCACGCAGCTCTCCTGCAAATCAACTAAGTTGTCGACCACCATGAGGCCTTCACATCTAGTGCACTTCATAGGCGTCCTCCTGATCACAGATAACCGCATCCGGCTTCACACGACGACCTACTCAAAAGCCTAGCAGGTTACGGTAATCGTGCTTGCCTGAGAATAAAGCAAGCCGGATGCCAGTCAGCCCATCCTCACGCTCTTGCGGGTTTCGGCGTCGAATCGTAGAGTGTGCACCACGGGAAAACGGCTGTTCCTGAGGAAATGTGACCGAATTGGCCCCATGCGACACAAATGGAGAAAGACCGCTGTCGCCTCCCAATCCGACAGTGGCATGCCGAGAGTGGCGTGGCCGAGACAAACCATGGCACTGACAACGACAGAAATTACCCTGGTGGTGGGGGAGCTGGCCCCGGCACTGATAGGAGGCTGGGTCCAGAAAGCCTACCAGCCCACGCCACGAACGATCGTGCTGGAAATCCGAACGCCGGGACATACGCATCGGCTGCTGCTTTCGGCCCATCCCACATCGACCCGAATTCATCTGATCACTCGTGCGTTGCAGAATCCCCCGACTCCGCCAGCTTTTTGCCAATATCTCCGGGCTCATCTCCACGGGGCACGCATCGACGACCTTCGACAGGAAGGCCGGGACCGGATCGTCTCGCTGTTCTTGACGAGCAAAGCAGGCCCGCAACGCCTGATCGCCGAATTGACCGGCAACACCGCCAATTTCCTGGTGCTTGATTCCGAAGCACGCGTGCTGAGGGATCTGAATCGCTCGACGGACAGGTATGGCAAACCATACCAATCGCCGGTTCTTTCAGCCGGCGCCGGGCCACGGGAGCGGGACAGCCGTTTCACGGCGGAGACGCAGGCGTCCTTCGGCTTGTCGGCTGCGATTGAATCGTACTATGACGAGAAAGAATCGACGGATCACACAGCCGCCGCCAGCGAAGCCCGCGCACACCAGATCAGAAAAGCGATCAAGAAGCAGGGACGACGTGTGGAGGCCTGGCGGAGCGATCTCGCCAAAGCAGAGAAATATCGCAACTATGCCCGATACGGGGAATTATTGAAGGCGAATCTGGGGACTATCAAGAAGGGATTGGAATCGATCGTCGTCGTCGACTACTTCGATGAGGCCCTGCCGCAACTCACGATCCCCCTCGACCCGACGAAATCGGCTCAAGGCAATATGGATGACTACTTTCGCAAACAACGGAAGCATGCGACGGCTGAGCGCGAGTTGCTCCCCCGGATTGCACTGGGAGAGGCTGAAATGGATGCGCTCCGCCGGGAACTGCACGCCATCGAACAAGGCACCTGGCAGCCGGCACCGGCCGGGCCGGCTGCCGATGCGCCGACCCGGCGACCGACTCGATCCCAATCGAGTGATCGACCGGACGAACGACGCGGCCCTTTCCGCCGCTTCACCTCCTCGGACGGCCTCCCGATCTTCGTGGGACGCAACGCCCGGGAGAACGACGAATTGACCTTCGGGCTCGCCAAGAGCGACGATCTCTGGCTCCATGCCCGCGGCACACCGGGATCGCATGTCGTCGTGCGCCTGGACAAAGGCAATGACCCGCCGCCGGAAACCATCCGGGACGCTGCCACGCTGGCCCTGCTCTATAGCGATCTCAAGAAGAGCGGCAAGGGCGACGTGATCTACACGCGCCGGAAGTGGGTCAAGAAGGCGAAGGGACAGGCACCAGGCGCTGTGACCGTCACACAGGAGAAATCACTCCATGTGAATCTGGATAAGAAACGCCTGGATGCGTTGAAAACCCGCGCGGCTCAGGAATAGCCCGCCAGAACTCGCGTGCCTTTCCTAATATTCTCACACCATGCTACAGTGCCCATATATGGGCACCTACTCACTACAGGACGATTCCCTACGAATCATCTCAGCCCTCCTCGCCAGCAAGGGGCTCCAGGAGTTCGATCGCACATTAAGTCAGGAGTTACTCAACACGCTGAAGAGCGACCTGGTCGGCTTCTACCTGTATAGTGAAACTGCCAAAACCTTCGCCCCCATCTCAAGCCTCCTGACAAACCCCGACTCTCCCGGCCACCGCATCGGACAACTGCCGGCAGAAGGTACCATGAAAGAAGCGGTCGTCCGGCAAGGCCGCGCCATTCTGGAGCATGACTTGGCCGGTTCCTCCTGGGCGGAAACCGTCGTGCTGAAGACCGCCCCATTTCAAACCGCGTCGGTGCTCGCGGCCCCGGTCACTCTCGTACCCCCGCGAGCAGATCAGCCCGCTCGCACGATCGCGATCATCGCAACCATCGCCGTTAATCGAGTCCGTGCCTTTACCGAAGAAAACCGCATCTTTCTTGAACAGCTCGGAAGCCGGTTGGGACCGGTCCTCCAGAACGTCCTGGCAGCCGAAGAACGTGATGCGCTGATGACGATCAACAGCCGTGTGGTCGTCGGCACAATGACCATCGAAGAACTCATGCCGGTCGTGAAGGAGGTGCTGCATCGCGTCATCCGCCAGGACATGACCGGACTGGTCCGATTCGTTCATCTGCCACAGAGTCCCTGGTTCGAGATCGTCTATCGCGACGGGGTCGAGATCGATCTCGCCCAGCTCCGCCGGTTTCCCTTTGATCAGATGGCACCCGCCGAGATGATGGCCACTGGAAAACCGCTCCTCATGACAGGCCACAATCACACACGCTTCCCGGAGCGGACCTATATCGAGTCCGTCGGCGTCCTCTCCTGCATGCTCTGCCCGCTGGTTGTTCGTGGAACACCGTATGGCTTTCTCGCGATCGGCAACCGGCGTCGCAATGCCTTTTCCGAACGGGACCTGGCATTCGCCGAACAGATCGGATTTCACCTCTCACAGGCCATCGCCAACATCACGGCCTACGATGAAATCCGTGCATTGAAGGAGCAACTCGAACAGGAGAACGTCTACCTCCGCGATGAAATGACGGCATCAGTCGATTTCAACCAGCTGGTCGGGGAGAGCCCCGCGCTGCAGAAAACACTGAAAGCGATCGAGCAGGTCGCGCCGACCGATTCCACGGTGCTCATCACCGGAGAAACAGGCACAGGGAAAGAACTGGTCGCTCAGGCCATCCATCGCCTGTCGCCGCGAAAAGACAAGCCGCTGATCACGGTCAACTGCGCTGCGCTGCCGCCGACGCTGATCGAATCGGAACTCTTCGGCCATGAGAAGGGCGCCTTCACCAATGCGGCGGCACGCAAGATCGGCCGCTTCGAACTCGCGAACGGAGGCACGATCTTCCTGGACGAAATCGGCGAACTCCCGATCGATCTCCAGGCGAAATTCCTGCGGGTGCTCGAAACGCAGGAGTTGGAACGCGTCGGTGGCACACAGCCCATCAAGCTGAATGTCCGCGTCCTCGCGGCGACCAACGTCAACATCGAACAGGCGGCCAAGCAGGGCCTCTTTCGATCCGATCTCTTCTATCGACTCAACGTCTTCCCGATCCGGATCCCCCCGCTCCGGAACCGTCGTGACGACATTCCGATGCTTGCCCGCCACTTCGTAAAGAAATTCAGCGAGCGGCACCGCAAAACCATACGACGCATCGGGACCAACACGTTGAAAACCCTGGTCGCATACGACTGGCCCGGGAATGTACGCGAGCTTGAACACATGATCGAACGGGCTGTGATCGTCAACCAGGGCCCGGTCCTGGTCATCGACGAGTTGGACCCGCTGCCGAAGAGCGCCGACGGAAAGGAATCTCCGCGTACCTTGGCAGACGCCGAACGCACCCATATCATCCAGACACTCAGCCAGACAAACTGGGTCCTGGCCGGAGAGCAAGGCGCGGCCGCACGGCTCGGGATGAAGCGGTCAACGCTGCAGCACCGGATGAAGAAACTCGGGATTACCCGCCCCCCGCGACACAAGAAATAGTCCGCCCGCATATCGGCAGTAGCTCTCCCCGTTGCCAATCTGCCGGCACTTTGCAGCTTGCGCGAAGAGCAGCTCATTCCCGTCCGTCTCGCAGCTCCTCCCGTTTCATCAGGGACTTGCACATCCATCCTCACTATCCTACGGATCTGGCATCGTCCCTGCTCTAAGTCAGCACCATGAAACAACAGCCTTCCGTGCCACTGGAACATCTCAGTCAGGCCATCGAAGAGTACTTCGCTGAGCGGCAGGCATCTATTCTCCCCTCCGGCAAACACACGACCGACGGCAAGCAACTCTCCTGGTGTGGCGACGTATTGGAATACCTCACGGAAGGGCTGGCCGAACGGCTGGCCGCACGCGGCATTACCTTTAGCAAAGCATTCCCCGGACCGTTCCGGCTCATGGACGAGGATCAGCTGACGGACGGCCGCCACGTGCGCCGCTTCTGGACGACGGCACTCGACCATGGGTGCCCCGTGGCCCGGCTCTGCACCTACTTTTTTCACCGCCACGACCGGGTGACGCTGCCGCAACCGCCCCGGGTCGTCGCGTATCCTCCCGGTCATCCGGAACCCGATGCGGAGGAACCGGCATGAACTACGTCGCGCTCAAGATGCTGTTCGGCGATCGCGCGAAATACCTCATGCTCCTCTGCGGCCTGACCTTCGCCGTCATGCTCATCGTCCAGCAGGGTTCGATCTTCTGGGGACTCATGATCTGGTCCCAATCCAGCGTCAGCAATCTCAATGTGCCGATCTGGGTCACGGATCCTGGCATCGCACAGGTCGATGAAGTGAAACCGATCGCCGATACCGCCGTGGACCGCGTGCGCAGCGTACCCGGCGTCGAATGGGCCGTCCCCCTGTATAAAGGATTGTTACGTGCACGGCTCTCCAACGGGGATTATCACCAGATCACACTCACCGGATTGGAATCGTCAACGCTGATCGGACGGCCTGCCGAAGTGTTGGAAGGCCGGTTCGAAGATGTGTTGCAGCCCGATGCCGTCGTGCTGGACCAATGGGCAGTTGAACGCATGGGGGGGCCGAACGTCATCAAGATCGGCACCGTGTTCGAGCTGAACGACAAGCTGGCCCGCGTCGTCGCGATCGCCAAGACCCAAAAGAGCTTCACGAACATCCCCGTGGTCTACACCACCTATGAGCGCGCCATCCGCTATGTGCCCCGCGAGCGCCGGACCCTGTCCTACGTGCTCGCCAAAGCGAAAGACGGCGTCTCTCCCGCAGAAGTCACCAAGCGCATCCATGAACAGACCGGGCTGGGCGCCTTCACCGCCGAAGACTTCGGCTGGAAAACCATCGGGTGGGTCCTCAAGAATACCGGCATCGGCATCAACTTCGGCACCACGATTCTGCTGGGTTTCATCGTCGGCATGGCGATCGCCGGCCAGACGTTTTACTTGTTTACCGTCGAAAACCTCAGGCAGTTCGGGGCACTCAAGGCCATGGGCGCATCAACCTTCACACTGGCGCGAATGATTCTCCTGCAAGCCTTCACGGTGGGCCTCACCGGCTACGGAGTCGGCATCGGCCTCGCGACGGTGTTCGGATTCTTCACGGCACGGAGCGGCGGACTGCCCTTCATCGAGACCTGGCAACTGCTGCTCCTCGTGCTAGTGGCGCTGCTGGCCATCTGCACATTTTCAGCGTTGATCAGCATCGTCAAACTCGCCCGGATCGAGCCGGCAATTGTCTTTCGGTGAGCATCATGGATCACCCGACAGAACAACAGACACAACCGGCGGCCGTGAGACTCCGCGGCATCGTGAAATCCTTCGGCACCGGCGACACGAAAGTCACCGTGCTCAGGGGGATCGATCTCGACATCTACCTGGGCGAGATGCTCCTGCTCGTCGGCGAATCCGGGGGTGGGAAAACCACTTTGCTGTCGGCCATTGCCGGCATTCTCGACATTGATGAAGGCGACATTGATGTGCTGGGGGTGCCGCTGAGCGCTCTGCCGGCGGGGAAGCGCACGACATTCCGCGGCCAGACGATGGGCTTCATCTATCAGCAATTCAATCTGCTGCCGGCATTGACGGCAGCCGAAAACGTCGCCGTGCCGCTCCTGATCCAGAAGGTCGGTCGCTCCGAAGCCCTACGGCGGGCACGGGTCATGCTCGATCGCGTCGGCCTGGGAGACCGGGCGGAATTCCTGCCGAAGAATCTCTCCGGCGGGCAGCAGCAACGAGTGGCCATCGCCAGGGCACTGGTCAATGAACCTCGTCTTCTCATCTGCGATGAGCCGACTGCGGCGCTGGATGGGCCGAACGGACAAAAAATCATGGAACTCTTACGCGAAGTGGGCCGCGCGCCGGACCGCTGTGTCGTGATCGTCACCCACGACAGCCGTATTTTTCGCTTCGGCGACCGGATGGCCAACCTCACCGATGGACGAATCATCGGCATCGAAACGATCAGCAGAGAGGGCACCGCATGATTATCCTCAAACGTTTCAGTGTCTGGGTCGCTCTGGCAGGAGTGGCCTTCGCAGCCTGGGTGCTGGTGGGCGCCAACAAGGTAGAGCCGATGCCCACGCCGATTTCTGAGCCGCCCCGCTCGCCCTATGAACAGACGGTGGCGGCATCGGGCATCATCGAGTCGGTGAACGAAAACGTGCGTATCGCACCGCCGGTTGCCGGCTTGATCATCAAAATATTTGTCGCCGTCGGCGATCAGGTAAAGGAGCAGGCCCCGCTCTTCCAACTCGACGACCGGGAATTGCGCGCCCAGCTGCTTAGTCGCGAGGCGGCAATCCCCCCGCTGCAGGCCCAGATCGATGAGCAGCAATACCGTATCGGCGATCTCGACACCCAGTTGCGCCGCCTCAAGGCCGTGCACGATGAGCGGGCGGTGAGTGAAGACGATCTCAAACGCACGTGGTATGCCCTCGAGGTGGCGAAACGCACCCGGCAACGCCTCGAGGCGAACCTGAAGCAGGCGATCGCCCAGCGTGAGGAAGTCACGATTCTCCTCGACCGGCTGACGGTCCGGGCTCCCCGCGACGGAACAATTTTGCAGGTCAATGTCCGCGCCGGCGAGTACGCCACTCCGGGGGCGAGCGAACCGCTCCTGTTGCTCGGCGATACCCAGCGGCTTCAAGTGCGAGCCGATGTCGACGAGGTCAACGCCCCGATGGTTGCACCACAGGCAGCGGGAGTCGCCTCCCTCAAGTCCATGGCCGGCACGAAGATCCCTCTGACGTTTGTCCGGATCGAGCCCTATGTCGTACCTAAAAAATCGTTGACCGGAGATAACAGCGAACGCGTCGACACGCGGGTGCTTCAGATTATTTACAGATTCGACCGACCCCCGTTCCCCGTCTATGCCGGCCAACAAGTCGATGTGTTCATCCAACGCCAACCCGCCGGTCCGGCAGCATCCGCGCCCCGCCCTGCCGCAAGTCGCCAGCAGGAGCCGGCGCCATGACGCGACGCACGTCGATCATCCCCGTCGTGCTGGCCGCGCTGAGTCTGACGGCCTGCGTACAGGGAAAGAACTATGAGCGCCCGGCCGTCGACGTTCCGACCGATTGGACGAACATCGCCGCGGCAGATCCGGCGCGCTTCCCCGCCAATCAACAGCCCGACGCCGAATGGTGGCGCGCGTTCGGAAACGACGAACTGACCGGCCTCATTGAGCGGGCCCTGCAGCAGAATCACGATGTGAAACGCGCGGTGGCCCGCGTGCTGGAAAGCCGCGCCGCCGTCATGTCCGCCGCCGCGGGACTCTATCCCCAGGTCAATCTACAGGGCAGTTACAGCAATCTGGCTGTCTCCAAAAACACCTTCGCGGGCCTGGGGTTCGCCCGAGGCGGACAGCCGGGGCCGCAAGTCTTCGCTACCCCCGGCAGTACATTCGACCTCTGGAACGGGTCTCTGGATCTGCGCTGGGAATTGGATTTCTGGGGCCGCATCCGCCGCGGGGAAGAGGCTGCCGTTGCCGAGGTCGGCGCGAATGAACAGGATGCCCGGGCGGTCGCCCTGTCTTTGATCAGCGATCTTGGACAGTCTTACTTCCGCATTCGTGAGCTCGACGAACAGATTGAGATTGCCGCCAGAACCGTTGCAGTACGACAGGAATCCTTGGACATTATCAAGAAGCGGGCATCGGCCGGCCTCGCCTCCGATCTGGATGTGGCGAGAACCGACGTGCTGGTGGCAGAAGCCGCCGGATTGCTCCCCGACCTGACGCGAAGCCGGACTGTGGAACTGCATCGCCTTGAGGTGCTCACGGGTTCATCGCCCGGCTCGATTGACCTTCCTCGCAAGGCTCTGAGCGCCGCCGTGACGCAACCGGAAATTCCCGTCGGTTTGCCCTCTCAGTTACTCGAACGACGACCGGATATTCTCCAATCAGAATCCACGCTGATGGCCGCGAATGCCCGGATCGGCCAGGCCCGCGCCTACTTCTTCCCGACCCTCTCCATCACCGGGCAGGGCGGCCTGCAGAGCGCCGAATTCGCCAACTGGTTTTCAGGAAACAGCTGGAACTACAGTATCGGTCCATCGATCACCCTGCCGATTTTTCTTGGGGGCACCAACGTGGCCCGGTTGGATCAGGCGGAATCGCGCTACCAGCAAATGCTCGAAAGCTATCAGCAGACCATCCTCCAGGCCTTTCGGGAAGTGGCCGATCTGCTGGTATCCCTGAACAGCAGAGCCGAGCAGCTGGCTCGCCAGCAGGAACAGCTCACGGCCGCCCGAACGGCTGTGACCCTGGCCACAGTCAGATATCGCAAAGGTCTGGTGAATTACCTGGATGTGCTTGATGCCCAACGGGTCGTGCTCTCGGCCGAAACCCAAGTGGTCCTGACTGAACGGGCGCGATTGACGGATATGGTCAGCCTGTTCAAAGCGTTGGGAGGAGGATGGAGGCAGCCGGCCCCACCGATTTCTCCGTCATAATCCAGGCCGTCAAAACCGAGTCCCGGTCTCGATGATCGACCTGTCGTCCTGCCCCCCGCCGCGACTAGCGCAAAATATGTATTTTCTGGCGCTGATGACGACTCAAGAATAGGCTGAGTCTAACCGATTAAGTAGTAGACCTGTATGGACCACACTGCCGCCAATAGCCCAGCGTCTCACTCACCCGCGACGATTCTCGTCGTGGATGACGAGTCATCCATCATCAAGTTATGCCGCGCACTCCTCCAGCCAGAAGGCTACAACATCCTGGAAGCGGATGGTAGTTCGGAGGCGCTGAAAATCTGCGCCAAGCACGAGGGACCAATTGATATCTTATTGACCGACTTGGTGCTCCCTCCTCCCGGATTTCAGCTCGCCTCAAGCAGCAATGAATTTCCCCATGTCCATGGACATGAGCTGGCCATGCGCGCCGCCACGATGCGGCAGGGGCTGAGAATCATCCTCATGTCTGGCAATCCGGACAAGGAACTTACCAGCCACAGGATCAAACGAGGCTCACTCCCGTTCCTGCAGAAGCCGTTTGAACGAGCCGTATTGATTCAGCTCATCTTCGATGTACTGAAGACTCCTCCGCCGATGCTCAATCTGAATCAGGGGAAAGCGGCGAACGACGTCGACTGGTTCGGATAATCCCTCACCCCGACCTCATTCATCCGGACGAGAGATACGGTGCGCCTTCCAGTCATGCTGGATGGCTAGGCGTGTTCCGTCATAAACCACCCGGCGATGGAGAGCCGCCGGTGTTGACCGGCTGTTTGATCGACCCGGCACACCCGGTGAAACCGCGGCACGGTGAACATGACCAGGGAGCCCGGACGGGGCTCGATACAATGCGTGACGGACAATGCCGGCTTCTCCGCCGTGTGGGTCGAACGGGTGGCATAGACAATCAATTCCCCGCCCCAATCCGATTGCCACTCTTCGTGGAAATAGCTCACCAGCGCAATTCGCCGTGACGGGGCCCGCCGGCCACCGACCGGCTGTCCCTGATCGGTATCGTCATGCGTCAGCAGACAATCGCCGGCCGAATACGAGTAATAGCTGAACCCCATGTGGCGGCCGATGATGTTCGGGAACGATTCCATGTGTTCCTGGATACAGGGCAACTGCAACCGGGACAAGAATCGATTCCCCTGCGCCGGTCCGATCTCCGCTTTGGCCCAATTGCCTGAATCCGGAAAATCTTCCCGCACTTTGGGCAGGTCCGTCAAACTCTTCCAGGAGGCCTGATTCATCGCATCGCGAAAATACTGCCGTTCGTCGGCTGACCAGAAGTTTTCCACGACCAGCACCGGGCTCTGGCGGAATGAAAACGACTGGAGATTCGAGAGCGGAACCACCGAAGCACGCACTCCTGCCTGAGTCTCCACGAGCTTCCTCCTTGGAACAACGGACCGGCCATCCGACAAGTTGTCTTATCACTCTCATCTTGAGAATGACAAGGCCGACCGCAGAAACGCTGAAGGGGCTGCCACCTCTCGGTGACAGCCCCTTCATGACCCATGGCACAGAATGTATTACCAGCGGTCGCGCTTGCCGCCGCCGCCACCACCGTTACCACCACGGCCACCGCCGCCGCCAAATCCACCACGTCCGCCACCACCACCGCCACCCGTGCGGGGCTCCTGCGGGCGCGCTTCATTGACGGTCAGAGTACGGCCGCCAAAATCGGCGCCGTTCAAAGCCGTAATAGCCGCTTGAGCTTCTGAATCAGAGGCCATCTCCACGAAGCCGAAGCCCCGTGACTGGCCGGTGAACTTGTCCGTGATCACGCGCGCAGACTCAACAGCCCCATGCGCGGCAAACAGTTCACTGAGTTGTTGTTCGGTCGCCGCATAGGGCAACCCACCGACGTAGATCTTCGAACCCATGTGGGTTCCTCCTTTGAAAATGATGATATTGTCTTGGACTCGAGTGACGGAGGAAGGAGCGGGCCGAAGACGCGATCAGTGAGGCGACTCAGGTCTGACTTCCGACGAAATTCCCGGGCAAGGCAACATCGTTGCGGGCCTGCTTTATTTTAGCGATTCATCGCGAGGCCCTGGCGATGACGTGGCATCAGCCTAACACAGGGGTCCAGTGAATTCAACGTCACTCCCCGACACGAACCAGCAGACCCTGATTCCGGCAATAGGCAAACGTCCGGTGAAACCAGGCGATCATCGTGGCTAAAAACAGCACATTCAGTCCGATCGCCCAACCGAGATGCTCGAGCGGCTGGCCGGACTGACTGAGCACGCCCCGCATCCCTTCGAAGACATGGGCCGCCGGATTGGCCCAAGCGACCGGCTTCAGCCAGGCCGGCAGGACATCCATCGGATAGAACACGCAGGAGATCGGCTGAAAGAGGAACACCATGCTCCAGGCGAGCACTTCAGCCTCCTGCCCGAACCGCATGATCAGCGAGGTCGTAAACACACCGATCACCCAACCGGCCACGACTAAATTCAGCACGAACGGAAGCAGCCACAGCCCGATAATCAGAATACTGTAGTCATAAAACAGCCAGGCGCAGAGTCCCATCACCAGCGAGACGCAGACCACCTTGAAGATGCTCATGATCATCGTCGCAGCCAGAAACTCGCTCGGCTTGAGCGGACTCGCAAACAGATTCATCAGGTTGCGGGACCAGAGTTCTTCGAGAAACGAAATGGTGATCCCCTGCTGAGACCGGAACAGGACATCCCAGAGAATCAGCGCGCCAAGGAAAAACGTGACGAATCCCGGGACCTGCGTCTGATATCGCGCGAGATACAGGGTAATGAATCCCCAGATGACGAGATCGAGAAACGGCCAGTAGAAGATCTCCATGATCCGGGGCAAACTCCGGCGATAGAGGTAGAGGTGACGGAACACGATGGCGGTAATACGATGGAGTTTCATGGAATCCTAATGGTGATGTTCCTCACCGCAGCCCCCGCAATCTCCACACCCCTGGTGCCGTCCCAACATCGTATCCATCATCGTCTGCGCACCGCCGACCAGCCGTTCGCCGACACGCGTGCCGTCCGGTAATTTTCTCAGACCCAATCCGAGCAGCGTCACCGGGACTCCCGCCACGCCCAACAGAAAGGGCCAGGTACCCACGCGCGCGCTATCCATCATCCACACCACCGCCACTACCATTAGGAGGGGGACCAATCCCGCGGTGAGGCTGGCCCGCACCACTTGCCACTTACTGGTACCGCGAAGCACGCCCACGAGAGCAAACACCGACCAGAAGAGTCCCCAACAGGCACTCACTCCAAATCCGCCCAGCACCAGCCCTAGCGCAAACGAGATGGCTGTCTCGATCATGATAGACGCACTCCATTCCTTCCCCGCCTTGCGGGGCCGCTATGATTCTCTGGCCAACTTCAAAAACACGTCTTCGAGATCCGTCTGCCCGAAGCGGGAAACAATTTGAGCAGCCGTACCCTCCGCCACAAGATTACCTTTTTGGAGGAAGATAATACGATCCGACATTTCCTCCATTTCCCGCATGTTGTGCGAGGTATAGAGGACGCTCAATCCGGAGGCGCGTTGTTCGTCCTTCAGCAAGGCTCTGATTTTATGCGCGATATCAGGATCCAGGCTGGCCGTCGGTTCGTCCAGGAAGAGAATCTTCGGTTCCGTCAAAAAAGCCTTCGCGAGCGTCAGTCTGGTCATCTGCCCCGATGACAGTTTGCGCGTCACCTTGTGCCGAAACTCCCCCATCTCCAACTTCTTCACGATGTCATCGATCTTTCTCTGGACATCGGGCAGGCCGTAGAGCCTGGCCACGACCCATAAATTTTCCTCGACCGTCAGCGATTGCGGCATCGACACATAAGTGGATGAAAAATTGACCCGCTGCAGAATAGCTTCCCGATGGATCTCCAGATCCATCCCGAACATTGAGATCGTTCCGGAGGTGGGCGTAATGAGGCCCAGCAGCATGTGCATCGTCGTCGTCTTGCCCGCGCCGTTCGGCCCCAAGACACCGAGGATCTCACCGGGCTGCAGGGCAAACGAAATGCCGTTGACGGCCGTAAAGTCGCCGAACGTTTTAGTCAGATTACGGACTTCAAGAACAGGTGACGCCATCGCAAGAGTCTCAGATCTCAATTGAACAGTAAGGCCGCACCGATTTTGTCAGGAAGATGGCAGGTTTCACACTTCCGGCTGATCGGCTTTCCCTTGTACTCCTGTTTGCCGTCATGGCAGCGGAAACAGTCGGACAAGGCCCTGGTACGGAGGTACGATCCTTCGGGATGATCGGGATACCAGGGCTGGCTGTCAGCCGCCACATGCCCGCGCGGGATCACAATCGGGTAGCCCTTGATCGGTTTTTCGTGGACCACAGCTGAATGACATGTAGTACACCCCTCACCCTGCCCCCTCACACCAAAGGCCTCCATATGCGCACGGTGGCTCATCACCAGCCCCACGTCCTTCACTGGCGCAGGCAGATCCCGCGTGGCGATTTCAGAGACTCGCAGGATGTTCCGGTGACAACCCAGACAGACATCCGACTCCACCTTCGCCTGGAGATTATGGGAATCGGTCGGCGTCCCGAACAGATGAATCATCGAGTCCTTCGTCCCGTTCCACGCCTTGTCATGGATCCATCCTTCAAGGCCGGGACGGACATGGCAGGCCACACAGGTCACTTCTTTATGAGACGACGTCACCCAGCTGTCATACGAGGGCGTAATGGTATGGCAACTGGCACAGAACTTCGGGTGATTGGTCAGGGGAATTGCAATCCCGCCGAAGGCGAATGCTCCGGCGATCAGGGCCAGAATCAGTCTCGCTTTACGGTTCCAATTCATGTGTGACGCGCGGGAAGTGCTTGATGATGAGGGCCGCGACACCCGTAACATCGTTCAAATCGAGCACCGGCACAGGAAGATCGATCGGCTTGTCGGAAACCACCGCCAGTAGCCCGTCGGGAGAGACCGGCACTTCGCCGACCTGCTCGCGTATCACGACAATCTTGAGATAGCCTTCGCTCTTCCAGCCTTCCGCAATAATGAGATCGTAGGAGCCGTCGAGAAACCGGTCTCGAATTTCCTCAACCTTCATTTCCTCCGGCACATCGGCAAACATCGCCAAACTGCCGCGAGACATCACGATGACACTGCTGGCCCCCGCACGTTTATGGCGCCAGCTATCTTTCCCTTCAGTATCGAGATCGAACCCGTGGCCAGCATGCTTCACCGTCGCCACGCGATAGCCCGCCCGCACCAACTCGGGAATCACGCGCTCGATCAGCGTGGTCTTACCGCTGTTCGACCGGCCGACAAATGACACGATGGGCACGGCCATGGGCTCAGTCCCTTTCGACGATCAACAACAGGACGTCTTATGCCCGGTGCTGTGGGTATGCTCTGCCTGCGTTTTCCAGGCCTCCCCGCTCAACAATTGCACCGTCACCAGATCGCCGGGATTCACCCGTTCCACTTCGACGGGGATATCGATCAGGCAATTCGCCTTCACCATCGACGTCAAAATTCCGGACCCTTGCGCCCCGGTCGTCCGGACCTTGAAAACACCGTCTTCCCGCGTTAACACGCCACGGAGGAAATGCCGGCGGTCCGTTCGTTTCGAAAACTTTTCCTGGATAACTGCATGTACAAGCGGCCGCCCGTAAGTCCGGTGCCCGTTCATCTTCAAAATGGCCGGCCGCACCAGCTGCTCGAATGTCACCATCGATGACACAGGATTCCCCGGCAGACCGAAAGCTAACTTGCCCTGAATCTTACCAAAGGCCAGAGGTTGCCCAGGCCGGATCGCGAGCTTCCAGAAATTCATCTCGGCGCCCAATTCGCGGAACACGGCTTTGGTGAAATCGTAATCCCCCATCGACACGCCGCCGGACAGCACCAGGACATCAGCCGTCAGCCCATGGGAAATCTTTTCCTTCAACGCCTCCGGTGTATCGCGGGCAATCCCGAGCAGGAACGGAATACCGCCGGCTTCTTGCACCGCCGCCGCAATTCCGTAGCTGTTCGAATTGATGATCTTTTCTTCGCTGAATCGCTCATCTAAATCAGCCAACTCATCACCCGTGGAGAGAATGGCCACGCGCGGGCGCTGATAGACAAAGACGAAGGACTTCGCAAGAATCGCCAACATGCCCGCATCACCGGGACGAATCTGCGTCCCCTTGGCAATGATGCATTCGCCCTTCTTCACATCTTCGCCTTGCGGCCGGATGTTGGAGCCGCGCGGCTCGGGCTTGAAGACTCGGACGGAATCGGGCGTGTGTTCCGTATCTTCCACTTTCAACACCGTGTCCGCGCCTTGCGGAATCGGCGCACCGGTCATGATACGGATCGCTTGCCCGGGGCCAACCGAATTCGTCGGCATTTTCCCGGCCGGCACATCTTCGATCACCTTGAGGGTAACCGGCTTTTCGATCGCGTGCTCCTGCTTGATATCGTCCCAACGGACGGCGAATCCGTCCATCGCACTGTTATTCCACGGCGGATTGTCCCGCTCGGCTACGATATCCTCGCCCAGCACACGGCCCAGCGAGTCAAGGATCGACACCTTCTCCAGGCCCAGCGTCGGGGTAGATTCCAAGACAATCCGCTGCGCCTCTTCGAGCCGCGTGAGTCCTTCTGTTGCGTCAGTTGCCTTCACAATCGCTCCCGTCTCAAACAGGCTGCTGAAAAAGTCCGCCAGCGGCGTTCTCGCTGCACTCGGAGGCTTAACGTACCAAGGCGTACGCCTCGCCTCTTCGCTTGCTGCGGCCTTGCCGGACGGCCTTTTTAAGCAGCCTATGAAAATTCATTCGATGGTCTACAAGGAACCATCACCACACCTTGAACCTGAATGGCTATCTTCTCGCTAGCCGCTAATGCGCATGCCGCGGCGCCACTTTCACCAGTGATCCGCTCTTCTTGCAAAAGGCTTCGATCTGATTCGCAATGTTGTGATAGCACTCGGCCGTCGCCGTATCTGAATTGAACATCGCGAAGGGTTCGCCCGCATCCGATTGCATCACCACATCCGGATCGAGCGGAATCCGTCCGAGGAACGGCACACCCATATCGTTGGCAGAAGCCTCTCCCCCGCCCTTGCGGAACACTTCGATATTCTGATGGCAATGCGGACATTCCAGGCCGCTCATATTTTCCACGATCCCGATGATCGGCACTTCGCTATCTTTGCAGAACGTCACCGACTTGCGTGAATCCAGTAACGCGACTTCTTGCGGCGTCGTGATAATGACCGCGCCGCTGACATTGCCGAGCAGGTCAATCGTCGTGACCGATTCATTACCGGTTCCCGGCGGCAAATCGATGAACAGGAAGTTCAGATCCTGCCACTCCACGCCGCCCAGCAACTGATTGATGAATTCATACTTGTACGCGTCGCGCCAGATGATGGGGTCATCGGGATTCTGGAGCAGGAACGACATAGAAGCGATTTTCAGGTTATAGGCCTGAAAAGGAATGATGCCGCCTGAGGTGCTAATCTTGAGCTTCTGTCCTTCTGCTCCGACCATCTTCGGAATGTTCGGCCCGTGAATATCCATGTCGCAGATGCCCACATGCCAGCCCTTGAGTGCCAGGCTGACCGCCAGGTTGGTCGTGCAGGTGCTCTTCCCGACGCCCCCCTTGTTGCTCATAATCAACACTTTGTACTCGATGCGCTCCATCCGCTTGGCGACGAGCCACCGGCTATGGCCTTCTTTATCCTTCTGACAGGATTCGTTTTCGTCACAAATCGCGCAGGCCCACATATAGGTGCAGGAATCGCTTCCCCCGGATGTGGGCGTTTGAATGACATTCAGTTCACGGGCCATAGTGTGTCCTTCTATATGACATGAAGCCTGAGGCTTCGGTTATCGACGGGGGTTTCCG